>Ga0209390_10007159_pt1 | contig 14455 bp, 10 predicted proteins | sample BON01_FD_187212 | JGI IMG/M metagenome (GOLD analysis project Ga0209390, IMG submission 187212) | Freshwater microbial communities from Lake Bonney liftoff mats and glacier meltwater in Antarctica - BON-01 (SPAdes) (version 2) | ecosystem: Environmental > Aquatic > Freshwater > Ice > Glacier... | reverse complement strand
AATTACTAGAGCTGGACCATGAAAAGCGCTTCTTGAATATGGACTAACTTAATTCCTTTCTCTGTGCACAGTCCTCTTAAATAGGGAACCATGATGCCAAATGTCAATCGCTCTATGCTAAACTCATTTGTCGGAAATAGCTCGTTGTCCTTTAACATTTTAAGCAATTTTAATACTGTCTTACCAACTACCTCGACATCCATATCTTTTTGAAATATACCGTCCTTTATGCCTGCACTAGCCAGTTCGATCAATTGCTGATGTGCGTAGTTGCCATTTCTTTTGTAGGATTCGTGGAGTAATCCCGGGTAATAATGAGTGATGTCACTAAAAAAATTAGGGTTGATTTGATAAGAACGACGGACAATTTTTTGATGTAAATGTCCCATCCTCGTTTTCTGCACGCACGTTGGTATTGTAGACATCAAGGCAAGCTTCCAATAAGGCCACTTTATCCTCGAAGTAGCTATAAATTGTTCGCTTGGAAGTGTGTAGTTCCTTTACAATTCTGTCCAATGTAATAGTCTTCACTCCGTGTTCCATGAACAACTTTGTTGCCGTTTCTATGATAAGTTCTTTTGTAATCATACCTTTTTTGGGGTAATTGATATTAGCGGTAATATTTAAGTTTCTTCAGTACCACACAAAGGAATGAAAATAGGTTCACTTTTCGATGACTTAATTTTATTAATTTTAAATTTTTAAGGATAAATGGACATCAGAATCTATCACGCCCAAACCGAGTCGTTGATTAAGCAAAATTCTCTTCAACAATTGCTTCAGCAGGTTCCTCCCCAATTGCAATTAAAAGCACTTCGCTATCAATCAGGGTTGAGCAGGTATAACTACCTTATCGGTAGATTATTGCTAAAAAGGGGGCTAAATTTTTTCGACCTCGATGATGATTTGGAGAAAATTAAGTTTCAAAAAAATGGAAAACCTGTTTTTCCCGGAATTCATTTTAATATTTCTCATTCGGATCATCAGGTAATTTGTGGTTTCTCCCAAGAAGGAACGCTAGGTGTTGACGTGGAAAAAATTAAGCCAATAGATTTTGAAGATTTCACTTCAATGTTTTCAGCAAAAGAGTGGTCTGCGATACGTGGTGCTGATGATCCAATCCGTACATTTTATTGGTTTTGGACGCGCAAAGAAAGTATCATCAAAGCAATGGGGCTCACATTAAATTATTTACATCAAATCGAATTGGATGTCACTTCCGATCATTTTGTAGTTGATGGGAAGCGGTATTTTTTGAGGCAAGTTGATATTGAAGAGGGTTTTGTGTATACGGTTTGCACCGAAAAAGAGATTGTATCGATCGAGCTTGTTGAGATTTGGTTTTGAGATTTTTTTTTAAATAGGTGTGATTGGGACATGTCGCAGGTTTTGTCAACCCACAAATGTTCGCTACGCAGTCCTGATAATGGAATGCTATTCCGGATTGCTATTCTCAGATTATCAATTCGAGTAACTATCCTTCAACATTTAAAGCGAATCATAGCTCAAAATACCCCCACTAAAAACGCTTCTCCTCTCCTTCTTGATTCTTTTTTCTAGCCATGTTCTAGCACAGCAAGCTCCACTCCTACCAGTTGTCAGATCTGAGATCAGTGGAATCAATATTTTCGTAAAGACAAAAGGATCAACAAACGCGATATCAGCAATGGCACTCGGATCTAGCTATCATTACCATCAAATTTCACTGTTGCGAGAAGTATTTTCCATACTTTTCCTGATAAGAGAAGTCAGCAAATCATGAGCACAGCGTTTGGCTAAAAGCTGAATTCAATATTAAAGCCATCCTTTGTGAAGTCTGCGCAACTGACCTAAGCATCAGCGATTATCAAAACTCAATCAATACTTGCCCTAATTGTAAATCAGCTTTCAATCCTAGTTGCATCAAACATTACCATTGGTGATTTGAGACAGATTCAAGTAAAAAGTAGATTTTTCAAAATCTCTTACCATTTTAGCATTCTTAATTGCTTCGCTCCTGAAGTAGATACGTTTTATTTAGACAACATTTGATTTAAAGGATATTTTAGATTCCTTTGTAAGAGGTGCGTACTTTCTCCAAAATAATAGCTCGATTTCTCCTCAGCATGTTCTGCTTGTTCATGCTGCACCAATTGGCGCCCCATGTTCATCATCAGCATGAAATAGAAGTTCGCTCTGATCACCATGACCATGAGGAAGGATCGCATGAGCATCATTCCGGCGAGAAGAGTCCAATGGACTTACTTTCACTTCTTTTTGCAAACCACGCGCATTTTCAACAGCTTGTTGATCATTCCCCTACTCAGGTACAGACTTCCGAAACTCACGTTGAGAAAAACCAAATTGAGAAAACTATTCCAGAACTTTTTCGAGTAAAAGGTGGCGAGATAAGTCCCACATTAAGAAAATTTGTTCCTGAATCTCTAGGGAGTCTTGAGAACTTCTACTTTATTTCGATTGCCTTACGAGGCCCCCCTTCCTTAGGATAATAAATACTTGATGAATTGCTCATCAAAGTCAAATGGATTTCTGTCCATTGAATTTTATTTATTCTAACTCATTTAACATGTTTAAAAATAGTGTACTCGCCATCTGCGTGTGCGTATTTTCATTTGATGCTGCAGCTCAGTCGATAGGATTGATGCCCATTTTGCAGGAAATCGAACAAAATAATGCGTCGTTAAAGGCATTTTCATCACTCATAGAAAGTGAAAGACTGGTACTGAAAACCGAAAATAATCTTCCCGATCCTCAGGCAGGTGCTTTCTATCTTCCTTTCGGAGATCATTCGACCGGGGATTATTCGGAATTTCAAATTACACAGTCTTTTGAATTTCCGACTGTATATGGCGCGAGAAGCAACTTGATTGAAACACAAGTCAGCCAAAATGTGCTTCGCTACAAGCTGAAGCGTCAGGAGATTCTACATCCTGCTGTTCAATTACTCCATCAACTGGTTTTTCTTGATAAAAAAAGAAGTGTTGTAGTGGAGAGAACCTTACAAGCCAAAACGGTCTACACTCAATTGCAGAAGCTTTACGAACTGGAACAGATCGGGATCCTTGAAGTGAACAAAGGAAAAATAGCCTGGGTACAGGAACAATTCAAAATAGATCAGTTGGACGCTGATAAAAAGAATATCCTGCTTCAGCTCCAAAGTCTAAATGGAGGAAAAGAGATCCAATTCGATCCAAGTGTATTTGTAGAAAGTCTGAAAATTGCGCCACAGGATAGCATTTGGGCAAACAAAAAATACACTGATCCTGAGCTTCTCCTGCTAAATCAGCGTCAAGAAGTTGCCAGGCAGCAAATCAAGCTTTCTAAAAATCAAACACTTCCAAATTTAACTGCTGGATATAATTATCAGGGCGTAGCAGGATCTAACTATTCCGGGATTTATGCAGGGATGTCCATTCCGCTGTGGAGTGGTAGAAATACTGTCAAAGCAGCTGAAGCTCAATACCAATACCATGTTTCCAATTCAAATGCCACTCAGAATTTAGCATTTTCTGAATTTTCAAAACAGTACAATCAATATCAAATACTGCTCATTAAGTACACTGAGTATCGTCAAACATTGAGTGGTTTGGAGAGTGATGCGCTTTTGAAAGAAGCTTACGAGCTAGGCGAATTTTCCTTTATGGAATATTACGTAGAGTTACAGTTTTACCAGAAAGCACTGGACTCAATGCTAGAAATGGAGAACCAATTACACCTATTAAAATCTGATTTACTAAAACATCAACTTTAACTTAAAAAACTGAATTATGAAATTATCAACATTCACAATCGCAATTATTCTCTTTATATCCGTGTCGTGTGGTAACAAAAAAGCCAATGAAGAACATGGTCATTCTCATGAATCTGAAGCAGAGCACGGTCATGCTCATGACGAAGAGTCTACAATGGATCACCATCAAGAGGAGTTCAAGATAGAAAGTGACTCAACTGTACATACCCATGAGGATGGGAATACTCATAGTGATCATTAATTCAATAAGATAGATCATATGAGAAATTTTATTGTATTGCTTGTGCTGATCCTAGCTTCCTGTCAAGGACAGGAGGCAGAAGATCACGCCCATGATGCATCGGGAGGTCACATGACAGCAGACGAAGAGATTCCTACTGTTGAACAGACTGTATGGACAGCAAAAACAGAACTATTTGTAGAGTTCCCTGCCCTGGTGGTAGGCAAATCAAGTCGATTTGCAGCTCATGCCACCGTTTTAGAGAAACACCAACCTGTGCGGGAAGGAAAAATGACCGTTAGTTTAATCAAAGGTGACAAAGGAATCCGCAATACTGTAGATGCGCCTGATTCACCGGGCATCTTCAAGCCTTCCCTTGTACCAACCGAGGCAGGCGTGTATCAACTAGTGTTCGAGATTGATACACCTACACTTAAAGATAGGATAGTCGTAGATCAGGTGACTGTGTTTGCGTCATTGGCCGATGCTACCGCAGCATTGGGTGGTGAGGAAGCCGACGATGGGTCTATTACATTCTTGAAAGAACAGGCATGGAAAATTGATTTTCAAACCACTCCTGCTATTCAAAAGGAGATCTTTGAAACTATACCCACTTCGGGTGTATGGAAAGTTTCTCCCTCTGATTATGAAACACTGATAGCGACAACAAGCGGAAGGGTTACCTTCAAAAGTGAAAATCTGACAGAAGGAAGCAGCGTTACGAAAGGTCAAGTACTTATGGCTGTCAGTAGCTCTGGACTTACTTCGAATAATTTGAGAGCCGAAATCCAAAACGCCAAGATTGTCTTGGACCAAGCTACCGCTGAATTTGAACGAAAGAAGAAGCTGTTCGAATCCAAGATCGTACCCAGAGCGGAACTTGAACAAGTCGAGCAAAAATATCTGGTGGCCAAATCAACCTACGAAACCCTCAACTCAGGATATTCGACTGGAGGGAAACAAGTTTCGGTACCATTCGATGGATATGTAAAAGCAATTGGGGTGAACAACGGCGCTTTTGTAGAACAGGGAGCGAGTTTGGTAACGATCACAAGTCATCAGACCAGTTTGTTGGAAGTACAGGTAAGTCCTCTCTACGCTAGAGAGCTGCAGAATTTACAGGATTTATATTATCGGCCAAGTACGGACAAGTGGTCAAGCTTGAAAGGAACAGGAGGATCTATCCTTTTAATCGGCAAAGAGGTGGAAAGTGACAAACCGCTCTTATCAATCTATGCTGAGATCAATGATGTAGTAGAAATGCCAGAAGGAAGCTTCACAGAAGTAAAGCTCGCTGTAGGCCAACCGCGTTCAGCTATTGTGATTCCTGAATCCGCCTTATTGGAGGACTACGGCACTTACGCAGTTATCGTAGAGTTATCTGGGGAAAGTTTTGAAAGAAGACAGGTATCCATTGGACGAAAAAATGGGTTGGAAGTAGAGATTTTAAGTGGTTTGGCAGAAGGCGAAATGGTGGTATCAATAGGCGCTTATCAAGTGAAAATGGCCTCAATGTCTGGACAGGCTCCTGCACACGGTCATGAACATTAACCCACTGAAGCTATGCTAAATAAAATATTATCTTTTTCTCTTCGAAATAGATTGATGGTGCTATTGGGGGCTGTTTTACTGAGTATAACAGGAATCTACTTAACACGGACAATGAATGTGGACGTCTTCCCAGACCTCTCCGCGCCTACGGTTACGATTTTGACTGAGGCACATGGAATGGAATCTGAGGAAGTGGAAAAACTCGTCACTTACCAGCTGGAGACTGCCATGAACGGTTCGCCAAATGTGCGCAGAATTCGATCATCTTCTGCCGCTGGAATATCCATAGTGTGGATAGAATTTGACTGGGGAACTGATATCTACCGAGCGCGACAGATTGTAAATGAGCGAATCCCAATGGTGATTGAGAATTTACCTGATGGTGTGGGCATGCCTACCATGGCACCTATCTCCTCTATTATGGGTGAAATCATGCTATTGGGAGTGACCTCAGACAGCCTTTCCACGATGGAATTGCGTACGCTCGCAGACTGGACTATCCGACCTAGAATCAAATCAATTGGGGGTGTTGCCAATGTAATCGTCATCGGTGGAGACTATAAGCAATACCAAGTTTTAGCAAATCCTGAAAAACTCAAGTACTATGGGATAAGTCTGGGCGAACTGCTTGAGAAAGTGCAAGAATCCAATGTAAATGCCCCTGGTGGAGTTGTCAATCAATATGGCAACCAATATATCGTCAAAGGTAGTGGAAGAATCTATGCGCTTGAAGACCTCGAAGAAGCTGTGCTTAAACAGGTAAATGGACAGACGATAAAGATCAAGGATGTCGCAACCGTGCAGATTGGAGCAGCAGACAAGATTGGAGACGGTTCCTTGAATGCCTCACCTGCCGTAATTCTGACTATAGCGAAGCAACCAGAAGTTAACACATTGGAGCTTACAGCAAGTATTGATGAAGCAATTGCGGATTTACAGCAATCTCTACCTGCAGGTGTGGAAATCAAAAGCCAAATATTCCGACAGTCAAACTTCATCGAGTCTTCGATAGCCAATCTCAACCGGACGCTCCTGGAAGGTGCTTTCTTTGTGGTGATCGTCCTGTTTATCTTTCTTATGAATTGGAGGACAACAGTTATTTCGTTAGTAGCCATTCCCATTTCCCTATTGGTGTCAGTAATTGTACTGAAATTATTGGGCTATACCATCAATACGATGAGCTTAGGAGGAATGGCTATTGCCATTGGTGCTCTGGTGGATGATGCGATCATTGATGTAGAGAATGTATTCAAAAGACTAAGAGAGAATATCCTGAAACCGAAAAATGAGCGTGAACCGCTCCTCACTGTGGTGAAATCTGCTTCTATAGAAATCAGAAGCTCTATTATTATCGCCACTTTAATCATTATCGTTTCATTTATCCCGCTTTTCTTTCTGAGCGGAATGGAAGGAAGATTATTGCAGCCTTTGGGAATTGCTTTCATTACTTCAGTCCTCACTTCTTTGGTAGTGGCTGTGACCGTCACACCTGTGTTGTGTTCCTATCTTCTCAAAAACGAGGAAGTTCTCGCCAAGCAGGCGAATGGGACTAAAGTAGAGCGATGGTTAAAACGGCAATATGCAGCTTCCTTGGTCAAGGCTTTGAAGATACCCAAAACAATTATGGGTGTTACCATTGGTGCATTTATACTGAGTTTACTGGTATTTACGCAACTGGGTAGAAGTTTCCTTCCCGAATTCAACGAAGGATCCTTAGTAATAAGCGTGGTTGGAATACCCGGAATGTCTTTGGAAGAAAGCAATAAAACGGGGCGACTGGTAGAGCAGATTCTACTGGACATGCCTGAGGTGGAAGTAGTCACCAGAAGAACAGGAAGAGCCGAGCTCGACGAGCATGCACAAGGGGTAAACGCCGCGGAGATAGACGTTCCTTTTATCCTCACAGACAAATCCAAGGAGGAGTTTTTCGAAGAAGTGAGAACAAAATTGAGTATCGTTCCGGGTGCAAATATCACGCTTGGTCAGCCGATTGCTCACCGAATTGATCACATGCTTTCGGGGACACGAGCCAATATTGCCATCAAGATATTTGGCGCTGATTTGCAGCAGCTCTATGAAATAGGCAAGAACATCGAAACCAGTATCAAACCGATTGAAGGGATTGCAGACGTGGCTGTGGATCAGCAAATGGAAGTTCCTCAGCTCCGTATCACTCCAAATAGACAGATTCTTGCAGCCCATGGGATGACTGTAGGTGATTTTATGGAGCAGATTGACGTGGCATTTGCCGGAGAAAAGGCAGGGGAAGTTTACGAAGGTCAGAAATACTTTGATCTGATGGTGAGGTATAGGCCAGGGTCAAGGAGCAGCAAAGAAGCATTAGAAACTGCCTTAATAAGTTTGCCAAACAAGGCACAAATTCCGCTCAATCAACTGGCAACTATTGGATCTGTAAGCAGTCCCAATACGATAAGCAGAGAAAATGTCCAGCGAAAGATTGTGGTGGCGGCAAATGTCCAAGGCAGAGATCTTCGAAGTGTGGTCAATGATATCCAGGAAATCATAGGGAATGAAATTCAGATCCCTGAAGGCTACCGTGTGGAGTACGACGGTCAGTTTGAAAGTGAGGCCAAAGCTTCCAGCCTATTGTTAATCACGGCAGGGCTCGCAATTTTGGTGAGCTTCTTATTGCTGTACTATGAATTTCAAGATGTCAGACTTTCATTTATTGTACTGATTAATTTGCCTTTGGGGCTGATTGGTGGGATTTTGATTGTCTACTTTACCTCAGGCATAATCAGTATTGCCGCTACAATCGGATTTATCAGCTTATTTGGTATAGCTACACGAAACGGCATATTGCTAGTCTCGAGGTATGAAGACTTAAGAAAAGAAGGAATGAAAGGAATTGAACTACTAAAGACAGGTGCTTTGGACAGATTAAACCCTATTCTCATGACAGCTTTGACCATCGGTCTAGCCTTGATCCCATTGGCTTTGAAAAGTGGAGAACCTGGAAATGAAATCCAGAGCCCCATGGCCGTGGTAATTCTGGGTGGTTTGCTAACAGCTACTTTGCTTAACTTGATCGTAATTCCATGTGTTTACGAACTGGTTTTGAAAAGAGAAGAAAGACAAATAGACAAGTAGGATAAATACCCCGCGGTAATGCTGCAGGGTGTTTTCGAATCACTATTCTAAAGGAAATAACCCATTGTATTTTAAAACTGCTTCTTAAAAAGGTATTGATTTATTGACCATTAGTTCATTTAAATTCTAAACCCTTCCCCATTAATTCCGTACATTTGAAGTGTTGAAAAAGATACTTTCCATAGCGTTTTCTTTATTAATTCTCTTGAGCAGTGTAGGATTGGCTAAGACTATCCACCGCTGTATGGGAACGGAGATGGGAAGTGCAATTGGTTTTTCAACTACCACCATTGATTGTGGTATGGCCAAAAAGAAGGCTGATTGTCATTCTAAAGAAGGTTCTACTTCTCAAGATGAGAATGACTGTTGCGATGAAGAGTTTGAATTGCTCGTTTTAGACCAAGACCTTCAGAAGTCAACGCTCCACCTTGACTACTCCCAAGAATTCGTTGTTTCTTTAGTTTATACCTTTTTGGGAATATCCATTTTTCCAACTGAGACCAACGAAAATTATACTGATTACCTTCCTCCAGTCCTAGGGCAAGACCTCCAGGTTCTTCATCAATCCTTCTTAATTTAATCTTTCCGGTAGCCCAATTCATCTGAATTGGGAGAATAAGCGGTTGCCTGTTTGGGCAATTGATTCTTTCTATTTCGCTTACCGGATCCGATTATGCTAAATAAAATCATCAAGTTTTTTCTTGAAAATAAACTAGTCACTGTACTACTTCTCCTACTTATCATAGGCTTGGGAATAGTCACTGCTCCCTTTAACTGGAATGTTGGATTTCTCCCAAGAGATCCCGTGCCTGTGGATGCCATTCCTGACATTGGAGAAAATCAACAAATCGTCTTTACCGAATGGATGGGGCGATCACCTCAGGATGTCGAAGACCAAATCACTTATCCACTCACTACTTCACTCCTTGGTTTGCCAGGAGTCAAAAGTGTCCGAAGTAGTTCCGCCTTCGGTTTTTCCAGCATCTACATCATTTTCGATGAGGATACTGAATTCTATTGGAGTCGATCCAGAGTTTTGGAGAAACTCAACTCGCTACCTGCAGGACTATTGCCTGAGGAGGTCCAACCCAGATTGGGACCAGATGCCACTGCACTAGGTCAAGTATTCTGGTACACATTAGAAGGGCGAGATGCGGATGGCAATCCTGCCGGTGGATGGGATCTTCATGAGTTGCGAAGCATTCAAGATTATTACGTACGCTATTCCCTGAATGCTGTAGCAGGTGTTTCTGAAGTGGCCTCTGTCGGAGGTTATGTCAAAGAATACCAAGTGGATGTGGATCCTACAGCGCTCAAAGCATACGGGGTCACGCTGATGGATGTGATGCAAGCCGTCAGAAAAAGCAATTTGGATGTCAGTGCCAATACCATTGAGGTGAATCAAGTGGATTATTTCGTCCGGGGTTTAGGCTATATAGAAGAACTCTCCGACCTAGATCTTGCGGTGGTCAAAGTAACTGATAATGTTCCGATTCGGATCAAGGATGTAGCCAAAGTAAATATTGGTCCCCAAGTCCGAAATATGAGTGGCATATTGGATAAGTCTGGTGCGGAAGCTGTGGGTGGCGTAGTGATCGCCCGCTACGGAGACAATCCGCTGGCGGTAATTCAGGGGGTAAAAGCCGAAATTGAAAAGATTTCAGAAGGTTTACCATCCAAGACACTGGATGATGGAAGAATTTCAAAAGTAACCATAGTTCCTTTTTATGATCGATCTGGGTTGATCCTTGAGACTCTGGGAACGCTTTACGAAGCCATTTCGCTTCAAATCCTAATTACGATTATCGTGATCGTAGTGATGGTTTCTAATCTGCGCGCCTCATTCTTGATTTCTGCTTTACTTCCTCTGGCAGTTCTGATGTGCTTTATCTTCATGAAATACTTTGAAGTGGATGCCAATATTGTAGCACTTTCGGGGATTGCGATTGCAATCGGGACTATGGTGGATTTGGGGATTATTCTCAATGAGAATGTGCTCCGCCATCTCGAAGATGCACCCGAAGGTCAGTCCAAAATGAAGACGGTTTACTTGGCTACTACTGAAGTAGCTTCTGCCATTCTTACCGCAGTCAGCACAACCATTGTCAGCTTTCTACCGGTATTCACGCTACAGGCAGCGGAAGGAAAGCTCTTTGGGCCATTGGCTTACACCAAATCCTTTGCACTGATCTCAGCATTGATTTTTACACTTTTGATTATGCCGGCCTTTTCTCATTGGATTTTTTCCTTGAAAAGTTCAGGCAAACAAAGAAGCCTTTATCTAAATCTCGCATTGGTAATACTGGGACCAGTCATTGCCCTTACGGTTTGGGCTTGGGCAGGTTGGGTATTGTTTGCTTTTGGAATTGCAAACTTGCTAATCCAATATTATCCAGAACGCATTGGATCATACCAAGATTTCATCCGAGTTGGAATTACGGTGATTGCAATTTCTTATTTACTCACCATCAAATGGCTGCCGCTGGGTGTAACCAATAGTCTGTTAATCAATTTCTTATTTATCGCATTGATCATCGGCTTGGTATTGGGTCTCTTCTCCATATTCCTCCGGTATTATTCCAGGATTCTTCTTTGGTGCCTCAATAATAAAGGCAAATTTCTGATCCTCCCGGTTCTGATTGTATTACTCGGAGTAAATATCTGGCTAGGATTTGATCGCGTTTTCGGGGTGTTTTCCAACTCCGCCGATCGTATCGGCTGGAATCTCCGGGCGACAGGTTTCTGGTCAAGCCTGAGCCATAGCTTCCCAGGATTGGGTAAGGAATTCATGCCCTCGCTCAATGAAGGTTCTTTCCTGTTGATGCCGACAACTATGCCGCATTCGGGTATCGCTGAGAACAAACAGGTACTTCAGCAATTGGATATGCTGGTGACCGCAATTCCCGAAGTTGATTTAGTCGTAGGCAAAGCCGGTCGGGCAGAAACAGCCATTGACCCTGCCCCGATGTCGATGTTTGAGAACACGATCAACTACAAATCAGAATATGCCACAGATGTCGGTGGCAATCGACTTCGCTATAAAACAAATGGGGATGGATTTTATGAATTGCAATCGGGGGAATTCTACGATCCTAGTCTCAATACGCCGAGTAAAGTCGAATCCTCCAATCTGATTCCCGATGAGGATGGTGAATACTTCCGTCAATGGCGAACTGAGATCCAGTCTCCTGATGATATCTGGAATGAAATCATCAGTGTCATCAATATTCCAGGAGTAACCTCCGCGCCTAAGCTTCAACCAATCGAGACACGACTGGTGATGCTTCAGACTGGCATGCGTGCACCTATGGGTATTAAGGTATATGGACCTGATCTTCAGACCATCGAAGCGTTTGGGATAAGGATAGCGGAATACCTCAAGGAAGTGCCATCGGTAAAAAAAGAGGCGGTCTTTGCAGATCGAATTGTAGGTAAGCCTTATCTGGAATTAGATATTGATAGAGACCAAATCTCTCGCTATGGAATGAATGTAGTCGATGTCCAGGACTTTATTGAGACGGCGATTGGTGGAATGAAATTGAGCACTACCATCGAAGGTCGCGAACGCTATCCTATCCGTGTGCGCTATGCAAGGGGGTTTCGGGATGATCCAACAGCGATAGCGGCTATCCAAGTGCCAACTCCACTTGGCAGCTACATTCCATTGGGACAATTAGCGAATATCACCTATCGAGCGGGGCCGGATATGATTCGAGCAGAAAACAGCTTCTTGGTGGGCTATGTCCTTCTGGACAAAATGCCAGGTTTTGCTGAAGTGACCGTAGTTGAAGATGCCCAGCGCTATCTAAAAGGTAAAATCGACTCAGGGGAATTGGTAGTGCCTGCTGGGGTACGCTATATCTTCTCGGGTTCTTATGAAAATCAACTCCGTGCAGAACAGCGACTAGCTATTGTGGTGCCACTTTGTTTGATTGCTATTTTCCTGATTTTATACTTTCAATTTAAGTCAGTCTCTACTACCCTATTTGTATTCTCAGGTATTGCGATGGCCTTTTCCGGTGGATTCTTGATGCTCTGGTTTTATGGTCAAGATTGGTTCCTAAACTTCCCCTTCTTCGGAACAGAAATGCGGGATTTATTTCAAATGAAATCCTACAACCTCTCTGTAGCCGTTTGGGTTGGTTTTATCGCCTTGTTTGGAATAGCCACAGACGATGGCGTGGTAGTCGCTTCGTATCTCAAGCAAAGTTTCGAATCCAATAGTCCTGAGACTGTAAAGGAAATTCGAGCCGCGGTTTTGGAAGCGGGAGGAAGGCGTGTGCTCCCATGTCTTATGACCACTGCCACCACGCTGCTTGCATTGATTCCAGTCCTTTCCTCTTCCGGAAGAGGATCTGATATCATGATTCCTATGGCGATTCCTTCTTTTGGAGGAATGACGATTCAGTTGATCACCTTATTCCTCGTCCCAGTTCTGTATAGCTGGTGGGCAGAGCGAAAATTAACAAACAGGAAACTATGAGACATTTACTTTCACTTCTTTTCTTATGTAGTCTTGTGCGAATTGCTTCCGCACAAAGCTTGGATGAGTATCTGGTCAAGGCGGCAGAAAATAACCCTGAGTTGAAAGCCTATTACAACGAATACTTAGCTGCATCGGAGATTGGCAATCAAGTCAGCCTTCCCGATCCAGAGCTTCAGGTAGGGTTCTTCTTTCGCCCGATGGAGCGATTTATGGGAAGTCAGCAGGCGGATATCCGCTTGATGCAGATGTTTCCCTGGTTTGGAATGTTAAAAGCTCAAGAGTCCGAGGCTGATCAAATGGCATTGGCGCGCTACCAGCTTTTCCTAGACGCTACAAACAACCTTTTCTACCAAGTCAAAACCAATTGGTATACTTTGGCAGAATTAGAGCAGGCAATCCGGATCGCCGAAGAAAATCTCGAAATCCTTCGCAAATACGAGCGAATGGCATTGATCCGTTTCGAAAGTGCTGCAAATCAAGCTGCAAGCCCAAGCTCTGGAGCTATGGCTTCTTCACCCACTGCTAGTTTTTCCACAGGTTCAGGCGGAATGAATACCATGGGAAATCAAGCTCAGGGTATGCCCAGCCAAGGAAAATCTTCGGCAATGGCTTCTCCGGCAGCAATGGGATCCACCGGACCTGGAATGACTGATGTGCTACGAATTCGACTTCAAATCAACACCTTAGAGAATGATCTGGAACTGCTGAATGCAAATAAAATTCCGCTTCAGGTGGAGTTAAACAAACTGATGAATTCCCCTCGGGAAGGTCAGATCGCTACTCCCGAACCTTTACTTCCCTTCACGATGAACTTGGAAAAACAGGCCATCCTAGACAGCATCACTGCCAATAATCCCATGCTAGCGATGTACGATGCGGAACTTTTGGCACTGGAATCTCAAAAGCGTATGGCCAAACTTGATGGTCGACCTATGCTTGGTGCAGGAGTCAATTACATGCCTTTCAAACCCAGGATTCAAGATGGGATGTCAATGGGTGGAAATGATATGATTATGCCTATGATAACGATGACCTTACCTATTTATAGAAAGAAAATCACTGCCAAAATCAAAGAAACTGAACTTCGTCAGGAAGCAGTTCGCTTTAATAAAGAGAACACACTCAACCAACTGGAAATCAGTTGGTCAAAAGCAATTCGTGATCTAGAGGATGCGAATAGAAAAGTAGCACTCTATGATTCTCAGTTGGAGCTGGCAAAGCAAAATTTAAGCTTACTCCTGACTGCCTATGCGACCAATGGACAAGACTTCGAGGAAGTCCTTCGTGCCCAGCAATTGATACTGGACTTTGAGTATGCGAAGATCAGTGCCATCAC
>Ga0209390_10007157_pt1 | contig 14459 bp, 15 predicted proteins | sample BON01_FD_187212 | JGI IMG/M metagenome (GOLD analysis project Ga0209390, IMG submission 187212) | Freshwater microbial communities from Lake Bonney liftoff mats and glacier meltwater in Antarctica - BON-01 (SPAdes) (version 2) | ecosystem: Environmental > Aquatic > Freshwater > Ice > Glacier... | reverse complement strand
GTCGCCGCCAAACTCAACAACAGGCCACGCAAACGACTCACCTGGCAAACCCCAGCCGAAGCCCTGGATCAGCTACTCTCACAACCACCAGATCAAGCCGCTGTTGCATCCACCGCTTGAATTCGCCGTTCCCTAAACCCCGAAATTGCCACGCGTTGTCAAAGTAAGTCCCGAATTGCCAAAATAGCTCTTTGTCGGCAGCTGATCGGAATGAAGCAGATTCACCCGAAGCGTGTGGGTGTCCCAACGCTGGCCCCACCAAGGTGGTCGACACCAATGCGGATACCCGCGTGGCGGATGGCTGACGCCAGGCTGAATGCGTGAACGACTACGGTCGAACGTACTTGACCTTGCACGGACCGGTCACATGGTCACCTGAGTCGAGTAAGACGATGTTGTTTCGGCTACGGCAAACAATCTTGTCGCCACCACTACCGTCAATCGCATTGATCAACGTGCGCCCTGGCCCACCGATCAATGTGTCGCGGCCGGGGCCACCTCTGAGGAGCGTGCGACCGGCAGATAACGAGACCAATCGATCTTTGCCCGGCCCTCCAGTGGCTGCAGACCTGCCTGCCCTCAAAACGATCACATCATCACCAGGGCCGCCCCACGCCATGCCCTTGGTATCAGCGACAACCAAGTTGTCGTTGCCGAAGCCGCCAAACAGTGCCGCTCCGAAGCGATTCGTTGTCATATTATCGTCGCGAACCGAGCCCCAACCGACCCCGGGGAGAACAACCGCCTTGGCCCCCTTTGGGCGGCACACGAGTTGTAAATCAACTTGGGTACCGTCCGGCAGTCCAGAACTGTTGAACGCGACTCTCGATTTGGTGCGCGTGGCATCGTCTGGGTCTAGAACGGCAGTCGGAGAAGCCAGCGAAACTTGCGCCGCCACCTTGCCCGTGGTGCAGCGGGAGGTTACTCGCTGCGGTGCGATGAAGGTCGTGTTGACGACTGACAACCTGGGGTTGGCACCCACAATGTCACCACGCGAGGTAACGCGCGCCGAGGTTTCGTCGCTCTGTGCGACCTGCGCGGAGCCGACACCCGCAGTCAGCGCCAGGACGCTACTGGTTTGCGGTGTCAACCCAGCCGCCTGCGGTGGTGCGAGGCAGTGACCTGCAAGCTCGGAACTAGTCAGCGGTAGTCCGCCGAAGACTGCATAAAAATTGTAGTTCGCGCTGGAAAGTGTCGGTGTCACCAGCGTTGCCACGCCACCACTGATGACGCCCTGAGCGACAGCTGTGTCAACTGGCGACTTGGTGTTTGTGGATGCGCCAGAACAGTCCTTGGTTGGGGGGTTCTTGACGTTTGCGGTGGCTTCTTTGAATAGGTAGATCTTGCCACTGGGCGCTGGTCCGCCGTCCGGGTTGCTTATGCTAGCGGTAAACGTGGCCGCGGTTCCAGCGGCGATGCTCGAGGGGCCACTGAGCGACAAGTTCGACTTGTAAACGGTATTGGTGCCGATGGAGTAGTTGGTGCTACAGTTTTGAACGTACTGGTTGCTGGAAACGCTGCCTGCCGAGGATGTGTTCCACAAGACGGCCGCATGCCAATGTCGTTTGCCAGAGGAACCGTTGAAAGCCGTGTAGGTAATCGACGAGCCGAGGTTGGTGCCACCGCTATTGGTGTAGATGTTAGAGATGGTTACACCGCCAGTCTGGCCGTGACAGTTGTAGCGCTTCTGGTACCCCTGTGCAGTGTTCGATGTCCAAGACTGTGCGTTCCCCAGCCCGATCGACTTGTTTCCGCTTGCGGCTACGTATGCGCACGTGTAAGTGCTACCGGTCCACATAAGCTGGTTTGAGTTCCCGCCGGTTTTGGAGCAGGCACCAGCGTGAGACGGAGCTGCCAGGGCAACACCGCCGACCAGTAGGGCCAGGGTGGCACCGGCTGCCGCGCCAGCCCGAACCGGCCTAGAGCGCATACGGTCTGGCCGAGGATTCGGTGTCGTTACAGGAGTCACCGCCGGAACGTATCGGAATTTATCAAGGAGCGCAATTCCTCGTTCGCCGCGAGCTTCGTGGCTTTCGGGCGACACGCACGGCGTTCCGCGTGCCATTGCGCGGTGGTCGCGCGATACGGCACGCAATAGTTGCGAGTCGATGCATTGCGGCGCAGCTCTCGTGAAATCTGAGGCTCCCCAAGAATTGTGGACACTTATGCGGCCTGGGTGGCCTATAGTAACGATAGCTCAAATTTTGTCGGGCTGACGTTTCCGATCTTGGTGTACTTGCTTCAGAGACGCGTCTAAGGTCACAACAGTTCACTTTGCCATAGATCGAATCATCGGCTCAGGGCGTGGATGCTGGTTGGCCGAGCTTGCATCCCGGTCAGGGAACAACTGCGATTCCCTGGATCTCGATGACGATTCCGGGCCGCGCAAAACTCGAGACTGTGATCAGTGCATCTGCCGGAAACTTCCCATCGGGGAAGACTTCCTTGCGGATCGCGACGAGGTGATCCCCCAGACGTGGGTCGTTGATGAAGGCAGTGGTGTACACCAGATTGGACAGATTCCCACCGGCCCTTTGAATCGTCCGGTCAAGAAGCCGGAAGATCATTCGTGCTTGGGCGTCGAAGTCATAGCTAATGTCCACCCCGGATTCGTCGGTCGTGGTCGAGTGGCCCGATAGATAAACGGCGCGCCCACCACTAGTCACAATCGCAGGGGTGAATGCCCGGGATTGTTCCCAATCGGTACCGCTTAGAAACTCCATCTCAGGATGCTATCGGGCCCGCGGGTGGGGAGCACCGAACACAGGAGCAAGCGGGTGAAGAAGCACGCTTACTGAGCACCGTTGCAGTCTTGTAGCTCTTCGTCTCAACCGGGTAGGAGAGCGTCAGAAACTGTGGGAGGCAACGGCGAAGGCCCAATACGGAGTCGACGCCGATCCGTCCATCCGTGTTGCGTCACCGCTGTCAGAGTAAGTACACCCCAGATGGGCGTCAAGTGGTTTGAAGCTTTATGCGTCAGGCCAAGTTCCGCGAGGATTTCCTGACGTTTTCACCCGCAGTCTCTGGAGCTCAACCTGACAGGCTTGGGGTCAAAGTCGTGACATTGCGACAGGCGGCGCGCGCAATATCGGACGACTCATGGTCTATCGCCGTCGGTACCGTAAGCGAGATTTCATCCGTGCTACTGGCTGGAGATCGATTCACTCGCTATCCGCCCGAGTCAACGTTCGCCGTAATAAGTTCGCCATCCGTGGGAGAGGACGACATCAGCTCTTGGAAGTCAGCGATGCCCGCACTTGCCCGGAGCTGGTTTTTCCTAGCCCCCACCCTCGACCCGGATCTATCTAGCAAGCTAGACGAGCTGATCACAGCGTTCAGTGAAACTCACGGACATCAAGCGCTGAGCTCTGTGCATTTTCGGCAAGAAAGACAGCAGTTTGCGCATGAAAACCAGATGGAAGAGGAAAGTGGATGGTGGGCGCTGCAACACAAGGGCGACCCCAGCGGGAATCCCCGTACCGATTCGACTCAACCCCCTCGGCCGACGCTTTTAGAAGTCCTCACCATCCTGAACGAGTTCGATGACGAGCAACTACGTGCTGTTCAGCAATTTCTGGCCGCAACCCTTAAGAAGCGTGAGCAGGAATAGACCCGACCCGCGGGCTAAGCCGCCGGACAAACAGACCACATAGGCGCAAGTCCACATGGAGTTAAATCACTACAAAGGTCCCGGCGGTGCCCAGCGGCGTCGCCGAGCCACCCGCGCCACGAGCCCCGGACATTTGCGCGCACCACGCACTCAACATAGATCGGCGCTCCGACGTACTACCCCACGAAGACTGAGTCCAACGCCTGCGACTGCTCAAGAATTGCCAGAATGGGCTCTCTAAACCCAGAAATTGCCACGCGTTGTCAAAGTAAAGTCCCGAATTGTCAAAATCGCTCTTTGCCGGCACCAAAAATTGGCGTTGCGACGCCGTACCCCACGACGACCGAGTCCAAGGGCTATGACTACCCCCGAATTGCCAAAATAGGTTCCCTAAACCCCGAAATTGCCACGCGTTGTCAAAGTAAGTCCCGAATTGCCAAAATAGCTCTTTGTCGGCACCTCATCAGCTGTTTGGGGCCATGTCGACGAACCTTGAGTAGTGGCCTTGGAAGGCGACGGTGACGGTCTTGGTTGGGCCGTTGCGGTGCTTGGCGACGATGAAGTCGGCCTCGCCGGGGCGGGCGTCACGGTCGTAGGCATCTTCGCGGTGCAGGAGCATGACCATATCCGCATCTTGTTCGAGCGAGCCCGACTCGCGAAGATCACTGATCATGGGCTTCTTGTCGGTGCGCTGTTCGGGGCCACGGTTGAGCTGGCTGATCGCGACGACGGGGACTTGGAGTTCCTTGGCGAGGAGCTTCAACGAACGGGAGAACTCAGAGACCTCTTGCTGGCGGCTCTCGACCTTCTTACCGCTGGTCATCAACTGGAGATAGTCGACGATGACGAGCTTGAGGTCGTGGCGTTGTTTGAGGCGACGGCACTTCGCGCGGATCTCCATCAGGGTCAGGTTTGGGGAGTCGTCGATGAAGAGCGGGGCGTTCTGCAGTTCGCTTTGAGTCTGGGCCAGGCGCATCCAGTCGGCATCGGAGAGGCCACCGTTACGCAGATGCTGCAGCGGGACGCGAGCCTCGGCGGATAGCAGTCGCATGATGATCTCGTTGCGAGCCATTTCTAGCGAGAAGATCGCACTGGTGAGGCCGTTGTGGATCGAGGCAGAGCGCGCGAAGTCCAGGCCGACCGTTGACTTACCCATGGCAGGGCGAGCGGCGACGATGATCATTTGGCCGGGATGGAGGCCGTTGGTGAGTTGGTCGAAGTCTGCGAAACCGGTTGGAACACCGACGAGCTGGCCGCCGCGCGAATCGATCGCCTCAATCTCCTCGATGGCACCTTGCATCAGGGCCTCGAGTGGTTGGTAGTCCTCAGCCGCTCGCTGAGACGTCACGTCGTAGATCTCGGCCTGCGCGCGGTCGACGAGCTGGTCGACCTCACCTTCCGCGGCATAACCCATCTGCGCGATCCGGGTTCCGGCGGCGACGAGGCGACGCAGCACGGCTTGCTCGGTAACGATGCGGGCGTAGTAGCCGGCGTTCGCGGCGATCGGGACGCTGGCGGTCAGGGTGTAGATGTAGGGGGCGCCACCCACACGTAGGAGCTCGCCTTGTTTTGCGAGGTAGTCGGCGACCGTGACGGCGTCGACAGCCTCGTTTTTGCCGTAGAGGTCAACGACTGCGGCGTAGATGGTCTGGTGGGCTGGTTTGTAAAAGTCGATCTCGCGGACGGTCTCGACGACCTCGGCGATTGCGTCTTTACTCAACAGGAGGGCTCCCAGGACGCACTGCTCGGCGGCAACATCCTGGGGTGGGGTGCGCTCATTTGGACCGGAGCCGGATCGTAGATCGGCAACGCTGTTACGTGCGGTGTCCGCAATGGTCATCGCTGACCTCCACTTTCGTTGGGACGTGCCCGTGATGACACCCGCGATTGCTGGTACACCGACTTGTTTACCGTCTGGGTCTGACAGTCGTGCGCGTGTCGCGAGAAGTCGTCGGGAACGGTTGTGGACGGACCTGTGCGAATCGTGTGGGGACCGTGTGGATTGACGCTTACCGTTCATCCACATACTTGTGGATAGCCTGGGGATTGAATGGGGCTCCGGTCCTATTTGTACCCTCTGACCTGCGAAAACGCTCGGCGCTCGCCTGTGGGGGAAGAAAGTCCCGCGATAGGTGCTCATGTAAACGCCTCGTGAACAGCAAGTCGCTAGATCATTGCAATAGTGTGCGAGCATGCCGGAGTCTCCTAGACAGCAGTTCCGAATCGCGGTTGTTTGCTTAGGCAACATCTGTCGATCCCCGATTGCCGAGTCGGTCCTTACGCAGCACGTGGCGCAGGCCGGGTTAAGCGACCGAATCAGCGTCGAATCGGCCGGTACCGCCGGGTGGCACGCAGGCCTCGACGCCGACCATCGTGCGCGCCAGGCGCTCCAGACCGCCGGCTACCCGGCCGACCACGTGGCGCGACAGTTCGATGCGACCTGGCTGAACCGCCTGGATCTGGTGTTAGGGATGGACTATCAGAACGTCCTGGACCTGCGGGCATTGACGAGCGATCCACGTGAGGTCGAACGGATCCGGCTCTACCGATCCTTCGATCCGGTCTTGATGCACCTACCCGAAGACGACCCATCCCTTGAGGTGCCCGACCCGTACTACGGAACGCAGGACGACTTCGCTCAGGTTGTTGAGATGGTCGAGAACGCAACGATCGGCATCATCGACCACGCCCGACTAGCCCTGGGCTAGCTGGTGTATACGTCCGGAACATAGCGAATGGCCCAGCGGGCAGACTTCGCCCAACGCTTGACCTGCTTCTCGCCGACACTTCGCGTTAGCTCGACTGTCAGCGCCGTTCCCTGCTCGTTCTTGTTGAACCAACCTGTGAGGGTTCCGGTGCACTCACCGTCACAGTTGAACGACTTGACCGGCAGCTTCATCCGCTTGGCCAAACCTTTGGTCAGTCCACGGTTCTTCTGGTTGTAGCTGTCCACCCCGTTACCTGCTTGGTGATAGATCAGTACAACGTCTGGGTCGATCTGGCTGAGGAAAGACACGTACGCGCGGGTCTCAGGCTCAGATAGTGCACTGCGGCCTGGGTAGTAAACAGGTGCCCGAGCGGTGCCCTTCCACAAATCGGAACCGTTGCGGTTCAGATCAACGCCGTTGGCATTGCCGCGCTGCTTCTTTCGGTGGCCATCGGGGTTGATGGTGCGGATCGTCCACATCGCGGTGTCCTTGGGCGCACCCTTCTTGGCAAGCTTCTTGACAATGCGCGCACCGGCTCGTTCGGTCCCGTGCATTGAACCGATGATGACGCCGACCTTGCTGGCGGTTGGTGAGCCGTAGAGCCGAGCCACGATCTTGCGCCCCTGAACGGAACGACCAATCACGCGCTTGGAAGTCTGCTTAGCGCGCGGCTCGGGAGTCGTCGCAGCAACTGTGGCGACACTCGCACCGGCAGCGATCGAGGGTGATGACGCCGACGCGCTACCGGCGCTGGCAGCAACTGCGCTCGCACACAGCGAAGCGCCCACCGCTGCGATTAAGGTCTTTCGCAGCATTGTGGGCGCTGTCCCAACACCACCGACGGGTACGTGGTCGGCGTTGGTCACTGTGTTCAAGATCGTCCTCATAGGAGAGGACTCTAAGCTGGAACTACCTCAACTGTCACCGAAGCGGCAATAGTTGGCAGTAATTTCACCTCAACTTTGTGCTTTCCGGCCGTTTTGATCGGATGCGCCAGAGTGACCGAGGTCTTCTCAAGGCGTGGTCCGCCGTTTGCGCGGATCGCCTCAATGACATCTCGACCATTGATCGAACCGAACAGCTTCTTGCCAGTTCCGACCTGCGCGGGCAGGGTAACGGTCATCGCCTCGAGCTGGTTCTTGACCTCGTTGGCGTGATCGTTGTCGCGGATCGTGCGAGCATCACGTGCGCGCTTGATCTGCGTGATCTGCTTCTCCGCGCCCTTGGACCAGGCGAATGCCAGGTTGCGGGGAACGAGGAAGTTACGGCCGTAGCCGTCCTTTACGTCGACGATGTCGCCGGGGGAACCCAGGCCGTCGACCTCTTGCGTGAGGATCAGTTTCATTGTGTTGTTCCGTCCGAATCGCGACTAGCGGGCAGTCGAGGTGTAGGGCAGCATCGCCATCTCGCGGGCATTCTTGACTGCCGTTGCGATGTCGCGCTGATGCTGGGTGCACAGGCCGGTCACTCGGCGAGCGCGGATCTTGCCGCGGTCCGAGATGTACTTGCGTAGTAGGCCGAGATCTTTGTAGTCGATGTACTCGACCTCTTCACGGCAGAAGACGCACGCCTTCTTCTTGATGACCTTGAGGGTACGGGGTGGTGGCTTTCCCATGAATGACTCCGAATTTCTCAGTAAGAGTTCGTTCTCACTTTTTAATGTTGTTAGCTCAGCCGCACGAGGCGGCCAGGGCCACTGCTAGAACGGTGGTTCGTCGTTGGCGGCACTTGGTGCGCTCGCCCACGGATCGTTCGACGCAGTGGATCGACCAGTTCCGCCCGAGGAATCGAAGTTGCCGCCTCCGCGACTCACCTTCGACACCTTTGCGGTGGCCGACTTCAGTGCCGGACCGACATCTTCGACGTCAATCTCGAACACAGTTCGCTTCTCGCCGTTGTTGGTCTCGTACGAACGCTGCTTCAAGCGACCGGTGACGATGACGCGAGCGCCCTTCGTCAACGACTCAGCAACGTTCTCGGCGTACTGCCGCCAGACCGAACAACTCAAGAACAGCGAATCGCCGTCCTTCCACTCATTCGTCGCCTTGTCAAAGGCGCGAGGAGTTGAGGCAACGCGGAAGTTCGCCACTGCGACACCGTTTGCGGTGAACCGCAGTTCGGGGTCGTCGACCAAGTTTCCGACGATGGTGATTGGTGTGTCACCGGCCATGATTGTTGTCCTTTCGTGCGGCAACGCCGCGGGTTGATTGTTGACCTCCCCGCCACGAGACCGAAGTGTCAATTAAGCGGAGGGGCGAATGACCTTGGTACGTAATACTGCCTCGTTCAGCGACAATTGACGATCGAGTTCGTTAACTGTCTCGCTTTTGCACGTGAGGTCCATGACGCAATAGATGCCGTCCGACTTCTTGTTGATCTCATAAGACAGCCGACGACGGCCCCAGATATCGAGCTTCTCTACCGTTCCGCCATCATTTCGGACGACGTTGAGAAACGTCTCCAAACTGGGCTGGACGGTGCGCTCTTCTAGATCCGGATCAAGGATCACCATGACTTCATACTTACGCATGCTTCAGACCACCTCCTCTGGACTACAGCGGTCACGGACGATCCGTGACAGGAGGTCACACATGTGCGCAGGAGAAAACCTTCAACATTCATCAGATGAGGTTCATTGATGCGTGAAAGAGGTAAACGAACTGACCTGCTTGATCCCAAGAGTACCCGAGGAACTTTTCTCATGGAACCCTTGTCCACAGGTTGTTAGTTGGGCGCCGAGCTGAGCCGCTCTCGCAGCAAGGAGATGTCCTCGATGATCCCGGGGAAGGGGGTCTCGCAGATGACGTCAGCGTCGGTGCGCGCGATGGTGTCGACGAGGGCATCGATATCGATCGTGCCGTTGCCGAAGTTCGCGTGGCGATCCCGGCCCGAATCGAAGGCGCCTTGGGAATCGTTCGCGTGAATCAGGTCGATCCGCCCCGTGATTGCGTTGATCGCGTCGGCCGCATCCGGCAGCTCGATCCCACCAGCAAACGCGTGGCAGGTATCCAAACAGAACCCAGCACCCAAATCGCCCACTGCATCCCAGAGCCGAGCGATCGACTCCAACCGCCGCGCCATCGAGTAGCTGCCCCCGGCGGTGTTCTCGATAAGGATCGGGCACGCGGCATCGATCTGTTCAAATGCCTTGCGCCAGTTGTCGTAGCCGACCGCCGGATCGTCATCCTTCGTCACGTGCCCGCCATGAACAATCACGCCGGCGGCCCCGATCTCGGCAGCGGCAGCAACCTGCTGAGCGAGAATCTTGCGGCTCGGGATCCGAATGCGGTTATTCGTCGATGCCAGATTCAGCACGTACGGAGAGTGAATGTAGATCCGCACTCCGGCTTCTTCGGCCTGGGCCTTAAGCGCCGCGGCACCGTCAGGATGCGGGAACGTCGGCGCCTTCCAGCCCTGCGGATCACCTAAAAAGAACTGCACGGTGTCGGCACCAATCGCGCTCGCCTGCCCGATTGGATCATCTTGCCCAACGTGTCCGCCGATGTAGCGCTTCGCGCCGCCTGCTGCCATAACCACAGCCTACGTGCCCGCCAGCGAGCCGACGAATCCCCCGATTCGCGTGGTTCGAGATGGTGTTTGCCGCAACGGCGCATAGGCTGGCCCGCGTGCCTGTAACCGTTCGCCCGATCGACGCCGCCCAACACCTAGACTTCATCGGCCGCCAGCCAAGTGCCTCATTCCTGCAAGTGCCGTCCTGGGCTGGGGTGAAAGCAGAGTGGGGATCGATGTCGCTCGGGTGGTTCGACGGCGACGAACTCGTCGGGGCCGGGCTCGTGCTGACCCGCAAGGTACCGAAGCTAAAGAACTTCCTCGCTTACCTCCCGGAGGGTCCGGTCCTGGACTGGCAGCAGGACTCCAACAAGATCGCTGCCCTGATGCACCCGATGCTGACCTACCTCAAGGATCAGGGCGCCTTCATGGTCAAGATTGGGCCAACCGTTCCGGTTCGCCAGTGGTCAACAGCGACGTTGAAAGCGGCCATCGCTGACGGCTCAGCGAAGCGCCTGCGCGAGGTTGCGCCAGATGAGACGTTCGAGATCGGGGAGAACGTCATCGCCAGCCTGAAAACCAGCGGCTGGACCCAACAGGCCGACACTGGCGCCGGATTCGGTGACGTACAACCCCGCTACGTATTCCAGATACCCCTCGCTGCACGCACCGAAGATGAGGTGTTCGCCAGCTTTAATCAGCTATGGCGCCGCAATGTGCGTAAGGCCACGAAGCTTGGTGTCACAATTGAGCGCGCCGATCGTGACGGGCTCGCTGCGTTCCACCCGATCTATGTCGAGACGGCCCACCGTGACGGTTTTGTTCCCCGCGGCCTTGAGTACTTCCAGCGAATGTGGGACGCAATGAGTGCCGAGGATCCCGACCGCATCCGGCTCTACTTGGCCAGCCACGACGGCAAGGTGCTCGCTGGCACCACGATGGTCACCGTCGGCGATCACGCTTGGTACTCCTACGGAGCATCCGCCGATGCCGGTCGCGAAGTCAAACCCTCGAATGCCATCCAGTGGCAAATGATCAAGGACTGCTTAGCCGACGGTGACGCCGTCTACGACATGCGTGGGATCAGCGACACCCTCGACGAAGCCGACCCGCTCTTCGGTCTCATTCGCTTCAAACTCGGCACTGGCGGCCAGGCGCTCGAATATGTCGGTGAGTGGGACTACGCGTTGCGCCCGGCGATCACCCGTGCGTTCAACCTCTACATGAACCGTGACCAGTACATCTCGAAGATTCGGGGCCTGGGACGCAAGAATGAGAAGGGGGCCGACGCGCAATGACGTTTACGCTTCACGTTGACGGACCCCGCTGGCGCCAGCACGCCGAGACCGTCCGCGACGACGTCCGCGAGGCGCTGCACGCCGGTAAACCCGGCGCTCGCTACGGCGATATCGTGCCGGTGGCCAAAGGTAACGGCTACGGCTTCGGTATCTCCAATCTCGCGCGCGAGACCAGTCGTCTCGGCCTAGACCGAATCGCGGTCGGAACACCACACGAAGCCGCCGCCGCGGCCGCCTACTTCGACGGTCAGATCCTCGTCATGCAACCGTGGGATCCGCGTGATCTCGCCGGGGCCGAGATCTGGCGCTACATCGAGTCACGGCCATTCGCCGACCGCGTGCTGCGCACGGTGGCAAGCGTCGAGGCACTGCATTCGCTGGCGAAGGTCGGGCTCGCAAACGAATCTCGCGACCGGCCCATCCCCATCGTCGTCGAGGGTCTGACCTCGATGCGTCGCTTCGGTCTGGCCGAGCCGGACCTCGATGCCCTACTCGCTGACGACGCTGTCCGCGAGGCCCTCCGGGCTCGCCGTATCGAGCTCCAAGGTCTCGCCCTTCACCTTCCGTTGGCTCAACCGCTGGCTCCGCACGTCGAGACCCTGGAGACGAGTTGGCACGACACGAACCCCTCCCAGCGGCTTCCCAAGCAGGCAAGCGGCCGGGTCAAAGAAGCCTGGTCATGGACCCTGACCTGGATCCGCGCGCTCGGCGCTCTGGAAGATGCCGGGTGTCCCCTCACTGACGAGGCAGCAGCCGTCTGGGTATCGCACGTGGATGACCAAGAAATCGGCCAACTGCGCGCAGCCCTGCCAGGGATCCCGCTGCGCGTCCGTATCGGAACGCGGCTTTGGCTCGGTGACCAGGGTGCCTTGCAGGCACGCGGCACCGTGTTGGCCGTCCACCAAGTGTCCAAAGGGCGAGCGGTCGGCTACCGACAGCGTCGTGCACCAAAAGACGGACTGTTGGTGGTCGTCGGCGGCGGAACGAGCAACGGTGTCGCCCTTGAGGCGCCGAGTCCCGCATCGAGCATGCGACAGCGGGCAGTCGCCGCCGGAACCGGCGCCCTTGAGGCATCCGGGCGAGCCCGCTCACCCTTCTGCTGGGACGACAAACTGCGCTGGTTCGCCGAACCGCCGCATATGCAGGTCTCGATGCTCTGGATCTCGGCCAACGACGTTCGGGCAGCCGTTGGTAACGGCGGACGAGTCCCGGCTGTCGGTGACGAACTGGATTGCCGGGTGCGAAACACCGTCGCCGCGTTCGATCGAATCCTGGGCCTTGAGTAGCGATCAGGTGGGCAGTCTGACCGTCACCTCGCCAACCCAAGCGGACTCGGTCATGGCCGGGAGCTCCGAGCTGATCGGCGGCCCGATGGGTCCTCACGCGTACAGCAGTTGGAGGTTCTGGGGACCACTCCCGATTCTGGTGATCTTCGCGATCGGTGGCTTCCTGCTGAACCTGATCAGCAAGCTGCCGTGTTCGCTGACGAACTGGGCAGACCCGGGGCGCTATACGCACGCCTGCTACACCGACATCGCGCCGCTCTTTAGCCTGCGCGGATTCGCCGACAATGTCTTCCCTTATGTCAGCAATCCGCTTCCGGGAACTGAGCAGTTGGAGTACCCCGTCGGGACCGGACTGTTTATGGTCGTCGCGAACTGGCTGACTCCGCGCGGTGAGAACACCACGGTGTGGTTCTACTACGTGAACTCGATCATGCTGCTGATCTGTCTGATCGTCGCCGTCGTTGCGACGGCGTTAACCGTGCGGCGGCGACCGTGGGATGCAGCGATGTTCGCGCTCGCACCAGGGGTGATCCTCACCGCCACCATCAACTGGGACCTGTTTGCGGTCGCTCTCACGTCGGTCTTTATGTTGCTGTGGGCCCGCAAGTATCCCGCCTGGGCAGGGATCGCGTTGGGTCTGGCGGCGGCCGCAAAGTTCTACCCGTTGCTCCTGCTTGGGCCGCTGTTCCTGCTGTGTCTGCGGGCAGGTCGGCTCACGGCATTCTGGAAGCTCTTGACGACGACCGTCATCGCGTGGGCGGCCATCAATGTTCCGTTCATGTTCATCAACTTCGACGGCTGGGCACGGTTCTACACGTTTAGCTCCGAGCGCGGCGAAGACTTCGGCTCAATCTGGCTCGTCCTGACCACGATCAATCTCGGCGTTCCAGCCAATGTCGTCAATGGTGTGGCCACCGCCCTCTTCGCCATCCTGTGCCTGGGTATCGCGGCGATTATGTTCACCTCGCAACATCGCCCGCGGTTGGCACAGGTGGCGTTCTTGGTGATCGCCGTATTCCTGCTCACCAATAAGGTCTACTCACCGCAGTACGTCCTGTGGCTGATTCCGCTCGCAGTCATGGCCCGGCCCCGCTGGCGTGACTTCCTGATCTGGCAGGCCGGTGAGGTCGTGTACTACTTCGCCATCTGGTGGTATCTGGCCGGTTTCAGCGAGGACAGTAAAGGTCTGCCAGTCGGGTGGTACGCCGCCGCGATCGTCGTCCACGTCGCGGCAACGAGTTACTTCGTCGGGATGGTCATCCGGGATATCTATCGTCCGGAGCACGACCCAGTACGTACCGACGGCTGGCCAGAAGATCGTGATGATCCTGGGGGCGGAGTCTTGGATGAGGCCCCCGATCGGATTGGGCCGATCGATCGCGAGAAGGCTAGCGTCGATTCCGGTGTGCGCGAGGCTTCTTGACCACTGGCTGGGCCTGAGCTGACGACGAATCCGTCGTGGCGCGCGCGGCTGGCGCTGGGTCAACTGGCGCTGGGTCAACTGGCTGAGGATCAGTACCCACCATAGCGACTGTCGACAGCTCGGCACCAGTTGTTTCGACGGCCGGAACCTCAGCAGAGGAGGCCGCTTGATCAGGGACGACGATGGCGATCTGGTTCGATCCAAAATCGAGTGGCTTCCCCGAAATCTTCGATTCGCGACGGCCAACTCGTTCGTCGTACTGCTGCTGCTCTTTTTGATGCTCTTTGCCGGGCGCGAAGATGTCGTTGAGCATATCCATCAGACCGGCATGACCCGCGCCAGTCTTACTGTCACCCTGCAATCGCATGAAGAAGCCCACGGGCCGATCTTACGACGAATATCGGTTCGGTGCACGGCTGTCTTTAGCAGGTTCCCCTACCTAGGGTCACCCAAAAGGATGGACTTGCGGCCCGTTGCGCCAATACTCAGCAGTTAACCCTGTTGACTCATGTCAAATTGCCCGCGTAGCCAGAGTCGTTGACTCATCTGGGATTGCCCGCTTGGAGGTTTTGGCGATGGTGGGTTTTTGTCGGGCTGCGGACTTGGCGATTGTGAGCGTGAGTA
>Ga0209390_10007151_pt1 | contig 14468 bp, 17 predicted proteins | sample BON01_FD_187212 | JGI IMG/M metagenome (GOLD analysis project Ga0209390, IMG submission 187212) | Freshwater microbial communities from Lake Bonney liftoff mats and glacier meltwater in Antarctica - BON-01 (SPAdes) (version 2) | ecosystem: Environmental > Aquatic > Freshwater > Ice > Glacier... | reverse complement strand
CGCAAGCAGGGTTGGTCTGTCATCGAAACCCTGATGAAACCGTCAGATCAGTTGATCGCACAACTGCGCCTCGGCTGAATATCTGATCGCCCCAGAGGCTCAGCCAGTCATGCTGGGCAGTTACAAACCAATCTCCTTGGCTCTGGCATCTTCGCCGCCAGCGTTCTGCTCGGTACGACAGCATTTGCGCAACAAGAGATGCCTGATCTTAGCGACTGGCCGCAGGCGTCTCAGGATGCGGCCCAGCACATGATGGACACTTATGGCGAGGCCCCCGAGGTGACTGACACAATGCTGATCTGGGGCCCGACCGGGCCGTGGAAGCGTACGGTCATCTACAAGGAAGCCACGACCCATCTTTTCCCGGTCGAGCACCCGGACGTCATGCAGCAGTGGATTAATCTCGACGTGCCGCCAGACTACTTCGACGATCTTGCGCATTATGACGGCAGCGTGGTGGCCAACCGCACCGAGGCCGAGATCTCGGCGCGCTGCGACAAGGAGACGGCGAACTTCTTGGCCATCAATCTGGCCCATGACATCATCGAGGAAGTGCGCACGGTAGAAGAGGCGCGGCAGTTCTACGCTGAGACCATGAAGGCGCTGATGGAGGGCGGGTCGCCTTCTGACCCCGCCTACGTGGAAGGCTTTATCTTCGACGTGCCGCAGGAAGACCTGTCAAATCCCGACGAGTCGCTGCTCTAGGAAGGACTGACTTCAAGCCACGAGGCGGCGCGGTCCCATGATTGTGCGCGTCAATCTGGATGAGATTCTCACCTTGATTGTCGCGCTGCACATGATGCCGCTCCGCCTCCCGCCCTGTAATCAGGCCCTTATGGGAAATCACAGGAACACACTTAATTCCGGCAAAGATTCCGCTTAGGCCATCGCTCGTATTCGTCTTACCAATTTGCCTTCAGCCGCGTAATGGTGCGGACCGACAGGCTGAGTGCTTCCTACCACGGGAGTGGGCAACCTTGAGATAAAGCCAACGCTAATTCTTCGATTGACCTGACTAATACCATCTTTGTCCCGCACAGTGGACAATAACTCACAACCTACCAGTCAAAACGGCTCTCTCTTTGGGACCTGTTGTCCGCATCTTCAACATTTGGGGCGCTCAACGAAAGCTCGTTATTGGCACTGGTCTCGGCATTCAACAAACGGTGGTTTTTGGGAGACCGTGAATGTCCGCTCCGCCCGCAAAGCTGCCCTGAGACTAAACCTAATCGGAAGGAGCAACACATCGCGATGTCGTTTTCCATAACGCGCGTCTCCGCAATCTGGGGGAGCCTGAACTCGAGTTTCTGGTTCGTGCCCGCCATGATGTGCGCGGTTGCGGTCGGGCTGTCGTTCTTGCTGATCGAAGTCGATACTTGGCTTGGTGTTGGCAAAGTGAGCGATTTCGGTTTGCTCTATACGTTCGGACCCGAGGGCGCCCGGGTGATTCTGTCTGTTATCGCAAGTTCGATGATCACAGTGGCCAGCCTGATCTTCTCGATCACCATGCTGTCGCTGCAACTCGCCTCTTCCCAATTCGGGCCGAGGGTCCTGGAAAACTTCATGCGTGACCGCAGCAATCAGATCGTGCTCGGCACTTTTGTGGCAACTTTCCTCTATTGTCTGGTCGTGCTGCGGTCGGTGCGGGGCACGGGGGACTCAAGCTTCGTTCCGCACCTGACCGTTGCATTTGCGGTGCTTCTTGCTGCTGTCGGCGTCGCGGTTCTTATATATTTCATCCATCACATGGCCACTTCAATCCGCATCGAAACGCTGCTCAAGGAGCTGGCCGCCGACGGGTGCGCCGCTGTTGACCGGCTCTTTCCGGAAAGGCTCGGCCATGGTCCGGTGCAATACGAGGACGAGACGGACGCGCATCGGCTCCCAAACGACTTCGATCGAGGCTCCGAACAGGTCAATGCTGATGCGAGCGGATACGTGCAGAATGTCGGTATGGACGCGCTCATGCAGATTGCCACAGAGCATGATCTTGTCTTGCGGATCGAGACACCGCCCGGTCGCTTTTTGACCGAAGGCGAATGCATGCTCACGGCATATCCGCGTGATCGCGTGTCAGCTGAAATCGCCGACAGCCTTCGCGGCGTGCTCGTAATCGGCCGGACTCGGTCAGTCAATCAGGATCTAGAGTTCTCGATCCGGCGTATTGTCGAACTGGCCCAGCGATCCTTGTCACCTGGCATAAACGACCCCACTACAGCGCTTTATTGCATCGACCGACTCGGAGAGGTGTTCGGTCGATTGTCCGGTCGGGATCGCCCTTCCCCGATCCGCTTCGACAAGAAGCGACAATTGCGTATCCTGACTGAAGTCATAGTCATCGAGGACCTGGTCTGTAATGCCTTTTCAGCGATAGCACGCTACGGGATCTCCGACGTTGATGTGGTGACGCGGCTGGTAGCCACAATGGGCAAGTTGAGCGGATCATTATCGCCCGCAGCGCGTGAAGCTATCATGGCGCTAAATGAACAGGTGCTCATTGCAAGTGAACACCACGCTTCTACAAACTTTGATGGCAAAGCAATTCAAGAATTGCTGCGTAGTCAGATAATATGAAACGTTGCCGTCAGCAGCAAAAGTCACAGGAACGGCAAATACTTCTCCTTACCGAATAGCAGCCGCTGTTCGCACAGCGGCCATTCGGGAACGTTCTGAAACGCTCGTTTTTGGCACGGTAGCAATCGACCTCGATTGACGCTGCCAAAAACCCCGTTCCAAACCCAAGAAGTTGTTGGACGTTCTAGTATGTTTAAAGTAGGTCTTGCCACCCTCACAAAAAGCCCTGTCGCGCTTTACGCTTAGCCAACTCTGACAAGGCGTCCACTGCAAGTCCCTCATCGGGAAAAAGAGCGGTTGTTGTCGATCCTGGCAACCCAATATCACCGGACTCTTTGACCAGCATAGCACCACCGAACAGATCGCGCTGAACGGTCACGAGCAAAAAGCGGCGCATGTTCCTCTCGGGGACTATCCGCCGCAGGCGCAGCATCGTAGGAAACATTTCAATCTGCTGCGGCTCCTTCACTGCAACGGCTCCCATGCTGCGCTGTCATTTAGGAATCGTTCGTATCGCTGGGTGGTGATCTGCATTTCCTGAAATATCCTGACGCGCTCGGCATCGAGGCACGCGGTGTAGCGGGATGCATCCCGAAAATACCGGTCGAACTCGTCTTTGAACTCTTCGCGGAAGTCGTGCACCAGCTCGGCCGTCGTCGGAGCGGGCGCGATCGGTGGATCACACCATTCAGCGAAGGCGGTTCCGGGGCTAACAGAGGCCAGCATGGCAAGGATCGAAAGCTGTTTCATCGGTCGATGGTCCCTTCGCTCACCGCCTGACCGTGAACGGCAAGCTGGGCCGCAAAGCGGGGGGCGTCGTAGGTCGATTGGATCGCGGCCACTCGCTGTTCGTAGGCATCGGAGCCTATCATGCGGCGCAGATCGCTTTCGTGGAAAGCACGGTTAGCGAAGGGTGCTGGCCGCGCCATAAGCTGAACCGGATCGGTGCAGACGGTGGGTGGTGCCGCTGGCGCTGGTGCTTTTGGCTTATATTCGAACGTGGGCTTGGCCTTGCGGACAAAGGCCACAAGCCACGACAGGGGCGCTACAGCCCGGTCATTGCGGGCGTTGAGCATGTGAAACCCTTTCCAAAGAAACTGCGTGTCCATGCCTGCGGCCTCTGTGCCTTTCTTGGCATCTTCGATGATCGCAGCAAAGGGCGTTTGATAGACTGACCCTGCCCCGTTTAAAATCGGAATGGTTGAGGTCATATCATTATTACTTTTTGTTCTTGTATATAGAGGAGGCGGCGGTGGACTGCCGGTTACTCGTTTTTTATGGGAAATATCGACGGTTTCAGCTGGTGCCAGATCCTCGTCAGGGACGGCATTTGTGTCCGCGTCATAGACCTTTGAAAATGTGAAAAGGTGCCGGTCGTGGTGGCGGCGTTCGATCGTCAGACCAAACAGGTGCGCCAGCTCGTCCAGGGCGGAACGGATGGTGCGGTCGCTGATCCCGGTCATGGTCTGCAACTCCCTCATCGTGAAGGCGGCGAAACCGCACGGTGCGCCTCTGAATTTACCGTCATAGCTGATGTAGCCTGCCAACGTGTTTGCAATGCGCAGCGCGGCCCCTGTCATGGGGGTCCGCGCAAACAGGCGCATGAAATCCCCGCTGTGGGGGATACTCGATGTGGTCACTGGTCTTGTCCTCGCTTGGTGAAGCGAAGCGGTAATCAAGCAAGTTTCTCCTGTTCGCACAGGTGCGTTTTTTAGTTGCTCGTCATGTTGGGAGGGGATAGAACGGTAGCTGAAAACGTCTTAGCTCGGGATTGGCGTCCCGGTTCTATACCCCCCCGCAGGTTTCCGCCTCGCGGGGGTTTCTAATTCTAGGCTTTCGTTTCGCTCCTTGATCGTGATTCCGTTAACGGATTAGTGACAGGCATACTCTGTGTGGATGCTTGCCGCAATTATTGTGTTTGGCGGGATGCCGCGCACAAGCCTTAGTAGCTGACCCATTCGTAGCCACGATTGCCAGCGTAATCGGTCCATTCAACGCCAACGCCGCGAACGGCACCTCTGGTTGGGCAACTCTTGCTAGGAATAACCCAAGAGGGTGTTTCAGCTGATGATGCGCCTCGCCACGAAAAATCCCCCTGTGTTCCATAGTTGCCGAGCGAGATTGAACCCCATTCGCGGCATCCATCTTCGCGGGAATCGACATGCCGCCAACTGCGTACATCCCAAACTTTGATCGAGCGCACGAAGTCATAAATTGGGTCGGATATATCTACGTCGGCCCCCTGCCCTGCGACCAGTTGCAGGATCGACGCTGCATCTGGCTGATACTCTGGATCGCGGAAGACGGCGGGGATGGGCGCAAGCGCGGCCTCCTGATTACCGATCGGAATAGACTGCATCGGTAGTTGGGTGTTAGGAAATGTAGCTTCGTAGAGCCGCTGCCCGGGGCTGGTTGGTTCTCCTTCGTAAGAGGCACCAATAGGACAGCGCCAGATTTGAAGCGGCGGTTCGATCGGCCAAGGTGTGACGCGTCGGATGAACGTGGTGTATGCCAGTGTGCATTCGGCAGACTTGGGCCAACCGCCAGCCAGACACAACAGCATGGCGCAGTCTACGTTGAACGCCGCGTTCGCTTCACGCGGCGCGTTAATGATCGCGGCGGCCGCAACAGCGGCGGTCAGTGTGGTTGATCTTAGGAAGGTCAGCATCAACGTCCTCCGGAAAAGCATATTTATAAGTTTGAGACGTTTCTATAAAACGATCACGGGAGGTTCGTAAAGCGGTTTGACGGCTGCGACTGGCGGAAGGATGCCCGACCGTCCCGCCCGAACATCTTCATATTTGCACAGCGCCGGGACGCAGGAGCGACTCTAGTGATCGAAATTCAGTCGTAGATCACGTCTTTGCAGGGCTTGTCCTTCCACATGGGCGCGATCTGACCCGTATTCCATTCGTAGAGCCAGCCCACAATTTTGAGGGTCTTTCGATCTAAAATGCGCTTGATCGCGTGGGCATGTCTCAGCCTCATAGTCATCTTTTCAGATTTTCCGCCACACAACTCATGGTTGCGGTCGTGTTTTACCATTATGGTGTCTCTCATGTTCCGCAGCGTGATTTCTACCGGTGGGGGTGAAAAAGACATGGGGCCTCGCCAATAGCTAGTGACACGACGACACGAACGACATGATGTGAAACGTTCAGCGACAGGAAACGACATAACTCACGTTAAGATGCTGAAGTTAATAGAAATAATAAAATGCACTTGCGAAAGAAATCTTGACCTTTGGGGATGAAGCCGCGAACTATGTCGTGGTACAGAACACCGTCACATCGACATGAAACGACACATCAGACCGGAAAGTGTTGATGGTAAACGGAAAACACTACATCGAGCCACCGACCAGCGATCATGATTTCAGATCGCTCATTCAGGCAGCGATTGCTGCTGGTGTTGGCCGGGATGTGTCGGCGAATGGCGAACCCGCTGAACCCTGGACGGCAGAAACGCTCACGGCGGCTATCAACCAGGTTGAATCGGGTCGAAGTCTGATCGACCTGCGAACCGTGCAGAGGTGGCTCGCTCCACTGGGTCGTGGGGGCATAAGCGTTCCCAACTTACACCGCTTGGCAAAAGTCTTTGGGTGCAGCGATCTTCGCAGAACAAGCGCGTGGCAAGTGGCTTTGATGCGGGCGCGCGAGCGGGCAAAAGCCGAGCCGCGCAACGGTGCAGATGATAGCTCGCCCGCTGATCCAACTTATGATGTCGCCCCGCCCCTAGCAGGCGTTGTGCCAATACGAACTCCTAGTCTGGCAAGATTATGGGAGGCTTGGTTCAGTCGCGATGACACGCTCAAGCTGTCAATTTTGATTTGGGCGGCGTATGCCGTGAACGGTCTCGTGAACGGAATCTTGGGTCTGCTGTCGGTCAGCTACAGCGTGGCCCCCGGTCTTGCCAAAGAGGTCGGATTTCTTTGGGCACCAACTTGGACCATCTTGCCCACACTGATCCTGCCGCTGTTCATCATACGGGTAAGTTTTAGTCTGTCGCACTGGCGGTCGTATGGGCGCTGTCGTCTTTCAGACGGTTCGTCATGCGATGATCGCACAGAAGAAGATGCTTTGTTGTGGGACGCTCGAATAGACAGGACCGCCTTCCCTTTCTGGATGATCCTCGTGCTGTGTATTGGTGGCGTTTTTCTTGCCCAATGGGTCGGGATATGTCTTCGGCTCTACGCAGAAGGTGAGGCCGGAATATACCAGATTGACAGGAACCTTCTGACCCTCGTTCGGCCGGAAATTATTGGTCAGAGTGCGTCGGCTCTCGTTTCGATGTTAGGTTATCTCTACACTGCTCTCTACGTGTTCATATTCTTGACGGCACTCATGTTCCTTTTCATCATGGCCGGGGATTATGAATGGCTAGCCCGCAACATCAATGACGGTGAAATCGGACAAGAGGCTGCGATCCGAGAGGGGTCTTGGATTGCACTTTCAGCCTTTGATGCAGCACTTTTGATTGGCTGGGCTGCGATTGCGATCAAACTTCAGGCGGCGTATCTTTCGTCGGATGCGCCAAATATCGCGCTTTGGATTTTCCACGATCTGACCGGCGTCCTGCGGTTATCGGCCGACGTCAACGGGACCCTGCCTAATACGTCTGTCTCACATTTTACGACGTTTCTGTTGATTGCGGTCGCCAATTTTGCGATCTTTGTGTGTGCTTCGCGGGTCAGCAGGGGGCAAATGGCGCTTTGCCAACGCGATCAAGACGGTAACGTACCAGCGCGTCCCCGGTTCGGATACGTCCCGTGGAAGACGTTCGTCATTGTTCAACTTTTTCTGGTCTGCACCCTTCTATCTATAGGGCAGGTCCAAGGCTTTTCGCTTGCGCTTGTCTGTTCTCTGGTGCTTTCGGTCTGGTGTCTGACAAGACGCCGCACTCACTCTGGGAAGAAATATTATGGAACAAGCACCGTTTTTCACGGAAATCGCTGAAGGTCCGGAAGGCGGTCAAGCCTTCTGGGCGTGTGCAAAAGACGGGGTGAGGTTGCGGCTTGCTCACTGGCCGATTTCAAGCGCAGCCCGGCGTGGCGAAGGGACTGTGTTCATCGCGCCAGGGCGTTCCGGCTACATCGAGCGGTATGGTCATTTGGCTAAGCGGCTGGGAGAGGCAGGATTCGGCACGTTCGTGATTGACTGGCGCGGTCATGGGTTGTCGGACAGGCTGACCGAAGATCCGAAAATCTGCCACGTCGAGCGGTTCACCGATTACCAGAACGATCTCGATGCCATGATCCAAGCAGCCCGCGATCTTGACCTGCCGCGGCCTTGGGTGCTGATCGGCAATTCGATGGGCGCGGCAATCGCCCTACGCGGCCTGGTCCGGGGAATCGAACTGACCGCTTGCGCCTTCGTTGGGCCGATGTGGGGGATCACCCTGCCGCCGCCCGTTCGTTCAATCGCGGGCGTGTTGTCAAAATGCGCGCGGCTTGCCGGGTTCGGAAAACGGTTTGCACCGGGACAAGGTGGGCAACCCTATGTCACAAAAGCCCCCTTCGAAGAGAACACGATGACGGGGAACGCGGTAGAATACGCTTACTGGCAGTCGCAGGCGAAGGCTCATCCGGAACTGATGATCGGTGGCGTGAGCTTCGGCTGGCTCAACGAATCTTTGAAAGAGTGTCGTGCGCTCGCTTCGATGCCCTCACCAGCGAGCCCCTGTCTCGCTTTCTGTGGAGAGGCCGATGGAGACGTGGATAAAGAAGCGATCCGGACCCGCATGGCGGGCTGGCCGAACGGCAACTACGTCCTGATCCCGGACGGTCGCCACGATCTTTTATCTGAGAAACCAGAGATCCGTGCGGCGGTGATCGACCAGATTCTCAATCTCATGGGTAACAGTGACTCGTGATAGCTTTGAATCATGAGTTTTGCCCATTAAGGATGGTTTTGGGAAAAACGTAACATAATTCGCATATTTATAGATTTCTGGCAAATTTATAGGTTGTGCGCATTTTTATAAATATGTAGGTTCAAGGTGCCCAGACAGGGTGCCTGATCCTTCATGCAGAAGGACCACAGGCGTGGATGTAGATTTACAAAAAGAAGCGCCGAATGTGGTCACCGAACCAGAGTTCCGACAGTTGCTCCGGATGGGGTATCAGGCTCAATTCGTTTGCGAAGGAGATGCCTACTACAAGGCAGCTGTCTGGTACGGGGAGTGGACAGTCCGCGTCGTCAGCGGTGATGGAACCTTCGATAAAATACTGGTCGCATATCCACGCAGCCGGGGCGAAGAGCAGCAAATCAAGATCAAAATCTTCAAGACAATCAACGGTTGCGCATCGTTTATGCACCGGATGGGTTTCGCAGATTTTACCATCCCCTTCTTCGAGGGGGGGCAGTCATTCCATACCCTTCCAGACCAAGCTGCGAAGGACGATAACAGGTAGTTCAACCTGTCTCCTTCTGTCTGTCCTTCTTGCCCCGACGATGGGGCGGGCCGACGTTCTCGTCATCGGCGAAAGCGGTTTCGTAAGCTATGACCAAGGAAGCGCCTTGGTCGTGTTTGGTGCGCGTCCAGCCCCAGAAATTAAACCAACAGCAACCGTTTCTACTTCTGGTGCAGCGATCCGCGCCCGCGTTCCGCGTGCCGCAATCCTCGCTGCGATTGAAGGTGCGGCTGGCAGATACGCCAATGATCCTGCGATTGCTCGTGCGGGTCTGACGGCCAACGATTGGGTCGCTCTGGTGCGGTCCAACGTTCAGATCGAAAGTGCATTTAACCCTGCGGCACGGTCGCATGTAGGTGCCATCGGTCTCGGGCAGTTGATGCCTGAAACAGCACGTCAGTTGGGTGTGAGCCCGCACGACATGCACGAAAACCTCGATGGGTCTGCCCGGTATCTTCTGGCGATGCTTAAGCGCTTCGGTTCAGGGGAATTGGCACTCGCCGCCTACAACGCAGGCCCAGAAGCGGTTGCGCGACACGGTGGGATTCCGCCGTACCGCGAGACGCAAGGACACGTCCGCAAGGTCATGTCCGTATTCGCACAACTTACCGCAAACTAGGAGCGACAGATGAAAAAACAGTATATGATTTTTGGGGTGCTTGCCGCCCTACTATGGGCGAACCCCGCTCTGGCACAGGACATTGACCTTAGTGCGGTCGATTCACTGCTGACAAGTATCCTCGATGCCCTGACGGGCGTGACTGGCCGTACTGTCATGACCATCGTGGCGGTATTCGTTCTGCTCGGCGGTGCCTTCAACTTCATGGATTGGGCGCGGGTTTTCACGCTGCTGCTGATCATCGTGATCATCGGTGTGATCCCGACTGTTATCCAATCCATCTGGAACGGCGGCGCCTAAGATGCAGGAACGGACCCCCTTCTACATTGCGCTGACGCAATCATCGAAACTGTTCGGCTTGCCGTATGGGTTTGCGCTGCCCTTCATGGGGGGGACCGTTCTACCGCTGATCTGGTCAGTGAGCGTCTACACCGCGGTCTGGTGCATCCTCGTTTACGGGCTGTGTCGCTGGGCCGCTGAAAAAGATGAAAAAGTGATCGACGTGTTCCTGATCGGAGCGCGTGCCGTACCCGGCACGCGCACGCGGAAAATGTTCGGGGGTGACAGCTATGGCGCTTAATGTCTCGGCTGTCGCCGCCAGCATCGTTTCGCAGCGCAATCTTCTCCGGAATGGCTTCATGCACGTTCCCTACGTCACGCTGGTGGACGACAAGACCGTCCGTCTGCGTGACAACTCCTTCATGACCTGTATCCGCGTCGATGGCCTGAATGCCGCGACGACCTCGGATAATGAACTGGACAGCATGAAGAAAGCCTTTGCGGGCGTCGTGGCCCAAATGGGGCCCAACTTCACTGTCTATACGCACAAGGTCAGCCGCAAAGTTGACCTGACCCAAGACCTCGAACCCTTAAAGGGAAACGATTTTTCCACGTCACTCGATGAGCGGTGGAACAACGGGCTAAGAACTCGGGAACTTCGGGATAGCATTCTGACAATCTCGATCGTTCGAACGGGGCGCTTGAAAAAAACGGCTGGCCTGTTCCAGCGTGCAAGCAACCTGATCGACGGTGCCGGTGATGCCCGCGATATTGAGCTGCTGGAAGAAGTGTGTCGCTTCATGCGGTCAGCCATTGGCACAAAGGCGACACGCATCCTGACGGCTTCCTCTGGCGATCTGCTGGGCTTTCTGGGATCGGTCCAGACCGGCGATGAACGCCCGATCTTCCCAAGTGGTGCTTTGAACGTCATTGCCGACGATGTGCTGTCGGATCGCGTGACCTTCACCGCTGACGGCTTTCGGCTTGAAGATGGTCCTCTAGGGGACCGGTACGGGCAAATCCGGGTTCTGAAAACCTACCCTCCGCAGTCCTGGGTGACGATCTTTGATGATTTTGCGATGCCTTGCGATTTCGTCATTACCCAAAGTTTCACGCCCATCAGCAACAATGCTGCCGCTGATATGATCCAGCGTAAGCGCCGCATCATGAACTCCACCGCAGATGTTCGGGCGCAGGCTGGTGAACAACTCGCCGCGCTTCATGAGCGTGTCCTTGTTCAAGACGTGTCGTTGGGAAACCATCAGTTGAGCATCTCGCTGTTCGATAAGGACGAGGCGAAAGTCCGCGATCTTATGTCGGAGATGGAAGGCGTGGCGACCAATACCGGTGCGCGTCTGGTGAAGGACAGCTTCGTCAAGAAGGCTCACTATTTCGCGCAGTTTCCCGGCAACATGGCGACACGTTCAAGGCTGAACGTCATTACTAACGTCCATTTTGCTGACTTCGCCTCTCTGCATCGGACGCCGCTTGGAAAATCCGGCAAAGACGTTCCGTGGGGTACGCCTGTCGCTGTGTTTCCGACCGCAGGCGGATCATCCTACCGCTTCAATTTTCATCGCGAAGGATCAGGTCAGGGTGAACCGCCTGCCGGTCACACTTTGATCTTGGGCGAAACCGGGTCAGGCAAAACGGTCCTCGCATCTTTCCTTATGGCGCAGGCTCGTCGCACGGACACCCGTGTTTTCGTATTCGACTATCGGCGTGGTTTGGAAATGGTGACACGCGCTATGCGTGGCTCCTACTCCGTGATCGAAAGCGGGATGCCGACCGGTCTGAATCCGCTTTGGGTCGAAACCGATAGTGAAGGTGTTTCATGGCTGACAGAGTGGTTGTCGAGCATCCTGTCACCGAATGAAGAACTGTCTTCGCTCCAAACCCGCGCCATCTTGGAAAACGTCAAGCGCAATGCTGATGCGTCGCCGGGGCTACGGAAATGGGAAACGTTCGCCAAGCAATTCGCATCAACCGACGACGATGGCCATGTGCAGGCGCGGGTCGCGGAATGGGCGAAGGGTGGCCGCTTCGGCTGGGTTTTTGGTGACACGCTGGAAGACACCTTTTCGCTTGATGGTGATGTGGTCGGATTTGACCTGACCCAGATTCTCGATGCGCAGTCCAACCGGGAAAGGACTGCCGTTTTGTCCTATATTTTCCGCCGTATCGAACGGCAAATGCAGGACCGAAAACGCACAATCGTTCTGATTGATGAAGCGTGGAAGGCTATCGACAACCCGTACTTTGCGACTGTTATCGAAGGCTGGTTGGCTACGCTCCGCAAGCAAAATGCGGTCGTGGTCATGCTGTCCCAAAATGCGTCGCAACTGACCCGTTCTAAGGTTGGGGAGAGGGTTTTTAGCTTCTTTCCAACGCAAATTCTCTTTCCCGACAACAAGTCGTCTTATCAAGACTACGATGCCTTACGCCTTAATGCGGCTGAATTGGACATTGTGACCTCTCGGTCAACAGGCCGAAACTTCCTGCTGCGCGACGATCAGAACTCGGTCGTCCTGAACGGCGATCTGTCTGCTCTGGGCAGCTACCTTCAAATCCTCGGCGGCGGTGAAGCGGGCCTTGCCGCTGTCGGTCCCGATTTCCGTGAACAACCTGACTTTTGGAGAAAAGCGAAATGATGAAACGCGCTTTGCTGCTCGTAGGCTTGCTGTCAATCGCAGCCTGCACGACGCCCGCCATGAAAGAGGCTCGGTGCAAGTGCTTTGGCACTGATGGTTCGCCAACAGGATCTTGCAACTTCACTCGCCTGCCGGGCGATGCAGCCGTGTTCTCGTTTATGGCCTCTGGGTCAGACGACCCGGTGTCGCGCATGTCCCTTCTGTCGCTCACAGATGAGCTTAAAAAGCCGGAACTGTGTGGTGAATGATCGTACCTATCATAAGCGTTCCGGCCTGATTGTCTCGGCCGCGATCTTGGCGCTGTTGTCCGGTGGTGCGACGGCGCAGGGCGTGCCGGTGTACGACGGAAAAAGTATTGCCGAACGCCTGCGGGCTTACGCTCAACTGGAAAGGGATGAAGATACCCAAGTTGAGAACGCGACGAACCGGGCTGAAATTCAGGACTTTGAAAGACAGCAGGTCGAGGCGCTGGACAACATGATCGCGGCATTTAGCTCGGTCTCAACTTTCCAGACGACGTTCATGGGTGGCGACTCTGATATGGAGGGTGTGCAGGAGGTTTATGGACCGCTTGCGAACCCGGGTGGCCGCTTCGTTTTCGGTGACGCGCGGGAAAACATCGAAGAACTTATCATCCGTGGATCGCGTGACACCTATAGCTTGCCGGGTGTCAGCGCCGCTGGCCTATCGCCGCTGCAATGGCGTTGTCTGATGCAGGCTTTGATCTGGCAGGAAAGCCGGTTCAAAGTCGGCGCTCGATCCCCGGCTGCCGCTTTCGGGTTGACCCAGATCATTCCGGGAACTGCCAAGGATCTCGGCATCTTCCCTGAATATTACAACGATCCCTACATTCAGGTCGTCGGCGGCGCACGGTATCTTGCAGCCCAGCTTCAAGCGTTCAACGGTAATATCGTCTTTGCGCTAGCCGCTTACAATGCGGGACCTGGGGCGGTTCAAAAGTACGATGGGGTGCCGCCCTACAAGGAAACCCAGCATTATGTGCAGGTGATCCCGGCGAAGTATAACAGCTACTTGCTGACGGTTGGCGGTGTCGAGGCTCAAGGTACTATTGATCCGGCCCTCTACGCTGCCGCTAGCGCTAGTCTGCTGTCCGCTGGATCGCTTCATTATGCCGAATACGAACTCGATAATGCGCAACAGGCGTTGATCCGTGTTCGCAATCTGGTGGTCCAGATCGAGGGAACATCGGACCCCAAAGCCGCCTACGACTTGAACACTATGATGCGGGCTGAACTCGTCCTGATCCTCAATGCGCGGATACGGACAAAGGCGGCACGGACCCAAGCAGAGTACGCGCAAAACGCTGCCAAGCTGGCCCAGCAACGTATCGCTATGTCCTACATAGATTTTTCTCAACCTGACCTCTGATCGGAGACCGCGATGTATATTCAAAATTGGCTGAAAATCGCCGCTACCGCGACAAGCCTCGCCGCCCTGCCGGTCATGAGCGCGGCGCAGGGTGTCCCTGTTCAAGATACGCAATCCTTCCTGCAACAGCTCAAAGAGTTTGAGCAAATGCTGACGGACGCGGGGCTGCAAAATGACCAGTTGAATCAACTGCTGGAACAAGCGCGGTTGCTGCAAGAGCAGATGGACAGGCTGACGGAAATCCAAGGTCTGCTGCAAGACCCTGCAGAACTGCTTGGTTTGGCAATGGGGGACGATCTTGATGGTCTCCTAGAGGGCGAATTTGACTCGAATATCGTCGGCACGATCTTGAGCGGTTCGCGTGGCGATTGGAGCGGCATTCAGGGGGTCGGCGCGGGCGTGTTCAAGGATCGTGTCACGGCTGCGTTGGAAGGTGGCGGCACGTCGCAAGAACAGATCGAAGCCCTCGCCAATTCCGGCAATGCTCAAGCGGAGCGTAATGCGACGGCGACCACATCGGGCGCGGCAACATCAGCCGCAGCGG
>Ga0209390_10007150_pt1 | contig 14472 bp, 11 predicted proteins | sample BON01_FD_187212 | JGI IMG/M metagenome (GOLD analysis project Ga0209390, IMG submission 187212) | Freshwater microbial communities from Lake Bonney liftoff mats and glacier meltwater in Antarctica - BON-01 (SPAdes) (version 2) | ecosystem: Environmental > Aquatic > Freshwater > Ice > Glacier... | reverse complement strand
TCTCCCTCTCTCTCTCTCTCTCTCTCTCTCTCTCTCTCTCTCTCTCTCTCTCTCTCTCTCTCTCTCTCTCTCTCTCTCTCTCTCTCTCTCTCTCTCTCTCTCTCTCTCTCCCTCTCATATTCACACGCACATACTCACACTCTCTCTTCTCTCTCTCTCCCTTTCTTTCTCTCTCTCTCTGTCTCTGTCTCTCGCTCTCTCTCGCTCTCTCTCTCTCTCTCTTTCTCTCTACATATATATATATGTATACTTTGTTTATTTTATTGGTGTAGACCTGCAGTTTTCATTCTAGCCATGCTATATGCGTGTGTGTGTGCGTATTGATGTAGACGTCAAGCGTCGTCTCTAGCCTTTGCTGTGCTCTCCTTGTGCTCTACCTCTCGGCACATTTTGAATGTGCTAGCTGCTGTTACAAACACAACACGTCGTGGCTGCCACATACTTGTGTGTGTGTGTGTGCGTGTGTGTGTGTGTGTGTTTGTGTACGTACATTCCCCTTTTCGCTCTTTGTGCACCTCCTCCTGTACTCTGTTTTTTTTTGGTGGGGGTGGCAGCGCACTTGTTAGCGAATTGATGGCTTGAGCAGCAGGCTATGAAGCGTGACTATTAGGGTGTCATAGTATCGGCGGAGGAGGAAGGTCTTAGGGTGTCATCGTATAGGTGGAGGAGGAATCCTTTGTGTGTGTTCATATTGATGTGTGTGTGTGCATATTGATATAGTGGTGTCATAGTATAGGTGGAGGAAGAATGAGGAGGAATCCTTTACATACAGCCTGCATGTTGCAGTGTGACAACCGAGTGCTTGCGGGAAGCACCTCTGTCGCTGTCGCTGTCTCTCTTCTGCCTCTGCCTCTGCCTCTGTCTCTGCCTCTGTTTTTTAAGGCGTTGTACAAGAGCTGAGCTCATTGGCGCGTGCGTGTGGTGACACACGCACTACGCGTGCATGTGGTGACATGCGCACTCCGCATACTTGCAGGATTTGATGTTTCCGGCCATGGATGACGAATTTGCCAAGAAATGTAACTCGGAAAGCATGGCAGATCTTAAGGCCAAGATCCGTGATTCCATTTCGCAGGTGAATACGTCATGTCCCACACGTGAACTCGTCGTGTTCAACATGAGAGTGCCACGCATGTGAGTGAGGCCAAAATGTGCATCTCGATTGTCGGGCGAGCAGATGTTGCATCTTACACTCAACTGTCTCTTTTCATGTGTGAAAACAACCATTCATGCGTGCAACTTGCACTATGCACATGTGTGCCAAGCGTTTTTGATGTGCGGTGTCAAAACTCTTCTTCTGCCGCCGGGGCATACTTTGCGCATAACAGCGCATAACAAAATTACAATTCTGGTGTGTCTGTAACAAATGTATTTGTTGAGGAGAGAGATCGGAGTAGAGATTTGTGCGAATCGCTTGTCTCGGAAGAGGCGTGGCTGTATGTGTGTGTGTATTATTGGGGGGCTGCCGGTGGGTGTGTGGTTCCCCAAAACTGAGGGAAGACCAGCCCGCGATAGGACCTGGGTTCCTACATGACTTAGTCGGGGTTGCTCCTTCGCAAAAGGAAAGAACGCAAGAAAGGTGTACTGATACTCCGAGTCGATATGTGTGTTTGCGACAGGAGAGCGCGGTTTCGACATCGAAGAATGTCAATAAGGCGCTGGAGGATTTGATTGTGGAGCTTGTGGATGTTGACATTCCCGAGACTCTCATTGACGAGCAGACTAAGACCAAGTTTGCCAACATGATGTCCGACTTCAAGGAGAAGGGCATGGACGACGCACAGGTCAAGTCAATGATCACAAAGGAAAACTTTGAAAAGTACAAAAAGACCTCTTACGACAACACAGTGCGATCGCTGCGCATCTCGTTTGTCATCGGCGAGATTGCCAAGAAGGAGGCTATCAAAATCGACCCGTCGGAGTTGGAAGGCGAAATGGCTAACATCCGCCAGCAGTATGCCGGCGAGGAGATTGATGAGGAGCAGGCAAGGAGTCGAGTGGAGGCTGAACTCGAACGCAAGAAGGTCCTCGAGTTCCTCAAGAGCAACAATTCTATCAAGCTTGTCCCTAAAAAGGTTGTGGAGGAACCAAAAGCGTGAGAGATTAGTGGGTGCGAGAGACAGAGAAAGAAAGAGGAATAGAGAGCAGAGGTGGCATGAGAGATAGAGAGCTGTGCCAAATAGAGAGCGCGAGGGACGTGGTCCTCTCCGCAAATTACGACTGGGTGTTTACTGTGAATAAAAACAATTGTGGCTTTCATTTGCGAAGGATGCGCGATGAGCATGCTTTTGTGTCCTCGTTCTGTTACACAGCGCTGTGCGCTTGCTGCTGTTCGCGCGGGGTAGCTGGAGCCTGCCAAGTAGGCCCATCATCCAAACACAAAATAGAATTGTCTCTTTGGTGTGTGTCACTCGTGTGTCACTCGTGTGTATCTTTTCAAACAGCGGTTCATCCGTTGCGTGTTTGGCAAAGGACAGGTCAGATGAGAGATGACAAGTCAGAGACACAAAGGTGCATGCGACACATTTCATGCTCTAAACTCGATAAGTTTTGCCTCACCACAGCGCCAGCCCAAATAGCCTTCAGCGTGAAGCGAGGACAAAAAAAAGGATTCGACAAAATGTTCGGTTCGAGAAGCAAAGTTCTGAACGCTCGCTCATTCGTGACAAGGTCTCGTTCGTAGGATCCCATTGCCAGTGGCGCACGGCAGCAGATGTTATTGGTGGGCGCTTTATTGCTCAACCCACGCACCTTTATGTCACCTGTCACGGTGACATGTAATGTGCGTGACGGGAGCTCCCGTCCGTAGTTGTTGACGTTGGAACGTGCCTCTCGCTGCAGCACTTGCTAGGGCGGTGCTACGGCAGCATCTGAAAAGAGCCAAACTTGACTGTTGCTCTGGTCTCTCCGAGAACTGAAGATGAATCATCATTGTCGATGCCGAGTGGTGTCAACATTGGCAAGGGTACCGCTCTGGGCCTCTCCCAGGAGCCCAAATTGGCCTGAGGTCTTGGAGGAGACTTTGCCTGAAGTGTTACAAGAGCTCCAGACTTTGCTTGAGCACCGTCACCTCTTGGTCTTTGCTTCAACTTTGCTTCAACTCTTGGAGATGCCTGTGGGGGCAAGTGGGACAGGGAGAACTGGATGCCATTCACCAAATTGATGGCCGTGGGGGGGTTTGCATTTGCCACCAGGGGCATCCTGCGGTCAAGACTGCGCGGTGTTTCCTCTGCAACGGCTTCAAAGGAAGCGACTGTTGCGCTGGATCGGGGTGAAAGACGCTTGTTGCTAGTGCTGGCCTTGTTGCCCCTGGGAACGCTGGCCTGATTGCGTAAAGCGTTGGACGCTGCCGTGGCATCCTGAGCTCTGTCGCTGTACACGCTCAAGGTATCCAAATTGTCGTCTCGCCTATCTTGGTCGAGATTAGAGAAGAGCCTTGGCGTTGACAATGTCGATGCAGTTGGCATGCTTTCTCGCATCTTTTTGACCATCTTGAGCCGCTGCAAGATCTGGCTTTTCTGGAACTCGGCCTCCTCGAGCCCATTACCTGCAGTCTCAGGAGTGTACCTGTACCTGGCCCTAGCCCTTGGGGTTTCGATTTCGAAATTGCTGCGCTCTACCGCAGACAGCTTGTCCCAATTGTCTGCGTTATTCATCGTGGCACTTTCTGTAATCGACTCAGGGAATTGACTTGCAAACGTAGTCTTGGCCTTTTGCAGCGTTGGTATGTAATCTTTCTTTCTCGCTGGCTGCATGTGCGGGGAATCAATGAGGGTGCCCCTCCCTTGAGTGATGAGCTTGGCATGGGCACGTTCGGTTTCACTACGCGTGGGCACAGCCGTTGATAATTTTGTGGCGCCATCAAACACCAGATCCGAGGAGACAGCTATGCCCTGTAGGCCAGAGGAGGTGTCAGAAGCGTACCCGCTTGACACCAACGACAAGAATAGCCCATCGCTCCCAGAGAATCCAACTCTCGGCTTCTTGTCACGAATACTATAGGACAAAGGTTTGCGCCCAACGTCGCCAAATTTAACAGAAGATGTGGCGCCCTTTCCACCAAACTCGTCTTCCTCAATCTTTGGGTTCGAAAAACGAGCTGCCTCTTTCTTGCGCGTCGGCAAGAGCCCATTCAAATCAAACTTTTTCTTGACTTCGTAGGGATTGAAAAATATTGGCCCGTGTGCTTCTTTCTGTCGCATCAACAGAAAGATGGCGAGGGCCGTGAGCAGGGCTACAGCAACACCGCCGAGGGCTGCTGCAACAGCCACAATCACCACATTCGTCTCTTCCTGGTCGAGGATGGTGGCATTGCTCTGCACCACAGCGGTGTCTTTTTTGAAATAGCAAGGGGTGTCGACGTCGTCGCACGACTCTTTTCCATAGGCGTCAAATGCAATTGGTGGATACTCTCCCTTCAGAATCTCAGGCACCCACTTGGAATTGGAAATGTTTGCAATATGTTTCGCAATTTCCTTTGACAAAATACCATTGTTAACCATTGACGCCAAGCGCTTCGCGTCACGGGGCGACGATACCAACAATCGTACCACGACCTCAACGGATCGAGATTGAGCCGACTGCTGCAAGCTCCGTTGTGCACCTGCCTTAACTTCTGTGATAGAATCCCACTGCAATTGATCAGGTCTGATTAGCGTCAGAGTTTCCAGAGTCTGAAGCGTCCAGAATTGCTTACCAGCGTCATAGGTTAGGAGATCCTCGCCGGGAATCAAGATGAAAACGCGCAAATGAGATGAGCGCTGCCCGCACGAGGCACCAACGCGATCTGTAGGACACGAACAGTAGCAGTCCCCAGGATCCTTTTTAAATCCACCATTCAAGCAATTGATATTGCAACACGCCGCACGCCACGAAGGCGAGGCACAGTATGCTGCTGATCGTGTCAAGCATTCTGGGTACACCGCATCACCCCTGCCACACCTGTGGCTCGCACCGTAAGTTTTTGCACCAAGACCTGTGCCAAGTGAAGTCCAGGGATTTTTGGATTCACCCAGATCCATGCTGAATGGGCCTCTCTGTGCCTGCCCATCGATCGACACCAAATCAGCCCAGATGGCAGTGGCCTCTGAAACCGAGGCCGAGCAGCATCCATCTGAGTGCTGATACTTGATCAAGGCGTCGGCGCAGCTTGCAGGGCACAGAGGGGTTGAAGATGACATGTTCACCACGGTGAAGGGTGCGGAAAGACGTGTGTGCAATCCTCCAGCACCAGAGAACAAGGAGCACGAAATAAAGAGATCTGAATAGTCACGTATTGTGCGTACGCACTGCTGCCCGAGTAGATTTACATGACACGCGACCTTTGACCACAAATGCGCGGTGGAAGCGATGTAGACTTTCTTGTAGAGCACCTGAGTGTACTTCCCATTAAATTGTTCTTCTTTCCACGATTTACTACAAGTCTCTGAAGCGATTTGCAGGGCTCTTTGCACCCGAGAGAAACATGCACTGTTGCACACAGCACTATCCACACTGGTAAAAGGTGAGTCGACATCTCGAAAGAGGAAGGCATCAACTACCTCTTTACAGTCGGAAGAGCCTTTGGACAAACTCTGCAATTGCCGGAAGGTTTCGTTACATTTCTGATATTGAAATAGATTCTGCAGATCGCCTACCGATCCGCGCGTTGTCAACCATGAATCAGCCACAGGATCAACAGTGAGTAGATCATTTGACAGACCTAGATCGAAGCGTCTACAGCCTCCGTCGCGTGACTGGAACTTGCCTAATTGATCATCTACATCAATAGCAGGATCAAACCCAACCTTGCCCTGCCGCATCAGTCCAGGCAGCGTCAGAAGCCACACTCGTAAAAAAAGGCGATTGTGAGAACATGATTTCAAGCAATATAAAATACACAGGGGAAGATTGCATGCTACATCGTATTGCAAAATGCAGATTGCTCACCAACATGATTTGCAAGCCAAAACTACGACGGGGATTGAATTCAACGAATTCTCCAAACGTCACTAGCCCTTTCAAGAGCACTCCAACACGCCTGCGAGTGACACATATCGCAAAAGCTCGTCACTGACATGGCCAACAAAACGTCAACATGACAGCAGTAAGCGCTCTCAGAGAGTCTAAACGAAAAAAGGACAAAGAATGTTGGTACACACGAAAATGCCGCTATGCATATCAATCAGCCACTCAGTTGGAGGGGACAGGGATCAGAAAGAAAAAGGTAGAGAGAGAGAAAATTTGAAGAGCAAGAAAGAGAAAAAGTGCACGCGCGCGCAGGCACAGGGAAGTGTGATACCTATCAATTAGATCGCTCCGCGTCCAAGTGAGCTGCTCGAAACACTCTAGTTAGCTCAAGAAACATTCAACTTAGCTCAAGAAACATTCAAATGAGCCCTAGAGACAAGCAACATTCGGATTACATCAGGTAGCGTTCAAATTAGCTCAAAGCAGTGAATATAACTATTTCAGAGCTCAGCTCAAAAGCAGCATCATTGGGATTACCTCAATCTCGCGGTAGGAAATGATAGTGACGCCAGTAATTCCGCTACTTTTCCGTAGAACTGGGCCTATCGATGAAATCACACCGTGCGCAGATCCTTCTAGCCCTTGGCCACCCTTACAATCAAAACGGTATTCTCGTATCACACGATCGCTCACTTGAATTCGAATAGAACACGTGTTGACTTTCGAAAAATAGCCAACTTCGTCAACACAGCCTTGCACTCGGTCCGAAAGACATGATGGCATGACATAGCAGAAGCCATCCCATGACCCTTCTAGGCCGCGCCATGCATGCCGTTGCCTTTCAACCACTGTCATGATTTGCCTGGTGTTTTGAGCAAAGGCGCATGGTAAATGATTGAGCGTGCCTGACACTCCATCAAAGGTGAGGTGTATGATATCGACATCTGACTCCAATTCCCGGGTCGACTCAACCCCTCGAGTCTCTTTTGTCTCCGTCGTACCAATCGATGTTCCGCGTACCACTGATTCGAGGTCGGATTTTGATGAATACAAAGATCGCACTAGTGTGTCGCCAACATCCACAGAGTCTCCTCCCAAAGTCCAGGGCGTTGCATCACGAAAGCATCCTTTCATTTTGATGCAGTCGGGATCATATTCACAACTTTTGAAGCAGTTCTCGCCCTCATTGCCAATGATGTAGGTCTGATAGCTCAGTTTGAATCGCATAGCGCCTGATGTTGGTACCCATGGGTGAGTGCGGTTGAATAGACGAGACTTTCCTACAAAGTCAATCCTCACAGGAGGGCTCAAATAAAACGTTGCTGGCAGAGCAGTGCCACGTCGCAGATGCCTTGAAAAGGAAGGGTATCCAACTTTGTTCGCTTCTAGAATCAAAACCTCTTCCCTGTCATCGAATCCCAGTTCGTGCACAGTGATTTTCAATCCTCGTTTTGAGAAGTCAGCCCCTCGGGCAGCAGCAACAATTTCAGCCCCATCAATCCAGAATTGACAATAGGTGTCTTGCAACATCATTCCGACAGCCTCAGAGATAGTGCCTGAGGGCCACGTCAAATATAATGTGCCCGAACAATATGCACAGGAGAGCTGTGACGTCGAATCGCCACGCCCAAAGATTCCCCCAAAATTCAAATTCGTGCCCATTGGACTTGCACGGGTGTTCGCTGTTAGCACGTTCAAGATATTAAAGTCCTTGGGACCATGCATGGTGTATAAAAAGATTCCGCGAGAGTGGCCTACAGCCACCGATTGTCCGTTGCCATCGGTCTTAAAGCTCAATCCTTGGTCTACTATTTCTACCTCACCGTCAAGGTTTAACCATTCCAAAATGTCCAAATCCATCTCCTGCACATTGCATTGTAGGATATGAGTTGCGACAAGGGCTGAAAATCACATTAAGTACTGGAGTGGAGAAAAGACTCCAGAAAATATAGCATGTTTTGATCAAATATGTACCTGTGGCATTGTGCCTATCAAGACCTCGCTACACCCGTCTTGCGTGTGGCACAAGGGGCCGCTGCATCCATCTCGGCAAGCGTAAAGCTTTTCAATTTTACACTCGTCGTTGCATCCGTCATTCGTCATACGATTTGCATCGTCGCACATCTCACACAAATCTGTTGGGATGTTACAGAACATCAGTCGCACTAAGCGATGGCCGACAAGATCCTACGCACTCCAAGTTTGTGCGAAAGCGAAAGGAAAAAGAAAAGATTGAAACTCAAGTACAACAGTACAAGAAGTATTAAGGTTAGATCCGAAATACACTTGTACCAAGAATGCCATTCCCGCACAATGCTAAAGTCGCGCAGCATGCATCTGGGGCGATATTTGACGTGTTTGTGCAAATGAAATTGGCCTCTATGGTGCAGAGGTCGCTACATCCATCGCCTGCGTTTAAGTTGCCGTCATCACACATCTCGCCTTTTTCCCATTCTCTCAGTCCAGAGCCACATTCGGGTAGCGTTTCACAAAGTGAGAGCACACCTACGCTTCCAAAGCACCTGCAAATCACAACCAAGGGGTTCAGTTTGGGGTTTAGGATACAAATTTCATTGAAACACATTGACACGTAGGTTGTACGCTTCAAACTATTTACATACTTTTGTTGTGACATTCTGCAGCAAACTACACGAATGGTGCGAGCTCAACAAGTGCAACGGGAGTGATATTGACGCTCACCTCCAACCCCTTACGACTCCACATACCTGCAGTTTTAGAGGTGATTCAGCGGCACGTGTGATTGTCTTCAAATCAGAGCACACGAGAGAGATAGAGAGAAAATTTGAGTGCAAGGGAATGAGTGTGGATATGTATGTGGATGTTCCCAATTCATCATGATCCCACACACACACATACACGCGCGCGCGCGCGCGCACACACACACACACACACACACATACACACACACACATACACACACACGCACACAGACACAGACTCAGACACAGACACGGACAGACACAGACGCAGACGCAGACGCAGACATACACACGCAAACACACACACACGCACACACGCACACACACACACACACACGCGTGCGCGTGCACACACACACTCTCTCTATCTCTCTCTCTTTCTCTCTCTCTCTTATGCAAACACACACACACACACATACACACATACACACATACACACACGCGTGCAGACCGAGTTGCAACCATCAAGCTCCTCCGAAAGGTTACCATCATCGCATTCTTCGTCTTTAGAATCCCTCACGCCATCGCCGCACGATAAAAAGCACTGATCTGGGGAATCCAAATCCTGCCAATCCAGCCACAGCATAAGACACTGCACACATGGGACCACAAAGAAATACGTATCTTTGTGCAATAAATGTATCGACTGATCCACAAGTTTCTTTCAGGTGATTGACTTGATGCGTATGCTGACCTGTCGAAGGCACTTGTAGTATTGTTCAACAATACAGGTTGGCGAACAACCGTCACGTGCATCGGTATTTCCATCATCGCACTCTTTGGTACTTGAAAAGACTCCACCTCCACAAACTGCGCGTACTGGTGTTGTTCCGACGATTGCACCAGTGACATTACCTCCTACTGACTCTTTTCGTCCATCACAACCGCTTACTTCTGAAGATATTTTGATCAGGTTTTGACAAGAATCGCAATCTTCAATATTCGAGCCGGGCTTGAGAGTTGATTGTCCTCGAGGACATTGGATACATCGCTCTTGTAGCTCTAATCCTATGTGCTCTGCAAGGCATTCTTCGTCTTCTGTGCACTTTGGATTTGCATAAAACCCTTGCTGACATGGTGTGCACTCTGTTGATGCAAACGCATCTGAAATAGTCCCTGGTGGACAATCAAAACACGGGGCCTGACCATCGCGTGAATATTTGCCCTTGTCGCACACGTACAATCCAGTAGAATCCTCCCATCCACCAGCATCAGGCGGGCATACAAAATGGTCCATAGTCGCAATGCCTGAGAACTCGGCTTCGTTTCGGCAATGCCAGGTGTCGACAAGCATTCTGATTCCTTTCTGATGGGAAAAATACACTGCAGAATAATTGCCTGGTCCCGCTGTGTCAAATCGAAAGTTGACACTCGCCCACGGCTTGATAGAGGTGCCCTTCTGCCTGCATCCAGAGTCATCCACCCAACCCGAACAACTGGCAGCACTTGCGTAGGTCCACTGAAGCTGTCTGATAGAATCATAGGGATGGCCCTTGAAAATCGCTACAATGTCCCCAACGTCGAGATCTACCTCGGGGATTCTCCACGTGACCCGCATACTTAGTTGGCGTGCGAACAATTTGACCTGTTCTATTTGAAAATCTAGATCTGTGGCGTCGAGACATTGCCACGGAAAGACATTGGTAAACCCCGTTGCACTTTTGCCTGTTGTAATATGACCGTGGAAACAAGGGTCACAATATGTGGCACCAAGTTTGCTCTGAGTGGTGTGCGCTGGGCACAGCTCGCACGGCTCCATTCCTGTTCTTGAGAATCTGCCCGCTCTGCAAAAATATGTGCAGGACTGACTGGAGTTTGCGGCGCGGCTGACTGTCGATGTGCCTGCTGGACACAATGAACACTGAATCTTGCCCTCCTCGCGCGTATACGAACCCCTCGCACAATCCAGACACGAGCCTGTAGTTCCATCAGCAGAAGAAAACTTGCCAATTGGACACAAAGAGCATAGTTGAGATCCCGAAGGAGAAAAGGAACCTGCACGACACACGTCTCTTGCTTGAATATATGTGTAGCCTATTGAAAACCCAGCATGGCCAAGCGAGACACTCGTCTCCACGCGAAGGCCAATGACATAAGGAGCCTCTCGAACTGCCCCTCTAAGATGGGGTGTGTAATCATTAAAAGTCATTGCATTTGAATTGTCTTGTCGCGACGCATAGTCGTCTTGGCAGTTTGGCAAAGATGTTCCCAACCACGGCAGTGGAGAAATGTTATCAGCTGCAGGGTCTTCATATTCACAAGCAAATCGTAACAGTTTTGCCTCGTGCTTGGCATTGAATTCTGCATACAGCGATTGAATCACCAAGTGAGTCGACACATTGATTTTTTCCATTCGAGGACATTTGTGCGTTCCATTCACGTAAATCCCTGAGCAATTCCATTTCTTATAGTGCTGGGAAAGGGGAGTATCTGAACCAGTAAATTGGAGCAAAGGATAATTGTGATCCAGAGTGTAGTCTAATAGCGTAGGGGAACGTGCTTCTTTCCATTTGCGGCTAGCAAACGTATTCAACTGAGGGTCCCGCGGTCGGCTTACAGTAGGAGGATCAGTTCTTTGCTGCACTAGCTCCGGCGGCATCACAGTGTCACTTGAAACCAAATAGAAACTAATGTTCAATGAATCCTGTGGCCCAAGATCAAAGGTGCAATCAGAGTACTCGGAGCAGTTCAAATCGAGGTCCAACTGTATCAGCGAGCCTACTGAAGCCTGTCCAATCATGGGCTGAACGCTCAGCTGCACGTCAGCGCAAAAGGGGCCTGGTTCACCCAAATAATGTTGCGTGGCTTTGACATCATCCGTTACGATTGGAATGGTCGAAACTTCTTCTTTCACAACACAGCCCCCTCCATCTTCGCTGATAGGACAATTATGGTATTCGGCATATACTGAGAAAGTTGCCATTCTGACTCCAAACCGGTTGAACGAGGTCTGGAGTTGTTTGTTGTATAGGCCAAAGGCGCTTGTGGGTAAGCAACAATCCGAAAGGCTTGTGGACCCGTTCTTGTCATTTGTGAATCCGTGAGGACACGACAGGCAATTGAACATGTCAGGCGACGGCTGATATTTGCCGACCGGACATGTGTCGCAGCAGACGCCAACCCTCATACACGACCATTGAGGATCCGTGGAATCGGGCAGTGTTTCTTCTTGCGCATTCATTGCGGCTTGACCGGCCAACGTTGTCTCATATATTTTATGCGAGCCTGCAAGACATGAAGGCGCTTGCAGCAAATTTCTTGCAGGCCTGCTCTGTGCACCTGACGGGCCTAACGCGCCCTGCGCATCGCCCTCCCCTCCCAACCAGTTCACGAGCTTTGCAGACGCGGAGGGTGAAAGACTGGCATGAGACAGTGCACTGGACCAATCGGAGCGCATCCTATCCGCACCACCTCGCGCATCCGCAGGCGCGTCTCGACCAATTACGTGTCCTTGTTCCCGAGGCAGCCGAGGTGTCCTGATACGACACCCCCAAGTGTATTGGTCCCAAGGCACTAGTGCGCTGTGGCCATGATCAAAGGAAAAAGAGATGTTGCAGATGATGGCTTGCTTCGCACCCAGGTCCGTAGCGCTGCGCACAACACATCGCTTGCGTCAGCCCTGCAAAAGGAAGAAAAGTGAGGCGCACACGTCGCCACGCGCCACTCGAAGTTCGCATTTGCACAGAATCCCCCAGGGCGCACGGTAGCGAGGGTTCAGCCCAAACCTGCCGCGTGCCCACCCGAAGAGAAACATTGATCTAAGGACTGTTGTTCTGGGAAGTGTATAGGGGTCTAGAGTTTTCCTTTTTCCGTGGGGGTGTGTCGAATGGCTATCTGGGGACAATCGAGATGAGCATTCTATTTTTTGGAAAGAAAAATGGAATCCCTTTCTTTCCCTATGTACAAATTGGAACACCTCAAAACTAAAACAGGTCGTATACAAAAAAAAACCAATTGCAACAAATACAGTGTAAGACCACCCCTGGGGACAAAAAGCTCTCTCTCGGAACGCCCCAGAAAAAAGGAAAGCAAGAAATCCGAATTTCGAAGGGCGCGCTGCAGCACAAAGCGCCTCGTCGCCGCTCGCCCTTACAGCGGAGATAACAGAGTGGCGCGCGGAATCTGCCGCGCGCCTCGCTGTTGCAAGCCCCCAACTATCGGCGCACAGCACGGCAAGCAGACGAGCCAGCAGAGAAGCACGCCTGTCACACCTGCGACGGGTGGTGCCAAATACAAAGAAGCCACTGTACGTGCCGTATATCTCGCGGTACCCCGTCGCAGGACCATTGAGTGTAACGCAAATGTCTGCAGTTTCGCTTCCCGTGAACAAATAGCGTGACGTCGGCGAGGATCTGTAGGAATAAAAGTCCGACTCTAGTCCCAGGTTCGAGGAATACCTCATATTCACGGATCCAACGGGTTGAAATCGCGCCTTGAAACCATGCGGACAATTATCATAGAGTTCTACTATGCGTTGCGTGCGCAAAGGCATGCCATCCACATAAGTGAGCTGCAGTCTTGCTACCATGTCGGGCTGCGTGACCTTCATTTTCTCAATTCTACCCTCCCTGGGTCCAGGCGCGTCGGGAAAGTCGCATAATGTCAGGCCAGTGGCATTCGAATGCTCGTACTGCGGCAAGGCGGTCTCAGCCGAGTCGTAAACAGCCTTATCTACCACAAACGATACCATGCGGAAGAAAAATGCCTGCACTGTCAAGGAGGTGACACAAACATCTCCGTTGTACTTTGAATACGAAGTCGCCGTCAAGAAGGTCCCCTCAAAGTTTGACACTATACGAGTGGCAGCGGCTGGACACCTGTCTGGAGGACATTTGCCAGTAGATGAAAAATAGTTGCAGGAACATTCAGAGCACGGAGAGCAGAGTCCTCCTTCAAATTTCCAGCCTTCGTACGAGTCTTCGAACGTGTTGCGGCAAAACTCTCCAGTTGAGCAGTCTTGCTCTGTTACGCACGACGTAGTCTGTGCTCCTTCTGTTATGTGCGAGTGCGCAGCGCTCAGCAGTATGCAGAGGCCATTCAAAAAATGCCTGCCGTTTGAAGAGTGAGGCACACCGGCTGGATAGCCGCGTCCCTCTCGCTTTGTTTCTTGCGATGCTGATCGTTGCACGATTGATGTGTCTCTGCGCGTCATTTGTGCTTTCTGCGTCGTTTTGTGAACGTCTGCGACAAAGTGAGGACTTCGTGTGTCAAGTGTCGTGCATATATATTGGCGGGAACCGACTCAAAAACGTCAGTTGGAAAACCGTTCCGAACCGCGGGTTCGAGGAAAGAGCTCTGTTAACGAACAGACAAGTGAGAGCCTCTGCCCCGTGCCGCACCTTTGAATGGTTGTCTCCCGTGAGACCCGACAGTGCCGGTATGTCCGTGTGCATGTTGGCCATGTCCGGGGCTGTGTGTCTGTAGACCTGTTGGCAGGGAGACCTTGCTCGCTCTCTCTCTCGCTCACTCACTCGCTCTCTCTCTCTCGCTCGCTCTCTCTCTCTCGCTCGCTTGCTCTTGCTCTCGCTTGCTCACTCGCTCTCTCGCTCTCTCGCTCTCTCGATCTCTCGCTCTCTCTCGCGTGCTTGCTCTCTCTCTCTCTCGCTCTCTCTCTCGCGCGCGCTCTCTCTCTCTCTCTCTCTCTCTCTCGCTCTCTCTCTCTCTCCCGCGCTCTCTCTCTCGCGCGCGCGCGTTCTCTCTCTCGCTCTCTCTCTCGCTCTCTCTCTCGCTCTCTCTCTCGCTCTCTCTCTCGCTCTCTCTCTCTCGCTCTCTCTCTCTCGCTCTCTCTCTCGCTTTCTCTCTC
>Ga0209390_10007146_pt1 | contig 14478 bp, 8 predicted proteins | sample BON01_FD_187212 | JGI IMG/M metagenome (GOLD analysis project Ga0209390, IMG submission 187212) | Freshwater microbial communities from Lake Bonney liftoff mats and glacier meltwater in Antarctica - BON-01 (SPAdes) (version 2) | ecosystem: Environmental > Aquatic > Freshwater > Ice > Glacier... | reverse complement strand
GTGTCCTCCTGAAGCAGAGTCGGGGGCGTCGGCATTACTACAGTGTCCCAAAATTTGAAAGTTGATTCCGCAACGTGCAAAGTGGCGCTCGGTGGAAATTTGAAGCCAACATCGCCGAATTTGGCGAGTTCGTCAGCATCGAAAGCAGATCCCGCTGCGATTTTGACGTATGCTCCAGAATTCTGGAATTTCGAGATTTCTGCAGTGGTAGTGGCGACCAACGCCTGCAATTCGGTAAGCTCTTCGTCATAGCCCAGCAGGTCATGCTTCTGCACGAGAGTCGTAGCGATGCTCAGGTGCGTTTGCATATTCAGAGCGCCATTATGCATAGAAGGAACCACATGCCCATTTCCAGTCTCCACACGCGTCTCGGAAAGCAACGCAAACGTGCGCAACATGAGAAGGTGCGCCTTGGCAGAATTCTCGAAATTCTCATTGCTCCCGCGGCCGATTGTGCGAGATGCCTTGGAGGCCCTTTTTGACCATGTTGTTTCTTCGTGTTGCAGGCTCACAAGCAGCTTGTTGACAGACTTGATAAACACTTGATCCTTGTTGACGACGTTACGGAGCACTGCGTACTTCTCGGAGTTCTGGCGCTGCAGGATGCATGTAGAAACCTTGCAGTTTTGCTTGTGCTCCGGCCAATCCTTGATCTGGCAGGCTTTGTCACAGTAGAATGTGATCTTGCACCCTGCACAGCACAACAGCTGTCCTTTGGCTTCACTCGCACCGGTAACGAGTCCAGCCCCCTTGGGTTTGCACCCACACAGCCGGCAAAGTACCAAAGCGCTCATTTTGCACGGTGAGCCGTATCTGATCGATTTCGACCGTTGGGATCAATTTTTGACAGTTATTGGTCGATTTTGACCATTTTTTTTCGTGACCATTTTTAGGTACCGAATTTTCACAAGGCCCCCCCTTTTCACACGATCAGTGGAGGTAAAAAAGACTCTGCTCCGATGGAAAGAGGTGTGCTGTAAGGATACTCCGTCAAAGTGCTTTGTTGGGATAATTTATTTTTTCATGAATCACACAATGCTTGTGGGAAGCAGATAGCTATTTTGAAAAAACGCACCATGATGCTCGCGATCATACGGACTTGTTAGATCGAATTGAACAACAGGAAATCCACCCTGGGACAAGCACCATGCTTCGACCACCATGTCAAAGTTGGGTGTATAAAGGTGCATATTATGTTTGTTGTGATTAAAAGCCAGAAATTCATGAGCACCTTTTCTCGAAAACCCCATGGCGTGGGCACATCTGCCACACTTTGCATATTTTTTAAATGTCCACCACTGCACCACAAATTGTTCAAATGTTCCACATATACCCAAATACATGAAGTGTGGAGACTGCGATTGCACGTCGCGTATATTTTGAAAAGTCACTCCACTGTGAAGCGTGATATCATCCTCGAACAGGTACAACCAATCAGTGCCATTCTGGCGCGCAAACGTCTGTAGAATACCCAAGAAAGCCAGCTTATTGGACCATACCTTATCTTGTATTGTATGGCCAGTCACTGTCGGGGTAATAAAGATCACTCGAAATCCAACGGATGTCAGTGTGAGTTCCGCGTGTCGCGCCTGAGCCGATGTGCTATCCATGGAGAGAACATAGGCAATGGAATATGCGGACTGTCCTTGTTTGTCACGCCTGAAAAAAAAATCTGATTTCACAATCAAAGTATTGCTATCTTGGAGTGCAAATGCACTCTTCCTTGCGTATAGAGCAGCCAGAAACGTTGTCATAAAAACCGTGCTCACCAATAGACAAACCACCTGCATGCCAATACGAGTTTGTTGTTTTATTATTGGGTGCACCAAAAATATCTGCGGCATAGTGCGCGTTTGGCGCACACATATGGTCCACATATAGGAATAGTGACGGATTATGTTCCAACCCATCACGGAAAAATAATCCAAAGTGCTTTACTTCGAAAACATCCGATATTTCACGAGATTGGCAAACACATCGTCACGAGATATGCGGAGAACTTCTTTTTAGGGCACGGGATGCTATCGACTGCGGGCGTTTCTGCGGCTGTGGATAAATTTCGACTTATTATTGCCGCGGGTTGAGACTGTACCGAGTGAGTGGTGCAAGAATGGACCACGGCCTGAGAGGTCGGGGTCCTTCATCATTGGGACAAAGTTGGCAATTCGTTCGGAGCCAGTAATGGGCAGCGACTGGGTGCTGCCGGAAATGGAATGCAAAACATGAAAGGAGTTGATTTTCTTTTTCCGAAAGGGGCGCTTTGTCGTGCACAAAAAGTGCCAGATTCGCGTGCGTATTTTTGATGCATCATTGTCGCCCAAAATGTAGAGTTTTTGCTCTGACATGACAATATTGAAGACATCGCTTGAAACACAACAGTCTTTTATAATTGCGAATTCGCGTACAAGCACGTATGCGGCCATTTGCAAATTCCGGACAACCATGTTTTGGTGTCAAAATGTAGTGTTTTTGCTCTGACATGATAATATTGAAGACAGTCAAAATGTAGTGTTTTTGCTCTGACATGATAATATTGAAGACATCGCTTGAAACACAACAGTCTTTTTTACTTGCGAATTCGCGTACAAGCACGTATGCGGGCAAAGCGATCAGCGCATTTTGTATATAAACAATGTTACAAGTGCAAACAGCATATCCGCGAGACAACAGGATGTGGTTGTACCATACAAGAAGTTTCGAAATAAGTTTATGTATGTTTGATAAACCCTCTCAAATTTGTGAAATGTACAATAATAAACCTGTGAAACTTTGTTCGACTCCGCATCGCATGTGACCGGTTCTTAAAAACTGGTCTAAATATGCCTGTAGCACGCGGAAAATGTGGAGTATTCCACATGGCTCTGTCGCACATACCACAAAGGGAATAATACTATATAAGCGTCCAGCATCAAGATGTGCTGTGTGTACTCTCCTTGTCGTGATGAAAAAGATTCCACCTGCAATCACCCGTCCGATCATGCTCGAGAAACCACCGCCGCCAATCACAGTGAGGCCCGCGTCGATGACGTTTCACACGCCACCCGCCCCTGAGCCGTAGACGACGGCATTGACGTTTCTAAAACGTCCGCATACACACCCGTAGTGTGTGCGTCAGAATGTGACTGGCGTCTGCATCCATTGTTGGGTGCACTGAGGTTCGACTCCTCAGACGTTCATTTTGCTGATTTAAAAAGTGGCCTTGACGGAAAGGTAATCTGGATTTCTTTTATTACATACGGGGCAAATACGACAGTTCAAGCACGACATTTATTTGCTGTTGGAGAAAACAATTATACATATTTATGCTGGCTAATTGAGATGAAGAATGTGTGTATTTTTCGCCCTCAGGCAGAATTGAGAGAATTTCGTTATTATCGTCCCCCACACACCCCCGATGATCGGAAAAAAAGTAAGTAGTGCGTCGCGCCATGTATTCCAACACAATCACAATCGAGCAGGAAATTTATATACGGCCGGTGCTTCAAACTAAGGCCATTATCTCGAGAAATTTCCGCGTCATATTTTCGAATTTCTCACCAAGGTCGGTATGCACCATTATTTTTGACATCATCGACACTGCATCGCTCTTCTTGAGTTCTGCATGCAGGGTGTTGCCTGAAGTAGAAAGTTGGAAGAAGACTTCAATGGCCAAGTCGCGGATAATGAAATCGGCGACATGCACGGACACGACCGCCACAAGTGCTGGAATCACCTCAAAAGTGACAAAGGAAGAAAGATGCGAGGGCTGGGCAGCCAAGTGGTGTAAAAAGCGAATTGTTTCAAGCTGGACTGCAGCGTGATCCTTGTGCGTGACCATGGATAGCACTATCAGAGGCAACGCACCAGCGGCAAGCACAACATCTTGGAAGTGTGTGTCTTGGACAACAATCTTGTTGAGAATGGTAATGACGTTGATTTGAAGACTGACTGTTGCCTTGAATGTCTTCATTGCCGACAACACTATGGGAATGCCAGATTTTGCTACAATTTCGGCTCGCCCAACCTTATCACGGGCCATGTAGCCCAAGAAGGCGCAGGAAATCTGCTGCAGACGCGGCACAAGCGGATGCACCGTCATAGCATCGAGCATGGCTGAAATCCCGCCTGCCTGCACGAAATCCAAGCGATGCACAGCATTCCCGGCACATAGGTTATAAAAAGCGCCAACAGAGTGTTCTTGGTTCAAGGCAACATTCTTGTGCGCCAGCATGGCTGTCATCAACAATGGAAGGGTTCCTGCCTCGATCATCATGATGCGCAGGTCGTCAGAGGCAGAGAGATTCAAAATAAATTGACTAGCACACGCAAGCATACGGACATGATTGTGGGTGGCGGGCGACGTCATTGCCAGAAGCATAATATCAAACGCCCCAGCTGCAACGATGGCCAGTCTGTTTTCATGCAAAAGACATAGCGTGTTCAAAATCGCCATGCACGAAGCAAGAAGACTGGCCTCCATGGGATGGGCCTTCATGACTCCTACCAGGATTGCAACACCATTGGCAGCTACAAGTTTCTTTGTAAACGATGCGTAATTGTCACACACAAGTGAAATGAGTAAGAGATTGCCTCTTTTCTGCAGTTTTTCGTCCTTCTTACGCTGTCCCAAGAGTTGCACGAGATAGCCTATTCCGTCTTCTGCGACAATCATTGCGATGTTCTTCGGGGTGCTTGAAAACATTCGAACGAGCAAACGCCACCCTATGTCGTGTTGTTCGGTCAGCTTGCTGTGGTGTGACATTGCGCACGTCACCTTTTGCAGGCCACCCGCACGCACAATGGCGATCAAAAGCGCAGGCACGGCTGCCAAGTCATACAAGAGTTGACACATGTCGGACTGTAGTCCGAAGTGGTGTTGGTGGATGCCCATAATGTCCATGATGAGGCAAAGCCCGTTGCCATCCAAGAATTTCCTCACAACCACATTGGTACGTCGCCTGTCCTTGAGCAGTGTAATCAAGATTGCCACACCACGTACAATCAGAACTTCATCTTTGATGTTCTCTGTCATCGACGTCAGAAGAGCGGGCACTGTCTGTAGACACTCAACGATGATGACCGTATCGTATGTCAATATGAGGGCAACTAATGCAAATAAGATCTGCTGCAATTCCAAATCTCGCGTATGTGACATTGCTACAATCAGAATAATAAAGATACCTTCCTTTACCACTACACCTATCAGGTCATTATCCGAAGCCAAGAGTAGCATCAGGGTTTGACCAGCACACCTTAGTGCGTCCACATTATCAGACGCATTGCGCATCTTATGCACCAATTCCTGCCCTTCCGACGTAAGTTTCTGGCGGCGGGACACTTGCGCGCCAAGGTGTTGCACCAGGTTGTGAAGTCTTTTCTTGAAAACATTGCCAATGCTGAGCTGGTTGATATCCTCCGCTTCCAAATCATCCATGAGCGCAGTCTCGTCAACGACACCTTCACTTTTGAGTATGTCCTCCACATCGTGCAGCTTCCATTTGCGCAAAAGCAAGCCGAAGGGAGTCTGCATCACATTGTAATCGATTCCATCCTGTCGCTTCCGCTTCAACAACGCAGGTGGTGATGCAATTTTGACGACATCTGCGTCCGTGGTGGGAAGGATGGCACGAACGGAATGCCGCTGTGTCAATAATGAATCCTCCCTCACGGCTTCGTCTCCAATCATCGACAGACGGCCGTCAGACGTACGTACACACATTCCAAGACGATGCAGCTGCACAGTGTTACCGGGAATGACACGGACGACAGTGATTCTCGACGCATCCTTGATACAAGTTTCAGACATGTTGCGGTCATTTGCGCCATTCGGCATGTATGCTGAATCGAAATTGTGCTCCTGCCACGTTTTCATCATGGGATCACACGGCAGCAACCTTTTGCATTTGCCTAGGTCACACCTCAATTCTAGAATGACCCCGTGAAAGGGCTTGTTCTTGGCATAGTCGACAGCTTTCAAGAGAACCGGGGTACAATAAACACCCGATCCAAGCAATTCCCCAGAACTAGTACCCGATAGCGATGTATCGAAGCCGTAAACCTGAATTTTCATCGCACACTCGATCGATGTACCGTGGTAAAAAATACAAGGACCTGTTTTCACACGTGCCCTCGCAAGATCTGCCATGTTTGCGAGAAACGGCACAAATCGTGGGATTGTGACGCAAAAAATTTACTTTTGCGTTTTCGTCATCATGTCTTTCTTTTGAAAGAGTTTTGCGGATAATACAAAAAATACCTCAAATAGAATCTATCAAAGGTTTTTTTTGCCGAGAACATATGCGTTTTTACCGGTGTGAAAAAACGAAACGGAGGAATCGCACACCATGGGAGAAAGGAGAGTACAAACACTTCGTTTAATAAAGGTAAACAAAATTACCGTCGGTCTCGGCGACTCTTGACATTTCTCCGTATATTCGATGCATTGTTCTACGTGGATGTATACTCGTGCTTGGTAGCCAAAAGTGTGAAATTCGTCAACTGAAAGCAAACGTTTGGCGGGACACGTACTTGCATATGTGCACATACACATGTTGTAAGAATATGACAGAAGATGATTCAAATAGGCATCCTACAGCTGTATACGTTGATGCCGTACATCAAGCATCGAGTCTTGGGAGTGGTTTTTGCTCACTATACGAGAACTGTTTGGGCGCGATTTAATGCGAATTTTGTGATGGTTAATAAACCCGGTAACTTGTATTTGTTCGGTGATAAGCAAAGGTATATCATCTGACGACAACTTGCAACTTGCCTTAGCACACTTTGTTTTGTTGTTACCAAATACGCGTCTCTGGAATGCGTGCCAAATTTTCGTAGTGATCATAGATTTCTCGACAGTGTCATTAAGCATTGCATGAGACTTCGAAATCATGCATCAGGAAAGCATTCCCTTTTTATATAAAATCATGATTGAAACATATTTAACATCTATATATAGACAGAGTGTCACTTTAAATACACAGAAAAAAGTCACGCTTTCGTGTAATTCGATGCAGTTTTATGAGCACGAATGCGTATTGGAAACCGAGGACGAGATGTTTTCAGAATTTGGCAATGTCCGATTCTCCTTCTTACCTTTTGTGCCATTCGTTGATCTTCCAGGACTTTCATGCGTACACCATGATACCGTTTTTATTTCTGACGGAAATGTAGATGAGATTCTGAACGACGAGAGTGTAGTGAGGTCGGACGACTGTGTCGCTTCTGGGTTGGCCTGCCAGGTTGTTGTCCAGCCAGATGGCGTCGAGGACGGCAGTACGGACATACCGGTCGAGAAGAACTATGTTGTGGACAGTGCGCTTTCCTGGACAACACTAACTCTAAAAAGACTCAAAGACACGTTTGGAAACAACTCAAACATTGTCGTGTCCAAGAGATACGCGGAAGAACAAACTCAAATTCTGAAAGCTTTTTTCACGAAATCCGACAAACCGTCCTATTCTGAAAAACAAGAAGTTGCATCTGCAGCGGACATGACAGTGTTGCAGGTGTCAACATGGTTCAACAATCGACGAAAACGAATCATTGCACATAGACGTTTGGTGGAACGAAAGAAGGCACGATCCGATCGCCGCAGTGCTGTCAATCGTGAGCGTTATTGTGCTTAGAGTCGTGGTGTCCAGGGCCAGGCTGGTGTGGTGTGATAGTGTGGACGATGCCACATACCGATGCAATTCCACCAATACAGATACACAAACAGGCCGAATAACACTTGAGATAATAGACTTATGCTAGAGCAGCGGCAACAGAAGATACAGAGAATGACGCAAATGAAGAGTGCCACCCAATAAAGGATGGCCAGTTTGCAATTTATTGCGATGAGGTCTAAAATTGCACACAGTAAGTAGAGACCAGGTGTCACGAGTAAAGAACCCCCACAGCACTTCAGATTGAAGGGAGACGGTACTGTGGTGACAACTGAATCGTCCGTGGCGTCGTAATCGATGGCCAATGCCGTCAATGTGCCAGCATACGACGGTGCTGGCGTAGTCGGTACATGCGAATATGTTTGCTCGAAGCGACTCGGTGTCAACATAATGTGCTACTATTCGTACCCTACGACGACCTGGCATTTTCAACACGATTACCGTGTATATATATACTTGCCACACTCTGCACAGGGCAACAAAGCTCGTGTTTGCGTGTGTTTTGGTGTGAATACCTCCCTGAAACCCTTACACAGATGTTATTTATAAAAAGCCAAAAATAGATCACCTTTTTTGATGCCTATTAAAGGATGCTTTTTCTGAAACGAGCACACACAACAATTTGCCACGTTTGACACGAAAAACTCAACAAAACACATACTTTTGAGGCATTTTTGAAGATTTCCAGTGCGTCATCCGTATTGTGTGCATCGGTCCCAAGCACAACGACCAAATAAGCGCATCAGCACCATGGGACGCGCACGCCGTCCTGTTGGACTCATTATGTGCCGCAAGCGTCGTCGCACCGCCATTTACAAACGCATGCCTACAATGTACAAGAAAGCGATGGAGCTTAACGAAAATTGCGGCGTCAACGTCACACTGGTCACGGAGAATGAAGGCATCTATCGTTTTTACAATACCAGTAACAGGTCGATGCGCGAGGTGTTTGAGGGGTATCTGGAAGTTCTACATGATACACCTCAATCCTTCAGCACAGAAGAACCTGTACCCGACGAGGGCCACGGCCCATCTCCAGTTCGAATGAGCACCGTGAGGAAAGACAGTGTCGGTGGTAAAGTCTTAGCGGCGGTAGAGGTGTGTGAGCCCGACTCTTTGTTGCGTCTCTTTGACGCTGCTATTCAGCTACAAAAGATGAAAGATTCGGCCCAGCGCAAGGCAGCGCGCAAAATCGCACGGACGCTGCAGAAGGTGGAAAACAATCTTGTTGTCAACGCGCCCCTGTGTTTGCCGCACACATTGCCACTTACGTGCACACCGACCGCTGCGAAAGAGTTGACAGTTGCGTCAAAGCCAAACATCGTCGGCAAAGAAGCTGTACGTAGGGGACCAGGGGTGCCTGCACCTGCTCTCTTTGCTACATCATCGGGACACCTGGCGCGCTATGAGGAACCGATTGAGGCGTTCCCTGGGAAGGAAAATACAACTGCTACGGTCGAAAAGAAGAAGAAAAAGAGGAGCAGGAATGCCGAGATGCCGACGCACCCGTGCCTTGACGAGGAAGACGAAGCTGTGACGGTCGAGAAGAAGAAGAAAAAGAAGAGCAAGGATGTCGAGACGCCGATGGACCTGTGCCCTGGCGAGGAGGATGAAACTTTGACGGTCGAGAAGAAGAAGAAAAAGAAAAACAAGCATGTCGAGCAGGATATACCGTGCAGCGAAATGGTACATGCCGTGGCGTCAAAAGAGAAAGTATGTGTCTTTCGCAAGTCGCAGAAAGAGGACGTCGTGACTAGCAATGTTGTTGATGGGAAGGACTGTGTAAAGGCCGAGAGCAAGAAGAACAAGCAACACGGATCGGTGGACAAAGTCAATTTGGTAACTCATCTTGCTGTCACTACAAAGAGTGTACGCGTGGCCTCTGTGTCCAAGACTTTTGTAGACGAGGAAGACATTTCGCTTTGGTTGGATGGAATGGAAGAGATGAGCATGCTGGGCAACGGAACGTCGAGCGGTATTATGTGTGGACAAAACGATCCGATCTTCACACGCTTTGAGCGCTCGTAATGCACATAAACTCATTAGGAAAACACCGGAATAAAATTTGGCCTTGCCGTCAAACGTCTTCATTCAAGTCATCATCATGGATGTAGAGGACGAATATGAAGGACTTGCAAGCGTGGTGAAGTGAAGTGCTTTTCACATCATGATAGATGGACTGTTTGATGGTGTGTGAATTCATTCGTTGTCTTCGGAGAATAAGTTAATGATTTATTTATTAAAGCGTCATATATTAGCACAATCCGCTTCAATGCATATTTGCGTATATGTCCGTGCCATACGCAAAGAAGGAGTACTTGAGCACCAACACTCCAAAGAAGGTGACGAGCGAAAAGACGAGATTTAGAAAGAAAGGAAGAAATATAGTTAAGACGATGAAAAAGGCGATGAGTTTGTAAAAATTGAAGAAAATACACGTGACGAACCCAAGCACGTAGCCGTCGAGATTCTTGTGGATATCAACACCATATTGATCAATGACAGCAATATACTCTGCCGTCATGGCATGTGGTAAAATAAAGTTAAAACGCGTCAGAAGCATCTCGAAATAAACAGCACGACCGTACCGGATCCACGTCTCGAAAGCAATCAAAACGGAGACGACGTCTTTCATCTTGTATGGGGCGTGCAGACACGTTTTCCCACACGCAAAGCCGGGAAAGAGTACCGCAAACTCTGGCTTCATTGTAAGATCGCTGTTACATTTGTCGGCATGATAGAGAGTGCTCGGAATCTGAATACGCAGCGGCAAGACTTGTTGCATCATCTCATAAAGACCATTGCCCATGCATGTGGGTATGCGTGGTGAACAGAGTGGGGAAAAGTTATAGGACATGTACACAACCCCATACGTCAATCCAAACGTCCACAGGAAGAAGGACAACACGGAGGGAATGGGTAGCACGAAATGGAGAATGCTGATGACAATAAACAAGGACGCCACCACCGGTAGAAGCGACATATTTTTGCGATCACATGAGATTGTCTGCTGCAGATCACAGTTGAAATAATCATGCAAAAGACGACCAATGGAATACTCGTTTCGGTGCACCATGCCTTCACGCACAACATCGTCATAGAGTGCGTCGGTGGATGTGAACGCCATTACGCTCGCCATCATTGAGGTGCGATCGAACGAAACCAAATCAGTGATGGCGTAAAAGAAACGTAGAATATAGTAGGATATAATGTCTTTCTCATCGGCAAGATCTTGCAGAGTCTGATTGGTATACTTGGGATCTTTTGACAAACGTGGAAGTGCATTAATGATGCCAGTTTCGTCGAATTCGGGCGTTTTCATACACGAAACAGACATATTGGTCAGGCACGTACTTGAAACCATATGAGCGTAGTATTCGGCCAGAATCAAGGTGTTGGTGTATGCTCTCGTGAACGGTGCCGTTAGAATAGGACATACCGGGATGCTTTTTGAAAACGTCAAAAGCTGGGATCGTGTGCACACAGGTTTGATCGTCCATCCATCCTTGGCAAGTACTCTAGCGAAATTCATAATAATGCCATTTTGAACAGTTCCAAAACTGAGCATGCACGATGAGGCATCGGGAGAATCGAATGCGTCACTGAAGGTCTCTGTCAGAATTGTGGCGAGGTCGTCTGGCAACTGCTTATTTCGCGCAGTAACGTCCCCAAAAATTTCGCCAAACGAGTCAACGTCAAAAAACGGAGCGGCGGCGTGTAGCTGTTTGATAGCAGTGTCTCTGGTCTTGCTAAGAGAAGCGCGGGTGTCTACGATTTCAGCTTCGAGTGACCGATCTGAGGCGACACTCTCTCGCTGTAGCAATCGACGGCCAGATATTACGGGCACGCTCTGGTGCTCGTTGGTTGACGTTGAATTCCGAGCTTTGGCGTTACGGTCCACTGCGGCTTGCAGTGGAGCGCGTGACGGCATCATGCTTTGTATGAACCCATACACAAAGTCGTCCACGATCAATACGGGGCGCCTCATGAAACGAACCACAACATGATATGTAGAATCATCTTGTAGCCAATCTTGAAACAAAACAAGTGCTCCGTGCGGTACCCGCTGCAGGATGCGTGGTATCAATGTTGGGTTCTGTGCGAGGAGCACGATGACTTGTCGCACATCAAGTAAGTCCGTATCCCTAATCGCAGACTGTGTCGTCTGCATTGGTGTTCTCATTGTGAAATTTGCCAACCACCAAAAACGTGCACACGCGACGCATTCAGAATCTTGCAGGGGTAACGCGCACACTTGCAGTGTCGTGCGACAAGTGCCTGTAATGGCGTGGATGCGATCGACGGATTGTTGTACAAACAGACTGAGCATAGTCGTTGAAATCTGGGTTTGAGGCATGACAGGTGGCTCTGTAGATGCTGATAGTAATCGTCTCTGTCGAGGAGCGTTGGAAAATCCGAAAGCTGGCGTGCTCAGAATATTGTACGTGAGGAAAGACAGCATGGAATTTTGGATGGTGGTATCAAGAATAATACGCATACACGCCACCTTGTACACTTGTCCGAGAGCAACAATGTCCAGACAAGGAAAGACGAATGTTTCAGACAAGAGAACACCGCCTGCGGAACTCTGTAGATCCTGCCCGTACCCAAGACATTTGTCTTCTGTAAACGACCGCTGTATTGCTGTAAGTGCAATCTGTTGGCATGTTGGCATGAGATTGACGGGCTCGTTCACAAAAGACGTGCATTTGCCGATTCCATCATGCATGTTGCGTTTCATACAGTAGGATCGACCCGGACTGTCAAGACAGAGCTGTGCCGAATACGAGTCTTTGTAAAATGACGCTTGTACATCACAAACGGAATCCACCAGACCACAGTCGTCCGTGGTAGCACATCTGGTGGCCGAAAGCTCTCGTTCTCCGCACACGCACTGGCTTGTGGCAAGATCGCACGAGAACCCCCGCAATAATGAAGAGGACGAGTGCCGACATTCGATGCATAATTTCGCAGGTTTTGTGCTCAGAACTTCTTCGAGACAGAACGAGGTTGGACCACAAGAGTATTCTCCAACGCGTCCACCAAGCGCATCTGCTGGCATTTCGAATCCATTTTGCTCGATGAAACATAGACTGGCATGAAGTTGTTGAGCTTGACGCACTTCGTCTGGCAGTATTTTTCCCAAAAAATCGCAATCCCACGCGTTCACACTCTTTTCAGCATTTCCGAGGTCGCGCAATGCACTACCAAAGTCTGTAGAAAGCGTTCGGAGTGATTGTTAGTTAGATCGGACAGAATAGCACAAGCACAAGACAAATGGGCAAGAAAAATATTCATACACAAACTCACTGACAAAGGGCAACACTTTCTTCATGGCGTTGATAAAGGATGTGGCCAGTTTGAGGGCCATAAGCGTCATCTTCCGCACAAAGTCACACAATTTCTTGATAAAGTCGGAGATACTCTTGAAGACACCTTCCTTCATCGTTATCGTGGTCCACAACAGCCGGAGCATTTCTCCGTAGTAGGCGAGAATTTTGACGACTATGGACTTCAAACCACTGATCATGGCATCCACCTTTTCTTTCATCATGCCCTTGTCTTGGGCCATGACCGACAGAAAAAACACGATTCCGTCCACCACCACGTTTTGGGCCAGCACAATGATTGTCACGACAGAACTGACAATGTTGCGTACCTTCTCAAGGAAATTGGACGTCTTGAACAGCCAAGTGGCCGGACACTGCTGATTCTCCTGCGAACTCGCTGCCGCATTTTGTAACAACTTGTGGATACCAGGACACGTGGCGGGATTCGCCACCAATCCAGGATCTATGGTATTGTACGTCTCGACTATAGCCGACCAGCCGAACATTCCATCTTGCTTGAGATATCTTGAGGGCAAGTACAGGTTCTTGTGCAACAAGGTGTATTGATTGGCGACGGCATTCACTTGTCGAACTTCAGCACGAATGTTCTGCACCGCACCACAGAAGTCCTTCAATTGATCAATCTGGCAAATGTCAAACGAATTGGCAAGTTCTTTCAAACACAGTCCCTTTTCTCGGGAAAACGCCTGCGCAATGCTAAGACAAGTATCAGCCTTGCGTGGATTATTGTACCAATCATTCTGCGATATGCGACCAAATCCGACATCGCTACACTGTGGATCTGTATTTGTAAACACCCAATCCGTGTCCCAGATGGCATTTAGCGATGCCCCCTTGTCGGCATTTGGAGTCCATCGTGGATTTTCATGACGACGTGGATCTGTTTTCTCCCACACCTGCGATGGTTCGAGACCCTGCTGCGCCGTGACGCCGCGCAACCGTGCCAGCATATTCCAAATGGGAGAAATCCGCACCCGCTTCGACAAGCTTGTCTCGTCGCGCACGGTATTTGGCTCAAAGCTCTGTGTCTGCCGATTCCAAACGTAGATCTTAGTATTACCGGTTCGACTCCGAAGAATTTCCTCGGATTCACACGTCTTGAAAAGTTTTTTGGCAGCATAGAAAGCACTCTGATTCTCAATTCCATGCAAGGACGTCGTTGCGAGCACAAATTGCGTCTGCCCTTTCTTCCCCCTGGAAGTGCAATTGAGATGCCGAAAAGTGTCATTTCCTGCCGTCACAAAACAAACATCGGCCGCCAAAATCCCTTGTAATTCACGCGCCGTGACTTTGACAATGGGCTGTCGATGACAGTCACCTCCGGCATCCAAGGTTGTGAACTGGAAGCCCGAGTACGATGAAGATGAAGCAACAGCCCCTCTCACTTGTGTGCCGTTCGACGGATCGGCGGTGACGGTAACGTTGTCCTGGGTCGCTGTCGACACGATTTTCCGCCGATCATATATGTCGCGCAACAAAAT
>Ga0209390_10007141_pt1 | contig 14485 bp, 22 predicted proteins | sample BON01_FD_187212 | JGI IMG/M metagenome (GOLD analysis project Ga0209390, IMG submission 187212) | Freshwater microbial communities from Lake Bonney liftoff mats and glacier meltwater in Antarctica - BON-01 (SPAdes) (version 2) | ecosystem: Environmental > Aquatic > Freshwater > Ice > Glacier... | reverse complement strand
CACCCCCGCCAAATAGAACACCACCTCCCCCCCTCCATCCCCCGCCAGCTTCGGCTCGCCAATCAAGCTCCTCAAGACAGGCTTCATACTCTTCACCCTTTTCTGCAACCAGATCAAATCATGCTTTACGTCCATAATGGGCTTACTCAACCTCTCCCTCATCCGCACCGCGTCCGGACCATCCAACTCCTTCTGAAACAACCTCAACCTTCTATCATACGCCGCCACAATCGGCACAAGCATCTTCGTCGTCGTCTCAATCATGGCATGTAGCATCCAGTTGCTGTTCCCGTGCCTTAGATTACTATAATCCTCATGCAACAGCCTCGCCGCCTCCCCCAACACACTCGTAGGGGCCTCTGAAGGACTCCCACCATCAGCCGCAGGGGGGTCATCCATAGCCGTCACAATTATATGCTCCGTCGAGTCGTATTTAGAGGAAGCCAAAAGCGACCCTCTTCCTCCCGCTCCTGATCGAGGCACGATGGAAGGAGTGAGGAACGTGTCATGTGTCCCCTCCCCCCCATTGGGCTGCATATCCGAGGAGCCCTTCCTTTTCTTGTGATATCGGTTAGTAGAGGAGAAAGCAGCACCAGCTCCAGCAGCAGCAGCACCGGCAGCACCGGCGCCATTACTACTGCTACTGCTGCTGCTGCTGCTGCTCGTGGAAGGAGGATGAACACAGCATCGATTCCGCACCCGCCGCCACGCCCCGTGGATGCTAATGATGGTGTCGAAATGGGGCGGGCCCGAGGCAAAAATGGCGATCCGACTCTTCTCCATCGCTATATTTTCAAGCACGCGCGTCCGAGCACTCGTACTATTACCACCGACCGTCGAGCCTGCTCCTCTTGGCCCCCCTTCCTCCCCCTCCCCCTCGTTCGCGCTCTCGGGAATCAGGCGCAACAAAGGCAGAATCACAAAATAATGCCCTCCATACTTGAGGAAGCGAGGCTGTTGCCGTTCAAGCTTCAGCACATCTTCCAAATGCAAAGGATGAAATCGATACTTGATACTCAGCCTGATAATATTCGCTCGATCCGAGGAGTCAGCAATCACCCACCGCATCGTCCATTGCGGCCCGCGATGGCACAAAAAAAACTCCCGCGTATGCCTTCGGCTGATATCCAAGCCTGTCACCGCCCGGACATTCCACGTATACGTCTTCAACACCACCTCCTCCTCCTCCAACTGCATCAACGAACTCAACCTCCGCGCCCGCTCCGCTGCTGCTGCTGCTGCTGTCGTCCGACTCGCCCGGCTACCAGCAGCAGCACCAAACCCTCCACTCTCCCCCCCGATCCCACTCACAGGCCGTTTGCTCCACTCTATGTCAATCTTAATCATCGATTTCTGCACCGCCAGAGGCATAATCTCCATACTGCCATCCTTCTCCCACACCCGCAAGGCCAACTCCAACTTCAACCGACGCAAGAGCCCCGCAAAGGCCTCGAAACAAAACGGGTCCATCTCCACCACCTCCTCCCCCCCGCCCCCTTTATGAGCAGGCGCCACGCGCACCATCCCCGCCAAGACGTCCAGGACCTCCGTCCAGGTTGCTTCCCAATAGGCCCGAAATTCAGCTCGGTCGCCGTCCCAGACCCCAAAGTCATTGAGGGTCCTTTGAAATGCCTCGTGAAGCTCGTCTCTGTTCAGTACGTTGTCAAAGTTCTCGTCCAAGACTTCAAAAAAACGGCGGAGGCCGTCGTTTGTTACGTCTACGTACTGTAAGAAGGGAAGAGAAGATGGGTAGGGGAACGGGGGAAATGAGTCGAAGGGCGTAGGAAGGACAAGGGGGGGGGGAGGCAAGAGACGGGAAGGAGGGAAGGACTCAATAAGGACAGTTACAGAGAGCCTGCTCGGAGAGTTCCGTCACCTCGCAATAGCCATGACAGCAACCAAATCAGACAAATTCGCCATAGCAGTCATCGTGTCCAGCCCCTTGCTTCTTGCTTGAGCCCACATCTCACCCCACCCACCAGACATACCTTGTGAATGCGGGGGTCATACAACGCCTCGTCCAAAACCCTGCATACATCCTTGCTATCATGCAGGCCAGGCACGCCGTCTCGCATGACGATCTTGTCCCACAATGATTGCGGGACCTCCTTCCATAGTCGTTCCTCCCACGCTATGGCGTCAGAATCATGGAGGGTGGCGGCTCGTGCCAGAAGGGGAGACGTGACGGGGGCCGCGACGTCCTCGGCCGCATCCAACAGCGCCTCGCCTAGCAGCAAATGGGATGGGTCGTCCGGGGCGGCCATGTTTCCTGTGCTTTGGGGGTGCGGGAGGGGGATGGTGTGTAAGTGGTGGGATGGGAAGCGTAACGGCTGCCTGCGCCCTCGCTCCTTGCTTGCTTCCTCCTTGCTCCACCAACCCCACAAAACCCCTCCTCCTGTACTCATTCACGCCTTCCACCCCTGCTATATATTCACACAGGCGAGGGCTTCGCTTGCCAAGCGCCAGGGTCGCAAACAAAGTGCAGAGCAGTAGGCCTAGCCGTTTTTGGCCCATCTTCGAACGAAACGAACCCGCGTGCTTGCCTGCCTGCTGCCGCTACACCAGCTCGACCAGCCACTGGACCCTCCACGACCGCAGCAAAGCCATCTGCACCGCATCAGAGCCATGCCGCTGCCGCCTCCTGCACTTGCCACCACTGCAGTCCCCACCACCCCAACCCCGAGAACCAGCACCACTCCCAGGACCAGCACCACCCCCAGGACCAGCACCACCGCCACGTTCCTCTCCACCTTGCCCACCCATGTATGGCAAAGCTTGGTGATGGAGGCGGACCTGCAGCTCTCCTTATTGACCAACGAGGGACGCCTGCTGCGGGGCATCCACAAGAAAGTGGACTCGTCGCAGGAGGCCATGGCCAAGGCTTTTGATGTCCTGGACCGCCAAGGGACGGGCTACTTGGAGCACGACCAATTTGTGGAAGGGTTGAATCGGTGCCTATTGGCCTTTGGCGGCACGACCCTCCCAAAGGATTTTCCCTCCCTCGAAATTCTGTGGGCAGGGGCGTCGTCGATAGGCCCCCAGGAGGGCACGCGCCGCATCTCCCGGGAGGCCTTTGGCCTCGTTATCCGGCGGCTAAAGATGGAGGTTCTTCTGCCGCCAGTCCAAATTGAGCCACCTGCACCCCCGTCCTCTTGCAGCACCGTCACATCTGGCGGACGTGATGGCATCGGCGGCGGGGTAGGTGGCAGCGACGACACGGACAGGGACGACTTGCCAGCAGCCCCGCCGGCGTTGGGTTCCTTTGGTACTGGATTGGGCGTGCGGCAGCAGACCATGCTCAAGCACGATCAATTGGATAAGGACGTAGTGATGAAGGTGTTCGATTTCACCAAGCACTCGATGTACAAGCGAGATGTGTTGGAGAACAGGCAGCGGGACTTTTTCTTGACCAAGCACGTGCCCGATGATTTTATTCTGAAGTGGATCATGGCAAGTACTAGACGATGTGAAGAAGGAGCGCTTTTTATCCACTTCTTGTCTCCCTCTCTCTCTTGCCTGCTTGCTCGCTCACGCATACTCATTAAATTGACTCTTTCTACTCCTCCCTTCTCCCACCCACACACTCGCCCCTCTCTCCCCTGCTACGCAAAAATAGGTGGAATGCCACGACTACACCAACATCCTCCGGCTCGCCGTCAAGTACTGCATCCACAATCTGCATCTCGAAGACGTCCTGAAGCTCGAGACGCAAAAGCCCAAAGTGACCTACCACGGGGGCAATCACTTTGTCATAATCCCCACCCTGCGGCTAACCCGCGAGACGGACAAAGCCCTCCAAGCCTGGCTCGCCGAGCACCACGACGACGTGGGAGTGGGCACGAACAGGCGTGGTCGGCGCATGACCCCTTTCCCTATCATGCTAGAAGAAGCGACGGCGGGTGTGTTCTCCGCCGGGCCGCCCGAGAACGACAATACCGTCATTACGATTCGAACCTCCTGGCGAACGGTCAACAACAAGACAGGAATCAAAATGGCCATGCGCAAGGTGCCCACCGCCTCCTCTTCCTCTGCCTCCTCCTCCTCCTCCTCCCCCTCGTTTTTCGCCCGGGCTTCCGCGGTGTGGCTGCAGCCTGGCTCTGACAAGAAGGCGGGCAGCGGAAGGAGCAAGTCCCTATCAAATGTCGCCGCCCCTTCTCAGGGCATTGGCATTGGCGGCATCGGGCGCGCGGGCAGCATCAAGGGCGGTGTGCGACAACGACCTCATGCAAAGGGGCGTGCAACATCCTCTGCCGCCATCCTTGGCAACAACAATCAGCAGCAGCACCAGCAGCAGCAACAGCAATCCATGACGGATGGCCCGGCCTCCTTGCCTCTAAAGGACCTCCTGAGTCGGAATAAGAAGGCGGAACAACAAGGTGTGACATTTGCCAAAGGCGGGCAAGCCCTCAAGGACGCTGATAATACTAGCGAGCGCGACCAGGTGGCGGTCACGCCTCCCCGAGTGCGTTCCTCGGTTGCCGGAGAACTAAGCCGGACGCTGCGCGCGAGCGGGCTTGTGGCTGGGGGAGATATCAAAGCAAAAGGGCAACAAAGCCCCACGGACGCCGCCGTTGCTGCTGAGAACGCTGCAGTGGCAGAAGACTGGGCGGACATCTTTGATCCCACGGCGCCGGATTTTGATGATTCGTCCGTCACCACGGCTTTGGAGGATGAGGACAAGACGTTCGATATGCAAATGATGCACGAGGTGGCTGAGAGCGTCTATCACACCAATGGCACGGTCGTGGGTAACACTGCCCAATGGCTTTTGCATTCGATTTTGGATCATACTGTTGATCGACTCGTGCCCGTCGTGGAAGCGTACCAGATTCGAGTTTCTTATTTTCAAGACATGCTGCACCAGAGCGGGGCGAATTTTGGCAAGGCTAAGACCAAGGCGGTCATGGATACGAAGCTCGACTTGCTGTGGCTGCAGCGACGGGTGGCCTTGCTCAAGCCCATCCTCCGGCAGTTGATGCGGACCGTGCCGCCAGAGCTGCAGCTGTACTATCAAGACGTGGACGATCATTTGGAACGGTGCTTGGAAGGCCTGTCCGGCCTCGGCACCATGGCCCAGAGCATCATCGACGAAGCCCATCACCATCGCGAGGAGAGGATCAACGAGATCCTCCTTTTCATCACGGTCATCACATCCATATTTACCCCTGCCTCGTGGTTGGCTGGTGTATTTGGCATGAATTTTCAGGCGCCCGAGGGCGGGCCTGGGATGCCCGAGCTCAAGTGGCAGCATGGCTATCTGTGGTTTTGGCTGTGGAGTTTCCTCTTGTCCGGCGGGGTGCTGGCTTCCGTACGCTATAAGGTTGGCAATCGGATTCGATGGTGTGGATGATTGCAAACGGTGCAGAGGTATGCGCGCATTCTCTGTCAAGTGTATGGTGGTACTTGTGTGAATGTAGATATAGTGTGCATATGTAGGAGGGTGGAGGATGCAAGACCTACGTGGTGAGTAACTATGATTGTGTATATTTTGTTCAGGCAATGCCTATTATTACAGATGCGCGCAGCAGAATGCTTTCTTGTGCGCTCTAGATAATTCATTAAAAAGCAATAAAATGACTGCGCTATTTTCGGCAAGTGCGTGTTTCCCCCGTCGTTTTGTTAAATGCATTTCTTCGTTAAGATTGTGCTTTGCGACAAACCACGACTGCTACCATTTGCTCTCTTTTGCCCTGATCTTTACTGTTGTCGTCGTCTCGACGCCATGGTTTGTCGTCTTTAGTCACTTTAATATTTGCTTTCCAACTAAACCAATTAAGCCCCAATCGCTGCCACCCGCTCACCCTCTATCCTTCCCTTTAGATAACAACCGACATTTAACTCGAGGGCACCCAGCAGTACTCGGCGAAGCACGGAGCGCACTGAGTGTCCGTCTCCATTAAAGTGTCGTCAGCCGTGGCCTTGGCGTAGTAGAGGCAAGCAAGACACACGTCGAATTTCGGAAAGGGCGCTTGTTTGGTAAACTGGCCTTGGCATTTTGAAGAAGGCCACAACGTCTCCAGAGGACATGTACATATGCTGCCTCCGCAGCTTTTGGGGAGCTTGGCGTCCACAGAGCCTTTGATCAAGTCGTGGCCGGAATGACCAGAATTGATGAGCCGGTTGGGGATAGTGACGATAGGTGTGCTGGTGCTAACGGTATTGCATCCAAGAATCTTTACGCTTTGACCCCACTGATCGGCTATTGCGAGCTTAGCCGGATAGAGCGGCACCGTGTTGTAAGGCGCCTTGGCACTATATCCGATGAGGGAGGAAAAAGTGCTGCTGCCCTTGTTATACGAAAAGCAGCCAGCTTTGTCAGAGTTCATAGTAGATTATGTGCACATTTTGCAGCAATCCGTGCCAGGCCATTTTTCAGGGCAGGGGTCGCCGATGTCGGACTCGCATGTGGGGGGATCGGGTGATGTGTCGGTGGAGAGCGTGGGATCCGTTGTGTTGGACTGACCTCCACCATCCACGGCAGAGACAATGTCTGAGGGTCGTTGCGGAGTCAAAAACATCCACGCAGGCAGATTGCACGCTGTTCCACCATCAGTCATGAACACATTGGGCTTACTAAACAGGTCCGGGTCCTGGTTTTGAATGTCGGTGAATCCTTGGAAAGGATTTTTCCTGGTTTTGAATGTCGGTGAATCCTTGGAAAGGATTTTTCCTGGTTTTGAATGTCGGTGAATCCTTGGAAAGGATTTTTCAAGCCCGCAGCTTGGCAGCCCGTTTTCCCCTGAAAAAAGTCCCTGCCGCAAAAAACACTCGTAAGCAAGAATGGGAGGCCGCCGACAGCCCAGGAAGAAAGGCCTTGCACGATGCCCACATTATCGAGTCCCACGGCGCAATGGTCCGCCGGAGACGTGGCGTCCGAGCCGAACGACACATGCAGACCCCCCTCATTGGTGGAAATCTCAAAGAGACTAAATTCGTTGGCGAGCTCCCGTCTCCCTTATTTTCGTGAATCTGGAGGGAGGGCAGCGGCCCGGAGTGCTTCTTCAGCAATTCGGAGGATGCGAAGGAAGAAAAGGTGAGGTCCAACCCTCGCTCCTCTCTGAGACTCGTAGGGATGACTTGGGCCGTGAGCGCTCGAGACCAATATTCAATTGGCGAGGCCGAGCGGTCCGAGAAGGTGAGGGGGGACTGTAGCTTAAGCTCCGCCTCACATAGAATTTCGTCAATGGAGGTCTTCTTGCCACGTAGGGGTGCGTAATACACGACAGCCCAAGCACGTCCGTGAAGATAGAATTCGCGTCAAAATCGTCACCGAACATGGACAGGTAGAGCTGTTCCTTGATGTCGTTCAGGACAGTGGCCGGATCGATGACGCTGGTTTTCTCAAGCATGGCAAGATATTGGGCCATCACGTACCAACCACCGCCGCTCAATCCCGATACATAAGCGGCGTGAACAAGGACGCCTAGGTCGAAGAGGGCCCCAGCAACGCCCAGACTATAGCATTGTGGCGCGCTTCCCTCCGCCCGTGTTGGCCACAGCGACCCGGAGGCGAGCTTCCGTGGCAGTGAGCGTCTTACCCGACAGCTTGCTAGCCACAAACTTTGGATGTTCACAGCGGTCTTGTCCTGACGGCCCTCCAGCCAGGTTGCTTCCTCGGGGTGCAGTGCGGCAAACGTGTCGTTCGCAATGGCGTAAGGTGCCGGGCGCGACGTGTGGGAAGAGCAGTCATCGGTGCGGGGGATGTAATCCTTGAGGAGCACGCTTGACTGGGTCGGCGCTTTCATCGGGCTTGCACAAAAGAGCAGTCGGCAGCTTGTAGATGCGGTGAAACTTGGGCACTGTATCTAGTGGGTGAAGGCGTTTGGCTTTTATGAGTGCACTGCAAAACGGAAGGATTTTTAGGTACCTCAAGTGAGAGATTATTGAGTCTTCCATCCCCGGCCTCCCTTGCTTTTCATTCCAATCACGCAATGCTTGCCCTCCCAGCTTACTTACCAATCGTCATGTCCAACCGCCGCAAGCCATCAACCATGTTCAAGATCAAGGCGAAGTCAAAAATAAACCGCGATATAATTAGATTCTGCGCATTCACCTCTTGGTTATCGTCACTACCGCCGGAAATGCTGCTAACTCCGTCACCGGAACGGATGCCTGCCCCTTGGGTTTGTGATGTCAAGCCTCCCACGGGACCTACTCGCCTGCCAAATCCGTGGCAAAGCGGTAGGCAAATTTTTTATCGGTGGGATTAAGGTAGTACTCGTCATATTGCTCCTCTGTCATATTCACCACGTCGTCCTTCCGCCGGGCGCCCAACTGCTTCTGCACCCACCGATCGTAGCGTGCCCAGGCCCGCGCCTCCTTCCTGCTCATCTTCATCTCGTACCGGCCGGCCTTGCGTTGCTGTCGCTCTTCCCTGCGGATCTCGTCGGCCGTCATGCCTTGGGGGTAAGGGTTGAAGCCATCATTGGGGCTAGGGTCGTACCAAAAGCCCGCCGCCGGTTCAATGGCCGACAGGCCACCGGACCCGCCGGCGCCCGTCCCCATTCTCCCCGCCACCAGCGTTGATTGCCGCGTCAAGAACCACTTCTTGCAGCGCGCTGTAGAACGTCCGTGACAATTCCTGCATGTTCACCATCAGCCGTGGCACGCCGTTTTGAGTTTTGGAAGAGACGCAGTCGCGGGTCCGGGCCCGTGCCATAATTGGTGTACCTAGTCTTCCGCCTCGGGCTCTTATACACCGTCTTGATGGAGCACTTGACCTTGTTCGGGCCGCAGTTCAGCTCCGCACCCGTTGCGACGTCCACAATCGTGTCCTGTGCGTAGGTGCCCTGCAAGACCATGCTGGTGCCAAACAATGACAGGCAACAATGCCGGTAAAGGCGGCGTCGGAGAGGTATGAGGCAAAGGTGTGCGTGCGGTTGGGCACCAGAAGCTGATCGCCAGGGATGGAGAGGGCGCCAAGCGCCTGCTCAGCCGTGGTGGTGGAGTGCCTCCCGCCGGCCGCCAGCAAGAGCAGCGGCAGGAGCAGGGGGCCGAAGGCAAGGGCCCGGCATGACGAGGACGAATGCTTGGCTCTCATGTCTGTGCGCTGTGCATGTCTATGTGTCGCATGGAGGGAGGGGAGGGGAATGGAGATGTTGAGAACGCTATTCGAGTTTTGGGGATGGTGTGGACGTCGGATTATTAGGGTGGGTGATGATGATGACGGCGAGGCAGCGGTGCCGGTCCATGCATCTGCTTCCACAAGCAAAATCTGACCGGCCCTGCTCAACCCAAGCAGTCACACACAGCCAAAAGGCTTATATGCCAGCTGAATCAGCTTGCCCCTACTGCCAGTGATCAACTTAGGGCCAATGATTGCCCATGCTGGCGCGGTCGGCATAAGGAGGAAGGGAGGGCAAGGCAGCCGCAAGCAGGGGCAAGGCGCTGCATAGACCAGGGCCACGGCGGCGTGCAGAGCTGATGCAACGATGCCTTTGAGGGTGGCACAATTTGGAGCACGCTCTGGCATGCCGGTTATGCCAGCCACCAAGGGGGGCCCCCAATCTGTAGAAAGTGCTCGGCCTCAGTGACGTCGTGGACTCAGTATAACCCGACGCTTCAGAAGTGGCCGCTGCCACAAAGGCACAGGGCGTCGCATGTGCATAAGGCAGCAGGGCGTAAAGTGGAGCATCTTTTGCGCAGGAATGGTTACCGGCGCTTGTCCGGCGTGCTTTCTGTGTGGGGGAGTGATCCTTGTAGGCAGCATGAGCATGAGCATGTGTTGATGCCTGGGTTTACTACGTTTACTACGCCCTATTGCCGACGACTGTGGCAAGCAAGGCTAAGGGAGGGAAGGGCGCACCACGCCGTCCGTGACAAGAAATTGCGCCAACAAGACGGTGCGCGTTTTAGTCCGCGCAAGTCTGCGCCTTTGTTTTGACCAGCCAAGGTTTGAAATGGGCGTGTTTACCTGCACACACAAAAACACGACACGACGCAGCGTTGAAAGCTGCTTGAGCTCGCTTTGGCGAAGCCCCACCCCCTCCCTCCCCCGACGCCTTTTTTGCCCTTGCACGCACGCATGGGATCCCGCTTGTTCACACGTGAATCTTTGTAGCTAGGCTTGGTCCAGACCCGGGTGCGGCCATGCCTTGGATTGTTGGTCTTGCATTGTAGCAAATTGTGTGCCAGGGCCGCGAGCAGGGCACTCGACGTTCACTTGATCCTCCGCTCATCACGCACTCAAGCAGCCAACAATACACACACAATCCATTCCACAGGCCTCTCCTACCGCGTCTACCTGCTGGCCTGCTCGCCTCCATCGATCATGGCCACACGTCGCCGCCTGCCCTGCTTGTCCCCCCTGCTGTTGGCCGCCGCCGCCTTGTCTTTGCTGCTGGCTTCGACGCACGGGTTCGTCCTGGCCATGGCGCTTAAGACACCCAAGCCCACCTTTGGCGGGATCGCCCACGCTGGTATTCTCGTTTCGGACACTCAGGCATCGCTGGTACGTCGCATGTAGTACTTTATTATGCCGCAGCGAGAAAGCTATAGAAAATGATGTCGATTGGGGAGTGATGGTGGGGGTGTTCTGATGATGGAGGATTCGTCAATAGGAGAGAGACCACCCTCACGCCATGACTCACTCCCATTTCACCTTTCCCCCTACCCTCGCACCACTATCCCAACCTCAAAGAACTTCTACCTCCGCACCCTTGGCTTCGAGGACGACACCCACATGCGTCCATCGACCCTCCCTTTTCCCGGGGCCTTTGTCCGTGGCGGCGCTCAACAGATTCACCTAATGGAGCTACCTAACCCAGACCCTACCCGTGGACGGCCCGAGCACGGAGGGAGGGATAGACACGTGGCTTTTACTGTGGAAGATATTGAGCCACTGCTGGAGAGGTTGAAGGAGGGAGGGGTGCCGTTTACGATGAGTAAGTCGGGGAGGCGGGCTGTGTTCTGTAGGGACCCCGATGGGAATGCTCTGGAATTTATGGAATAGCAAAGCGTGGGGACGATGAAGGAGGGGGAGAAGGAGGAGTTTTGAGTGATGGAGAGGGAGAGAGGGAGGGAGGGGGGGGAGGAAGGTGTATGTGAGGAGAAGGGGGGGGATGATGTGTACATGAATGAAGGATTTTAGAGAAACGAGGACGACGAGCAAGAATATCAAAAATGGCATTCTGCTTGCAATGTGATCCGAATATTTACACTCAGTACTTTATGCGTCATTTTTTCGCTTGTTTTCCATTTACTTGCACTTGCCTCCCTCCCTCCTTTCTTTATCTCCTCCCCATCTTCCCTCCTCCCCCCATCTCTCCCCCATACACAGCATAACATCTATCCTCGAAAGCATGTATCTGTCTCTCAACCAAATCAGCAAACACCAAGTCAATCGCCGCCTGCGCCAACGGGTTGGACACCTCGAACCTCACCCTAAAATCTACGTGTGTGCTACCACTGCTACTACTACTACTGCTGCTGCTACTGCTGCTGCTACTGCTGCTACTGCTGCTGCTGCTGCCTTCCGTCGTGGCAGCAGGACCTGGCTGGAAACGCCAGGTGCTCTCCAAGCGTGTGAAGATTTGGCTGTCCAAGGCGGCGATGACGATGGCCTTGGGTCGTTCGAGACGGATGCGGGAGGTGTAGCGCTCGTTGAGGACGCTGTTGAAACCTACGATGAGCTGGGCCTGTGTGTGTGGAGAGTGGAGGGAGGGAGGGAAGGAGGGAGGGGGGGAGGTTGAGGCAATGCACAGGAGAGAGAGAAAAGGCGGAGTGAAATGAGTGATTTGGTGAAGACCAAGGTAAGGCAAATTTTCAGGAAATTACAGCAGGTAATGCCTGTCGCACAAATACCTTCAAGGGAAAGAGAGAGACGTACCAGCATAAAATTTGGTGGGATCCGCCTCAAGACTGCGGACTGGGTGCAGTAAGGGAGGAAGAGCTTGTACTTGTCCACGTCGGCCACCACGTCTATGGAATAGGGAAAGAAAGAGAGGAAACAATGAATTAGAAAGGGCTGGATACATGCACGTTGCTGCTGCTGCTGCTGCTGCTGCTACTACTACTACTACTTCCAGGCGCGCCTCCCTTGCTCGAGATAGACTTACCAAAGAGCTGCTCGCATGTAAAAGGCACGACACGCATGACACGGTGCTCGGTCGTCTTGCCCTCCCTCTTCATAGTGCTGGAGCTCTTGCTGACACTGCTGGTGCTGACAGGCCGCTGTTGTTGCTGTTGTTGCTGATTGGAGTGACTGCAACGTGGGGATGGAGAGGAGGGGGTGAGGGGAGGTCGACGGGGAGGGCGGAGGGGGAGGCGTGAGCGGCTGCGTGCGGCGGTGACCCAGGACCCCAGGCATTCCCGTCCGCCACGTATTATCGTGGCCATTGGCAGGGCTTGCCTGTGTCCGATTGCCTGTGGAGTGGTATGTGTGTGCGTTAAGTAATTGCGATTGGGAGTGTTTTAGACCAGCCTGACAACCTCCTCTCCTCTTGCTTCTTGCCCATTCCTCCTTCCCACGCACGCTCTCATTTCTTCCTTACTCTGACACACAACCCACAACACACATAACCCACACGTACACAGGCGCTTGTACTTGCGCATAGTGGTCAGCGGCAGGACGCACCCCTCAAGCCTCGCCCACGCTCGCTGAGAGGTCGTTGTACGCTCTGCCTCCCCCTCCCTCCCTCCCTCCCTCCCTCGTCTCGCCCTCCCCACATAAGACCATGGCCGGTACGCGGCTTTGGACACAGCTCTGGTTCATTGCAGGGGTCGTGTTGCTGGCACCTTTCGCGTTCTGGGCGGCGTGGTGGCCTGTGGGGTTTGAGCGTGCGACCTTGCCTCCCTTTCCGCTGTCATTGCAGAAGCCGCATGCAGCTTTCTTCCTGACCCTGCACGTGTTGCTGCTGTCGGACGACCACCACCAGCTTGCCGACACTGAAGAGGAGATAGAGGGCATCCACGTTGTTTGGAGTCCCATCAGCGCCAGCACGGAGAGGGTCGATGAGTCACCTTTGGCACAAACGCGGCGTCTGGTCAAGCAGCATGCCCCCACGGACGACGATGAGAGGCTCTTGCAATATTGGCTGGTCCTGCATCCCACCCCTCCCTCCTCCTCGTCCTCCTCCCCCTCAAAGATCACTTGGCGCCTACAAGAACGCTTCGGTTACACCCACAATTCCCCCAACATAATCACTCAAGCCTGTCACGACCTCGCCCAGGCCCACACACAAGTCATCTTCCACCCCCCTCCCTCCCGCCTCCTCCCCCTCCAACGCCATTTACAACTAACCCTCCTCAGCCAAGACGCCAGCCATTGTTTCTGCAAGTGGGACGCTTCCCGCTTACTAGACCACTACCTCAACCCCCTCCTCCACCAGCTAGCGCCCTTGACCTCCCTCCCTCCCTCCCTCCAACTCCTCCCCTTCGGGACCCTCCTCCCACCCAGCACCACACAACGCTACGGTCACCTCATTCCTTCTTCCGCGCTTATTGGCATGGAAAGGTATTGGGACGAGAAGCTCCTCCCTCCCTCCCTCGCCTCTGGGGGGGAAGGAATGGGTGAGCCCGTGCCTCCCTTGCGGGTCATTTTTTTTTGTCCTGCCACGGAGGAAGAGCAGGGGCTGGTGTTTATCGACGACGACACCAACAAGAGCGACGCGGCGGTGTCATCTCCTTCTGTGGGAGTAGAGCTGGAAGGATGGGGCGGGGTGATGGTCCTTCCTCCACACAACCTTTCCTCCCCTTCGTCCTCGTCCTCGTCCTCCTCTTCCTACCTCTCCGACTCCCACTACAAAAGCATGACCACCTTCCTCAAACCCCTCCTCCGCGCCTGGCTAGGCTTCCCTCCCTCCCTCCCTCTTTCCCTCCCTCCTCGCCAGCGGACCCAGGTCCTGCATCCCTTAGAATTAGACACGTTGGCAATACACACATTAGAGGAACGAAGACGAGATACCCTCCACCGTCTCTCCCTCCTTCGGGACCTCCTTTCGACTCACCCTGGCATGCCCTGCCCGGCTCGAATTGCTGATAGTGTGGAAGGAGCATTGGCTGGGCTTATAAGAGGTGAAGAGAGCAGCAGCAGCAGTAGCAACAACAGCAGTACCACCAGCAGCAGCAATAACAACAGCAGTACCAGCAGCAGGAGTCACAGCCGCAGGAGAGATTATTCTTCCTCTTCCTCCACCTATTTTCCATCTTTTTTATCCCGCTCAAACAGTGCTTGGGCCTCTGCACAACAAGCACAACAAGACGAAGCCCCCCTCCCCCCCCCCCATTACCCCTTCGAACACTACGCAGCCATCTTCCTCCCCCTGCTCCTTCCCGTCCTCCTCCCCCTTTTGCTGGGGCTTCAGAGTGAGTGGACTCGGTATCAGGAGAAAATAATGAAGAAGAAGAAGAAGAAGACAATCTAGAGCGCTATGCCAGTGTGGTGTGGTGTGGTATGTGTGTGTGTGGGTGTGGGTGTGGGTGTGTGGGTGTGTGTGTGTGTGTGTGGGTGTGGGTGTGTGTGTGTGTGTGTGTGTGTGTGTGCGTG
>Ga0209390_10007134_pt1 | contig 14503 bp, 11 predicted proteins | sample BON01_FD_187212 | JGI IMG/M metagenome (GOLD analysis project Ga0209390, IMG submission 187212) | Freshwater microbial communities from Lake Bonney liftoff mats and glacier meltwater in Antarctica - BON-01 (SPAdes) (version 2) | ecosystem: Environmental > Aquatic > Freshwater > Ice > Glacier... | reverse complement strand
CGAGTATAGAGGCGAGTAGAGAGGCGAGTAGAGAGGCGAGTAGGGAGTCGAGTAGAGAGGCGAGTAGAGAGGCGAGTAGAGAGTCGAGTAGAGAGGCGAGTAATAAAGAGTCGAGTAAAGAGGCGAGTAGAGAGGCGGGCAGAGAGTCGAGTAGAGAGTCGAGTTTAGTGTATAGAGGCGAATAGAGAGGCGAGCAGAGAGTCGAGTAGAGAGAGTCGAGTAGAGAGGCGAGTAGAGAGTCGAGCAGAGGGGCGAGTAGAGAGGCGAGCAGAGAGTCGAGTAGAGACGCAAGTAGAGAGTCGAGTAGAGAGTCGAGTAGGGACTCGAGTAGAGAGGCGAGTAGAGAGGCGAGTAGAGAGTCAAGTAGAGAGGCGAGTAGAGAAGCGAGTAAAGAGGCGAGTAGGGAGTCGAGTAGAGAGTCGAGTAAAGAGGCGAGTAGAGAGTCGAGAAGGGGGGCGAGCAGAGAGTCGAGTAGAGAGAGTCGAGTAGAGAGGCGAGTAGAGAAGCGAGTAGAGAGTCGAGTAAAGAGGCGAGTAGAGAGGCGAGCAGAGAGTCGAGTAGAGAGTCGAGTATAGAGGCGAATAGAGAGGCGAGCAGAGAGTGGAGCAGCAGAGAGAGTCGAGTAGTGAGGCGAATGGAGAGTCGAGCAGAGAGGCGTGTAGATAGGCGAGCAGAGAGTCGAGTAGAGAGGCGAGAAGAGAGACGAGTAGAGAGGCGAGTAGAGAGGCGAGTAGAGAGGAGAGTAGAGAGTCGAGTAGAGGCGAGTAGAGAGGCGAGTAGAGAGGCGCGTAGAGAGGCGAGTAGGGAGGCGAGTAGAGAGTTGAGTAGAGAGACAAGTAGAAAGGCAAGTAGAATGTCGAGTAGAGAGGCGAGTAGAGAGGCAAGTAGAGAGTCGAGTAGAGAGTCGAGTAGGGAGTCGAGTAGAGAGTCGAGTATGGAATCAAGTAGAGAGGCGAGTAGAGAGTCGAGTAGGGAGTCAAGTAGAGAGGCGAGTAAAGAGTCGAGTAGAGAGGCGAGCAGAGAATCGAGCAGAGAGGCGAGCAGAGAGGCGAGTAGAGAGGCCAGTAGAGAGGCGAACAGAGAGGCGAGCAGAAAGTCGAATCGAGAGTCGAGTACAGAGGCGAACAGAGAGTCGAGTAGAGAGGCGAGCAGAGAGTCGAGCAGAGAGTCGAGTAGAGAGGCGAGTAGAGAGGCGAGCAGAAGTCGAGCGGAGTAGAGAGGCGAGCAGAAAGGCGAGCAGAGAGGCGAGTAGACGCGAGTAGAGAGGCGAGTAGAGAGGCGAGTAGAGAGGCGAGTCGAGAGGCGAGTCGAGAAGCAAGCAGAGAGGCGACTAGAGAGGCGAGCAGAGAGACGAGTAGAGAGTCGAGTAGAGAGGCGAATAGAGAGGCGAGCAGAGAGGCCAGTAGAGAGGCGAGCAGAGAGGAGAGCAGTAGAAGTAGAGGGTCGAGTAGAGAGGCGAGTAGAGAGGCGAGTAGAGAGTAGAGTAGAGGGGCGAGTAGAGAGTCGAGTAGAGAGGCGAGCAGAGAGGCGAGTAGAGAGGCGAGTAGAGAGGCGAGTAGAGAGGCTAGTAGAGAGTCGAGCAGAGAGGCGAGTAGAGAGTAGACGAGTAGAGAGTCGAGCAGAGAGGCGAGTAGTAGAGCACGAAGCAGAGAGTACTACTACTACTACCGCTACCAATACTTCCACTTCTACTGCCACTGCTACTTCAACTACTTCTATTATCACTTCCACTACTACTACTACTACTACTACTACTACTACTACTACTACTACTACTACTACTACTACTACTACTACTACTACTACTACTACTACTACTACTACTACTACTACTACTACTACCACTACTTCTACTTCCACGTCTATACTACTACTACTACTACTACTACTACTACTACTACTACTTCTTCTACTACTACTTCTACTAAGTACTACTACTACTTCTACTATTACTTTTGCTAACTTCGAACGTGATGAGCCTGTTTACAGCCACCTTCAGAGCCCCGCCTCTCTAGCCTCGCCGCGCGCACCACGCGAGCCCGTTCATAGCCACTTTCACACAGTTATGCCTCTGCTCTGGGTGAGGGTTAGGGGTTCACCCTGACCAATGGCGTCTAGCCGGCTAGGTAGGGGAGAGGGAGAGGAGGGGTTTAATGGATTATGGGCGGCGCCGCGGCCGCCGGGGAGAGACTGTGCTGGCTGCTGGGGAAGGGGATGGACGCGGAGTGGGGTGGGACGGAGGTGTGGTGACTGACGGCTGTGACTGTGGTGCGAGGGGGGGGGGGGGGGGGGGGGGGGGGCTAGGTGATTGGATATGAAGGCAACGACGGCGCACACAGGGTGTTGAGGAACCAACGATCTCCTCCCCCCACGGTATCCCGTGCGTGTGAGTTGCGGCCGTTTCAGGTGCCCGCCCAGTTTGGCTTGGATGTTCCGTAAGACCTTACTAAACCTTACGTAAGTTCTTACGTACTTACATAAGGATAAGGTCACCCCGACCTTACACACGCGAGCGTAAGGTCTTACGTCTTACGGGTCAAATTGTTGAAAATAAAACTGATTTCAGTCTGTGTAGAGGAAAACAAAACTTCAAAATAAAACTAGCGTAAGACTTACGTAAGACCTACGTAAGATCTTACGTAAGTTTCCGGGCTCCTGGACCTTACGGTCTTACGTCTTACGGAACATCCACAAGGCTAGCGCGTGTCTGCTAATACTTCTTCGACGGGGGTTATCAGACTTCTCCAGAGCGGCCATTGATCGATCGCTTCGCTGTGCTCTACACTTCCGACACGGCCGAGCATGGCTCACGACAGGGGGCGGGGGATATACCAATACCACCAGCACTTAGAGTTAGAGTAGGAGACAGTACCCAGCAGCCGCAGCTACATGGTTAGATATGGCTAGATATACAGCGATACAGTCGGGCGGGATATCCCAAAGATATACGCCAGGGGCCAGGGGGGGGGCTTACGACTCTCTTTTTGTTTTGGCGCGCAGGGGTTTTGTTTTAGAGCGCTTTATCTTTTTATAATGTTAATAATGTTATGTTAAATAGGCGTTTATAAGGTTAGGAAATCACTGCTCTGTTGTCGTCCTCGGTGCTGCACTGCTCCCTAAACCTAAACCGTGCACTGTGCGGAGCACCGCACTTAGTGTGCACTGCCGCACGCGTGCGGAACATCCAAAAGCGTTCCGAGGGTGCCTGTCCGAGTAGCTCCCCCAAGCCCAAGCGCAATGGCTTGATACGCACATACGTGGTGATCTCAGTCATCATGCAGGAGATCTCGTCCGTTTGAACCCAGATATCTGCCGCCTTTGTCGAGATCTCTAGACCTGCAGCAAGATCTCTTGTCTTGCTTCTGTTACTGTTAACTGTTTTCTTCTTTTCCCCCAATGCAGTCTCAGAGATCTGCTTTGTAGCATTTCTGTTTTCAGATATCTCGTCATCCCCAAGTGCAGACTCAGATATCTGCTTGCCGCGTTATCTGTTTTCTGATATCTTCTTTCCAAACAAAATCAAAAGTCCCGAAGTCAGATATCTTGAAACCCACTGCCCCGTTTTCTGAGATCTTCTTTTTTCACCGCCTGCTCTTTTCTCCTCAGCTGTGAACAGGGCCTAATTCGGTTCACCCGAGGTTAACCCGAGAATATTTTCCAAAAATATCCAACCATAAATAAATTTCTGTGTGGGCCGCTCGCGTCTGCATGTTCTGATAAGTGTAAACAACTAGAGCTCTACTGATAACTGGTTTCTTGTTTTCTTGTTTTTTGCTAAAAGTAACGGCCACCGTCCCGCGCGCCATGCCACTGAGTCGTCCGGAGCTCGACGCTGCCCTGGGTACGGAGAACGTGGACGTGGACCGTTCACAGTTCTCAGTTCTTAGCAACCAGAAATTATTTGGGTGTGTATATGAGGCGATTTTGTTTTCCCTTAATAGCTCATAGGAAAGTCTAAATCAGGAGGAAAAACTATAAATAGCAGATCTCAGTTCTCAGTTCTCAGTTCTCAGAAACCAGAAAACATTTGGGTGTGTAGTGGTCGCATTGTTGTAAGTGAGGCGATTTTGTTTTCCATTTATAGCTAATAGGAAAATTTAAATCAGGAGGAAGCGAGATTGGTCCGAGATAATTCTGAAACATTCACAGCTGCGGAGGCTACGGTCAAAAGAAGAAGAAACCAGTTATACAAGAAACCAGTTATCCGATATCTGCCTGGAAGAAATCGGTTTCTGGTATGCAGGAAGAAACCAGTTATACAAGAAACCAGTTATCAGATCTCTGTCGGAGCGGAAGAAAAAAAGAAGATCACAGATCTACAAGAAACCAGTTATCAGATCTCTGTTAGAGGAAGAAAACGAAAGCACAACACAGAAGTACAAGAGCACAAGCAGATCTCTGGTAGTACAGTATGATATCTGTATATGTAGGTCTGGTGAGTTTACAGATAACGGGAGGAGATCTCCTGAGGGCTGCCAGAGATCACCATTACTCGATACGCACGGAGGAAGATATGAATGCCGCGAGATCGCGGTCACGCAGCTGCCACGCGCGCGCGCGCCGCGCGCGTGCCGCGCACATACACATTACACGTTCTCGTTCTTTGAGTCTAAGTGTGCACCGCCCGCGCGGCGGAAACTCGCTGTCGACAATCTCAGTCTCTGACTCTGACGACCAAACACGCAGCAAGCCTCTTTGGCTCCCCTCTCCGCCACTCCCCCCCCACCCACCCCGGCGCATCCTGCGTCCGCGCCTAGCTAGACGATCTTCCAGTGGATGGTCTCCCCGGCGCGGAAGGGCACGACCGTCTCTGAGCCGAAGGGCATCGTCGCGGCCGCCGTCCACGGCTCTCGCCGCAAAGTCACCGTCTCGCGATTGGGCTGCGACGGGAAGGGACAGCCGCGGCGCGTCAGGCGCGGGGGCAAGGCCGATATACAGGTGAACCCGGCCCCCACTCACCTCGACGCCGTAAAACCTGGGCCCGTTGAGCGAGCAGAAGGCCTCCATCTGGTCGAGCGCGCCCTGTACACGGAGGGGGGGGGGGGGGGGGGAAGCCGTGAGCTTTCAGTCTAGGTGCGCGAAAGGGGGCTACGGGGCGGGCTCGTAGTAGCAGAGAACCGTGAGCTTCGCGTGGGTGTAGGCGCGCACCGCCTCCTCGAAGGCCTCCGCGTAGAGCTCGAGCGCCGCGTGAGCGGTGAAGACGCCCGCGCAGCCGCACGCGTTCTGCTTGCGTCCGAGGGCGTGCGGCGCCGAGTCGGTCCCGATGAAAAGGCGCTCGCAGCCGCTGCGCAAGGCGCCCAGCAGCGCAAGCCGGTCCTCTTCTGTCTTGAGGATCGGGAGGCAGTAGAGGTGCGGACGGATTCCGCCCACGAGCATCGCGTTGCGGTTCATCTATGGGGGGGTGGGCACCCAAAGGGTGAGTACCGTGGGCACCCAAAGGCTGAGCACCACTGGCGCCGCTCCTGCGCAGACGCTGGAGGGCCTCGCGCCAGCGCCCCCTTGTACTGGCGCCTGGGTCAGAGTTGGTGGAATGTTGTACTCGTCTCGTTACAATCCGATTGGCTGAAACGTGTTTCTCATGCCCAGGCGGCCGGCGCGTGGGGCGGGTGCTTGCCGTTGGGAGTGCAGAAAGGGGATGGCGCGCCCTGAGCGCCGACTCACCAGCAGGTGCTGCGGCGTGAGCGTGCCCCCGATGGTGGAGCCCTCGGCCAGCACGGCCTCCACCGCCTCCTTGGTGCTCAGATGCTCGAGCACGATCTTTAGCCCCGGCGCCAGGAGCAGGAGCTGCGGAAGCTTGGTCTTGATGAAGACGCGCTCACGGTCGAAGATGTCCACCGACGGGTCTGTCACCTCGCCGTGGACGCACAGCGGCATGCCCACCTCGGCCATCGTGACCAGCGCGGCCTGCACCTTGGCGTAGTCGGTCACGCCGCTGTCCGAGTTGGTCGTCGCGCCCGCAGGGTAGAGCTTGACCGCCTTTACGTCGCCCGCCGCCGCAGCAGCCCGGATTTCCTCGGGGGTGGTGCTGTCGGTGAGGTACATGGTCATCAGCGGCGTGAAGCTGCCAGGGGCGGCGCCGTTGGAAGCCAGCGCCGCGGTGATTCGCGCCTTGTACTCGGCGGCCATGGCTGCGGTCGTCACGGGCGGCACTAGGTTCGGCATCACGATCGCGCGCGAGAACTGGGCGCTGGCGGCGCGCACGGTGTCCCGGAGCACGTCGGCCCCGTCGCGCAAGTGGTGGTGCCAGTCGTCCGGCCGGCGCAGCGTGATTTCAAGCGTCTCGACCTCGGCACAGAGCGCCATATTCAAACCTCTGGGCGGTCAACCCACACAGGCCCAAGGCCTGGGGCCCTGTGAATGTCGGCGTGTATTTCTTGTGAATGGCTGCGACAAAAAGTTGGCTCATGTTTGGCGCGAAACCTCGACCCATGCCTACAGAGGCCGCGAGTGCCAGACAACGGCAGCAACGCGAGTCCTTCGACGACCAGCCCCAGTCCCACTTCTGCTGCTGCGAGTTCGTCGACCGGCATGGGCAGCAAGGGCACCTGGCGGACGCTTCGGCGCTGGACAAGGTTTTGCACGGCGGCAGCTGCACGCTTGAGACACTGCGCGGGCTCGTGTACGATCTGGACGACCGGGTGCGGCTGCCGATGCACGGCGGCGCCATCCACCTTGGCTTCTGCGGCATGGTTCCCTTGCTGGCGCTGCCTGTGCTCGGCGCAACAGCAACGCGCAGCGCTCGCGACCTTGCACGGCTTGCCGCCGCCGTACCACTGGCGCTGGTAGTGTGCGCTCACTTTGAGTCCTACATTGGCCGACGCTTCTTCCAGCTTTGGTGCGCGTGCTCGCTCGTCCTTGGCCACGCCACATTAACATTCGCCGTTGGCGAGCACGTGCTCTTTCTCGGCTGGCTGCTCGCGTCGGCGGCGCACATGGCGGCCGCAGTGAGCGCCCACGTGGCCGCGCACGGTGGTGGTAGGGTCGTCAGCGGTGACGGCGAACGGGCGCCCCTGCGCGGCGGCCTCGGCGCGCGGCCTGATCGCGCCGTCGTGTGGCTGGGCTTCGAGGTGCGCGCCGACAACCGACCGGCGGTCGTGTTAACCCTCGCAGCATCCGCAGTGGCCACCGCCACCACCGCGGCGCTCTCCCTCGGGCGGGCCTGCGAGCTGCAAGGCGCGAACTCGGTATTGCAGCTGGCTCGTGCAGCTTGGAAGGCGGACGAGTCGAGCATAGAGATGACGCTTGGGGTGGGTGGCGCGCTCGCCTCTCTCCACGCCCTGCACCTATGCGCGCGCCAGCTTCGCGAGTGGGCGAGGGAAGGCCGCGGGGGGGAGGCCGTGGGAGGCGTAAGGTCGCCGTCGCCGTGGGAGCCGTCGGAGCTTGAGAGTGCGAAAGGGGTGACCGGCGAGGCGGCGTGGCAGCAGTCGGGCCTCCATGCTATGGATAACCTGTAACAAAGAGTTTCGGGCGTTCAAGGGGCACTTGGGTTAACCCCCCCCCAACCCTAACCTGACGTGTCCATCAGCTCCGGCGTCGCCTCCTCCTCGGGTTAACCCGATCGGCGAGCAGACCAGCCGCGCCCTAACTCAGCTGTGCGCCAGTCCTATGTGGTGCAGCGACTTCTCCGGCGTCCGTTTGGAAGCAGGCTTGAGAGCCTGCGGAGAGCGGCCCGGGCAATTGGCGCGTTCCGGACGCACTGGATGCGTGCTCCCTGCCTCCTGAGGCGCGGCACTCGTCGCACCTGCGGAACGGGGCCAAACGGGCACCATCAGCAAGACGGAAGCGGCGCGCGTTCCGGCCCAACTGGCGGACGCGGCAGGCCCTTGGGTCGGTTGGGCCCGATTGGCCGTCGCAGATCGATCGCCGGAGGTGCGGGTACCGGAGAACCCACTGCCACTGGGGTCTCTGAGTGGACGCTTCCAACAGCCTCTACCCCACGTCGTGAATTATAGAGTGCCTAAACGCAATTTGCACGTCTATTTTTAACATAGTAAGTGTACTTATAAAAAATATTGTATATTGTATATTGTTTTTGTTTAAAATATCGGACGCATGTGATAATAATATTAATATGTTTACACATAAAATATAAGATATAAGATATAAATACTAATGATATATATATAATATTATATAGGTGATAATAATACTATTCGCGGTGTATTATTATATATAATTATCAATACTGTTCACATAAATATTATGTGGACTATAATTGTAATATAATAATAAAAATGACTATACATAGACTATACACTATATAATAATAATATAAACTATAATATACATATCTGTCATATCTGTTATCTGTTAGACATCTATATCATCTGGATCATCTATATCTATATACAATAATAATATAAGTATAAGTAATATAAACATGTATATACATATATATACACGTCATAGCTCATAGCTCATAGCATAGTGCATAGTGCATAGTGCATATAGTGATAAATGATGGTATATTTTAATTACAGCATGAAACAAATAATTTAAAATGAATTATATCGTCTATCTATCTATTATTATTAATAATACTATTAAACGCCTCACTATTAGTATTAGTAGCCCCCCTGCCACTGCCCCTGGAGCTGGAGCTGGAGCTGGAGTGCTGTGTTCTTTCGGATATTGCGCCTGTATCACGTATCACCACTGTCACTAGCTGTGTAACTGTATCAATCGGATATTATTGTCAATCGTCTATGTAATATATCTGCTTATTTTATGATTAAAATAATCATCTCTCTCTATAATATATATATTCGTCTGCTATATATATCCCCGCTATATGCTATTTGCTATATCTTATTATTATTATATCATATTATTCTATATCATATTATTATATATTATTATTATAGCTATAAGCTATAATTATAATATTATAGCTTATAAATGTACCGCTATATCTCATATCCCGACTGATATATCCTACTATATATAGATATGCCATATATAGCCCATCATATCCCACCCAGCATATATATATATAATATATCACCATATCCCATCATATGATCATCACATATCAAAAACGCGAAAAATACCCTCAAAGTCAAAGACACATTCCATATTTCATATTCCGGGGTGTGTAAATATAAGTCTAACAGTAACAGTGACGCGTATAATTATAATAGATAAAGTAGATCATCTATACATTATAGATATAGACACATTGTGGTCACACAGTGTTCTCATTGTTATGTGTGTGTTAGTGTTATACGACGTATACGTATTAGTATTAGCATTATTAGATTAGTTGTTAGTTGTTAGAGTTAGAGGCGGGCGCGGGCGAGCACACGTGCCGGACACCACACCCACACCCCAGACTAAGACGCACGCGCGGCCCCGCCACCCCACCTCCACACTTGGCCTACTAATCAAGCTGAAAGACGGGGCGGACATAAACCAAGACCAAGAGACGACAGCAGGCAGCAGGGACAGGGGACGGGAGGGATACCACAGTTTGGAGTCAGTTTGGTAGAGTCCCGGGCTTCAAGCCAACGGCTCAAGGCCGCTGCCCTGGGCCGTGGAGTCTTTGGAGAAAATTCCAACTGTCCCGACACAATGTAATATCTGTGCCAGTTTAGTAGTTCGTAGTCGCCCGGCTTGACTCTCCTCTTCGGCCCGCCTGTGTTTCCCCAGGTGTCCCGTTTGTGTTGGCACGCGGCCCGCGTGACCACTCCTGTCGAAGCGCATCTGCTACGCATCCACTCGTGCCGTGCAGCCACGGCCGCCGACTAGCCGTGCACGCCGATCTCTAGAGCTGATCAATGCGCTCGAGCCCCTGCCGCTCGAAAGGGGTGTCTCCGCTGACCGTCTTGGCTGAGGCCAGCTTGCGCAGCACGTCGCCGCCCTGGGTCAGCTTGCCGAAGGTAGTGTACTTGTTATCGAGGCTCGCCAGGTCGCCTAGGCAAATGAAGAATTGTGACCCTCCCGAGTCGGGGTCGGCGGAGCGAGCCATAGAGAGGACGCCGAACTCGTGCTTTCGCGAATTGAACTCGGCCTTGATTTGGTACCCAGGCCCGCCGGTGCCCCATTTGCGCACCTGGCCCTTGTTGGCGCCGTCGAGCGTGCCTGCGTGGCACGGCGCGTCCTCAGCCTCCTGCGCGGGCACACTGGGCACGGGGGCTCACGCACCGGTTGGGCCGTAACCGAGCTTAGTGTTTGGGTCGCCACCCTGCACCACAAACCCCGGAATGATGCGATGGAATGCGCCGCCGTCAAAAAAGCCCTGCTTGGCGAGCGTCAGCATGTTCTTGGCGTGCCCCGGGGCTACGTCGTCCCACAGTTCAAAAACCATGGTGCCAGCAGTCGTGGTCATCGAGACCGACGGGTAGCTATCGGCAGCCGATACGGTGGCTGAGCCGGTCGCGGCCGCGAGTGCGCCAGTTTGAATTATTTGGCGGCGCGTCGTGTAGGCGTCCTGCTTGAGCACCGCAGGCGCTGACGCCCGGGCCACTCCCTGTGCGGGTGCGGCAAGCGTGGGCGCGTGGCACTCCGGGCTAACACCGCAGGCGCTGCCGCCCCGGCCACTCCCTGTGCGGGGTGCGGCAAGCGTGGGCGCGTGGCACTACACAGTGTGCAAGGGGTGAACCCCTTGCAGTCGGTTCGGCGCACGGGTTGAAAGGGCAAGGGCTGAACCTGCGCGACGTGCGGCGTGCGACCGGCTGTCAGCGCAGACACAACGTGGAGCAGTGCGAGCATGTCGGCAAAAAGGTACGCGTGTGCTGGCGTAGCCTTCGGCGGTGCGAATGCGAAGTTTCGCCCGCTGTTCTTTTGTGCGGGTCGGGCAACTCTGCCTAGAGCGAGGAGCATGAAGGGTGGGGGGTGAGGTGCGGTGGAGGGAGCGGATGAGGAGCAGTGTGTACATGTACAGTAGGGCATAGTGTGGAATGTATTTTGTAAATACTGTAATTCATAGACTATTAATAAAGACCTGTATATACGCCGAGTACGGCGAGTTCTTCCGTAGTGAAGTACTAGTACTACTAGTACTATAGTTAGTATCCTATAAACTGGGTCGGTTCTTTTTGTGCGTGTGCTGTGTGCTAGTTCGGTGCGTGTGGGTGTTTGCGGGGTGTGTGAGTACAGTCATTGTCGGGCATTAAGAAATGTGTCCCCAGGGCCCAACGCGCCATTTCTTAGCGTTTCGTAGCCCCGGGTTAAGGGTTAAGGGGTTAACCCTTAACCCTTAACCCCTGAACCCTTAACCCGAGCCGCTCCGCGGCGGCAACGCGCCATTTCTTGATCCGCGGCCGCGTCCCCGCATAAATTTTCGTAAAATATATAATATTATATATATTATATATACATACATATTATGACATATTACATATTATTCACATATATTTTCTAACACTAACACATAGCACATAGCACACAGTCTGACACAGCGACAGCGATTTTTTTTTTTCACCCACACGCACCGAACTAGTGTTATTATATACCTTAATTAATATTATAGACAGTAAGAGTAAGACGAGTACTGTAAGAGTAAGTAAGCTCCGCCTACTTCTACTTCGCCCCCCCGGCCCCCACCGCCCCTGCGCTGGCCCTGACGCCCTGACATGGAGCCCATTTCTTAAACGCCTCCCGGCTCAGGCACGCAAAACGCAAAGCTTACCCAACGCACCATTTCTTAAAAAAAACTCCGGGAACCCAACGCGTCATTTCTTAATTAATGGTTGGTGGGGGGTTTCTTAATGTTAATGCCCGACAAACAATGACTGTAGTAGTACAGTAGAGATATAGTTTTTCTCTTAAAAAGTAAGAGAGGGAGGCGGTAGCGGGGTAGGGGTAGGTAGGTAGGTACTGTAGGAGGGTAGGTAGGTTACCGAAATGTATTAGATTCATTCGGGTCGGTATTATTAGCTAGGATTATAAATAAATTTGTATTACGTATTACACAGAGAGGCCTAAAGGTCACGAGCTAGATCTTTTAAAAGCGTACGTACCCGGTATTATATATATACAGAACACGCGGCCTGTATCCACAGACGGTCCATATGCCAAAGGAAGGGCCACGCGACGACACACGAGACACCCCAGCACGTAGATAGCACACACAATTAGCAATTAGGATGATGATGATAAGTTTACCCCTACCTACGAAACACCTAACACCCCCTCCCCACCACAGCAGCAGCCGGCCCGCAGCGGCTCACACCGAAACGGAGACACCCCTGCTGCACCAAACAAAGAAAGGGGTAGGGCCCGTAGACGGACCGCCCCAACCGCCAACCGATTTTTGGCCCATAGTTGGGCCACCCTAGCTCGCCCCCGAATGAGGGGCTGGGCCCGGGGGACAGTCCAAAGGCACGTGGATGCTGGTTTTAGCCCGTCCACGCCACACAGCGTTGAAACAAAGTTTCAAAAATCCGCACAAATCATCGTGCCAGGTGTGGGGTGGCTGCCCGCCGCAGCAGTCCAACGGTATCGCGACGTAAGGGGGGTCGGAGGGTGGCAGAGCCAATACCCCAAGCCCACGACTCAAGTCGAGACCACCGTTGTTGCGGAAACCACGGGTAGGGAGGGATAGGGGGTGTTGATGCACCAACCAGGCGGCAATCCCCTATGATGAGGAGGGGTAAGTGCTGTAGCTGTAGTTTTGGTGTCTGGGACAGCAGGGGTTGAGTAGAGTGAGCTGTCCAGATTTAATGGTTTGAGTACGGGTGGATGTGTTGCCGGTAATCGTTGTGGTCGTGGGGGGCGTGCGCCTCCTACTCCCTCCTCTTTTGAGAGCGCGAGGGTATGCACTGTTATTGGTGGATTAGCAGGTTGCTGATCATTATTCACAGTGAACACAATTCGTTGCATAGCTTGCGCGCGAGCGAATTTGCATAGCTTTGGCGCGAGCGAATACTATTTCGCCTGAGGCAGCACGTCTGTTGGACACGATGGAAAGCCTCGACATATTTCCCAAGACGCTAGACGACTTCAAGGAGCGCACGCTCGGCGGCGGCGCTATCTCGGTCCTCTGCGTGCTCACCGCGTGCTGCCTGATTGCGTCCGAGTGGTCGTCGTTCCGCTCTGTGCGGGTCGTCGAGCGACTCGCAGTGGACACAAGCTCGGACGGGTCGAGCCGGATGCTGGTGAACCTGGACATCTACCTGCCCTCACTACCCTGCAGCGAGCTCACCGTGGACGTGACCGACCACTCGGGGCTGCAGCAGATCGATGTGACAAAGACGCTGCACAAGCTTCGGATGGATCGGCATGGCGTGCCGATCGATATCCCGCAGCCGGTGCACTGGAACGAGACGGTTGCGCCCGCTTTCCAGCAGCGCAAGGTCGTCTCGCTGATGGAGGACGCGCGCGCGCACCTCCTCGAGACTCTCGCGCACTACTCGCACGAGGAGGTGGAGAACCCGGACCTCTCCAAGGAGGAGCACGCGGCGCACAGGAGAGAGCTGGCCGAGCAGTCGGCTCTGCTGCAGGGGCGGCTCGACCGGCTGGCGGCGGCGGCGGAGATGGGTGAGGAGAGCGAGGCGGCCGAGGCCGCGCACCTGCAGCTCACGATCGGGGAGGTGCACCGACTGCACGCGTCGGTGCGCCAAGAACGATGCAGCGCCTCGGGTTCACCCTAGCCTGGTCCCAGTCACGTCGGAGAAGGAAACCACCTGCGGCCAAAGCAAGAACGTACCCACATCCGCACGCCCACCGGCTTCGCGTGCTGGCGCAGGTGTCCGAGTCGCGTCTGTTCTCGGCGGCGCAGCGCGACCACGTGCTCGATAACCTCAGCGCGATGCGCTCCAACTTGCAGCGATTAGGGTCGGCGGCGGACGAGGCTGCGGCGGCAAATCTGAAGGAGGCCGTACGCATCCGGCTAGCCATACTCGGCGACAACGTAAAGGGGTGCGTCTAGGCCGCACGGCACCAGGCCCGGCGTATGCTGCCTGAGCTGCCCATGCTGTGCGTTGGCAGGTTCGTCTCTGCTGAGGACGTCGGCCGGAAAGAACGCTACTCCGCCATCGAGCAAATCCTCGCCGACGTCAACAGCGTGGTGGCCGCCGCAGCCACATTCACCAATGCGTCGGCAGACTCTGCTGGCGAGGGCGGCGGAGGCGTGGGCGGCCGTCTCGCGCAGTTGCAGGCTGCGGTGGGCCAGCTCGCGTCTGGCGCCGCGGGTCCCCTGCGGCGCGGCCTCGAGATGGAGGTGGAGTCCGCGATCCACGAGCTCTCGGCCGAGCTCAAGGGAGAGGCGCCGATGCCGCTCGGCTACTGCGGCTCGTGCTACGGCGCCGCGCCAGTGGGCACCTGCTGCAGCACCTGCGACGAGGTGCAGCGATGCAAACCGCACAAGACGCGGGCTGCCCCTACTCGCCGCCTGCCCCAGACCCGGCGCCGCGCCCGCTTTATTTATATGTATATGTATATATGTATATATATATATATATGTGTATATATATAAATATACATACATACATACATACATATATATATATATATGTATATATATATATATATGTATATATGTATGTATTTATATTTATATATA
>Ga0209390_10007133_pt1 | contig 14504 bp, 12 predicted proteins | sample BON01_FD_187212 | JGI IMG/M metagenome (GOLD analysis project Ga0209390, IMG submission 187212) | Freshwater microbial communities from Lake Bonney liftoff mats and glacier meltwater in Antarctica - BON-01 (SPAdes) (version 2) | ecosystem: Environmental > Aquatic > Freshwater > Ice > Glacier... | reverse complement strand
CAGAGATGAGTATTGCTTATTCGGACTCTGGTTGCGCTACAGTAGGTGATGGAACCAAGCGTTTCAGAGGTGGCTGACGGTGCATGCTGTGAGCGGGACGAGGGCATGCATAAAGTCCACAGTCTGCTTAACAACAGCAAAACGTCGATGACCAATCATAGGAATAGATCCGTAGGTATTCTTCTCCGAGGTAGCGAACCCTAAGAAGACACCAGCTTGAATTTTGAAGGATATTGAAATCCAAAACATCCAAAAGGCATTGCCATCAAGATCTAGATCTTTACCTCATGGACAGTAAATACCGGAATCAGAAGAGCAGCGCTGAATTCCAGGATTGAAAAGAGAAAAGTGTTTGTCGACAAAAAATCCCGCAGCACAGCGGGAGGATTGACATGTGCTAACAGCACTCATGCGATCAATCACGTCGATAGCACGCTCAACTGACAGATCTTGGAGTGATGGTCTAAGGGACAGGATCGTTGTAGGTGCCTCGGCCGGCGAGTCTTGACCCCATCGCCTTGACGAGAATTTCACCCGCGTGACCAGTCATGTCTAGCTCAGGAGAAACCGCCAATTTGTGCACAGAACTTGAAATACACTAAAGGAGCAGTGCGACATCTCATGTGCGTCAAATAAAGCGTACATCCTGAGCACGTACAGACTTACTGTAAATGCGATTTGATTGAAAAAGAATTGACATATATCTTGCCGAAGATTCGGAGAATGCCTCAGCCCACTAAAAAGCACGGTAGTGAGTGATCGAAATTCTTCATCACAGCAGAGAATGGACAATCTTCAAATTCGAAATCTGGAACCTCTCTGACCGAGATGATGCACATGAATGATCCGTGCCCTTTTTCTTGAATTAAACGAGCGTCTTAAGACTGACGAGAGCATAAAATGCATGTGCCTTAAAAAGAGCCTTGCACAGCGAATACTTGAATACAAAAGCAAACAGAAGGAAATATGTTCTGCGATCCTCTCGACTAGCCGCATCGAACAGAGACAAAAGAGCACTTGACACGAAGAATGAGAGAATTTGTATTGTCGAAATTTCTGTCTGGTTGACGGCCAAAGTATTACCCCCCTAAATAACAGCAGGCCGCACCACAGAACGAGGCGGATCGTCAGAACTAAAAGATGAACTCGAAGTAATTGAAGAAATGGAAGATAGGCAACAAGTAATGTATCACTGGCAAGAGAGTTCAAATCTGAGGACTCATGGGCAGAACTGCTACTTGACGCAGAAATCAAGTTGCCAGCAGCAGTTGCAGAGTAAAGAATAGCCGACAGCGCACTTGCGTGAACCATCAGAAACAACGGCAATGCAGCACAGGAATGCATTCACGCAGAAGAAATTTTCATGCGTACATCCTGACCTTGCTGACTGAAACAAGTGACTGAAGCAACAGATTGAGTGCAGTCCAGTACTAGCATTGCATTTTTCATACCGATGGAGACGATTAAAAAAAAAACGTTGCAGATTTTCCCGAGACGACAAACCCAATAATATCTCAAGCCAATCACAAAACAAATGCCAAGAGACTGAGATCATGGAGCGTGACCCTCAAAGATCAGAAGGTACGTGTCAAAATTGTATGCCAGAAGTCCGCGAGTAGACCGCCTAGATACCACTTAGCTCAAAGAAGTTTGCGAGCAGTTCGTGGTTTTACAATAGAGTTCAGGATTTCGGAATTAGGGTTTTAGGACCTTTACATCGAACGAAGAAAACCGTTTTGAAGATAGTTTTTTCACGAGAGGGTCGACGAGTTGAGAGGAAGCTCCACGTTGGTGAGCGCTTCACCGTTAGTTGAGATTAAAGCTCACGTGCACATGCTTCGTGTGTACGGTCCCACGTGCTGACGGGGATCTAAAACCACGAACTGCTCGCGAACTCCCTCGATAGCTCCGCTCACGAACTCTCTCATGACTAGGTGGTCCATGATGTATCGCTATATCAATTACAGCAGTGGTTACAGTAGTCGAACCCCATTCACCAAAATTGCACAGGCCAGTCCTTTCATATGCAAGGTCGCATGTGCAATATTGCAAAGTGTTATACAATAGCAGCGCGGCAGCGGCAAGTCTGCATCACGGCATGGTATTGCCATAGCTTGTCATCAGCACTCCATTTCAGAAATTGTAAATGGTCAAGGCATAGTACAGAAAAATTGACACAGCTCGAGATATACAAGTGGCGAAGGTGGTGACAAGACGAGATCTTGCATGGACGTGTGGATGGACAATTCGACAGTTTTCCGTTGAGCGGAATAAATTTGTACGTGAACAGGTGTCAATTGGTGGTAATATTACAATTATCATCCCTGTGGTACCATAGCCCTGCCGTGTGATGCCTGGGACGTGATGATAGGCACACGTTGCATCGGGCTAAAATATGGGCGACACGTTAAAAAAGACCATGCAGGTATGTATGTAGCGAAAGGGAAGACAACGCAGAGAGAGAGCCAGAGACGGTGAATGCGAGAGAGAGTGAACGCAAGTGATCCCACAGGGAGGGTGGGGCGTACGAAAAGAAAGAGAAAGAAAGGGACGGTGAGGAAGAGAACGGAAAGAAGAGAGCGAGAGACAGAAAGAGTCAGTGTGTGTGTGAGAGAGAGTGATTGGTCGTGTGTGTGGGAGAGAGAGACTACTGGCGATTGAAAGACACAGGAGCAGGAAGACTCAAAGGTACACACATTGCACAGCTCACGAGAGACATAGACACACACTGCAGCAAGGAGCAGGAAGATTCAAAGGTACGCGCACTGCACAGCTCACGAGAGACATAGACACACACTGCAGCACGCTGTACCACGCTGCACCACACTGCAATGAATTTCAACGCGCAGGACCTCGAGCGCTCTATGTATCCTAACAATTGTCACATTTAATGTCTGTATATGTATATACAAACATACGTGTGAACATGTATGAATGCGTGTGTGTGCGCGCGTTCCATGAATTCTGACACGCGTCATTCATTCACTCTACACCGCAAATAGGCACCACGGGCACGCATGTTGGGCAGCTTGTGCGTGTGCACGATGTAGCCACACTGCCCAACGTTCTCAACACTCCTGCGCCCTTGCACTGTAGTCTGGTAAGTACATAGCAAAAGAACTGAGTTAACTGACTCTACTTTCCACCCATGATCAAGTTGACTTCAGAGTTGCGAGCAGCGATGATGCTCGCAGCCATTCCCATGTCTCCCTCGCCCTGGTTGACGCGGGCAGCGTTGATTAACTGGCGTGGCTGCATGATAGCGTCAGAGACTCTTGTCATGGACGCTTCAAGTTTGCCTGTGTCAGATCAAACAAAAATAAGAGAGCGATAGAGAGTTTTCAGATACGAAATGGCCATATACGAAATGACCGTGTCCCCTTTTCCGCATATTTAAACACATATTATAATCACATATATATAATCCTGATTTGTTTGTTACTAAGTAGATTTTTTCTCCCTACTGGCCTGTTGTAATACGATTTTTTGACACAGTGCAACAACTACATAATGAGGGTGGTGCACACTTTATGAGGTCGTGCCACACCTCGAGGTATGGCAATACTATTATGAGGTGGTCTTCGAATGTAGGTCGCTTTTGATTGTATGTTGGGCTGGTTTGAGCGAATATAGGTCTCTTTTGGGTATGTGTAGGGCTCTTTGGAGTGTGAGCACGGGGTAGTGCAAATTTATGAGGTCCTGCAACAGCGCTCGCGGTGAAATCTCCCTAGTGCAATAATTTTGAAGCGCAGGATCGTATACACACGAGGGGAATGTCTCACCCGTGTCTGAGCTGTCGGCTGCCAGTTTCTTCGCACGTTCCAACCGGAAGGCCGATCGTGCAGTGCGCTCAGCGGAGCGGCGCACCAAATCTGCCACCATAGCCTTTTGCACAGTGGCCTCATAATCATCCGACATCGAGGCCGTCTTTTTCCCACCATGCTTCATTGCCACAGCCTCCTTGATCGTGGCGGCGCTGCCCATGTTGGGTGCAGCATCATCGTTTTTACTTTCTGTAGCAAACACCTTTTGCGCAGCAGCATCAGCCGCCTTGTTCTTGGCGTGCTGCGAAACAGCCGCCTGAGCATCTTTTACTTCGTCGGCCTGGAGCAGCTTGGCCCGCACCTTGCGTTGCGAATCCACCTTGTTCTTGATCTGGCATGCACGAATCGCGTTATGTGCTTTGTCATTCACTCCATCGAGGTATGATAGGTCCAGATATAAAATATACGGGCGCAAGGCGGGCGAGGCGCCGAAGCGGCCGTCCAAACGGGGGCGCACAGTGGCGGTCAGCTGCCGCGCGCCCACTGGATCGGACTATTGGCCTGAGGTCATCCAAACAGGGTAGCCGTTCGATTTTGCGGTTTATTGAGATCACACTACCCTATTGGTGACCTCAGGGCAACGATCGTATGGCAGATTTAGGGTTCAGGGTTTAGGGTACTGGGGCTGCTCCTCTCGAGATTCGAAACAAGAGCTTACCTGCTGGATCTCTTTGGCCATGGCAGAATCGCGTCTGTTCTCAATTTTCCTCGCCTCCAGGTAATCCCTGTGGTAACGAGTGTCTGAATGCTTCGGGAGGAGCGCATCGGTGTCACGGGCCTTGAGAGCCTGGCGGTCACTCTTGTACGAGTCTACCAGCTTCTTCTGCTCGGCGACGCGCTTCGTGTCGAAGGCCTTGGCAGCAGCAACCTTTTGGTAGTACTGCTTGCTACCGGACTCGGCGTCAACAGCGCTCTGCAGGTGCGCCGCCATCTTCGCGTTGGCACGCATCTGCTTCTTGCGGTCCTCCTCTTCGCGAGCCTCCGTTTGAGCTGCCTCCACCTTTTGGAGCGCAGCGTTGGCACTCTTCAGCGCAATGAGCGCCGATTTCTCTCGCATGGAGCGCAACTTTTCGGCAACCTCGGTCGAATTTTGCAGCTTGTGCAGCTCGTCAGTACCCATGAGCGACTGCGCTTTCTTCTCGTACTGCTGGAACATCTTAGCACCCTCATCCGTGATCGAATCGGCGATGCGCTCCTTCTCCTCGTCCATAATGTCCTTGTAGGCAGCCTGCTCGTACTGGTCCTTGGAGCTCTTCCACTTGACAGCCTTGATTCCCGCTTTGTTGCTATCTGTGGTGGCGCTGGTCACGGCACTGGCCACGGAAGCAGCGCGTGAGTCAAAGTGCTTCGTCTCCGCTTTCTGCAGCTCCTGAACCTCGCGCTCGAGGTCGGAATAGGTCGGCAACGCAGGCACATTCTCGTTTATTTTCCAGTTGTCGGACATTTTCGTCGTGCCTTTGCCCGCCATGGCGCCGTTGGCGGGCATGGCAGCTGTTGCCAGGACAGCAACCTTGGGAACTTCCGCTACAGTTGCCAGGACAGCCTCTGGGGCAGCCGCTGCCGCCACTAGCTTTGGGCTAGCGGCGGCAGCGCCGCCGCTAGCGGCGGCTGCTGGCGCAATAGCCGCCTTTGCGACAGCCGGTGCGACGCCGGCGAGGGAAACCTTGGCGCCATCGCTGGCAAGGAACACGAGTGTGGTCACCGCAAGAGCTGCTATCATAGCCACAGTGCCTGCCACACGCATCGCCCTCCCAGCATTGCTGGAAGTAGAAGGTGAAGCTCCTTCACTCATTTTAAGTTTCGACGTTCTAAATCGAGCAGACCCGGTCCATCCTAGAGTTTAATCCCGCGAAAAGTAGTGATCCAAACTGGATGAAAAAAGAGAAAGAGATCTCTTTCTTTTTTTCTCTTTCTCTTTCTCTTTCGTTTGAAAGAAAGAGAAAAACAAACGCACTTCGGTGCCAGTCCCAGAAAGGACCATACAATTGGTCCCAAAACTGCGAAAAATGGCAATAAGTATTCCACGGCGCCAAAGAGGAACATGGGAAGGAGTGAATGTGGAAAATTGGTGAATTGAGTGAATGTGTAGAATGACAGGAAGGCTAGGTCCTCACATTTTCATCATCCCTACTTCGTCATCTCTCACGCCGATGCGAGGTGCTACAGTAGGTCGGGCACCAACAATACTTCAAAATGACTCGTTTTACACCAGAATCTCCAATGTTGTCCAATCTCCAATTTTGTCAACCACTAGATTGGAAACACGAACCAAAAATTAAGGGGTTTGCCAACGTGAATTGAAAAATACCTCCCTTCCCAGGGATACCCACTAATAATTTTCCATAAAAACTCTACTCTCAAAGTAAGAAACCAAAAAAAAGGAAAAAGAAATAACATAATGATAACAGTAATAACAAGAATAATAATACTAATCATTCCAATCTACAACCACCGCACACATACACCACTCCAAAACAACGTTCATGTGTCCAAGGTCCATCATGATTGCGGGAGTGCCGTTCGATTCGGTCGGTGTCACAAGCGTCGGGATGGCGGGAACTGCATCTGAGCGCGACGAAAGAAAGGCGAGGTTTAGTCAGTTAATCTCGGTTACATATAAACAGACGACGCTCGTGCGTTCCTCGTCTGCTCTCTCTCAGCTCTTGCACGCGTCTCAGGCGGCGGGGGGGCTAGTGAGGCTGCAGGAACATGGCTGGTCTCTCGGAGACAGCACCTGCAGAACCGCTGGGCTTGATGAGCCGGCCGTTGCAGACCGCCGGGCTTGAAGAAGCCGGCCGCGGGGCTCCAGGAGCACGCAAAGAACCCCAGAACCCCCTCCAGGAGCACGCAAAGAACCCCAGAACCCATGCTCTGAGTCGATTCGCATTGCCCACACGGTTACAGTCGTGCGCTTCTTGGATTGCTATCTGTGTGACGGCACAACAATCCAAAATCCAAAACCAAGAAATCGAAGAAAGGGCCCGGGGTAGGCTGGATATTTTTCCAATGCAAGGGGTGCCATTTTTTGTGTGTGGTGACATACATCCCAGGGTTGGTTGGTTGGGTAAGAGCAAATTGTACGATTTTTCAGTACAATTTTTTTTTGTATCGCCAATCCCTTTCTTAGTACTAATTCAAGTCAACTTTGGCGGGAATTTTTTGGAGGGAAAACAAAGAGTATATGTACCTGATCATTTGCTGAACCCTTACTCCAATAATCATCTTTCGTTCCCAATACCCCTTGGCAAGCTTTCATAATAGCCTTGGTTGTACCCTTTCTCTCCACCCCACTGCACCTCTCGCCAAAGATCGCTTTTCTGTAGGGCGTGCATTGGCAATACACAGGTTGGCGCCTGCTTGGTACCACACTTAGATTCAATAAACAATGTCAAAACCTTCCGGAGGTCCCCAGGCCTCCCTCCCCCCGCCCCCATCCTTACATCTCGAAAAGACATGATTTTGAGATTTTGGCACAAAATTCTAGATGTACAAACCAAGAAATGATACAATATTTTGTCGTGTCGGTTTTGTCAGAAATTGCTTGCTCAGTTCAGACATACCTTAAATTGAACAAAAGTTTGGGGTTTCAGCACTAATTTAAGTTGTCAAAAAATGGCAATACAGACATTTGCGCCAAATTTTTGCAACCAAAAAAGAAGACCACCTGCCTTGTCAAGGACAGCGCCCTCGCTAGCTTCTCCTGCTACTTGTCGTGATGCTCGCAATTTGCCTATCCTACCTGGTATGGGGTGGCTTCGGTTAGTAGGATCGATAAAATTATAGGTCTCTTTTGCAACAGAGCCCTATAAAAGAGACGATATTCTGCAAAAGAGACCTGTAATTTAATCGATCCTGCTAACCATAGCCACCCCATAACCCTCCAAAAGAGGTAGAAGCTGTCTGGGTGCATGTCAAGGATTCATTGATCAACAAAAAGCGCGCTGCCGACGAGTCTATGCGTACCTACGTCACGGACAATGGAGAGTCGGGCGATGGGCTGGCGGAGGCCTCACCAGCCTCCAAAGAACCTGACAAGGAGACAAGGTCTGACATTGCCGCCGACTAAGAGATTTGTCTTTGGCGGATACGCTCAGAACCCTTGGCAACACACAAAAATCCTCTCATCGAGTTGAGCGGGACTCTTCTGTGATTCCATGACTTCGTTTTTGGGTTTGAACGTTCTCGCTGTAACCGCCGCTTCTGTTGCGCTTGAGCGCATGTTTTCCGTAGCTAAAAATATCATGCCAGCGTCATGGTCCAAAAAGCGGGCCGGTTTGACTTCCAGTCATTTCAAGGAACTCATCTATTTGCACGAAGTGTGGGTAATGGTAAGGGTGTGACAGGCCATCTAGAAAGCTCGCTTGGTGAAGGCGGATACTTTTTATGTGTTGGTTCAACACTTTCTAAAAAATACAAGAACCAAAAAATAAAATTCTTTCCCGCTCTTAGTCTTGTTTTATGTGTAATTTTTGAGTGTCTTCCAAGTCTTTGCTGTCTAAGCGCAGTATTACTTTAGGATGGTATGCGTTTGACCACCTTTACAGGGAGCCTTTCTTTCTGGTCGAAAGGAAAAAAGTTGAACATCCGTCGAAGTGGTCGAAATGAACTTACACAAGAATGTATGTCACAGTGCGTGTATGGTGCGTCTGGAGTTGTGGGGTCCGAGGAGCATCATGTTTGTGTGTTTTTCGCACTTTTACGGCGTGACAAAAATCGAAACCAACATCATCTATCGGGTTTTGTTACTACAACACATTCTGACCGTGACACATTTGTGACCAAAAAAACCAGGCAGAAATTCGGGTTGTGACTCTACAAAATTCGAAAGTCTGGTACTAAAATTCATGTGTTTGGACCAAAATATCAGGATATGGCGCTCAATTCAAATATTAGGCTCAAAATTCAAAATAAATCATTTTGAATATCACTAAAAACCTCCCGATTTGTACGAGGAAAACTCCCAACTCCGCCAGTTTGACCCCCCCCCCACCCCCGCATCGGTGTTTGTTAAAAATTTAAATGCTTACCCCGTAGTCATTGTTTTTGTTATTGTTTATTATAGCCGACACACCGCTTACACTCCAAACACATTTGGAACACACGAATGGTGCGTGGTAGTAAGGTAGCCCAGAAACGCTCAGCACGAATCAAACAGCACTCCCGCCATGGACCTTGGACTTGGAACCGATCATCTTTGTTGGTATCGTTGTATGTGCGTGTAGTTAACGCACACTCTGTTTTAAACTACTATTTTTTTAGATCTTTCGCGTCCGAGTCACGAAAGGGCTACTGCGTGACTGTTTCACGAAGGAGCAAGTCAAAACTACTTTGTGACCATTTCACGTAAGAATAGACAGACTGTGGACTAACAATGCAATGGTCTTGTTGGAAAAATAAACCTAACATCATGGTGGCAGGTGCAAAGGGGGACATACCTGAGGTCGTCAGTTGGTATATTAATATGACACGTATTCAAAAACAACAAACGTCCAGTACACGCTGTCGTGCACTTGGACTAGCCAAATCGTACCAAACGGTGTGGGCGTGCCTCACCTTGGCGCAGCAGGTTGATGCGGCAGGTAAAGGACTCGTTTGTTTGTTTGTTTGTTTGTTTGTTTGTTTGTTTGTTCGTTCGTTTGTTTGTTTGTTTGTTTGTTTGTTTGTTGTTTTAAAACCGTGATCCAAAAATCCTTACTTCACCTCCCGCCCTGGGAAAGAAGTAAACCCCCTCAGAGTATATCCACCCACACCGCGTAGCTACCCCTGACGGTCCTACCAAAGGTACACCACCGCCCAGAGACACTCTACGTGTCAACTGAGGTTAACACTCTACAAGTTGACGGGTTGGTCGCATCTCTGGACTTATACAAGCCCTACTAGGGCTATCATATGATACAAGTCGCATCCTCAGCCACCGAACAGTGTCCCGCGATGTCACGTCTCATCCCCTTAAGTAGTAACACTCAAGCCTGAGGCAGTCAAAGTGAACTGAAAGGGGGAGGGGGAACGATTTGGTAGTTTAAAAAAGCGGTCTCCCGCCAACATAGCAAAAATACTAAAAGGAAAGAGAACCACAAGGACACAGAAGAGACAAACAACGCAGCATGACTTGAAAAGGTTCTTTCTTTCTTTCTTCCTTGGCCCGGGGGTTTCGAAGACCTAACCTAACCACTGGACTCAGCGGATGGCGAGCACCTGATTAGCCACTTAAGACCCAAGAAAATGTCTCGCACCTGAGGACATGATCTACCTAGTTTAGGTCAGGCCCAATCAGATCCCCTGTTGGTGGGTAAAAATGATCACAATGTTGGTGGGCTGGCATGTATCCTCAGGTCAACCAATTTCCACAATCAATCTCCCCACTCAGCTACCAAGAAATTTAGGTCTCGAACTTTGTTTGTCTGTTTTTTTTTTGTTTTTTTTTTTTGGTTGTTACAAAACCCTAAAATCTTTACTTCGCCTTCCGCCCTGGACTCGAAGTAAAACCCCTGGGAGTATATCCTCCCTGGCCGCGGGGCGCGCGGCAAGTTCAGCCCCGGAGCCACCGCGCGCCACAGGAGTTGGACAAGAATTCCTTGGATTTGGATCTTGTCCGGTCTCTATTATTTGAGCAGGCATCTTTTTCCCCTTCTTTTTTCCATTTTTTTGAGATTGGACTTGATTGTCCGATCTCGGACATAGTTGTCCGATTTCAGATTTTTCGAAAAAAAACGATCGGGAGACGTCTGATTTCAAAATTAATCCAAAAAACAGACCAAAAACCTGGAATGGAGATCCGTAGGGACTGTGGTCCGACTCCTGTGGCGCGCGGCGGCTCAGGGGTTAAAGCCCCTCCGCTTGCCGCGCGCCAGCTCTTCTTGCAGTCACGGTCCTGTCAAAGGTACACCAATGTCCAGAGACACTTTCGTGCCAACTGAGGTTCACACTCCACAAGTTGACGGGTTGGTGCGCATCCCTGGACTTACGCAAGCCCTATACAAGTCGTATCGTGACCCATAGAACGTCCCGAGATCCCCCACGTCTGATGCCCTTAAGAACTAGCACACAAGGCAGTCTCGTGCCGTAAGCACCAACACTCAAGGGACTCAGGGTGAATGAAAGGGGGAGGGGGTAATCCATAACCAATTTGGTAGTTAAAAAAGGCGGCCTCCTGCCAACAAAACAAAATAAACTCAGACCAGATGGACTCACATACCTTATTCGGGAAATTTGTTGATACATCGTTCTCATATTTTTAGCAACACAGACACAGCATTTACGGGTATGGTAGCGGCAGTGTAGGTATTGTCATCATGATGACTTTTATGTGTCACAAATATCACGTCAAATGTACAACTAAACAATCAACCTAAACCGTTTGAAGAGTGGATCAAAAAGAGATACACACAAGAGGCCCACCTGTGCGGTGCCTGTGCACGCCCCACAGACGAGCTTTCGTTGGTAAGGGGAGGAGGGGGGTACAACCAAGGCTCTTGTGTATACTTTGCCGAGGGGGGTGGGGGTGGGGTGTTTGCGGGTGTTAATTGAGTGGTTTGAGTGGATCATGTGGAGGGTCGTGCTATCCTTAGCGGCTGCTGAGAAGAAGCTCAGTGGCGCGCTCGGGACAGGCTGTTTATAGCCAAAATAGAGATGGCTATGAGGTGCAGCGGTGTGGTCGGGGAGGAGTTGTGAGTGAAGTGTGGTCAAGGGTGGGGCAGGGCTGGGTGTGAGGTCTTGGTGGAGCATGGTCAGGTAACAGGCAGCACGAAGACAAACAGGGTCGGCGCTGTCGCGCGCCAATCTTAAGTGTCACCACTGCGCACCCATGATCCACAGGGGGAGTCCCCCCCCAATGGTCGTGGCCTGGGAAGAGGAGAGGGGGGATGTTGGGTCGGAGGGTAGCAGGGGAGGGGCATGGGTAGGGGAAGGGGAATGGTGCGAGTATAACCGCCAACACAATGACAAGCAGGCACACGAATGTCACCGCAACTAATCAGCACCCACCATTCTTTGTACTTCACACAGTAGAAGCACGCATGCACCCACATGCTTAGAAGTACGCGTGCACACCCACCAAGCAGACCGCATGCACTCACATGTACCAGCGACAACAAGCATTTAATCGCGAACACCAGCAAACTACATGGGGCCTGGCGCAAACATGCGTGTATTGAGAGTAGAGTTTTTATAGACTGATTTTGACTGTGGGGTTGACTAATACATAAGAGAGCAATTTAAATAAATAAGGGAGCAATTTGTACCAGAACTGCTCCCTTATTTTGAAATTTCATCTCCTTATTCCAGGGCCCACGAACAAGATTACTGATAGTGGATATCCCAATTTTTTTTCAAGGACACGGGGTTTCTTGTTTTTTGGCCTTGTCGCCTAGGGTTCATCCCGCAAGAATTAGTTCCTGAAATTTCTGCACAAGCTAGGTAGCTTAGTCAACCAAGCCTTCCTGGTACAGATATCCAAAAACATGATCCACACCGCGTAAAATAATGAAACCAAGAGAAATAGGGATGCAATCTCATTAGTCGGGAGAGGATGGGTCGAAGGTGGCCAAGGATTTCTTTCTTTCTTTTCTTTCTTGTCAATCTTCTTTCTATCTTCCCTTAGCCGTTGCCTGTATTAGGCAACAGCATGAAGAGTGGGAAGGGAGGAAACGTAGGATGAAGCTCGAAACACGTGTGAACTTTGACTGTGGATATGTGTATACGTATACATGGAAAATCTCTTTTGAGGTACAGCATAGCATATATGATGTATGAGGAGGTGCTCTTAGCCTGCGGGGAATAGCTTACGATATGGCTCTCTCGTGCTTCCTTCCCCTGGCTTTGTGTCAAAAGACTCCCTACTCCATTTCATAGTTGGTGTGCGTGTGTTGGTGTGTGTGTGTGTGTCTATTTGTGTGTGTGTGAGAGAGAGTGTGTGTGTGCATTAATGTGTGTGTCTTTGTGTTTGTGTCTTCGGAGAGTGCTTTTTGACGGCAACACATTCGTCGGACAGTGCTTTTTGACGGCAACACATGCAACAGTCTGATCAGTCTGATGCTCCCCAATGTGACGGGGAGCACGGGTTGACAATGTCGCGTCGGCAAAGCCTAGTTGAACAGCCCGTGGACGAGGGCGAGGACGCGAGTGCGCCTGCGTTCAGCGAGTTTGGTGACGCAGATGGGGCGAGGTACCGCAAGGCTCTTGCCGTGCCTCCCAGGCAACGTTGAAGGGCACTACATCTCTTGCAGACGTGCAAGAGTGTCTCTCTTTGCTCGCTCTCTTCGACGGCGTGTGTGCCTCCAATTTGGCGCAATGGGCCCGGGCTGTCGATTATCGAAATGTGCAAGAGGATGCCACGGCACCAGCCACCAGGTGGCACCCCAATGTATCTCCTCCTGTGTTACAGTCTGCTGTGTGTGTGGGAACTTGCACTGACTCACAGACCACAGGATTTACTCGGCGGGTGAGTCCGACGTGTCCGCATTCCACATCATTCTGTCCGGACATGTGTCGCTAGCACAGACCTCCGACAATTGACGGCAGCAAATGAGGACCATGCAGCACAGGGCGCTCTTGACAGTCAGTCACCTACGAAAGGAGGAGAAAAATCTCTTACCACGGTAGACTCTAATTCCCCTCTCTCTCTGTCTCGAAACATGACACAGATACAGTTATGTGTGTATCCGCGCATACATGTTCGTGTGTGTGTGTGTATACATATACGCACACACGCAAACATATATATATGTATGTACAAAGACATCAACATACACAGCTGGTGCATCTGCATCTGCCACGCACAAACACAAAACAACGCACACACACACAGACACGTCTACACACGATAGATTTTTACAGAACAAGTCTCCTTCATCCTTTCTTGTGTATTAATCCAGCGTAAAACCGACAACCATGATCTACGCCGTGTCAGTATCTACGCCGACCACACACCAAAGGCGGCCAAGTTTCCAGCAACCCCACATGCACCCCGGTCCGAAGCAGGACGGTCCCTCAAAAAACGAAATTCAAGCGCATCGCCTGCGAAGAAGAAAAATGCCAGTCCCATGAAAGGAAATATCGTCGAACCCTCCCCGGTTGCTAACCCACTTCCAGAACAGGAGGAGGAATTGATTGCCGAGCTCGGGCCAGGAGATTCATTCGGAGAAGAGGCAATTCTCTCGCTTGCAGAATCCGACCGAACTTTGGCCGAGGCAAACGACGTAATCCGTGGATTATATCATATCACAAGAAAATATTCCAGCAAGCGCACTTCGAGTACCCTCGAATTTCTGGTGGTTCGTGACCCGCGTGTGCCTTCGACGCTGCTCCAATATGGTGTGGGCGAAATGCGAATGCGGTCGTTGCTTACTATGGATGCGCTTAAGAACACGGCCTCACTGCGCTCTGAGTTGCAATACCAGTGGTGTGTGTGTGTGTTTGGATGTGCGTGCATTTCCTGTGCGTTGATACATATATCTGCAGGCCGCTGTGTGTGTGTTCAAATGTACATGTGTGCGTGAAGTAGCCAATGCGCATGTTTTCTACCTACGGAGGGCGATTGTCCAATTCTCTGAGTGATTATTGCACACATTCTCCTTCTCCTTTATGTATACATATATATGTATATGTATATATTATGTATATGTATTGATAAACATATGTATATATATGAAAATTTGGGCAAGCTTCCGTTGAGCGGGCTAC
>Ga0209390_10007129_pt1 | contig 14507 bp, 11 predicted proteins | sample BON01_FD_187212 | JGI IMG/M metagenome (GOLD analysis project Ga0209390, IMG submission 187212) | Freshwater microbial communities from Lake Bonney liftoff mats and glacier meltwater in Antarctica - BON-01 (SPAdes) (version 2) | ecosystem: Environmental > Aquatic > Freshwater > Ice > Glacier... | reverse complement strand
GTGCTGGCGACGAGATACTCCGAGCTGGTCGACATGAGCGTGGCGGACCTGCAGGACCAGCTCAAGAAGCGCAAGCTCGCCGGCGCCAAGGGCTACAATGTCACGCAGCCCAACCGCACGGCAGCCGTGCTGCAGCTGCAGAGCCTGCTCCTCGAGGCCGACCCCGCCGCCAACAACCTGGCCAAGGGCGACTCGGGCATCACGGGGCGAGTGATTCGGCGGCCGCGCGGCGCGGGCACCAAGCGGCAAAGAAAAAAAAGGACATGCGGACCTACGAGGGCTACGAGTGGACCGAGGAGGAGGAGGAGAACTTCGAGGTCGACGCGCTCGTGGGCAGGCTCGTCGCCGACGGCACGACCCGCTACGCCAACCAGGGCGTGGCTTCTGCCGGCACGGTCCTCTACCGCGTCGTGTGGAGCGGCTTCCCGGCCGACCTCCTCTGGTACGAGCCCGCCAAGAACCTCGGCACGGACCTCGTCGCGGCCTTCAGGGCGGCAGAGGAGGCAGAGGCGGCGCAGGCTGCGGCCGAGGCCAAGGAGGAGGCTGATCTGTTGGAGCTCGAGGCCGCCGACGCCGCCGCGCGGTCACAGGGGATGGGGGGGTGTAGTGTGTGGTAGTTTTGTTTTAGCGGCTGGCGGCGCCGCGGCTTTTATTTTTTTTTGTACATTTTTGGTCATAACTTTTGATCATGTTCATATAAAAATACATTTGAGGGCGGATTCGTGATCCTCACGCCGAGTTACCATCTACCTGAAGGCGCGAGCTCCTGCAGAATTTTTAAAGTTTTTTTGTTTTTTGAGCAACCGCCGTATAGCAGTTAAGGTCCTTTGTTGGACCTCCCCTCCTCTGACCGACATCTTACGATCAGAGGCGCGCTGTCTTCGTCAGCGCTTCGGCCCCGAGACTGAGGCCTCCTATGCGCCCTGTTCTCTAAGAGTCTGAACTGAATGGAAAGCTGTATGGAAATCAGGATGGTGGGTGGGTGCGATTTCCGTGGCTCTAACTGAAGGCGCCATCACGCGGCGAGCCTGGTTGGCGGCGAACGAAGCGAAGAGCTACGCGCCGCGCGGGTTTTATACCGCGAGGGGAGGGGAGCTCTTCACTAGCCTATCGCACAGTTCACTGGCGCAAACTAAAGCCCACTAATCATGAACTGTCGCTAGCAGCCCTCTTGTGGGCTCTCTGCGTGCTGTTGCAAATGAGACTCTTCGTGTCTTTTGATGACATGATTGGCTAAACCCAAACAGGGAGAATCTATGCGCGGTGTCCTCAGTTGTGCTACTGAGGCCTCCACCGTGAGGAGGTGCGCGTCGGCTGTGAAGCTGCTATTTCCGTGCGACGGTGTGGGGGCGGCTTATAATATCTATATAATTATAAGCGCCCTCGCACATTTATTGTGAATAGTCTTTCCTGCCGTGTGCAGCGAGTGCCACCGCGCTCGTCTCCCCATCCCGCCGAATGGCCCGTTGGTCGTGTGGAGGGGCGTGAGGCTGGCGCCGGCTGCGCGGAGGGGCTACGCGGAGGGGTGCGAGGCTGGCGCTGGCTGCGCGGAGGGGCTACGCGGAGGGGCGCGAGTCTGGCGCTGGCTGCGCAGAGAGGCTACGCGGAGGGGCGCAAGGCTGGCGCTGGCTGCGCAGAGGGGCTATGCGGAGGGGCGCGAGGCTGGCACCGGCTGCACGGAGGGGCTACGCGGAGGGGCGCGAGGCTGGCGCTGGCTGCGCGGAGGGGCTACGCGGAGGGGCGCGAGGCAGGCACCGGCTGCACGGAGGGGCGCGAGGCTGGCACCGGCTGCACAAAGGGGCTATGCGGAGGGGCGCGAGGTTGGCGCTGGCTGCGCGGAGGGGCTACGCGGAGGGGCGCGAGGCTGGCGGGGGCTATGCAGAGGCTCGCGAGCCGTCAGTTTGTCCACCACAGCTCGAACTGCCGACAAGTCGGTGCAGTGCGTGGTACAATACAGATTCCGCCATCCAACGTGCGTTGCCAATTGCGCCAAAAAAAAAGGACGCGCGTCCGTGGCCGAGCGAGTCCAACCACGCCCATGGCACCAACGGGTCGGAGCGCGCGGCTTGCGCGCCGTTTGCCCGCCCAGTCACCGCTGAACTCTGACCAACGTTTCGCCGTAGAGGGCCAGCCAATGGGCACCCCCAAGCTTGGCCTCTGTCGGAGGGTGCTGCCGCGCGCCATGCCGCGCATGCGACCCTGCCGGGTCCAGTCGTCTGGCTGACTGCCGCCAGAAGGCGCAGTCTGATCATCCATCAAAGCAAGCTGCTACGCGCGACAAAGAACCGAAGGGGGGGCCCGCCACCACACAGCCACAAGGGGAAACACCACACCAAGGGGGGGAAAACAGCACAGGGGAAACCCACCCTCCAACACACCCCCCACCGCGGATCCTCTAGAAGAGGGCCGCGGTGCAACGATTGGCGGAGTGGTCAAACGACCCTCGGACTTCCGCGTGAAACAAAAAACACCCCCCACTGCTGGCTCTTGTAGCCACAGGGTAGCCGAAAAACTCTATGCCGGCAAAGAAGATCCTCGGACTTCCGTGTGAAACTAAGGGCACCCCCCACTGCTGGCTCGTGTAGCCACAGGGCAGCCGAAATACTCTATGCCAGCAAAAAGCGATTAGAGGGTTGCCCCTTCAGTCTGCTCTGCGTATGGAAAAAAAAGGGCCGAAGGCCGCCGCGGGCAAATTCTAAGTGTAGACCTCATCCTCAATCCGGATGCGTGCGAGGGGGCCAACCTTGACCATGGCGCGGGAGTAGCCGGTGATGTTGATGTTCTTGGTGCTCAAGGCGTGCGGGTGCGGGTTGGTCGTGAACGCGCGCGACTCCGGCTCGTTGAGCGTGCTGCCCGTCGGCGCGTCAACCGCGGTCAACTTCGAGTTGTAGAGGTCCTGGAGCGCCACAGCGAAGATCTTCACGGAGGCGGTCGCGTCCATCTCGCGCACCCCCGTCTCGGGCTCCGCGGCGGCGACGTCCATCTCGCGCTCGCAAAGCACCCGCATCTCGGACCCCGTGGCGGCGACCGTGTCCATCTCGCGCTTGGTCTCCGCCTGGATGCGCAGCCCGTCGTTCTCCTGCTCGAGGTACTGCGCGTTGTCCTTGTCCTGCGCGCACAGCTGCTCTTGCGCCTCGAGGGAGTGCACGGCCTGGACGCACAGCAGCTCATTCTCGCGCGCCTCATCCTCGTCGTTCTGGATGCGGGGGGCAGCGCCGAACGCGGTGTGGTCCTCGGCGAGCCACAACTCTTGCTCCTCAAGGAACTGCTGTTGCGGCGATGGCGTCGCCGTTGGTGTCGCAGGTGGTGGTGCGGGCGTCGCCGGCAGCCGCGAGGCGCGGAGCTTGAACTTGGCGCGCCGCATCTCGGCCTTCGGGTCGTACTTGGCCCGCCGCATCTCGGTCTTCAGGTCGAACGTGGCCCGCCGCATTTCGGCCTTCAGGTCGAACATAATCCGCAGCTTCTTGGTCTTCAGGTCGAACACGTCGTGCTCGTGCAGCGTCGACTCCGCCGAGACCCGCGAAATGAAGAGACCCATCATGGCGATGCAGGCGCACAGGTCGTCCAGATCCATCATAGCGATGCAGGCGCGCAGGTCGTCCATGTTGGCGCAGTTGCGCAGGGCGTCCTCGCACACGCTAGCAGTGATGAGATCCAACCGCGCGGCGAAGGCGCGCAGGTCGGTAGGCGCGTAGCGGTCGGCGCCGTAGGCGCGCAGGCCGCCCTCGTACTCGCTACCAGCTCGTGGGTGTGGAAGTCGTTGAACGTTCTGCTGCTCTGCGGCAGCAGTGGTGTCGGTGCGCATCTCGGCCTTCAGGTCGCCGAGCTGCTCGAACGTGTCGGCCTTCGCGGCGTCCGCCTCGGCCTGCACGGTGGCGAGCTGCTCCTTCAGAGCCGTGAACTCATCGCTGCCAGGCGGCACCGCAGCCTGCGCCCCGAGCTCTGGATCGAGGTCCTTGGTGTCGGCGCTACCATGTCGGAGGGTGCTGCCGCGCGCCATGCCGCGCGTGCGACCCTGCCGGGTCCAGTCGTCTGGCTGACTGCCGCCAGAAGGCGCAGTCTGATCATCCATCAAAGCAAGCTGCTACGCGCAACAAAGAACCGGAGGGGGGGCCTGCCACCACACAGCCACAAGGGGAAACACCACACCAAGGGGGGGGAAACAGCACAGGGGAAACCCACCTGCCAACAGCCTCTTTAATCGCGCCCCCCCGGGGCCGCAGTGCCGCAAGCTCCCCCATCTGGAACACCACGTGGTAATAGCGTTGGATGGCCGGGTGCTCCAGGTAGCGCGGTGAATCGTGAACCAACACCACGGTGCGCTCGTGCGCCAGTCAAAGCGCGTGCGCGTGCAGCATGCAAGCAACTCGGAAGCGCCCGTCAACCAGGACCAGGTCAAAGCAACACTGCGAGGCATTGGCCATCTCCATGTACGCCGTGGCCTGCGACTGCTGCAGCGCTGGTGCGCGCAACTTCCAATCCACGGGGTGTTCCCACGCGCCAACCGCTCCAATGTCAACAGCCCAAAAGGCCAGCTTGCCGGCCGCCTCGGCTTTGACCAGCACCGGGTGCTTGAGGCAGAGCTGGTCATACCAGGCCTCGCTGCTGTCCACAGAGACGATGTGCAGTGGCATCCCCTCTTGCACAGCGCGCCAAGCGGCCAGCACCGTCGAGCCACCCGAGCCCCACTCCAGATATGTCGATGCACACAACAAGAGCATGAACCACTGCTGGCCCGCACGCGTCGTCATGCGCATCACCACCTTGTCGAGCACCTGGACCGCCTCGCCAAGCCCGAAGGCTTCCTGCACCAGCTCCCCCCGAGCCGCATCGTGCTGGTCAGTGAATGTGTGCACTGTTTGGGCCCGTTGCAAATGTTGGACGGGCCCAGGGGACCCAAACCCCCAGAGGACCCAACCCCCAGGAAACTGACCGGATGCCATCGGTGACACCCCCACGACAGACCTCCTGAAGTGGCCACCAATGCGCAGCCAACGCGAAGCTACTGCGCAGCCGTGAAGCCACCGCCCATGTGTCCGTAAAATCGAAGAACATTGGGAACCGGTCATTCCGCCATGTGTGCGAGTTTCGTTTTTTGCCAACCATCCTGGGGGCGATCGAGTCGTGACATGTAGTTTTTTTTTTGAGGGGGGGTATACGGTGTGAACCCCTCGTGAAAATGCACACAACCCTGGGGCTGCTCGTCAGCCTCGCCACGGCGGCCGCTGCGGGCACCCCTGCGAGCGCCTCACTCCTGCGCCTGTTGAGCGAGCTCGCTGCGCCGCCGTCCTACCCACCCATGCTGCCATGGGGTGGACTCGATTACGAGGGATATGACACGGAATTTGGCTCTGGCCCAGGGCTGCAAACTCGAAGCATTGTGCAGGATGATATGTCGACTCGAGCCGACTCCAGCCGGATGTTTTACAACGCCAACACTTTCAACAAGCCTGTGACATGGATCAACACGACGAGCGCCACCACCTTCTTTGGCATGTTCCAATACACATGGGCCTTCAACCAACCAGTCGACTTGTCATCGTTGTAGTCTTGCAGATCCTTCTCGCTCGCCACCACAATCTCCACCATCCAGTATTGCTCCCCGATGCGCTGCTGTCCGGCATCGTCTACTCCCTCAACATACTCCACATCTTGGCCCATCTCCACCTCCTCTGTGAATGCGTTGCGGTTTTGCTCCTCCTCCTCCTCCACATCACTGTCAGCCTCGGTCTCATCGTACGGATCAGGGGCCGGGGCGGGCGGTGGCCGGCCGCACCGCGGGGGAGTTGGAGCAGAAGTATCTTTGTCTGTCTCATCCTCACTGGAATCCACATCTGCCACTCTCTCATCTTCTCCCCCCGAATCTAGCTCCGCTCCCTGTGCGCCGCTAGCCACCGCGCGATTGATGTTGGGGTTCACAAGCGGCTCGCTCTGCTCCCTCTCCAGCTCAAAGAGGAAGCGTGTGCGCAATTCATGGTGTTCCTCGGTAGAATTGGTCCATAGCTCTAGCCGACTGTGCACCCATATCCAGGCGCATTTCTGATCCTTGAACGCAGGCATCTCGCTCCACGCGGAGGCCGTCTGCAAATGCTGCTGTGACTGTGTCACGTCTTTCTCGCTTTTCAGCTTCGTTCTGGCGGGCAGCTCGCGGTGCTTGGGTGACCCAAAGCCATTATCCTCTGTGGCCGGCAATGCCTCAGTTTCCGACCGGTGTCCCAGCTTTCCGCCATCATTTCTCGCGAGCAATCGCAATCAAAAGTTTGCGAGTCCAAATCAGTCACAGCCAACGAAATTGCTCATTGGTATGCGCAAGGACGAAACATCTGCAGCCTAAGCAGTTTTACAATGAGTTTCGTGAACAACGCGAGAGGGTTCTGATAGGATCGGTTTTTCTGCGGCCAGAGGATGTGCTTAGCACAAAATTCTGCTCCTCCCTCGGGCGTGCTTGGCTTAAATTTCGTTTTGCGGGCATTGCGCCTGTGCACCTGTCTGTACATAGCACATAGCGCAGTTTAACCTCACTGAGAAGCGCTCTGACGGCGCAAGCATAAACTATCTACACTGAAATAAGGCCAAGCGACGAGGGCCTGAGGCCTGAGGCGACACCGCGACACACCGACGACCCACCAAAAATGATGCGAACATGCTACTAGCGAATGTGCAACTGGAATGAAAGTATGTGGGCAACGTGTTGGCAAATACGCCCGGTCCCCGGTGCGGCCTGCGTGGGTCTCTGCTCCTCCACCCCCCTCCCACCATACGTCTCTGTCGGCCGCTGGCTGGGCGTGTGGCCCACAATATAGCCGGCGAGGCCCGCCCGCCCCCCGCTCACCAAGGAGAGCTACGAGCGCCACGCGGCCCTACGCTGGCGCGCGTGCAGTGCGGCCGTGGCCCGCATCTTGTCCCCTGGCCGACATTGAAATGCGAGATGAGGATATACATAGCACCCGCCGCCGGGTCCTGCCCCTCCCCCCCCCCCAGGCAGGCGCGGGCCGCAGAGCCCCAGCCTGGCCTCAACTGCGAGGGGCCCTACCCCGCCGACTGTCCGCAGCTCTCAGCTCTCCCTCCGGTTGCCTATTTGCATCCAGGCGGGCGGCGACCCCCTTGGCCTTGGCGGGGACGGGTTGTCGAGCCTCGGCTCGAGCCGCTGGTTCATCTTGCTCGTGATGGTCTCGGACAAGCCCTGGAGCGTCTCGGCCTCGAGGAGCTCGGACACGGTGAGCGGGGTGCCAGGGAACTCGGCCTTGAGCATGTGCAGCAGCACGGGCATGCCGAAGGAGGCGATGCCGCACTCGAGGACGGAGGAGTCGGGGTCGGGGTCTAGGCCGGTCAGGTCGGTCACCACCTGGAGTACAGGAGAGAGGGGAGGGGGAGGGGGAGCACGTGGGGTGGGGGAGGGGGGGAGGGAGTTGAGCACAGAGTGGGGGAGGGCGAGGGAGAGAGTTGAGAGCAGGGGGGGGTAGATCAGCACAGAGAGGGGAGGGAGGGAGGTGAGCATAGAGCATAGGGGGTGGGAGGAAAATGGGGGGCAAGGCTGGCAGGCAGGCTGGGAGCGAGACCACAGGTAGGCGGGGATGGACAGAGGGCGGGGACAACGGAGGCGAGAGGCGACGGAGACGACAGACGATGGCCGGCCGACTGGGCAGGCTGGCTGGGTAGGCTAAAAAAAAAAAAAAAACGGCTGGGTGCCCACCTTGAGCACAATGTCGAGCGAGCTAATCTCGACCGAGGCGCGCGAGCCGACGGTCAGCCACTTGGAGGCGCGGGAGATGGCGCCGTTCCACAGCAGGATGAGCCGCGGGTTGAACAGGTTCATAAACATGGCCCAGGCGGTGGTGAGCACCACCAGCAGCGGGTACTCCCACCAGTTGACCGGCACGGCCTGTGGCGAGAACCAGTAATAGTCTTTTCGGTATCTCCAGTAGCTCCACATGTCGTTGCGCGTGACCCACCAGTACATCTGTCCGACCCACTGGTGGAAGATGTAGATGTTGTACGCCGTCGGCGCCAGCGTGTTGACCATGAAGGGCTGCGAGAAGACCCAGGCCGTCGCTCCGTGCCCGGCGGCCATGGCGTAGAGCCAAGCAGCCAGCAGCGGCGCGTAGATGCGCGACATGACAGCCGCGTACATCCGGATGCCCTGCGGGTCGTCCTCGCCCACCTGCGCTGGCCGCAGGCCCTCGGGCGCCACGACGGTGGTGATGCTCAGCGCGAGCAGCAGCACGGTGATTGCGTCGGTTACGGCGCCCGAGAGGGGGAGCGCCCACGGGGCCCGCCGGCGCGCCTGCCCGGCGTATGGCCGCCAGGCATCAAACACAAAGGCCGACACCACCCCACCCCCAAAGATGGGCATCCAGAAGGGGGGGAAGAGGTAGTAGCCGAGCGAGTACCAGTTGGCCCACGCCGTCTCGAAGGTCGACGGCGCTGCGGCGCCCGGCCGGAGCCGGTCTGCGAAGCCCTCCTCAAAGGGGAACCAGAAGCCGAGGATCACGCCGAGGTTGAGCAGCGCTACACCGACCGCCACCGCAAGCAGCGCTGGCTTGTTGCCCCGGACGCGCATGAGCCAGCCGTGCAGCCACGGGTGACACAGCACGCAAAAGTAGTAGACGGACGAGAACCACGCGTAGTACGAGACCCACCAGGCAAACGGCCAGGCAAAAGGCCAGGCCTGCAGGCCCAGCACAGTGACCAGCACCGTCACCGCAAATGAGCCGCCCCACCCGGCCCCCTCCATGAGCGGCGGCGGCTCGCAGAAGTGTGCGACGGCCGTGTCGTTGGCCAGCGCCACGCGGCTGAAGGTCGGGGTGTAGGTGCCGGGGTTGCACGTGACGAGGAAGCTGATGAAGAGGAGCAGCACCGAGATGAGGTACCTGGGGAGGGAGGAGTGGGGGTGATAGGGAGGATTCTTTGGGTTGACCATGTCGACCAGGGACTGGGTGCCGGTCAGGTCAACTTCCACCGCTTTGGGTTCAACATTGTCATCTCTCACGAGGGTTTGAGCTACTAGATGAGCATGGCCCCTCTGTTTAGGGCTGTTGACCCGCATAGATGCAGCGTACATTGGGTACAGAGCCGAAAATCGGGAGAGGAAGAAGCGGAACTTGGAGGCGGGCACCCGGCTCATGGTCTGGGAGAGGGAGAAGCCGGCCAGCAGGAAGAAGCACGGCATGTGGATGCAGAACAGCCGGGCGTTGGCGAAGGACCGCCAGCCCGATGGCGGGGCCAGCGCGTCGTCGTCTGTCTTGCCGACGTGGTTGAAGACGACGAAGCAGGCCAAAAAGTAACGGACGCCCACGATGGAAGGGCTGACGTGAGGCGGGCCGCGCTTGTCCAGGATCCGGGGCACGCTCAGCACGCGGGCCAGCCCGATCCGGATGTACCTGAGGGGGGGGGGGGGCGGGCGTCAGTCTTGAGGGGCGGGAAGGGCTGGGGGGGTGAGTGCAGAGGATGGGCTGGGAGGGCGCTCGCTTTTGCCACAGTATGGCGCCGTAGCGAGTGGCACAGGCGCCGGGAGGTGCGACAGGCGCCGGGAGGTGCCACCCGCAAAAGGGGGGTGCGAGCATGTGGGGCGGGGCTCCACACTTGTGCGTGGCGGTGCGCGGCAGGTCCGAGTCTTCGACGAGAAGCACCACCACCGGCCGCTTGTACGGGGCCAGCTCGGCCGCCCGGATCTGCGACCGGACCACCCCCATAATTGCGTCAGGGGTCAGGTCCGGCGGGGCGGCGTGGGAGAGCACGATGGCGACGCCGGGCTCCTCGCCCCACAGCTCGCTCTCCACCGAGAAGACCACCGCCACCCGCACCCACTCGTGCTTGACGATGGCCTCCTCAATCTCGTACGGGGACAGCTGCTCCCCGCCCCGCTTGATCAGCTCCTTTCTGCGTCCGGTGATGACCAGCTGGCCATCAGATTCTAAGTGGCCCAGGTCACCCGTGTCGAAGAACCAGTCGTCGTCGTCGGCCGATGCCCCGCCGGCGCACGACAGCAGGAAGAAGGCGCGGGCGTCCGCCTCGGGGTTGTTCAGGTAGGAGGTGACAACGGTCGGCCCCGAGATTGCGATTGCGCCGTTGACTCCCGGGGGGTGCGGCATAAATGTGGTCGGGTCAACCACCACCAGCGAGGCCGCCACCGGCACGCCGACGCCGCCGGGGGGGCCCGCGATGGAGACGCCCGCCGCAGCGGCCGGCGGCTGCGAGATTGGCATCTGCTCCGACATGGAATAGGTGGCGAGCACCGGCACGCCAAACGTGGTCGAGAGCGCGTGCTGGTTGGGCACAGACAGCGCGGCCGCCCCCGACCGAATGAAGCGGAGCGCGTGGGTCGGCGCGCCCCCCCGCTCGTCAAAGTGCTTGACCATGAGCATGTGGATGGTGGGCACGGCAGAGTACCACGTCGGCCGCGGCTCGGCGGCCAGAGCGTCTACCATCCCCACAGCAGTAAAGATGGGCAGGCAGGAGATTTGGCCGCCCGCGGCCAGGCTGGCCAACACGGAACCCGACAGACCCCCGATGTGGAAGAGGGGCATCACGTTGAGGCAGATGTCCGACGGCCCCAGCTCGAAGCTGGCGCCGAGCAGCACGCCGTTGGTCACCAGCTGGCCCTGCCGCAGCGGCACGCCCTTGGGCGTGGAGGTTGTTCCCGACGTGCGGAGGAGCAAGGAGACGTCTTCGGCCGACCGAGAGAGGGGGGCCAGGTCCGGGTCCCTCTCCCTGCTCGCAGGGACGCCCGCGAAGTCAAAGAGGCCCGGCTGGGCGGGCGGGCGGAGCACCGCCGTATGCACGCGGATCGGCTTGGCGCCGCCGCCGGCCCGCCGCTCCTCGTCCAGCTCCTCGACTGCCTTTTGCAGCCCCGCCGCCGGCACGCCCTCGAATAGAATCACGTGCTGCACCCCGAATTGGACCAGCGCCGATTTAGCCTCGGACGCCTTGACCGAAGCGTCCAGCGGCGCCGCCACCGCCTGCGAGGCCACGGCCAGGAAGGCCACGGCGCCCGCCGCCCCAGCGGGAACAGCGTAGGCAACCACCTGCCCCGGAAGGACTCCCAGGGGCAGCAGGCTGCCGCCGCCGCCCGGCGAGATGAACTCTAGGAGCGCGCCGTAGGTGGTGACGTGGGCAGGCAGGCTGGCGTCGCGGAGGCAGGGCTCGTCCGGAGCCGAGGCGGCCAGGAGGCCCCGGATGGTGTTGGGCTTCCGAGTCACGGCATCAGAGATGCGGACGCGCACGAGTTGCTGACCTGGGACGGTTGCGATGCTGGTGCACGGCGAGACTGGGAGCCACGTTAAGCTGCTAGCCTCCACCAACCCTTCGTGGGCGCGCGAGTGCTGCCGCGACGGCGGGCCGGACGTCGGGGCTGACTGCGGGGCGGGCGACCGGGCGGGCGACCGGGCGGGCAGTGCGGCAGGCGGGGGGAGGGACGGCGAGCCAGGAGGCCAGGTGGCGGCCGCCGTAGCGCCGAGGGTGGGCGTGCCCCCGGGCGCGCCCCCGAGCTCGACGCCGTTGAAGCGGCGCGATGCCCGATTGTTGGCGCTGAACGCGCAGGAGAGTAGGGTGGAGCGCCGGCCGCTGGACAGCTCCCTCTGCGCCGGCGCCTGCAGCTGCCGGAGCAGGTGCGCGCGCAGGTGCCCCTCCAGAAGGAGGTTTGAACGGAGCCCTGACGAGAGCTCGTGCTTTCCCCCATGGTAGAGCACCAGCCGGTCTGTCCCGGCAGAGAAGTGGCGCGCGATGGCCTCCGAGAAGGGCTTGAACGGGTCATGCTGCCCGATGATGTGCACGCTGGGCAGCGAGATCCGGCCGTGGGAGGGCGGCGGCACGGGAGGGGTGGGGCCGCGGACGGCGGCGTGCGCCAGGATGACAAAGGCAAACGGGGCCGTCTCGCGCGTGTGCTGCTGCAGGAGCCGGGTGAGGAGCACCGCCCCCTGCGAGAAGCCGAAGGCGCCCACAAAGGGCCCGAGCCGCTCGATCACCCCCCCGAGGTGGTCCACGGACGCCTGGGGCACCAGCACGTCGGCCTCAGGGTCGGGGGCGGCCGCGCGGTCGCTGTGCGGCGCCACCCAGCTGAAAAACGGCCCGGCAGACAGCTTCTCGACCTCGCCGACCGGCTCCGTCTCGTGCTCGCCCTCGAGGCAGACCAGGTGGAACGTCTCGTCCAGCCACGCGCCGAACAGGTGGCGCAGCTGCATCCGCGTGATGAAGGCGTTGGACCCTCTGCCGTGCAGCGCCAGCAGCCGCGGCTTGCCCTGCTGCCCCTTGTGCCAGCGGACGACGACATCGGCAATCTGGGGCCTGGGCGACTCGCCTGGCGCCCGGTCGCTCGCCTTGGGCTCGGGTATGCTGGCCGCTGCTCGCCAGCGCCGCGACGCCGACTTCTCCGCCGGCACCGACCCGGACGACGCTTGAGTGGACGCCCGCGCCAAGGCGCCCTTCAGCTGCAGCAGCAGCGGCGATGGCGCGGCCCGGAGCGACACGGCTTCCGGGCGGAGGGGCACCGGCGCCTCATCCGCGCTGCGGTCTGGCGCTTGTCCTGCCTCCTCGTCCGCAGGCCCCGCGATGCCTGACGCGCTGGCTTCGACGACCATGCGGCTGTGACCCCAGCCGCCTTGTCGTTTTCTTTTCCTCTAAACTGATCAATGGACTGCCATTTTAGGACCGGAAGCCGTTGAGACAGTTCTATTTGTAGAAGCTCAAGTAAAGCTGGGCGGGCGCCCAGGCTTGCGTATGGCCATGTTGTTGCACGCCGCGGCGGCGCTGCCCTTCATGGGGCAGACGGAGTACAACCTGTCGCGGGTTTCGACGCTGGTGCTAACATCGGAGACGCTGCGAGACCTGCCGGCGCTCCGGGTTGGCGTCTCGCTGCAGCTCGACTGCTGCTCATCGCAGAGCGCGCGCGGCCGCAGCATGTGGGAGTCGTTCACGCTACTGGCGAACTACGTGAACGAGGTGCGCGGTGGCATCTTTGTGGACGGGCAGCAGCACCGGATCGAGCTGATCGCAATCGGCGACTACTCGGAGGGATCCATCACCGAGTCCAACGTCGAGCTGCTGCTCTCGCGGGGCGTGCGGCTCTTCCTGGGGCCCTTTGGGTCGGGGCAGAGCGCGGGGGCGGCGGCGGCGGTGCACAGCGCGCCCGACGCCATCCTGATGGCCACCGCCGCCTCGTCCACGGCCGTCTTCGCCGGCCGGGCCCGCGTCTTTGGCGTCTTCTCCCCGGGCAGCTCCTACTTTACCACGGTGGTGGAAAAGTTCGCCGCCACCGACCGCGCCTGCGCCATTCTAATCGAGGACTTTGGGCCGGCCCTCTCGTGGGGCGCCGGGGCCAAGGTGGACATAGAGTCGCGCGGGATGAACCTGCTGTCCGAGGTGACCGTCCCGCGCTTCGCCAGCGAGACTGAGCTGGCTGCGGTGGTGAAGAAGTGGGGCCAAGAATTCGCCGCCGCCGACGCCAGCCCGCTCATCCTGCTGGCCACGTATGAGATACAGACGTGCATCACGCTGGCCCGCGAGGCGGCGCGGCAGCGGCTGCCCCGGCTGCTGATGGTCTTTACCAACTGCGTCGACCAGGCCGCGTTTGCCAATGAGCCTACCGACACGCGGGCGTACGTGGCGGGGGTGGCCCCCTGGAACCCGATGGTCGAGCGCTCCGCAGCCTTCGACCCGTGGACAGACGCGACGGCTGCGGAGTACGCCGAGACGTTCCAGGCGTACACGGGAAACACGCCCGACTATGTCGACGCCGCGGCCTACGGGGGCTTCGGATCGCTGCTCTGGGCCGTGCGAACCACGGGCACATCGGACGCAGGCGCGCGCCACCGAAAACTACACTCGCACCAAAAAAAAATGCACTCCCGGAGATATGAGCACCGCACGCTGCGAACAACAGCACCCGCCCGTCGGGCCCCAACCTAGCTTTTGCCCCCCCGACTGAGCGCTCCCCTCATATCTTCCCCCCGCTCCCCTTTTTGTCCGCAGGCACGCTGCAGGCGCACCTGCAGAACCAGACCCACTCGACCGTGTACGGCCAACTCACCTACGACACCAACCGCCAAAACAACCTGGCGCTCACCCTGATCCAGTACCAGTGGAACACGGAGGAGGCGGCAGGGGGCGCCTTCGTGCTCAAGGTGGTGCAGGGAAGCACCACCGTCGCAGATATCCTCCTGTGCACGGGACGCTCAACGCCAAATTACGCGGCGCACCGGTGAGCGCCCGAGCCGTTTCTTTCTTCTCTGCCCCTGTGCCTCTTCTCGTCTCCCCTCCCTGTGCGCCGCAAAGGCGACTGCAAGCTGCGAAGCGCACCGGTGCGCGCACGAACCGACGCCCCGTCCTGACACCAGCCCCAACCCCTAACCCCAAACCTCCTGTGCACCCGACGGGCATCGCCAAACTACGCGGTATATATATATATATATATATATATGTATATATATATATATATATATATATATATATATATATATATATATATATATATATATATATATATATATATATATATATATATATATATATAT
>Ga0209390_10007127_pt1 | contig 14508 bp, 11 predicted proteins | sample BON01_FD_187212 | JGI IMG/M metagenome (GOLD analysis project Ga0209390, IMG submission 187212) | Freshwater microbial communities from Lake Bonney liftoff mats and glacier meltwater in Antarctica - BON-01 (SPAdes) (version 2) | ecosystem: Environmental > Aquatic > Freshwater > Ice > Glacier... | reverse complement strand
TCCGCAATCCTCACGGCGAGACATTCTCCAACACGTCATAGTCTCATCGTTGGTGATGCCATAACTGGCCAGGCCGTTTTCGCTCCCACCCGAGCCACGTTCTCGAACCCCGACACCCGGCGACTCAATCGGTGAAAGCCGACAACGCCCCCTCGCGCGCCGTTCACCACTGCAGCGATTATTTACAAAGCGTGGGAGTTAACTCTGCGACTCAATAAGAGTTGAATCGCCGTGCAATGCCGGGCGGGCACCTGCGTTCGGACTTGCCGGCTGCTACTTCGGCTTCCGGCGAGCGAGTTCCTGAGTGACCAGTTCCGGCTTTACGCGGCGACGTTTCTTTGCCTTCAGAATGCATCCGTTTTCTGACTTCGACACTACGGCGTCTCGCATTACGACCACAATCTGTTCAGCAACGGCCGAGATCACTGTAGGCACCACAGCGTTGCCGAACTGGCGATAAGCTTGAGTATCTGAAACAACGGATTGCGCCGGCGTTAGGAATGTTTCAGGGAAGCCCATCAGGCGTCCTGCTTCGCGTGGAGTCAATCTACGAGGATTTTCGCCCGGTCGTTGCGGAATCAGTATCTCAGATCCATCTTTATGATACCGAGCACTGAGCGTTCGAGTCGTTCCATTTAGCTTGGCCACGCTGCAGCCGAAACCGTTGCCTCGTTTGCGATGCTTTTCAGCATAGTCCTGCAGATAGTTCCACAGCTTATCGGACAACGTATATTTTCTCTCGACATTTGATTCCAGAATCTGCTGTAACTTCGGTCTTGGCCCTTCAGGCGTCGTTGGAAAGCAGAACGCTGGGTTTTCTCCGAAGATATCTTTGCGAAATCCGACAATGAATATTCGTTCGCGATGCTGAGGAACGTAGTCGGCCGCATCAATAATTTTGTCAAACACGCTGTAACCAAGTTCCTCCAATGTTCCCTGAATTGTGGACCAGGTCTGGCCTTTGTCGTGCGATCTCAGATTCTTAACGTTCTCTAGCAGCAAGGTGGGTGGCTGCTTTCGGTCGATGATGTCGGCAAGGTGAAAGAACAATGTGCCTTGAGTTCGATCCTTGAATCCATGGGCGCGACCAAGGCTGTTTTTCTTCGACACGCCAGCAATTGAAAATGGTTGACACGGAAACCCGGCAGCCAATAGATCGTGATCGGGAATGCTGCCGGACTGAGTCAATTCCATCACATCGCCGGCGGCATCTTCCCCAAACCAGTGCTGATAGGTCTTCTGAGCGTACTTGTCTTTTTCGCACGAAAACACGCAGCGGCCGCCGACCGATTCCAACCCAATGCGAAGACCACCAATGCCCGAAAATAGGTCAATGAATGAAAATGGCAGACTCGTTTCATGTGACTTCATCGGTGCTTCGTGAGTAAATGCATCGTCTGGAAACAGCGATGGGGGGTTCGCATTTGATCGAGGTCGACAATTCGCTTCAGATGCTTCCAGCGCAGCAGACAGGAACGACAGTAGCAAGTCATCCTCGTCTACTCCTATTTGCTCTGCCAGCCGCGAAAGCCGCGCCTGAATGTCCCCGGGAAGGTCCCGCACGACGTTCTGCATGAATCCGATTACTCCAGCGAAATAGCTGATCTTTCAGATAATACCATTAGACTATGCTGAAACAATCAGGTGACTTGACAAACACAAAGACTTACCGATCTGCCGTATGATCCGGGCTGAAGGTTGGTGTTATGTTAGTGATTCCCTAACGAACTTCCCCCAATGTCATGCCTTACAGCCCGAAGCGTCTTCCCATTTTTTCTAAGACAACCAGTCAACGGTGATTCGGGCAGCTTGTTCTTTTCCGGTAGGAACCAAGTATCGCAGTTGTCAACATATGTCATCGTATGTATCAAATTATGCAATGATTGTGTGCTGAATTCTCAGAGCTGCCGAGCTCGCTGACTTTGATGGAAGACAAAGACGTGTCGTACTCTCCTCAATCGCTTCTCATGAATAATCCAGATACCGATTTTTCAGCAGCAGTAAAAATCGGCGAATACAAAGTACCGGATGGACAAACGCCAGGACGTCTCGGCGTTCAAGGCGTCGCCATTTTGTCGGCACTCGTGTTCGCAACATATTTTTTTGCGTCGCCTGTTTACGCTCAGAAAGCAAAGGCTGCGACTGACGAAGATGTGTTCCGATCGACTGTGCGGCCTACGGAAGCGCTTACGCCTGAACAGGAGCTTGAGAAGCTAAAGGTGCCAGGCGGGTTTAAAGTCACGCTATTCGCGAGTGAGCCACAGTTGCAAAAGCCACTGAACATGGCATTTGACGCGGATGGTCGTTTGTGGGTTACCGGTTCGAATGAATATCCGATTCCCGCAAAAGAAGGCGAGGGGCACGACTCGGTTAGAATTCTCGAAGACACAAATGGTGACGGCACTGCCGACAAAGTCACTGTCTTTGCCGATAACCTGAACATCCCCATTGGTTTGTATCCCTACAAAGATGGCGTTGTGGTTTTCAGTATCCCCAATATTCTGTTTCTGCGAGACACCGACGGTGACGGAAAAGCGGACACGCAGGAAGTGCTGTACGGCCCGTTCGACACGTCACGAGATACTCACGGCATGAACAATGCGTTTCGCCGAGGATTCGATGGCTGGCTGTACTGCTGCCACGGATTCAACAATCAATCTCGGGTTGCCGGCCGTGACGGACATGAAGTTGCAATGAACAGCGGCAACACTTATCGCATTCGACTTGATGGTTCACGAATCGAACACTTCACTCACGGACAGGTGAATCCGTTTGGAATGACAATCGACGCCAATGGCGACATCTTTACGTCTGACTGTCACACAAAGCCTGTGACTCTGTTAATGCGTGATGGTTATTACGAGAGCTTTGGCAAACCCGATGATGGCCTCGGCTACGTCCCCGATGTCATGGATCATCTGCACGGTTCCACCGCAATTGATGCCATCTGCCAATATCAAGGCACGGCATTTCCGGAAGAATATCATGACAATCTATTTATCGGAAATGTGATGACCTGTCGTGTTCATCGCAATTCGATTGTCCGCACGGGGGCTTCAATTCGCATGCACGAAGAACCAGACCTGCTGGTTTCTGAAGATCCCTGGTTTCGCCCATCTGACATACAGGTGGGGCCAAATGGCGACGTGTTTGTAGCCGACTTTTACAACCGCATCATCGGTCACTACGAAGTTCCTCTGGATCATCCTGGCCGAGATCGCGAACGCGGACGCATCTTCAGGATCTCGTATGTCGGTGAAGAAGCAGATTCGCCAGCAGCGACTAAGGTCGATCTGAAGCTTCAATCCGCTGCTGTGCCTGACCTTTTAAATGCACTGAACAGCGATAATAAAAACGTCCGCCAAATTGCGAGTGATCAGATTGTCGATAGACTCGGCGTGACTGCTGCGGCAACTGTCAAGGAAGCCATTCCGCAGGAACTCAGTTCCGAAAATCAGACCAGCGTGCCACACCTATTGTGGGTGTTGCAACGCCTGAATTCCATGGACGATCTAACGCTGGCGGATGCTTTCCAGAAAGGCAACGAGCGGACACGGATTCACGCGATGCGAGTCTGTTCTGAACTTACCGGGAATCCAGGTTTCGATTCTTTGATACGACTGGGGCTGCGAGATCCGTCGGCTCTTGTATGTCGAGCTGCTGCCGACAGCGCGGGACGCCACAATTCCGTTGATATCGCTAAGGAAGTAGTAAATGCGATTGCGGTATGTCCGCAAAACGACGTTCACCTGTTGCACGGGTTGAAGATTGCTTTGCGGAATCAACTTTCCGACGATACTGTTGCTCAGTGGTTTGCGACCTCGTCACCTCCTGCAAGTGCGAGCCGGGTGCTTGCCGAAGTAATTCCGGCGGTAACGACGTCGTCCGCTGCGGAACTCGCAATCGCATTGGTGAAGAATGGATCACTGTCGGACGAACAGTCAGAGCGGCTTGTCGAATACAACGCTCAATACGCATCAGGAAGTGCAGCCCATGATTTGATAGACATCGCAAAACAGCTTGAGCCCAGACAACATCACCTGAAGACTCTTATCTGGACAGCATTGTCAGACGGCTATCTGCGCCAAAAAGCTGAGCCTCCGGTGGAATTCGTTGAATGGAGTCGACTGTTGTCCGAACAGATTCTTCAATCCTTTGACATCGACGATCTGTCGTGGGGCGAATATTCATTAGATGCGCAGCCAATGGTTGAATGGACTGAAGAACCGCGTTACGCGGTAAAGGGGACCGAAATGAAGACTCCGTTTATCAGCAGCCTGCCTGGCGGTGAAAAGGGAGTCGGCATTCTGCGTTCTCGACCGTTTGTGCTGCCGTTTTCCATGCAGATTCCAGTCTGTGGACACCTCGGGTTGCCAACGGACGCTCCTCAGCCGGACAACAGAATCGTTGTGCGAGACTTCGTGACCGGGGAAGTCATCAAGGCGGCTTTGGCACCGCGGAATGATATCGCCACGACGCTTGACTGGGACTTTCCCGGATATGTTGGGCGCCGAGCATACCTGGAAGTCATTGACGGTCTTTCAATTCCATCGTATGCCTGGATAGCCGTGGGGAGTGTGACACCGCGAGTTGTTTCGGTTACAGATTTTGATCCGAAGGGAGTGACGGCTCAATTACAATCGGCCGTTCAGATTCTGCTTCGGCGACAAAACAATGGACTGTCGTTGTCACCCGAAAATCTTCAACGTATGACAGAAATAGTTGAGGCTCAGCAACTCGGCGGTGAGCTTCGATCGCTGGCGGCGCGGTCGCTGTTGATTCATCATGGTCGTACATCGTTACTTGCAGTCGCCGACGTTTTGCAGACAGGGAACACACCACGACTAGTCGATAATGGTATTACAGCTTTTTGCGTCCACGATGCAGCAAAGCCGAGTACGACTGGTGACCACAACACAGAACGCAGCGCCGAGCAGCAACTGCTGACAAACATATTTGCGATGCTGGAAGGCGGGCTTCGCACGCGGCTGGTCAAGTCTTTGGCAGAAACTCCGAAAAGCGCAGAACTACTGTTGTCGTCAATCGAATTCGGGACGCCCTCTGCTCAGGTGCTGCGGGATGATCGAATTGCTCAGCAGCTGTCAGCTTACGGCGAAGCGTTTGCCAGTCGAGTTACTTCGCTAAAAGCAGATCTTCCGCCGGAAACCGACAACACGGATACCCTGACGGCCAATGTGATTCGTCGACTGCACCTGGGTGAAGGCGACTGGGAACTCGGCAAGAAAGTATTCACAAAAAACTGTTCAGCGTGCCATAAACGCGCTGCTGAAGGTGGCAACGCGGGACCTCAACTGGACGGCATCGCAACACGAGGCACAGCTCGATTGCTTGAAGACATTCTTCACCCGAATCGCAACGTTGACGTCGCCTTCCGCACTTCGATTCTGCAGTTAATCGACGGTCGCGTTCTTACGGGACTGATTCGCGAATCATCTGATGGCATCACGCTCACGCTGTTGAATACCGAAGGCAAAGCTCAAACGGTGGCGGTCGAGGATATAGAAGAACGGAAGCAATCAACCCTGTCTTTGATGCCAGCGAACGTAAGCAAACTTGTGAACGAAGAGGAACTGATGCATCTGGCGAAATGGCTCATGAATTGACCGCCTTCCTGTTTAAGTATCAGGCGGAATACATCGGCAGCAAGTATCCAGTTTTCGATGCATTTAAGACAATCGAAGCCGGGGAATTACAGCATGTGATTTGACGACATAGACGGCGCGAATCGCAATACTGTCTGCGGTATACGTGCCGCTTGCTTTGCTTTTGACTGACTGCACACTCATGAACTCATATGTTTACGCGATCGCCACGATGGACACAAAAGGTAGGGAACTAGCCTACGTGGCGCGGTGCCTCAACGCTGCGGGAGCCGCAGTTCGCACGGTAGATGTTAGCACTTCTGCGACGCCGCTTGACCAGCAGTCTACGGTTTCTGATATTCATCGCGACGTTGTACTGTCCGGGACCGCAATTGACGAAGCGGGTGATCGTGGCACTGCAATCGCCACTATGGCCGAAGCACTGCGACAATTTATGGTTCAGGAATGTCGGGCCGGCCGGGTTGCGGGAGTCATCGGCATCGGTGGTAGCGGAGGCACAGCTTTGATTACTGCAGCCATGAGATCACTGCCGATTGGTCTACCTAAACTGATGGTGTCAACTGTTGCCAGTGGCAACACCGCAGGCTACGTCGACTGTTCTGATATTGCGATGATGTATTCGGTTGTTGATGTTGCGGGGCTGAATGTCGTTTCCCGAACGGTGCTGGGCAATGCGGCTCACGCGATGGCAGGCATGGTCGCACAGTTACCGCCATTAGCCGAATCCCGTCCGGCGCTGGGCATGACAATGTTCGGCGTCACAACACCATGCGTCACGGCGATACGCGAATCGCTGGAAGCCAGGGGATATGACTGTCTGGTGTTTCATGCAACCGGTGCGGGGGGGCGTGCAATGGAGCAGCTTGTCGAATCGGGACTGATTCGAGGCGTCCTGGACATGACGACCACCGAGGTCGCAGATCAAGTTGTTGGAGGCATTTTTCCCGCAGGCCCTCATCGGTTTGACAAACTGCTGCAGGCTCGCATCCCTTTAGTGATGAGCCTGGGAGCGGTCGACATGGTGAACTTTGGAGCACTCGATTCGGTGCCTGAAAAGTTTCGCCAGCGCAGCCTGCACGTACACAACGATCAGATCACACTGATGCGAACAAGCGTAGCGGAAAATCGTGAAATTGCTCTCTGGATCGCAGCCAAACTAAACCAATCCGTCGCGCCCGTCACAATGCTTATTCCGGAACACGGCGTTTCAATGCTGGATGCCAAGGGACAACCTTTCTTTGACGCGGAAGCCGACGGTGTGTTGTTCAGCGAACTTGAATCGCAGATTCAACAAACCGACACTCGAAAAGTCGTTCGCGTTCCACACCATATTAATGACGCGGAATTTTCAGCCACTGCGGTCAAACACTTCGACCAGCTAATGTCCGCTGCAACGACTTAGAGTCAGCTTTTTCCTCTGAACCCCAGCCAGCTCAACTATCCGGGAAACAATGCTACTGACGAAGCCTGAGGTTGCCAGTTACATTTCTGGCGGACAGAGTATCTACTGTCATCCGGAATTCAGATACGCCGCGTTTGAGCGTGGCAGAACAGAATTGAAATACGAAACGGTCTACAACTCTTCGCCGCCGGATACGTGTATAATTTCTCCGGTGATGAATTTTGATCGCAGCAAAAACACGATGGCTTCGCAAACGTCGGATGGCTGACCGCTGCGTTGCAACGGTATCGATTCGCCAGCTCTAACAGCGTGCCAGTCGGAACGGTCGGCTGGTGGCAAAATCGCTCCGGGGGCAATCGCGTTCACCTGAATGCGCGGAGCTAACTGTTGAGCCAGCCCCTTGGTTATACTCACCAGCGCTGCTTTGGTGGCGGTGTAAACCAGATGAGTTTCTGGTGGTCGCTGTGCCCGCCAATCCAACATGTTTATGATGTGCCCCGTTTCGAGTTCGTGTAACTGTCCAGCCAGCTGCTGGGCTAAAAACAACGGCGCCAGTGTGTTGATCGCGAAGTGCTGTTCACAGTGTTTTGTGTCGATGTTTTGCAGGCTCACATCATCGAACACAGCCGCGCAATTGATCAGAACTCGAATCTGTCCGATCGATTTCGCTGCGGCAAAGATCTTTTCCGCAGCCGACCTTGGGCAACTCAGGTCGGCTGAAACAACTACGCTACGGCAACCCAGTTTTCTGATCTCTGACGACACTAACGCGGCTTCGTCTTCAGACTTGCCGCAATGGACGACAACATCCAGTTCAAGTTCCCGCGCTAATGAAAGGGCGATTTCTTTGCCCAGCCGTTTGGCGGCACCAGTCACAACCGCAACACTGCCGGTCAGCGGCTTGATGTCTATCGACGGGTAGCTTACGGTGGCGTGGTCATCTGCCATCACAGCGAAACAGATTCACCGTCGAGGCTACGGTGCATTTTTCGCAACGCTTCGGCTTCAATCTGCCGAACACGTTCACGAGTCAATCCCAGGGCTTCGCCGATTTCTTTCAGCGTGCGAGGTTCGCAGTCATCCAGGCCGAATCGCATTCGGAGAATTGTTGATTCCCGTGGATTCATTTCATCCAGCAAGCGGAATACGTGCTTGAGATTATCATTGTTGATCATCTCGTCTTCCGGCCCCAATGTGCGATCATCCGGAATGATGTCGCCCAGTGTCATGCCGCTTTCGTCCTGCTCTGATTGCGGAGCAGCGTTGTACAGAGCAATCGCTTTTTTAACGATGCGAAGTTTCTTTTGGGGGATCCCCATTTCGTTGGCGATATCTTCCGGGGTCGGAACGCGTTTCAGCTCTTCTGCCAGTTTCGATGATGCTCGACGCCACTTTGATAGCAGTTCGACCATGTATGCCGGCACGCGAATTGTCTTTGCCGTATTGACGAGAGCACGCTTGATGGATTGTTTGATCCAGTAACTTGCGTATGTACTGAAGCGCGTGTTCATGTCGGGGTCGAAGCCCTCGACGGCTCGCAGCAGTCCAAGGTTACCTTCTTCGATCAGATCCTGGAGAGGCAGACCTTTGCCGGAATAGCCGCGAGCAATATTCACAACGAGCCTCAGATTTGCTCGGACCATCCGATCGCGAGCTGATGCGTCGCCTGCTGAAATTGATCGTGAAAGTGATTTTTCTTCATCAGCCGTCAACAGGGCCGTTTCGTTGATCTCTCGAAGATACGTCTCCAACGGAGTCTGTACACGAGAGCCGGCACGAGTTCTGCTGCTGGTTGATTGAGACATGGTTATCCACTACATTAAGATATTTACGTTTTGACTTCTGCGTCCGACGAGTCACTCACAAAGTGGCGTCACAAGCACTATCGGTAGCCTGGACCGAACGGTTGACTGAACACCGGCAGAAATTGCCGCCACTAAAGAAACACCCGCCTATCGACGGCCATCCGGCCACATACGAATAGCCGTCATAACCGCTACACTTCCCGGGGCCGTGTTTTCCGTGCTCGTGTCAGATTGAACATCCAAATCGTTCGTTAGAACGAATTGACTTTCAAAACGATGTTTCTACTCTTCAACTTGTATCAGGTCGATGGCGCAATTGTGCGCCGCATTGATATCAAACGATCAGTGAGAGGTTTCCGCTTGTCTGCGATAACATGGATTCGATGGAGTGAAACGGTTCAGTCAGCGACAGGCGGCAGCTGCAGCACGTTGATTGAACTGTGTGGGCGTCAGTTGGCAGAAGCGGCCCGAACGCCGTCTGTGAAGGACTTTCTGACAAGGGAACTGTCCGAACTGGCTACGGAACTGGCGGTGCAATGGCTGTCGGTGATTAAGGTGATTCCGGGGCCGGAATGGCAAACCGTCGCTGAGCATGGACGCCATTCGCTGGCAAAACGTCCCACTCAGTTGTGGAACGACTGTCTAGAAAAGCGTTTGGCCGCAATTCAGGATGCTGGAGACGGCTGGTCTTCGTTTTGTTTTCCGCTGGCCGAAGCCAACGGTGGTGGTGACCTGCTGGTCGGAGCAAGCCGCAAAGCGGATGATAGTCTGGGCATGTCTGGACTTTTGTCGGCTCGTTCGCTTAGCCTGGCAATTAGCCTGGCAAATCAACAGTTAGAATCCAGGCGTCATGTTGATCGTCTTAAGTCCACGCTGGACATCGCCTCGCGGTTGTCGGCGGCTGAGGAAACGGCTCCACTGCTGGATCTGATCGCCAAAGAAGCCACTCGCTTACTGGACTGCGACCGCAGCAGCATTTTTCTGTGGGATAAAGAACGCAATGAACTCGAAGCGCGTCCTGCCTTAGGCGTGGCCAGCGGTTCGCTGCGTTTACCAGCTAAAGGCGGCATTGTCGGTGAGACGCTTAGAACTGGCGCCGCAATTGTTGTTGATAACGCCTACGAAGATCCTCGGTTCAATCAGGAAGTAGATCAGCGGAGCGGCTATCTTACTCGCAATCTTGTCTGCGTGCCGCTGCGAGACGCGGATGGTGAAATCGTCGGCGCGTTTGAAGGCATCAATCGGAACGACGGCCGTTCGTTCAGCGACGATGACGTGGAATGCCTGGCTCAGCTTGGTACGCAGGCGGCGGTCGCGGTCCGCAATCTTCGCGAACGAAGTCTGCTGAATCGAAGCCGCGATCAGCTGGCCGAAAAATTTGCCAGCCAGGTTGAGATTGTCGGAACAAGTTCTTCTGTCAGTGCTTTGCGCGATACGGTGAGGCGACTGGCATCGACCGACCTGCCAGTGCTGGTGTTGGGCGAAAGCGGTACGGGCAAGGAAGTTGTCGCCAATGCCATTCACTTTGGTGGTGCTCGGGCGAACAGTCCGTTTGTGGCCGTCAACTGCGCGGCGATTCCAGAATCGTTGCTCGAAAGCGAACTGTTTGGCCACGAACAGGGCGCGTTTACGGACGCGCGTGATGCTCGGCAGGGAAAATTTCAGTTAGCCGACGGAGGAACACTGTTCCTTGATGAAATTGGCGACTTGAGTCTGGGTGGTCAGGCGAAACTGCTTCGTGTCCTTGAACAGAAAGAAATTACTCGAGTTGGTGGTTCCAGCATCATTCCGATTGACGTACGAATCGTTGCCGCGACGAATTCTAATCTCGTCGAAGCAGTGCGAGAAAAACGTTTTCGTGAAGACCTGTACTATCGAATCAGCGTTGTCACATTAGACCTGCCTCCATTGCGTGACCGGCCTGAAGACATACTCTTATTGGCCGAACATTTTCTGCACCGCTTTGCCGGTCAGGCCCGTCGTCCTTCATTGCAACTGACATCGGATGCTCGACGCCGACTTCAGGCTCACGCATGGCCCGGCAATATTCGCGAACTTCGTAATCTAATGGAACGCGTCGCTTTTTTGGCGCCGAACGATCGAGTTGATGTCGACGACCTGGCTTTCATACTCAGCCCTGAGCATGACGGCGGCACTCAGTTTTCGCTTGATCTTGGCTTGGACAACGCAACCCGAGAATTCCAGAAAGACTTTATTCGTCGAGGAGTCAAGCAGGTTGGCAGCAACATGACAGACGCCGCCAAGTTGCTGGGACTGCATCGGTCCAACCTTTATCGCAAGATGAAGCAGCTGAAGATGATGGAAGTACTTGGTGAACTAGAGGGGGAATAACCCGTCCTTCAGGTGTCGGCATCACGGCCTATCGCATACTGGAACGATCCTGAATTCTGGGCGGATACATACAGGCCGCCACGGCGCTAATGCCCCGCTACGAAGATGCCGCGTTTCCAAGCTTCCTGCGTCGGTGCCAACTGACGGTATTACAAAGACCCGTTTTCGGCCGGGCGCGGCGTTAGCAAAAGCGGTGGCTATCAGGTGTTGCAAAGATTCCGTCAACAATCAACGCACGTTCGCCGCACGCCGTAATAAAAAACGGTAGACAAAGAACTGCAACAGGAAGTTGCTAACGTATAAAAGCCACTGCTGTCCGCCTGCAGAGATCCTGACCGTTCACGAACAAGCAACTGCACTGAAGAACTGAGCAGACTAAAGAAACGTTGTAAGGCATTGTCGAGCGTCGGCCTGTTAGAAATACGATCCGGATACACCATGTTTCATTCCTGAAGCGTCCCTTTGCGAAACGATCCGTTGATGCGCGTCAAGGTGCGGCCGGGCTAGGGTGAATGAGCATTTCGCAAATGTGCGGAATGGTGCTGCGGCTTGGAAGTAACCTTTTGTTGACCAGACTTCTGGCTCCGGAAGCTTTTGGCATTCTGGGAACAGCTCTGGCATTCATGACGACCTGGGAATGGCTGTCCGACATGGGTGTTCAGTCCGCGTTGATTCGTCATCCAAATGCAACTCAGAAAGAATATCTCAGTACCGGCTGGTGGATTACATTGTATCGCGATATCGGCCTGACATCGGGTGCCGCCGCGTGTGCCTGGCCAGCAGCACTGTTCTATAACGAAACTCAGCTATCGGGAGTTCTTGCCGTTCTGGCACTACGTTCGTTGATCATCGGTTTTCGCTGCCCTGGTGTTCCTGTGCTCAGACGCGAACTGAATTACAAGTCAATTTTTGTCGACGAACTTAGCATGACCATCCGCGGGACCATCACAAGTGTGGGCTTTGCTTTAATCTTTCCTTTCGTCTTACGATTCGGGGTTACGGTCAGCTACTGCTTCAGTTTTTGCTGGAACGCGTTTATGTTAGCCTCGCAATGGTATTCTACGCAGTTGCGTTAGCTGTACATCAATGCCTGATAACAACCCTAACGACGCAGGCGGGGCGTGGGACTCGCGACGTCTTAGCTGTTGTTAACTGTTGCATTGACGGCCACTCAGGCCACGATTGCCGGAATGTGACTTAGGCCAGATTGCATCCGGTCTCGATCACGCTTGGCTGCACTGCTGGGGGTGTCATGGCGGCTCATCTTATTTCAGGTCTGCATGCCAGTTAGGTTTGCATTGAAAAACACATTGTTCGGTCAGCACTGATCGCACGCCGAAGATGAGTCCAGACTGGATGTCGAGATCATCCGGACCACAACTGCGTCGCCGAATCACATTTTCCGGGACAAAGTCGGGGGAATCAAGACTCGAAAAAGTCACGGCGGCAACGGTTGGCTTGAACAATTCAATCATCCGTGAGCCACAACGCCAGCAAGGTTCCGAAAACCACTACTGCGCGATTCTCAATATGGGTACGCCGAGTCAGCACGTGAGTGAATTCGGCAATGGCTAGAATTCAGTTGCCCACGCCGCGAGCTTGTATGTTGGCAATTTCAGAACTGTTTCTAGCTAAACAGTACATCCATCACTTTTCCTTGGTTCAGATGAATTGGTCGTCCAGTGCGATCATGCAAAAGTGACCGAGGATCGACACCCAGCGAATCAAACACTGTGGCGCCGATGTCGTTGGGATGCCACGGGGTTGTGATGGGATACGCGCCAATTTTGTCTGTGGCACCAATTACCTGGCCGCCACTTACTCCGCCGCCAGCAAAGACGGCCGTATAGCCATGAGCCCAGTGATGTCGGCCCGGAACTTTGTCGGCGGCTAATGGTGATATCTGTGGAGTGCGACCAAATTCACCGACAACGATGATCAGTGTTTCGTTAAGGCGTCCGCGATCATGTAGGTCGTCAATTAATGCGCTGACTCCCTGATCTGTCGGGGGCAGAAGTTCGTTTCTGCAACGAGCGAAATGGTTCTCGTGAGAATCCCACGACTGCACAATTCCCATGTTGCACTGGATGAACGGAACCTCAGCTTCTACCAGACGTCGTGCCAATAACAGCGTTTGACCTCGAGTGTTTCTGCCGTAGCGTTCTCGTGTTTCAGCGGTTTCCTTATCAATATCGAAGGCGGAAGAAAGCCGCCCTGATGAAAGCATCGAATACGCGGCCGCCTGGTATTCAGTCAGTTGATGCACGTCTCTGGATTTTTCGATCTCACTGCGCTGTTCGGTTACCTGATTCAGCAAACGCCAGCGACCTTCCAGTCGGCCGGCGCTGATTCCATCAAGCAGGCTTAGGTCATTAACTTTGAACGTGTCGCTGTTCGGATCACCTTTCACCTGAAACGGATCATGTTTCGGCCCAAGGAAACCGGCATGCTGAGCGGGCCAGATTAACGTACCTTCGACCAGCGGCCCTGGAATAGTGACCTGACTTGGCAATCCATCGGCAGCGGGGCGCAGATAATCGAGTGCTCCGCCATAGCACGGCCAGTCAATGCGATTCAACGATTTGTCCTGATTGGAATCGCCTCGAAAAATCTGCGGCATGCCAGTCAGTATGTTATGAGTTCCCGACAGATGGCGATTGTCTGCGTGAGCCATGGAACGAACAACGGCCAGATGTTTTGAGCGTTCTGCAAGCCCTGTCATCAGTTCACCAAAATACAGGCCCGGCGTATTTGTGGCAATGGGCGAGAACTCACCCTTAGTTTCTGCGGAATCGGGTTTGGGGTCGAACATATCGATGTGGCTGCCGCCTCCGGTCAAAAAGACCAGCACCACCGATTTGACTTTAGCCGGCTGCGGGCGAGCGGGAGCCGCAGCGGCCCGCAGATTCAGCAGTCCCGAAAGACCTATTCCAAAGAATGAAGAAGCACCAACCTGCAGCAATTCTCGACGGTGAAAAGCCATTGGAAAACTCGCGTTTCAGGAAGCGGTGAGCGGAGGTGGAGGGAAGTCGGGCGTATCTCAAACAGTGTACTCGACGCTGCTTTGGAATGCACCTTCACGACAGAATGGCAGCACGGTGGGTGCGCTCAGGGAATACGTTATTTTATGTGAGTGTTAATTTCCAGTATTGATTCCACTGTTTGCTGTACATGTTGGCGCAGAGTCCTGCCATTCGGTTGACACGTCGGACTCGCCATCGTGCTCCTGTTTGTTTGAGCCGTCGCCCGATCATATTCTTGCAGGCTCCTTCGACCTGGCCGCTGCCGATAGAACGGCCCGTCGCAAGGCGATCGGCGTAATTCA
>Ga0209390_10007124_pt1 | contig 14511 bp, 13 predicted proteins | sample BON01_FD_187212 | JGI IMG/M metagenome (GOLD analysis project Ga0209390, IMG submission 187212) | Freshwater microbial communities from Lake Bonney liftoff mats and glacier meltwater in Antarctica - BON-01 (SPAdes) (version 2) | ecosystem: Environmental > Aquatic > Freshwater > Ice > Glacier... | reverse complement strand
CCAGTGTCGGATGAATCCAATGTGTCGCGTCTAGTAGAAAAAGTGTCGATTTCAAACGACGAGCTTGGCAAGAGGAAATTGCAAAACGATCTCGAACTCGATGAACGACGCCAAACCCTGGCAGAAACGACAAGCAACGCGCTGAAAATCGAGTCTGAATGACAACACACACCGGACTTGCACTGTATTCGTCGATTCAATAAAAAAACGTCTATGTTTAACATGATATGATTAGTGTTGTTTTTGTTTTAAGAGTCTTTTTGGTTGGAATTTAGTCTTCGTCCTCCACAGAAGAGGCATGAAAGCCAAAAATCTCCATACTCGTCGGAAGTATGCGTGGGTTCGGGTTGTATGACCCCGGTTTTGGAAGCATGTGTGCCGGCAGCTCGCACCAGAAATCGGGCTCTTTCACAGAATCAATACGCACATAGGTCATAGACCAGTCGGTAATGACGTAAGGCCATTGACAAACCCATGGCACGTTGCATTTGATGCTGAGATGCTTCATGTCGGGCTTGCGCGCCTCGTCGGGAGAAGTGATGTAGTGGTCATCGTTGGTGATGCTTCTCACACGCACTATCTCTCGCATCTTGGAAGATTTATATTTCTTGTGCTTATTGTAGACAAAGATGCTTGTGGCAGTGTCGCACTTCTTCTTGCGTGCATACAGAACGCCAGACGGATCAAACATCCGCGTTACGCCATCTTTCTCGTACCGGAAGGACTGAAAACCATTAATAATGGAATATCGTGGATAGATTGTGTCCTCACCACCATCCCTGTCTCTAACATTTAGTGGAGACAGCATCGTGCCACAGCGGACGATTTTTGCACTTTTCTGGAAATTGATACCTTTTATAGCCATGGAGCCCCAAAATTCCCCGAAATAGCACCAAAAACACACCATGGCCGTTTTTTTATTCGCTGCCGTTTGTACATGTTTCCTATTTGTATTACTCTTGATAAGATAACTATAATTACACACTGTATAATTACACACTGTATACTTTCACACGCTTTGTTATATAAACACCTGGAAATTAGCGTCAATTTACACACATGGCGACATTGTTGGAGGTTGTGCAAAATCGCACGAAATTTAAGATGTGTCGAGAAATGATCCGTCAAATCAATATTTGTGAGCGTTCTTACGTTGAGACAGAGCACAGATCAAACGATTTGGGCATTGAGTTCAACATGTCATTACCAGTTTACAATTTTCCGGTTCTATTCAATAATATGTTGATAGATATGGGTCATGATTTTACAAGACTACACAACTTCGAAACACTCGACACCGAACTGCTCTTCAATTATGTGCTATATGATCATTGGAGTAAAAAGAAAAACCGGCTTGTATATTTTTGCACTGCGTCCTGCGAAACTCCATTGTTACAGAACAGATTTATGCAGTTTATGGCATATGTAGTCAGTGTGAACAGATTGGCAGCTCACAATATTATGGAACGATACGCGTATGATTTCCAAAATGAGATGTTAGATGAAGTATTTCAGATGGCAAACCTACACACTATGCTGTGGTGGGCCCATCTTGTACATGCACCACTTATGATAAACAACTTCCACTCTATTATGCACTCCTATATGCGGACTGCGCCCGACAATTCGGTGTCTGCCCGCTCTCGTATTACGGCGGCAGTCATGACACGAGATCTTTTTACACGGCTCAAAATGATTGTTCATTATTATGGGGAGGCCTATTTAAAACACATTCCATTACATGACGATTATGCCACAGAAACACTTGTTACAACAGCACTGTACAATGGTGATCTCACCGGCACAAACCCAGTCATGTGTGAGCTGTTACATTATCTAATTCACATTGCTCCCGACACCTTAAGAATTCCAGGACGGAAAAACTCCCGACACAATGCTTTCACCGCGGTAATAGAACGGTGCAATGATGAAACAAACCCGCAGCATCACTTCATAGTGGAAAGCGTCATGCAATACGCGCGGTGGCAACAGGACATCCTCGACATAGTACCCGACACAGGAAATAAAACACTTTTTCAGGTGGCCCAAATGGCTGATAATACGCTTGTCTTGGGATATATTACCAATAAATTCGAGACTTCTATGTGAAAAATCACAAAACGTGGCACCCAATACAATTTTCGCTGGAATATTGTTTATTTTGAATCAAACTTGCCGATGTCGTTTGCAAATCAAAAAAAACTTATGTTATGAATACCAACAAATCCTGGCAGGATATGTTTATGTATACACAGTCCTATACATTGTAATCGAAGGAGTAACCTCGACAAGAAGAATATAAAACATTGAAATGGAAGACACCCAGTCCGCAGCTGTCAAGCCAAATGTACAGATAATTGCGTCATTTTCGCAGTTCCAGGACCAATCGCACTGTCCCATTGTTCCGGGACCAATCACACGGTCCCAATTTCGTATTTTTTTTTAAAAAATAAAATACACGCGAACGCGAAGCGACGCTCGAGATTGAGCTTCGTTGGTGATTGCAGTGAGGCAGACGTCTGCAGCGCGCACAGATGAGCTTGGACGGCGGATGCGATCGAAACAATGGTGGTGCAGGTGGCGGTAGCGGTGGCATTGCAGTTGACAGTGCTGTCGCCATGTTCCCCGCAAAACTGATGGACTTCGCAGACGATCTGTTGGCAGGTATCTTTCGCTCGCTAGCGATGGAGCACGATTCACTAGCTTTGGAACACGATTCACTGGCCTTCTTCGTTTGTGTCAAGCTCGTCAATCGCCGGGTGATGTGTTTGATCAGGAACCAACTGCACGCCGAGTATCTAGCCGCTCTCCATGCGCTTGCATACCTTGTTCCAGGAACCCGCATTCCGTGTGGCGCAGCAAATGTTATGCCTATATCATCACCTATGGATTCGGACGAGACGATGCAAATTTACTATGACAACCTGGTGCTCGCACCCAATGGTCTAGAGGTAGGTGGGACTTTTAATTATAATAGCATGTTTCCAGTGGGATCAGGGGAGATGGAAGCGGATGACGATGGACAACGTGTTTTTTTGCTCCTGGTTATGACCACTTGGTGCGTAGTGCACATCTATGACCCTCAACTGGTATTAGGAGATGGTATGAGCGACGTATCTGACGTGTCGAGGCTGCCAAATAATATTCGGTCTTCCATGGGTCACTTCGATTTGATATGGTCATACGACCGTCTGCGCCAGCTGCGGCAGAATGACGTAGGCTTTTATTTTCGGTTTGTTCGCGTGCGTGCAGACACAACCATGCAAAAAGTGTTTGACGCCATCACTTTCGTCGAGGGCTGGAATATATCCGCCTATAACATGTTCATAGGAGACGAGAAAATTGACCCAGACGTAGATGTACTGGGGTCGTCGGAAATTGACGGTGACGATCCATGGCGACGATCCATTAAGTGGCCGCCAGTGAGCATCCGTGTTGGACGTGTGCTGGAGGGCGTAGACAGTGACATTGATGACAATGAGGACAGCAGCGACAGCGACGAGCATGTCAGTGGTGATAGCCAGAACAAGAGTGGTGACAATTCTCTTGATGTGTCACCTTAAGAAATCAAGGACGGAAAAACTCGCGACACAATGCTTTCACCGCGGTAATGGAACGGTGCAATGATGAAACAAAACCGCAGCATCACTTGTCAAGACCGCTATCCGTGCTTGTTTCAACTAAAGAACAGTAAAAGAGGTCTAGACTGGTAAAATGTAAAATGAAAATGCTGTGGCGAGCTGTACTCGAAATATATATATATATGAATAAAATTTATTAAAACACTCAGTTTTGAATGGAGCAAGCACTGGGAGTCGATCTCTTGCCGTATGTCATGAGCGTTGTGCCACCGTCTCGTGTCCAAATTGCACATCTCCGAGATTTGCGGCGGGTGAGCAGAGAATTCAAACGAGCTGTCGACTTCATCTTAGTCGACAAAAATTGGCTGCGGCCGCTCAGAGAGCATGTGAACACACCACCAACTCACTTGAACCGTTTTGAATACATGCGAGAATATAACTTCGACCGTGCAACGCAAGAATTCATCATCACACGGCTCATGCAAGAACTGGCGATTCCCGAGAATGACGCGTTAGTCCCAGCTATGGTCTTGGCGAGACAAAACGTCCGCAACACTCGTATGCACTCGCTGGTAGGTTGGGCTATGCGAGTCCACCCAAACAGTCGGATAATACAACTGGACGGCTGCCGTGTTTTGAGTCATGTCAGTCACACAACAGGGTCGTTTGATGGCGACTTTTTGGTGCACACTGTCGCCAGTCTGGCCGCTGTCATGCACGATAATCTGGCCGACGTAGAACTCCAACTAGTCTGCTTAACCACGTTGCGTTGCGTTCTTGATGAAGCATTTGCAGAAGATTTGCCGGCGGTTTACTTGCATGAGATTATACAGACAGAGGCGCATAATTTGCCAAATCTCATCATTGGTGTCATGCGAGAACACCCAGCGAACTATGATTTGCACAAGTGTGCAGCCCGCTTATTGTGCTGGTTCGGAACAGTGATTCGAGACTTGCGAAGCAAGAGTTGCATGAGGACATTTGTGATGCACGAAGCCGAGAACGTACTTCTTGCAAGCATTCACCGACATTTGTTGCACGTCGATCCCGCGACCCTCCCCACCATTTCACATTTTGTGATGAACGATGCACAATCCTATTGCATATTAGCACTAAAACACCTGCTCGAATTCGACATTGCAGGTATGCAGCGCATTGAAGAATCAATGCAATGCGCCATCAATATCACCGTACAAGACAAACACGATTTCGTTGAATCGATGTATGATATGTTTGATATCATTATGGAGGAACTTGAAACGTTTCCGATAAGGAAAACACAAATGCAGAATTATGCTGCCAGCAGTGGTATTGTGCAGATATATTTGCAGAAAATTGCACCAGCTGAAGATGCCGAAGTGAACATGGCGTATACGATGGTGACCAAAATTTGCGAAGGAAATACTGCCACCACCGTGCTCATGGCGGAGGCAGATGTTGTGGGGTCAATCGACAGCGTGGCAGCGAATTCCGAGATAAGAGGGTGCGTGTTGGAACGAGACAAGCTGATCGCAATTCTTGCCTCGCACACAGCGAGACGCACTCTGTCTGTTTGATGCATTTACTTGCTTTTACAAAACGTTTTCACCCTCGGATGCCCGTGCGTTGGTCCTCGGGAAATGTGTGTTGGTTGGACTTTGGTAGACTGGGCAGGGACCGGGCATAGGCGCATACTGCCAGCGCGTTCAAAATTGTACACTGTCAGCACGAAGGCAAACACAGTGGAGTTCTGCGGTTTCGAGGCGCGAATGCTGCGCACAACACGCAAGGCATGAGTGCGGCACTGTTGGAATTGACAGACATTTTCACAGACCACGATGGCATATACATGCCTTTTTTTTGCATTGAATGCAAGTATGTCGCAGTGCACCATGGGTTGACACGTGGGCTGTGGATGCAGCAGATTATCACCGTCACCGGGATCGACAAAGGGAGCAGTGACTGTGGGCTCTAACACGGCTATGTTTCTAGCTGAGATGTACACACCGCGTTCTAGCAGCTTAAAAACAAGGAAAATAAGGAACTCGCGGTTCTTGTGTATATTTAGCTGCACTCGCTTGTATTCATGCAAATGGTATGGCAGAACGAGTGCGGAGCTGTCCATGCGCACGTGTGAATTCAGCGTGGATTTTGAGACGTACAACTGCTTGAGCGTATCTAGTCGAAAAACTGATGGGTGATGCAACATGTCGTTCAAGTACGACAAACTCTTGTCCACGCGCAGCATGCCAGAGTGTGGCATTCACTGGCTCCGTGAACGTTGGACGGAACGTAATGGGGTAAAGATGTTTATATACTAAACACATGCACACCGCTGCAATGCCGCTGGTCGGCATGGATGGCATGGGCGCTTTAGTGCAACGCATTTCTTCACACACAGAGTGTTCATTTCACCGTACAACGCACTCTGGGGTGTGGTGGGCATTGGCGATTTGCTCAGGTTGAGTGAATCCGACTTGCAAAAACAGTCTATTCGCTGTGAACAACAACATACGAAAGTGTGTTGGACCGCGAGCAAACTCGATTGTTACCGCCACCCGCTGTATATATGCACTGACATACAAGATGAGACATTCCGTGCCATGCGTTTCATCTTCTCCCTCGTAACCAACACCACATACACTTTGTTCTGTGCCAGTATTCAGTATGTTATCCTATATTTCTACAGGGTGCTTTTTTTCCAGTCGTTGTACCTGCTCAGTCTGTCGCTGGTGGTCTTCATGTTGTATGCAACGGTATACCTTTACGCACTGTGCATTATTCTGCTCATTGTGTATGACGCAGACACGTTCCGATCGCAAAAAGATATTATCACGGAGTCAAATACTGCCATTGGCGACAACACTCTGTTTGCGTCATCCAGCGAGTTGCCCGACACTGATGTCACCACTGCCCAGGGCACCGGGGGGGGCGATGACGACGGTGTTGACGCGGGTTCTTCAGTTTACAAGGAATATCATGTCGACGCTGTCATAACGGCGTTGCTGTGTCACATGACAGTTTTTTGCAGTACGTTTGCGGTGTTTGCAATTTGCCTCTATGAGTGCATCCACGTTCCACGCAGCGTTTTGTGTCGGATGGCATATGGAGACCACGCAGCTAACAACGCCATCGGTATTGCAATGCTGGTCCTTACATTCTCAGTCATTCTGCCGCTGCTAAATCTATACAAACTGAATGTCGGGACGTCACGGGTGTTACACAAACATATGCCCAGTTTTGTTATCATGTTCACATGTATCTTGCATGTGGCGATCGTCTCCAAAGTGCATTTCTATTCCGTGACGTGCCCACTGCTTGTCTCGTTTTCGGGCTCGCTTTATGTTGTCTATGGTACCATCGCCCTGCACTTTGTCTTCCGCTTTGCCGAACTCGTATTTGCATATTTTATTCGCCACTCGCATCATCACCATCACCATCATCATCACCATCACACTTCGCCTTCGCACATCATTCCCACAACAGACAACCTCTACTCCACAGTGTTTGTCTTGATCTCCAACACCGTTCTTCTTCTGGCCAATCTCGCCTACGCCTGGAGCATCAGCACTGCCTTCAACACATTACAAACCATTGTAATCGTGATTTTTATTATTTCGATGTCTCATCGTGTTATCAAACTACCCACCATCCGCTACTCTAAAAAGCAACAGTAAATATTGCCCCAATTTTTGCGTGAAAAACACCGACGCCACAGCAAACCAACGTGTATGCGCTACAGCAGATCTCGATGCAGTGCCTTTCTCCATAGTGTTATATAGACACTGTAGCGAAAATGGTCCTTCTCTGTGATGTTCATCTTGTAGTTCTCAGGGTCGTACAACTCGCCACTGTCAACAAGAACTTGACGCGCTGCGTACAGGACTTGCTCTTTCGTGTGAACTTCGTTATTCATCGCAGGATAGTTTGGGTCGTACTGCTCTGGTATTGCCATGTCTGTAAAAAGTGATACTCTAGAATTGCATCAAACACACTCTTTTATACATTTTCAGGGTTATTTGCCAGAAATACCCCCCTACCCTGTTACACACAGAACATCATGGCACCTGGTGTGAGGCATAAAAGACAGTTGGGGGTTGTGATTGCACGTAAAGTTCCATTCAGAAGAATAGGCTCATGTGTTGCAACAACAAACAATGTCCAGATGCCAGGACAGACATGCAAACCAAGTGGGTGAATCCAGGCGTAAAGTGCTGGGTCATTGTCGAGATGTGTGGCAATAAAGCACATGCCCGTGACAAGTGCAAATATGGCATCGACACAGAAAATCACGGACGATGGGCTGCGTGACATCTGCACTAGCGCGTACACATAAAACGCCTTGGCGCAGAAACTGTCAATGCATGAGATGACGCCAAACTCTTCTCGGTTTTTGTGATACCAAACGGAGAAGAAAATCACTGTTGAAGTCATAAAGACGAGCTCGTAAAACTGCCGACAAACTGACAGCATAATGGCCAGGACGAATAGTAGGTGCGATGTAATCTGGAAGTCGGTCCATGAGCGGGCATGATGGGTGCATACAGCTACAGATGTTACAGTAATGCATCCTATCCCACACATTGCGTTGTCAGAGTATGCACTGTTATATATACGACCGGGTGTCTTAATGCGTCTTTCCGGACAGTGGCAAGTCGCGACGTTCAGGGCCCTGGGCCTGATAGCGATACAGCACTTTTCCCCAATGAGATCGCGCGACAGCCTCGGTCGTAGTTCGATCCAGAAGAATAGGCTCATGTTTTGCAACAACAGACACGCAAACCAAGTGGATGAATCCAGGCGTAAAGTGCTGGGTCATTGTTGAGATGTGTGGCAATAAAGCACATGCCCTTGACAAGCGCAAAAAGGCATCGACACAGAAAAACACGGACGATGGGCTGTGTGACATCTGTAGAACATCTGGGTCCCATCATTTTCCCGCATTCAGACCCAACATCTGTTCTTTCGCCACGTTAATGTTCGTCTGCATGCACGCATTTGCAAATTCCCACTGTTGGCGCGTGCTCTGCATTGTCTTGGCGTATTTTTCATTCTGCTGCCGTGTGTAACACTGCGACGTGTCTTGGTACATGGCAGCATCATTAACCAGGGGCATGACTGGTGTTGATCGTATGCTATGCGCCTCTGCGTTTATATGGACATAGTATTTTGTGTTTTTGACACTGGGAGTGGCGTGTTTTGATGTCTCTGTGCGTTCTACACATGCACGTGAAAAACACTCGAAAACCTCGTTTATGCTCGAAAGTAGCAGTTCTAGCTCGTGGTGCCGCTGAAATATCATATACGATGCGTTATTCGTTGTAATACAAGAAAGTTGATACAGGATGGCATTGTTGAGGTTGAAAAAAACGGCAGACGCCGTCATCCACGGCACCACGGCACACTGCATTGCATTCGTTGTGTATTTGGACAGGAAAACACCCACCGCATTCCTGGCCTCCGGCAATTGCTCCCAGTGTGCAGCAATGCTGCATTCCAGCCTCGAAATGATGCCGCCGGGCTTCAGGAAAATGTTAAAATGTTCTATTGGAACACCTGCATTTTGCGCGACACCAAAGTTCATTGTCATGTCCATATTTCCGACACCCGTGTTTGTGGAGAAAATGATGCCTCGGTTATATAGTGGGCCAATAATATTGCAATACATGGGGAACACGATTTTGTGCGACATTTGCGTTTTTACTTTCTGCTAGAATATAACATGCTTGTCTCGGAACTGGCACGTTTGATATAAGTTTCATATATATAAGAAATCCCAACCGGGTGCATGTGGAAGCAACGTGTGCAAGTATGCAACAAAACAACGGGCCTCCTACACCTGTCACGCAGCAGGAAGACATATTGCAATACATCACAGGCCTGGAGCCGCCTTCACAAGCAGTGTTCCAGAATCTTCAACAATTGCGCATGGTTTCGAAAACCACCCGGCACTTCGCTGACCAGCAGCTTGCCAACAACGTATGGAGAAAATGCTTCCACTCACAGGCAGCAGAGTTCCTTCACGACCTTGCACCTGGAGCGCTCCTGACAGTGGGCGCACCGCAGCACGCTGGCGTGCACCGATTGCTGCATAATAATGATTACCACGCGCTTGGTGTTGGGATGCAAAAATTCTTGATGGACAGAAACACCCAGCTCTCGATTCTGGTCCATTTGCAAAGCTGGTTCGCCACAAATCAACGCAGGGAGCTTGTATCAAGAAGTGAGGGATACCAATTGCACCGAGCGATCGCTCGAGCCCTACGGCAACACCACGAGTTCCCGCGGCTCGTCCAACTCGCATGCGAAGTGCTGACGCTCATTGGGAGGCCATCAAATTTGTCGCGGGGATTCTGTGTCTACCTCGTTGAAACCCTCGTTATGATTATGCACGAAAACTCTACGGACAATCTCTTGCAGTATCGATGTCTAGAAATCATATTTGTTAACACTACACTACACATTCCACAAAAAGTGGGACCCTATGTGATGCTGAATGTCATCCTCAGATGTATTTCCGAGATCAACAACATTAACACCATCAGCACCCCACCAGGACACCACGAATTCAATATCACAAACTGTGGAGTGAGGCTACTATCTCGGTTTTTGAAATCTTTATTGATATTCCCCAACAATCCAGACGTGGCCTTGACCTACCCGACACATGAATTTGCGCACATGGAATCGACACTTTTAAACACAATGCAGCGCTTTGCATTCCACAGCACACACGTGTGGCCCTGCATGGGAGCCCTCCTTCACCTCTACGAGAATGCGTTTACGTGGACATACCAACACCTTCGGGCGTCAGAACTGACCGTCAATGCTTTGATTACACACGGCGGCAATTCGAATACTCCTGTTGTCGCGACTGCCATTCCCATGCTTATTGCTTTGATGCCCGGTCTGTGGGAGCAGCCACACGGCCCAATGCACACAGCACATGCACGAACGCACTTCCCTGGTAGCATACTCATTGCTATCGGCACACTTGTCATAAGCAATACGTATCTCCTCAATGTCGATACAAAAGCTCTGTGTACCAAACTATTTCAATTATTTTTCCTGCTGTGCCAGAACCACCCACAGCACATGCAATGTGCCATCAATCACAACGTCCTACAAATCCTCGACCATCGATATAAGGCCTCGGTTAGGAATGCCGATGTCGATGCAGCGTGGCTACTTCACCGCAATCGCTTTGAAGCGCTGCTCTTGGCACCTGCAGCCGCTCCTTGAAGGCCAACGTCGAAAGTCGCGGCTACTTTGTCATCAGACCACCCCCCAACAAACGAACAATCCCCTCCGTCTTGCCTGCTGGGCCTTGTGGCCACGACGCACACGCCTGCACCACTCGCTGCACCAAATCGGCTGGCATGGTAAAAAAATGACAGCGCTGCAGCGTGGTGACAGCCGGGTCCTTTCCTTGCTGGCGCTGCGACTTCCTGTTCCTGCTGCCTGGTTCTGGCGGATTGTGCATCGACCAGCCGCCTCCCAGGCGATGGTGAGTTCCCATGGCAAAGGCAATGATTTTTTCGGGCAATAGATTGTGGCAACATCCAATGCGCATGTCGTCCGACTCGGAACTGTTGGCGAAACGTGAAATAGTCACCTTTGTAGGCACGTGTTGGGTGATCTCTTGCGCAGTGCCACCTGCGCTTCCGTACTGCATCCGACCATTATCTGGTACATTGCCCCAGGTGTAGAGAGTGCCGAGGTGTGTGACCACAGCACTGTGAATCCTGCCAGCACAAGCGGAGACGACCTTGGAGTCGAAGAGCGCTGGGTTCATCCGTCCTGGCAGCGGCTGGTGCTCATTAGAATTGTAGCCCAACATGACAGTCCCCCCCAATAGAGTGCCCCACGTGAAAAGACTGCCATCCTTCGTCACGGCCATTGTGTGTGTGTAGCCACATGATACTGTGATAACATGCTGCTCCGCAAACGACCCTGTCTCCCCAGACTCCAGCAATGTAAACATTAAGCGCTGTGGCTCGTGTGCATCTGGTGGGCGCGAAACTCGCAAGTCCATTTTCGCACTGCCCTGTAAAGCTTGCGCTTTACCTGTGGAGTCGAGGAAAGTCAAGGCCAATGTGCTGATTTTGAAAGTCGCGTTTTCCATCAGACATATGGTCGGTGAAGTTTATGGTGAGTAGAGCTAGGCTGACAAGGCGCTGGCAACGGCGCTGACACGTCACATGTTTTCACTACCAAGTGCAAGTTTTCATGCCCTAGTATGACATCGTCAAACAAGTCTTCGTCGGATGACAATAGCAAAGTTTGCAATGACTTTGAATAGTGTGCAGCGGTGTTACTGAAGGGGATAAAACCTCGTCCGCTATGACTGGAAGGGGCAGATATATACAGATCAATTTTCAAGGTATCTGGGATATTGTGTTGACGTCGTATCAAATCGTTGAGGGTGGCGATAGAACTCCTGGAATTGAGATTAATAGCATGCTGCACACGATTTTTTGAAAAATTATAGCATATACACACGTTGGACATCCAACTGTTGTTGTTGGTGATGTAGCTATTTATATATTGTATCGAATCTACCCCTCACACATGCATGCACCGGAATCACCATCCCTCAAATAAATGCACCGGAATCTTACCCCTCACAAATGAGTGCACCGATATCGTCATTCCTAAGGTAAATGCACCGGAATCCTACGCCTCACACATGAATGCACCAAAATCAACATCCCTCAAGTGAATGCACCAGATTCCTTCCCCTTACACATGAATCCAACGAAAACGTCACTCCCAAGGTAAATTCACCGGAATCCTACCCCTCACACATGAATGCACCGAAATCATCATCCCACAAATGAATGCACCCAAATCTTACCCCTCACACATGAAGGCATCGAAATCATCATCCCTTAAGTAAATGCACCGGAATCCTACCCCTCACACATGAATGCACCGAAATCGTCACTCCTCAGTGTAAGTACGGAGTTTTCATCTGTACCTGTGGAGTCGAGCAAAGTCAAGCCCAATTGAAAGTGACATGCGCTTCCCCAGAGGTATAGCGCCCCGCTCTTCATTACAGCAGCAGTGTGGTGAGACCCTGCCGCTACCATGACCACACTGTCGGTCTCGAGCAAATCCACCGCGTCCGACGCACACCCCCCTCCCCCCCCCGACGACGCCCAGTTCTTACCATCCACGAGCCCAGCCACAAGCCTGCTAGTCGTCGCGTTGTGGCCCAGTTCCCCGCAACGGCCATGTCCCCACGTCCACACCAAGCCTTCCGCCCCCAGAGCAATATTGTGCTCTTCACCGGACGACACCATCACGATGTTGTTGAGATGTTTGTGCATGTCTCCGGCAGAGTGGTCCACGTCTTCTGCCGAGCAAAGCACAAGTGTTGGCATCGATTTGCTCCTCACCTGACTGCCATCCCCCAGCTGACCACGGGTACCTTCTCCGAAGCTCCACACTTGCTGCATCGCCGTGAGCACCAGCGTGTGGTGATTTCCGCAACTCACCATGACAGCAAGAGAACCTGCAAAGATTTGCGCATCCAACTGCACAGGAAAGTAGCGGTTCTCTTTGTCCCCGTGCCCAAGCTGCCCATATTCACCATTGCCCCAGGTCCATACGCCGCCCTTCTGCGTCACCAGGGCACCGTGAGCACTCCCGACGGAAATTCCGGCGGCAACCATCACAACGATTTCTTGACTCATTGTCTCCAAGCGTCGTAGATCTCTAGCGTGTCGCCAGCCTTCGTTTTTAGCAGTGGGTCCAATTCCCAGCTGGCCTTCGGCGTCGGTGCCGGTGCTCCATACATAGCCCGTCTCCGTCACGACGTATGACACGCCCGAACCACATGCCACCGACATCGAACGCAGCAGATTTTAGACCGAAGGGTCAAAACTCCAGTAATTTAAAAAAAAAACACACGTGTGCTTTTTTTATATTGGCCCCCAGATTCAGTGCAAAATGGGGCGTATTTTGGCAAAATGGGGCTTATTTTGGACTGGCGATCGTTTTAGCTGCGTTTGAACACCAGCCGATCTCTACACTCTGCCTCCATGGATTGCAGCATGCCACTGCAGCCTGGTGGGGATGTTATTGTTCCGGGCAGACCCCCGGCAAAGTTTCGGATGTCCGATGAGAGCAGTGTGGTGTTCTGTGCCAGTTCCAAGCTCCATGCTCACAAGATGAAGAGCACGAGCTCGGGCGATGTGACAATCATCTCGGCATACGGGAAGATCGTCGAGAACAAATACACCAACATGGGAGAAGTCACCCACATCCGTCTCAAGAAAGCGGATGACGATGAGGATTTCTTTGAAGTCGATGGTGATCAGTTTTGTCGCGACAAAGAGTGTCCTTGGGTGTGTCCTTGGCCGTTTATTATCAGTAACTGGGACCACATCGACGGCGTTCGCCTCGACTGCTGCAGTGAACCTGGCTTCTGGTGCCAATGCCCGTTGAAGTTGCTGCCGGAAATTGCGAAATAGGTGTATAATACAGCTTAAAAGTGTCAGAAAAAACACAAAACCGTGTTTCGCGAGCGTATTAATTGGCTGGTATTTCTCTGGTGGTGGCAGCATATTGCTAGCTGCACCAAATCCCATTGCAGCCCGACCAACTTTCCCCAAAATGTTTGGCAGATCACCCGACGAGTCCGACCACTGTCGGAAATGTCCAGACTGCCATAGCTATTCGGAAAATGGACGCATGTATATCGCCCGAGGATGTCTTAAACACTAGATATAAGAGTGTTTCGAGCACTGTGTGTGTCTTGTATAAGGGTATTTTGTGATGTATAATACAGCTTAAAAGTGTCAGAAATGACACAAAACTGTGTTTCGCGAGCGTATTAGTTGGCTGGTATTTCTCTGGTGGTGGCAGCATATTGCTAGCTGCACCAAATCCCATTGCAGCCCGACCAACTTTCCCCAAAATGTTTGGCAGATCACCCGACGAGTCC
>Ga0209390_10007122_pt1 | contig 14513 bp, 14 predicted proteins | sample BON01_FD_187212 | JGI IMG/M metagenome (GOLD analysis project Ga0209390, IMG submission 187212) | Freshwater microbial communities from Lake Bonney liftoff mats and glacier meltwater in Antarctica - BON-01 (SPAdes) (version 2) | ecosystem: Environmental > Aquatic > Freshwater > Ice > Glacier... | reverse complement strand
ATCTAAAAGTAAACGACCCTGCCAAATCTGTTGTCTATACCGTAGAGATTGAGAACAATAAAGTTACTATCATCGATAAAGAAGAGAAATTTACTCCATCTGTATTCGGAAAAGAAGGTAATAAAGTTCGTTTAAACTTGGAAAACAGCGACCTTAACAAGGTAGACATTAAAATCTTAAATGAGGACAATGCCAAAGTCTTTGGAGAAACCATGTTTAGCCAAGCAAGCATTGCCAAAACATTTAATTTTGAAAAGGCCATCAAAGGAAACTATATCATTAGCGTAAAAGATGGTAAGAAAGTTTATTACCAAAATGTGAGCGTGGATTAAGAATTTTCATAATGGAGACGCCCCTGTCTTTACAATTTAGTACTGTGCAGGGGTTTCTTCTTTATTTACTCCTTACTAAACAAAGCCTGCAGAACCCAGCCCAAATAAAAGGGGCTGGGTTTATTTCTATTTGAAGATCTCAGTCCTTATGGAGTAGGCAATCCGTCAAAAGCAACAGGACAAAAGTTTCTTTTTAAAGCAAAAACGAATATAGTGAAGCGCCAAGTCCCACGGTAAAGAATAGTCAGCATGACAAAAGCTAAATGGTAAAAATGGAAACCCTGGAACGAAAACCCGCCACTAGTAAGCTATAAAGCAGAGACAAAGTACCAACGTAAAACACCAATTTATGATAAACTGCATTGCCATAGATGATGAGCCACTTGCCCTTGAGTTGCTTAAAACCTATATAAGTAAGATATCATATCTAAATTTGGTAGCTACCTGTGACAATGCTTTTGATGCCATGGAGGAAATGCAAAAAAAAGCAATAGACCTCCTATTTATAGACATCCAGATGCCTGAACTAACAGGACTTCAATTTATCTCAAGTCTTGAAAAAAAACCTTTGGCAATAATTATCAGTGCCTATAAGGAGTTTGCTTTAGAAAGCTTTGACCTTGATGTTGTCGACTACCTGGTAAAGCCAGTACCCTTGGATCGCTTTATTAAAGCTTGCAACAGGGCAAAGGATCGGTATGAATTACAAGCTAGAAAACCATCTTCTCCTTCAATAAAAGTGATGGATCATATTTTTGTAAACGTAGATTACAGTCAGGTAAAATTAAAATATGAGGATATTCTATGGCTCAAGGGTTATGGCGATTATATCAAGTTTTATTTAAAAAGCAGCCCTCAGCCATAGGTAGCACGCATGAGTTTCAAAGAGGTTGAATCAATTTTGCCTCTGGATCAATTTATCAGAATTCATAAATCCTATGCGCTGGCAATCATTGAAATTACCTCCATTCGTAAAAACAGTTTATTTTTAGGAGAGATGGAGTTTTCGGTTGGGGAGTCTTATAAAGAAAATGTGGAAAACCTGGTGAATTAAAGCAATTAATCCTGTTTTCTTCAAACCAAATTGTACCCGAATTCCAATACGAGGAAAAGTAGGCTTAAATGGCTAGGATGAAAAGCTAGTTTTACAAAAATTATTCTTCTAAAATAAATCACCTAACTTTCTGCCCATATAAAAATTTGTAAGATCGAATGCTCTATGGCGTTAAACCCTGAATTTGCAAGAGGACTCCCAATAACCTGACTCTGCTCAGGAAATGGCGTAATAACAAAGAAATCAGGATATTTGGAAGTAGTGGCTATATTCAATCTACCATAAACACTAAGGAAGTTTCTCTACCTTGAGGTGAATATTTGCCTTCATCTCCTTTCGGTTTTGAAGTTCTCCCCACAAGGCAATCGCTAAGCATAAAAACAGCAATTCTTATTAAGGACTTCTGGCACCTATTTTAAGGATTAAGCATGATGCATAAAAAAAACCCTGACTTTATTAAAATCAGGGTTAAATCTGGTAGGTTATAAACCAATGCCAATATAAATTTGTCCAACTCCATTCTTCGAATTTTCTGTCAGTTGACCAGCAATTCCGCTGTTTCCAACCTCACGTAAACCATAGTTATACCTTACGCCAATTGTTACCGCATTTATGTCAAAGCCTACGCCAAACATCACCCCATAGTCCAACTTATTAAAGTCGTCTGTATCAAAAGCCTCAATAGTGGTGGAACTTAAATCTGATGATTTAAGATCCTTCACATTGGCTGATACAAGGTAGGAAAAATAAGGCCCTGCATGAAGGTTTAACGGACCGACATTTACTGCCAATGCTATTGGAACCTGTACATAATTTAAATTGAACCTTACTTCCCCCGGTTCAATTCCCAGGATATTTTCCAGATCTGAACCACCATATGTGACTTTTGAGCCCGCATTGGAATAAAGTACTTCAGGCTGTACAGCAAGAAAGCTGTTGATCGGTATCTTACCAAACACCCCAAAATTAATCCCTACTTTCATGTTTTCATCTTGCACAGTAGGTTGATCAACGTACAGCTGAGATAGGTTTAGGCCACCTTTGATCCCAAATTTGGGCCCAGGATTATCGCTTTGTCCATGAGTAGGCACTGTTGCAAACAAAAGTAAAAGTGCAGCTAGAATTCCGACAAATTTTTTATTAGAAGAGTTATTTAACATTGTATTTTAATTTAGAGTTTGAGATTATAATAATTTTATTGATTAACCATTTTATATATTATAAGAGTATAAAAATAGTTTTTACGGTCATTATCCTTACTTTTAGTCATTTTATAAGCCTAAAATTGTACAGAGCAAAGGGTATGCCAGAATTAGAATTGGTTCCTTCACAGATGGAAAATTCTTAAATAAATATTATACCCTAAAAATAGGCTAAATTTAAGAAACAGGTGAAAAATGATGTTTCTGGATAAAGAATGGAAAAGGAACCTTAAATATTTCAGATCACTTGAATTAATTTGGGGCAATAGTTCGAAAAAATATTGGAAGAAAAAAGGCTAGATTGATCAAATTCTAAGTGAAATAAGAAAAGCCCAAGCCATTTATATTTTTTAAAAAAAATAATGAATTCCTATTTTTTTTAAAAAATTGAACAGGGTTTAGGGCAACCTATATTTTAAAACCGATAGAATCGTTCCTGACCAATATTTCATAGTTTAAAGAATGAACATATGACAAACACAAATTGTGGATACTAAAGCAATTATGAAGGCTGAGAAAAAAGACCAAAAGGAACACCAGCAGGATCTGGAGAAAAAATCCAATGAAGTAGAAGAGTCGGGAAAATATACTGAAATCCTTAGTCGTGTCATTCACGAAGGAGAGGAGATTTTCAAAATTAAGAAAAGAGCCATCTTTTTAAGTGCTTGTATTGCCGGACTTGAAATTGGCTTTAGCTACCTATTGATTTGCACCTTGTATTTCTTATTAGGTGGAAAGGTGGAAGAAAACATAATTTTTAAATTGTTTGGGTTAGTTTACCCATTGGGATTTATCATGGTGATCCTTGGCAAGTCTGTGCTGTATACGGAACAAACTTCTGTTCTGGCATTGCCTGTTTTAAATGGACAAAGAAGCATTCTGGAACTATTGAGTATCTGGGGAGTAGTCATTATTGGAAATGTCCTTGGGGGGATTATATTTGTTTTCTGTGTGGCAGACTTGGCTTCACAGCTAAATCTTTTTGAAAAGGATACAATGGTTAAAATTGGTAGCCATATATTGGATCACAGTTACTGGGTTTTATTGCTAAGTTCAGTATTTGCGGGTTGGTTAATGGGCCTTTTAACCTGGTTATTGAACAGCACCACAGAATCCCTTACTCGCATTCTTTTAATCGTATTGATAACCGGCACCATAGGCTTTATTGGCTTTCACCACAGTATCGTTGGAAATATAGAGGTTTTCGGCGCATTTTTGTATGCGGAAACAATTTCCCTAGGGGACTATTTAATGTTTCTTACCCTAACCTTATTGGGAAATGGAATTGGTGGAGCCATCGTGGTGGCGCTTTTTAAATACCGAATTTTCGAATCACACTATGCTTCTAAAAATAAGTGATAAACCATGGTTAATTCAAGGTGTCAGTCCAAATTTCTTACCTCCTTTGATAGCAGTCCAGTAATTCCTTTAAAACGAAAAAGTAGTCACCACAAAGCCATGATCTGAAGGATAGTTCATGGTCTTACCATTGATGGAAAAGGGCTCGTTTAAAAACGCCTTGTACGATTTTCATGCTACCGCTTTTAAACTGGCACCTTTGTAATAGATATAGTCTACCCTGAGCTCATCTTTTTCCCCTTTCGTATCCCATGTTATTCCGGGATGCGCTACTGGATCTGGGTGCAATGTTCTATAAGTATCAATCAACCCAAGGTCTTCCAAAACTTCGGTACTGTACCAGGGTACTATCAACCCATTGTGTATTCCCTTAATGATTTGAATGACATTCTGTGCCCCATTTTCGATGTCATTGCCACCATGCAAAATATTCCAGGCCATAGCTTTGAAAGTTTTCGTTTCTTGCTGGGTACTACAGGAGACAAAAATCAGTACAACTGACAAATAGAATTCGTTGCATGGGATTAAAAATTTCAGCAATGGATTATTACAAGTGTTCAATATCGAGGAGAAAAAGAAACAATTTTTAGCGTAAAATTAGGTATTTTAGGGTTGTACCATATTTCCATTCTCCTGATGCGTAATAATACAATATTCTCTAAAAGTTTCTTACTGATTTAAAGTCAAGATGGTTAACTCTTTGCTCAAATAATTGAAATGAAACTTGTCCATTTAAGCTGTTATTCAGGCAAAAATCTTTGCCCCTGATAATGTAATAGATTGTCTATTGCTTATTTAGGCTTAAATAGCAACGGCTACGCTCATTATTTAAGTTTGCATTTTTCTCTTTTAACCCACCAATGTTTCGATTATCGAAAAAATCTCGGCAACCGGATCATCTTAAAGAATGACTTATATCATTATTATTCGTTGGATTCATCCCTAAATTTGATTTTCCTACTTTCTTAAATGGCTAAATCTACTACCATATTGTCACGCTCGCAATCATTTTTTGTCGAAATCGGAGACATGACCCTATTTGCAGGACACTTTTTCAAGGAAGTTTTCAGCCTGCCTTTTGAGTTTAAAGAACTTCTTCGCCAATGCTATAACATAGGGAACCGTTCTTTGCTTTTAGTAGGGGTTACCGGTTTTATTCTTGGACTTGTTTTCACACTACAGTCTCGACCCACCTTAATGGAGTTTGGGGCTGAATCATGGATGCCTTCTATGGTAGGCATTTCTATAGTACGCGAAATCGGCCCCGTGATAATTGCTCTTATCTGTGCCGGACGAATAGGTTCGGGGATTGGTGCAGAACTCGGTTCTATGCGTGTAACCGAACAAATAGACGCGATGGAGGTTTCTGGAAACAACCCCTTTAAATACCTGGTTGTTACGCGAATTATGGCAACTACATTGATGTTACCCTTGTTGATAATAATGGGGGATGTTATTGCCCTTTTTGGTTCAGCCATTATTGAAAATTTAAAAAGTAATGTCTCCTATGTTCTCTATTTCAACCAAGTCTTTGATGCACTCAATTTTAGTGATATAATCCCGGCAACGGTGAAATCCGTTTTCTTCGGTTTTGCAATTGGTTTGGTGGGTTGCTACAAGGGCTATAATTGCTCAAAGGGAACCGTTGGCGTGGGAGAGGCATCAAATTCCGCAGTTGTCTATACTTCCATGCTTTTGTTTATAATTGATTTTATTGCCGTGTTTGCGTCTGATATATTTTTCGAAGTCTAAATGGATTCTACAAAAAACTTGAAACCAGTCCTAGCGTTAAAAAACCTTCACAAAAGTTTTGGTGACAACCATGTACTCAAAGATTTTAACTTAAAACTTTTTGAAGGTGAAAATCTGGTCGTGATGGGCAAATCAGGTTCAGGGAAATCGGTAATGATCAAATGTTTGGTAGGCTTAATACAACCCGACAGTGGTAGCATTACCATTAAAAACCAGGACATTATTACAATGGGTCATAAGGAATTGGATTTACTCCGCACCGAAATTGGTTTTCTATTCCAAGGTAGTGCGCTGTATGATTCCATGACAGTACGTGAAAACCTTGAATTCCCTCTTAGACGTCAAAAACATAAGATACCTGATTTTGACAGTACTGAAACCTTGGTCAAGGAAGCATTGGAAAACGTTGGCCTTTCCCAAACCATAGATTTGATGCCTGCAGAACTTTCCGGAGGAATGCAGCGAAGGGTGGCGCTGGCCCGTGCTTTAATTTTGAAACCAAAAATAATTATCTATGACGAGCCAACAACGGGTTTGGATCCCATTACGGCTAAAGAGATTATCGAGTTGATGCGAAATATTCAAAAAAAATACCACACCTCCTCCCTTATTATCACCCACGATGTGGATTGTGCAAGGGTAATATCAAACCGGATGATTTTGTTGGTGGATGGTACCAATTATACCGAAGGAAGCTTTGAGGAGCTTTCGAATTCGAACGACCCGAAAGTTCAAGCATTCTTTAAAAACTAATATTATGGGAAAATCAAATTCTTACAAAGCGAAAGTAGGCATTTTTGTAGTGCTTGGTACGGTCCTTCTCATTGCAATCCTCTATTTTATTGGTCAGCGCCAACATATTTTTAGCAGAAACATTCCCCTCTATGTTGTTTTTGAGAATGTAAACGGCCTACAAACCGGGAACAATGTGCGCTATTCAGGAATCGATGTGGGCACGGTCAGCAAAATAGAAATGATTGATATAGGAACCATTACTATTCAAATGATGGTGGAAGATAAAATTTCTAGATTTATCAAAAAAGATGCCATTGCCTTTATTGGCTCCGATGGTTTGGTAGGAAGTATGGTCGTCAACATTGTACCTAGCAAGGATCAAAACGCAATCCCTATCCTCTCTGGCGACACCATCCAATCTTATAGCAAAATTGGGACCGATGATATGCTTTCTACGCTAAGTACAACCAATGAAAATGCGGCATTGCTAACCTCAGATTTATTACAAATAACCAATAAAATTTTAGAAGGTAAAGGCACCTTAGGTACACTGTTAAGCGATACCCTATTGGCACGAGACATTCGGCATTCTTTGGTAGCGCTCAAAAAAGCTACCCAAGGCACTTCGGCATTGGTCACACGAGTAAACGCTATTATTGAGAAAGTGAATTATGATGAAAGTACAGCTGCTGTTTTGTTAAGTGACACGATTTCAGCCAACCAAATAAAAACGGTATTCTTTAATCTTGAGAAATCCAGTAAAGACATTAACAGTGTTACGAAATACCTTGAGGAGTACCTAACTGAAATGAAATCTGGGGAAGGATCTTTAAACTATTTTACTCAGGATAAAACTTTGGTTAACAATATTGATACTACAATGGTTAACATAAAGGAAGCTGCAGAAAAATTGAACGAAAATATGGAAGCCCTAAAGCACAACTTTCTTTTCCGCAGGTACTTCAAAAAACTAGAGCGGCAGCAAAAGATAAAAGCTGATGAATTTTGATTCAACTCTAATTCTCGAAGTAAGTAAATATTTTTTATTTCTAAGCAAGGCCTAATCAAGGGGGCTGCAATAGATAGACTCAACTCAATCCATTAAGACTTTTACTATTGGTCTGGCCTTTATTCCTCTAGCCCTAATAGGCGGTGAACCAAGTGCTGTATCGAAAAAATAAAAACCCTACTGAAATGTCCTATTAGGGGTTTAATAACAAGTTGAAACTTAAACCAACAGTATTTTATAATAATATTATAATTAATTCTTTATTTAATATTTTTAGGAACTGTTTTTGTGTGTATTACTTTGGCGAACCCTGCTTGATTCTAAATAAACATTCAGGCTGGTATTTAGTTTATATTTTTAACTTAAATAATTAAATTATGAAGAATATTTTACTCTACTTTGTGCTGGTAATAGGCACAGTATTTTCTGTGGTTGCTCAAAGTAGGACCATAACCGGGAGGGTAACCTCTGATGATGAACCGGCAGGGATACCGGGCGTGAATGTTCTCGTTAAAGGAACTATGGTGGGATCAATAACAGATATTGATGGCAACTATTCTTTGGGCGTTCCACAAGGATCCAGCATTCTGGTTTTTAGTTTTGTGGGATTTGAATCACAAGAAGTAAATATTGGGAACCGCAATGAAGTCAATGTGGTATTAAAGCAAGACGTTCGGGAACTCTCTGAAGTAGTGATAACGGCTTTGGGGGTAGAGAGGAACAGAAATGAGTTGGCCTATTCTGCACAGGAAGTTGATGGGGATCTGATCACCCGTACTAGGAGCCCTGATTTTGTGAATTCCCTTTCGGGAAAAGTGGCAGGCCTGGACATTAGGAGCAACAATACCATGGGTGGGTCCACCAATGTCATCATAAGGGGATATTCCTCTATTACAGGGAACAACCAGGCCCTGTTTGTAATAGATGGTGTACCGATAAGTAATGCCAACAACAACACAAGTAGCAGAGCGTCTCAGGCGAATTCAAGTTTTGGAAATCAGCAGGAAGGTGGGGTTGGTACTGACTTTGGAAACGCTGCGGCAGACTTGAATCCCGACAATATAGAATCGGTCAACGTCCTGAAAGGTGCAGCGGCCACCGCTTTATATGGGTCACGTGCTGCAAATGGGGTGATCATGATTACCACCAAAAAAGGAAAGGAAAACAGTATGGATATCACAATAAATACTGGAGTGATATGGAGTCAGATTGATAAAAGCACCTTTGTAAGGTACCAGAAAGAGTACGGAGGGGGATATACAGCTGCTTTCCGAACTCCCAAAGATCTGGGAAGTGGAGTGGGACCTGTGGTAAGGTTCCAGGATGATGCTTCTTATGGGCCTGCATTTGATCCTACCCTTATGGTCTATCAGTGGGATGCCATTGACCCTTTTTCCCCAAACTATGGAAAAATGACTCCTTGGGTTGCTGCAGATAACGATCCCAGTACCTATTATGAAACAGGGTTGAATTCCAATCAAAGCATTATGATAAGTGGAGGTGGAGATGAAGCCACGTTTAGTTTGGGTTACACCCGAAATGACACTAAGGGTAATTTACCTAACAGTACTATAGATAAGGATCAGTTTACTTTTAACGCCTCTTATGATGCTACGGATCGGTTGACTGTCACTGCCTCCGGCAATTATTCCCGTACTGTGGGTATGGGAAGGTACGGAACGGGATATAACGGCCGGAACCCCAATCAACAATTTAGGCAATGGTGGCAAACCAACGTAGATATCAGGGATCAGGAAGAAGCCTATTGGAGAAATGAACAAAATGTGACCTGGAACTGGAATAGCGCTAATACAGGCCCCATTTATTCAGACAATCTCTACTGGACCAGGTACCAGAATTATTCCAATGACAGTAGGGACAACTATTATGGATATGCAGCAGTCAACTATAAGATTGCTGATTGGTTCAGTGTTATGGGACGGGCATCGTTCAACAGTACCACTGATATTCAGGAAGAACGTGTAGCAATCGGTAGTGCAGATGTTAGCCAATATACCCGATTCAATAGGGATTTTAACGAGTCCAACTTTGATCTGTTGTTAAACTTTAATAAGGATATATCGGAAGACATAAGCTTTACAGGTTTGGTAGGATCCAATCTGCGTAGAAGCAGGATGAGTTCCATAAGAGCCAGTACCAATGGTGGTCTGGTAGTTCCGGGATTGTATAGCTTATCCAATTCACGAAATCCTATCCAACCTCCATTTGAAGAAGTTGAGCAAATTGGAGTTGATGGAGTATTTGCCAATGCCAACTTCGGGTATAAAGAAACGTTGTTTGTTGAAGTATCTGCTCGCCAGGATAAATCCACCACTTTGCCGGAGGATAACAATTCTTATTTTTATCCTGCCGCAGCGGCTAATTTAGTGTTCTCTAAATTGTTGGATGTTTCTTGGTTGTCACATGGTAAAGTCAGGGCCAATTATGCAGAAGTAGGGAATGATGCCCCAGCCTTGAGTTTGTACGATGTATATGATTCACAGACAGGTTATGGATCCATACCCATATTTTCCCTTCCTCATACCAGGAACAATAACTCCCTATTGCCTGAAAGACAAAAAAGTTTTGAGGCGGGGGTGGAAGCTGACTTTTTTGACAGGCTCTTTGGATTTGACGTGACCTATTACAAATCAAACACCATCAATCAGATTTTGCCTGTGAATACGTCTGCAGCAAGTGGTTATACCAAGAGGTTTGTCAATGCTGGAGAGGTTCAAAACCAGGGAATAGAGGTTTCGGCTTTTGTAACACCCATCCAGACGCAGGATTTTACATGGACAATGAACGTTAATTTTGCGCGTAACAGGAATGAGGTACTCAGTTTATTTGGGGAGGGAGAAAACAAGGTTTTAAATGTTCCCATAGCTTCTTTCCCAGGTGGAGTATCGGTCAATGCAGCCGTAGGCCAGCCTTATGGTGTTATCAGAGGCAGAGACTTTGTTTATACCAATGGGCAGAGGACTGTAAATGAAGATGGTTATTATTTGGTTTCAGACAATTCAGATGAAATCATAGGTGATCCCAATCCAGATTGGATTGGTGGAATCAATAATACCTTAACTTATAAAGGTATTTCCTTAGGTTTTCTAATCGATATCCGTAGCGGAGGTGACATTTTCTCTCTAGATCAATATTATGGCGAAGGAACAGGACTATATCCTGTAACCGCAGCTTTGAATCAGAAGGGAAATCCTTCACGCCTTCCTGTTGAAGATGGTGGTGGGGTATTGCTGCCAGGAGTAAAAGAAGACGGTAGCGCCAATGATATATATGCCGAAAACCTAAATGGTGATGGGATAACCCCCTTTGGTTATGCGGCCAACAACTATGGAGAAACCCCACGTTCTCTGTATACTTTTGATGGGAGTTTTGTGAAATTAAGAGAGGTGGCATTGACTTACTCCCTGCCCGCCTCATTGATCCAGAAAATAGGGGTTTTTCAGAGCGTCGACCTGCAACTGATAGGCCGTAACTTATGGATTATCCATAAGAACATGGAATTTTCCGATCCAGAGGAAGGTTTGAGTTCCGGAAATGCCGGGAGAGGTTATCAGGGAGGTGCCTATCCTGCTTTGAAAAATTATGGTTTTAATGTTAGGTTAAATTTCTAAACCAGAGAAAATGAAAAAGATTTTTATAAGTATAATCTCCATGGTGCTGATGGCATCTTGCGTAGATAGTTTGGACGATTACAATGTAGATCAGAAGCGTGCAACGGAGGTTCCGCCTGCGACCTTATTTACAGGGGCAGTTAAAGAACTCACGGATGTGATTACCACTCCAGATGTTAACATCAATAATTATAGGTTTTATGTACAGCACTGGACCACTACTCAATATTTGGATGAGCCAAGGTACAATATGACCACCCGTCTTATTCCACAGAACGTATGGCAAACCCTATACCGGGATGTTTTGGCGGATTTAAAAGAGTCCAAAAGATTGGTGGAATTAGATATTTCGGTCACAGAAGAGGTCAGAAGCAACCAATTGGCACAGATAGAAATTATGGAAGTCTATTCCTGGTCGGTATTGGTGAATACTTTTGGGGATGTTCCTTACACAGAGGCCCTGAATCCGGATAATTCCCTGCCCTCCTATGACGACGCTGAAACAGTTTATAATGATATTCTTACCCGTCTTGATGCTGCCCTGATCCGGATAGACATCGGTTTTAATGGGTTTGAGGGAGCGGATATTATGTATGAAGGTCAAATGGATAATTGGGTAAAATTTGGCAATTCCCTGAAATTAAAATTGGCGATGGTTATTGCAGATGTAAACCCAAGTCTAGCACAAGGTTTAGTGGAAGCCGCTGCGCCAAATGTGTTCACCGGTAATATGGATAATGGCGCATTTCCCTACCTGAATGCCCCTCCCAATAATAACCCTGTTTCTGAAGAGATCAACCCATTATTTACTTCCAGGCAGGATTATATTGTAGCCAATACTTTAGTCGATGCGATGAATGAACTGAACGATCCCAGAAGACCCTATTATTTTACTCAGGTAGGCGGAGAATTTAAAGGAGGAATGTATGGTTTTTCAAATTCCTATTCGGATTTCTCCACCATAAACCCAACGATCACTGACCCGACTTTCGAGGCATTGTTGTTGGATTATTCACAAGTTGAATTTCTCCTTGCTGAAGCCGTTGAAAGGGGTTTTAATGTGGAAGGATCTGCAGAAGAACATTATAACAATGGGATTGCTGCTTCTATTGCCTACTGGGGAGGAATAGCTGATGAGACGACAGCCTATCTTGCACAACAGGACGTTAATTATTCATCAGCTTCAGGAGATTGGCGCCAAAAAATCGGAAACCAAAAATGGATTTCTTTATATAACCGTGGGTATGATGCCTGGTTGGAATGGAGAAGACTGGATGCGCCGGATTTACAACCTCCGGCTATAGAAGGGGCAAGTGACCTGATAATTCCAAAAAGGGTAATTTACCCTATAAATGAGCAAACCTTAAATGGCACAAACCGCACAGCGGCTGGCCAAGCCATTGGAGGGGATGACGGTGCCACCTATTTGTGGTGGGACATTAATTAAAGAAAGTTTTTAAGAATAGTTATAGTGTAAAAGCCGTTCCGATAAGGAACGGCTTTTTTTATTCGGGTGGGGTGCCTCATTCAACAAAACTTATCCAATCTCCATACTCGAACTTCATGCATACTATTACCCCTCGTATACTAAGTCTTGTATTCTGTACTTTTTGAAGTCCTTTCTATTTAATTTCTCAAGTTGAAACAGCTGATTTTTAGATTGTACAGCAATCCATAGTTCAGCCTTAATATCAAAGAGATTTTCAAAAATTATAGCCTGTTCCATATTCATTTTCCGTTCTCCCTTAAGTAATTTACTCAAATTAGGACCTTTCAGATCAATATATTTTGCGAAGTTTTTATGCTTTATGTTTAATGTATTAAGGGCTTGTTTTACAAAATATCCTACAGGCGTTTGTTTGCTATTTTCGGACGCTAGATAATCTTCAATCTTAAATTTCAAACCAGTCATTTTGATTTTGATCTTTTCTTCTAATGTAGCATTTTGTCCCTTTGCCCTTATAAGAAGTTGAAAGTCTCTAAATTCCGGAGTGCTTGTTTCCATTGGTTGAGTCAGCATTCCCATGTCTTCATAATTCCGCATTTCAACTTACTTTTTGTTATCTAAATATTTTGAAATTAATTTAATTCCTTGCTCCGGTGAAATATACATCTTGTTTTTAAATGTTTGGGTTGCTCCATATTTCTCCTTGTACACATCAATCAATACAGATTTGGCTTCAAAGGTTAAATATCCTTGGTAAACATTGTCTAATTTAAATGACTCTCTACACCCAAACGCAATTAAACACCCTGCTACTAAATCATGCTTTTTGCTTTTGCCTAGATTGTCTGGATGAAGCTCTATCAATTCCATACCAATCATTCCACCATTGAAGACAAGTTTAAGTACACCCTGCACAGTTTTGTGTTCATCATTTAGTAAACGGAGTAGGTATATTTCTGAGTTAGGTTTTTTAAACGCTGTTTTCCAATCAAAATTCCACCCACCATTTTTAAGTGGCAAATCTCTATTTGAAGCCTTTACAATTTCAGCAGATCGTAATACGCCAGTTTTTACATCTAAAATAAACATTTAATAGCTTATCATTAAACGATAAATATAACAAAATAGTTGTCGTAAAACGATATGTTTTACGACAAATTATGATACATGAGGGGTAGAGTAGAGCCTTCCACAATGCCCCAACCACAGGCTATTGGCTTGGGATCAGTAAGCTCCGCTCTTGTTTCTGGTTCGTTCATCGGTAATAAAATTTATCATCTTCCCATTTTTTCGGATTATTAATAATGTATTCTGAAATGGTTTGATAGGATTGTTCATTTCGGATAATGTGTTCATGGTAATTGCGTTGCCAAAATTTGCCCATCATTTCATTTTTTGTTTTGCAAATTTCCAAACATTTATTTGCAACCAATGATTTATGTGCACCAACAATATCACCAATGGATGCATTCGCACGGATGGGAATATCATTAATATCATCGGATATTGGTAGGGGCAACCCTTGCGGTTGCCCAATTTCATTAATGTTATTATCCATTTGGGCGGGGGTGAACCCCGCCATACGGAATTCAAAATAATAATCCCGTGCATATGATTTGGCATTATTTGAAAAACATCCAATTCAAAATTTTTAAATCGTTCTGGTAATTTTACCCATTTATTATAGAATACCTCTATTCACTACATATAAATATCCTATTCTAATGTGTTGTTTTGTTCCCTTTTTAAAACCAACACAAGGGTTCCAAACAATAGCGCCAAGCAAGATGCAATTAGATGAATCAGTCCTATTTTATCTCCAATAAGATTTTTCATTTATTGTTTGTTTTAAGGAAAGTCCAGCAATTCAGCTTAAAAATAAATTAATGGAATAAACTGTAATATGAGCATAGGTATTCCATCCTTCCAAAAATCCTTGGAAGGAACCTTTCATCTATTTGCTAACTTTTTATTCTCCTTTCCTTTTATAG
>Ga0209390_10007121_pt1 | contig 14515 bp, 9 predicted proteins | sample BON01_FD_187212 | JGI IMG/M metagenome (GOLD analysis project Ga0209390, IMG submission 187212) | Freshwater microbial communities from Lake Bonney liftoff mats and glacier meltwater in Antarctica - BON-01 (SPAdes) (version 2) | ecosystem: Environmental > Aquatic > Freshwater > Ice > Glacier... | reverse complement strand
GTGCACCACCACGAATTTATTCGTGCATCAAATCCACGCTCTGACAAATTCGTGACTCATATTCGTGCATGTCCACAAAACAGAACGACTGACGAATAACTTGGACAAATTCCTATTCGTCCAACGTATGGTGGGGACGGCGAATCAACGAGTTCTATCGCCAAAAACGGCGGCTTCGTTCCCGTCATGACATGGCTTCTAAGAAAGGTGTGTGTACGTCTTGTGCACACACGGGTGGCCTTCCTTTTCATTGCTGTCCTGATGTCTTTACGTGTGCTGTGGTGGGGAAAAAGGGAGGGAGGGAGGAGGTTGGCTTGGAAGCGCCCGCAGAGAACGTCATCTCATCATGATGCATCTCCCGGACCGACACGTTCAAACGAAGAAGCGCCTAACCGCACACCCCCACCCCACCTTCTCAACACGCTTCTATCCCACCTCACCCTGAGACAGGTTCATTTTCCGACAAGGCGGATTGACCATGCCGGGGACGATGTTGCGGCCGCCATTCGCTGCTGGGGGGGGAGGCCGCGCGAGAGCACTGCTTCTGCTTGTTCTTCTCCAGGCGTGCGCCTTCTTCTTCGCGCAGGCGCAACAAAACCTGGACATTGAGCGCAAGGTGGACCTGACCATGGCGGTGGTACGCTCACAAGCGACCATCCGGGTCAGCGACTTGCAAGGGAGCTACATCGTCTCCTTTCCCGCGGCCCTGGCCCCGAAGCTCTCCTTCCTCCAAGTGGCGGTGGGCGGCGATCAAGTCCTACTCCCGACCCGCCTGCCCGACGCAGGGGACGGACTGGCCCACTACGAGGTGCAAGTGCCCGGGGGCATGACCGAAGCGACGATCCAGGTGTTCGCCACCTTTGCGGGTGCATTGACGCCTTTGCCGGCCGAGATTGCCCAAGGCGAGAACCAGCTGGTCCAGTACTTTGACAGCCACACCGTGCCTTCCCGCTACCCGACGGCCACGCAGACCTCGACGTTCAAGCTGGGCGTGTCGCACGTCGAGAGCTTCATCAAGAAGAGCCCGTACGCTGTGGCTGGCCAAGACCTGGTGTTTGGGCCCTTCCCCGATGTGGCGGGCGGCGCCGAGTCGCTCTCTCCCTTCATGATCCACTACCAGAACAATGCCCCCTTCGCCAAGGCCCTGCAAGCCATCCGAGAAATCGAAGTTTCGCATTGGGGCAACGTGGCATTTGAGGAGTTTGTGGAGGTCCACCACGCAGGCGCCGTGCTCAAGGGTGGCTTCTCGCGGTTGGACTACCAAATGCGAGGCGCCCCGTCTGCATTTCAAGGGCTGGTGGCGGTCTTGCCTCCCGGCGCACGCAACATTTACTACCGGGACCAGATTGGAAACATCTCCACCTCTTTGATCCGGTACCGGCCGCACGGCGTGGAGCTGGACTTGCAGTCGCGCTTCCCGCTGTTTGGTGGGTGGAAGAATCAATTTTACCAAGGCTACAGCGTGCCGGTGGAGGAGCTGCTGGTCAGTGGGGTGGAGGGGGACGCAAGCCGGTACGCGCTGACGGTACCTTTCTCGGTGCCCTTTACCGAGCTGTGGGTGGAGGATCTGACGGTGAAGGTGGTGTTGCCCGAGTGGGCGACGGACGTGCAAGTGAAGATGCCGTTTGACGTGGACGAGGAGTACCAAACCAGCCGGCTCACCTTCCTCGACACTTCCGTGAGCGGCGGCCGGCCTGTGGTGGTGATCAAGAAGCGAAACGTGGTGGCGGAGCACATCCAGCCCATGGTCATCACTTACACGTTCCCCAAGCGTGCCATGCTCTTGGAACCGCTGTACCTGGTGCTGGCCTTCTTCTTCTTCTTCCTCGTCTGCATGCTGTTTGTCCGGATCGATCTCCGCATCACGTCCGACAGCGACAAGAAGAAGAAATGCAAGACGCAGTAATTTTGTTACGAACAGAGGATGAGAAGAAGAAGAAGAAGAGATGCACTGGGCGTGTATGGTATGGAATGGAATGGAACCAAAATTGATGAGACCCTTTAGCCAGACGACAGAAGCAACAGACAAAGACTAGTGGGAAAAACAGGGGGAAGAATGCGGCAGTGTGTTCAAACAAGTGCGTGTCCTTTCTGAGTGCCGACAACGAGGCAAGGCAACAAAGAAAATGCCATGGACATGGACCTGCGTGATTGCTGCATTTACTCCAATTACTTTACTTTTTCGTTGTCGTTTGAGGTGGGGGGGTGAAATGGCCTGGCCTCTTCCTTGTCAAACGAGCCCACGAGCCATTTTTTTGACTAGAAATTACAGCGATTCATCTCATCCACTAGCGAAATAACACTACTGCGGATTTCTGCCTCATAAATTGGGTCACCATTTCAAACTCAGGAAAAAGTTTTTGCTGTGGGGGGGTAGGAGGTTGGAACAAGACGGAGATCGTAAAAACCCTGCGCCCGCCTTCCCTTTTAGACCCAAATGGTACCACATAGACAGTCTTGACAGGCCAATTCAACTCCCCAGCACATTTGGCAAACACCTTAAGGAGGTACACAAGTGGTTTGGCTGTCATAGAAGGATGCCGTTTCGAAACGGCGAAAAAAGCTTGCTGATGCAAAACAGACCTTCCCTTGCTCTCCTAGCTTATGCGCCACCGCGCTGTCCATATGAAATGCACCCAAGCCCAAGCACGAAGGAGAGGAGGACCGCGACGATGTGGCTCGAAAGTGCCCCGCGTACGGCTTGCCAACGCACGCTACGAAGGGGCAACAAGCGTCGTGTGGATCCCTTCCCGGCGAGGCCTCTTATTCCCATCATCCTCCTTCTCACATACTTGCCGCGACCCCCACACTTGTACCCACCACGCACAGGCACGACAGAACCATGCTGCCCATTCCACTCAAGAGCAGCACGGGCGTGAATTTCAACCCGCTGCGGGTCTATGTCTCGAACGAGTACTCCAAGGTAAGCAGGACCAAAAGGAAAAGAGGCAGGGCTCTGCCTCGGTCGCGGATGCAAGTCTCCTCGTCTGCTGGATAGCTTACCCTCAAGCCCCTTGGCACACCCTCAGTTCTGTTTCTCCTGCATGTTGTCCCAACCTTCGTACACTAGCTCCCTGCAAGTATGGCTCCAAGTTTCTTGGAAAGCAGCATGCATCATCCCCTTATCCTTCCTCTTACCCAAACCCCACCCCTACAGGAGCAAGCCGAGGCCGCGGAGGGCGACTTCAAGGCCCTGGAGCGCATGCGGACCATGGCCATGCAAGCTCGCGCCGCTACAAACGCCTCGGTCGCCACGCTGCAGGCCTACTATGCCCAAGTGGACCGTCTCCACGGCATCTTTCCCATCAACCCCGACCACATCCGCGTTGCCTTTACCTGGCACGACGCCTTTCGCCCCACCAAGAAGTCTACGGAAATGGATCTGAATTTTGAGCGTGCGGGTGTGCTTTTCAACATGGGGGCTGTCAAGAGCAACATTGCTGCGTCGGCGGACCGGACCTCGGCCGAGGGGGTGAAGCTGGCTTGTCGGGAATTCCAGTTGGCGGCCGGCCTCTTCAAGCACTTGCGCGAGCGCGTGGTTTCGCAGCTGAATTGCAGCCTACCCTCGGAGCTGACGCAGGAGGGCTTGCTCATGGTGGAGAACATTATGCTGGCACAGGTAGGCACACGGGAAGGGGGAAGAAGGGGATGGAGGGGAAGGAGAGGGCTCTGTAACATTTTATCGATTTCCAATCTTCCCTCCACATTTCCTTTGCCCTTCCCCCCCCTCCTCAATAGGCCCAAGCCTGCTTCTACGAAAAGTCTGTAGTGGACCACCGCAGCGCTAGCTCCAGCATGAAGGCTTCTGTCGTTGCCCGACTCGCAGCGCAGGCAGCCGAGATGTACAACACCGCCCTCAAGTACGGCGAGTCTTCTGCGATGGAAGCCGCGGGGTTGGACCGCTCTTGGCCTATCACCCTCCGTTTCCAGCAAGACTTTTACTCGGCCGCCGCGCAATACTACCAAGCAGAGGCCTGCAAGGAGGCAGCGTTGGAAAAAGGGAGTGGGTACGGAGAGGAGGTGACCCGTCTCCGGTTGGCTCAGAAGTACATAGAGATGGTGCTGGAGACGGCGGCAAGGCAACGCATGGGTCCTGCCATTATTGGGAAAGCCGAGCTGTTGAAGGCCAAGATTGTGAAGAACAAGGCCGTGGCTGAGAAGGACAACAGCACCATCTACCTAGAAACCGTGCCAGCGGAGGGGTTGCTCAAGCCTGTCAACAAGGCCTGCATGGTCAAGGTCTTGGAGCCCGAGCCCTCCTTCCCCTCCACTGGCACCTCGCAGCCCGCCCTTTTTGCCGACATCTTGCCGAAGGCCATCAAGGAAGCACTGACCGAGGCTGAGAAGCAGGCCACTGCCCTAGCCGCAGCGACGGAGCAGGAAGGGCGGGAAGCGTCCAAAGATGCACGACAGCAGCTGGCCAGCGTGGGGCTGCCTGGCTCCCTTCAAGCACACGAAAGCCCCGCGGGCTTGCCGGAGGCGACCTGGAAGAAACTGCAGGGGTTGAGGGAGAAGCAGTCGACCGTGCCCGACCTCCAAGCCCAGGCAGAAGAACTCCAAAAAGCAGCGGGGCAGGTGGCGGGGACGTTTTTGCAGATCGAAAGGACGCTCAAGGAGGAGGAAGCGAGGGAGGTCGCCTTTCGCGCCAAGTACGGGGCGGCCTGGGATAAGTTTGGAGAGCCCTCCGCTCAGCTTATGGCTACTACCTGGAAGGAGGTCTCGCATTTCCAGACTCTCTTTGCGGCTGCTCAGAAGAGTGACGATTATCTGGCCACGCGCCTGCGGTCCCCGGAGCTGGAGGGGCTTGCTGCTCTGTTGGGTGCGTCGCGTCGGGATTTAGATGCGCGTTTGGCCCAGCCGTCGTCAGGGTCGTCGCCTGTGGTGGTGGACACGTCGAACCTCTCGGCGGCCATGCTGCGATTGGCCAAGCTGCTGGACGAGAGAGATGCGCTGCTGGTGCGGATCAAGGCTGAGCCCGAGGCGTTGTGCCTGCGGGTGAAGGGACGGTTGTTGGCGGGCGAGAAGGTGGAGGAGGCCGTGCCCCAAGCGATGACCTCTTTGAAAGAGCTCAAGGGCAAGTTGGCGGCGTCAGTGGCCGGGCAAGGGCCGCTGCTGCAGGAGATCTTGAAGGAGAACGAGCGGTTTCAAGCAGGGCGGAAGGCGGACCCAGCGTTGTTGGAACGGGATACGCTCGTGCAGCAGTTGGAGACGGGTGTGCTGCACTGCCACGAGCTTCATGCCCAGTTGGCCGAGGGTCGGGAGTTTTACGCGTCGGTAAGCAAGCGGATTCAGCAGCTGTTGCTGGTGGCGGAAGATCAGGTTTACACCCAGGACATCCAGCGTCGCGATTTTGAGGTGGAGCTCGGGCAATCCGCCTATCGGAAGAAGCAAGAAAGCGACGACCAAGATATGGCGCGGAAGCTCTACGAGCAGCTCAACGTCCAGCAGCAGCAAGGAGGGGGCGGAGCCACTGCCCCGCCAGGAGAAGCGCCGCCGCCTGCGTATCAGCCGCAATATGGTGGTGGTGGACCTCCTCCTCCTTCCCCCCCTCCTCCTCCTCCTCCCAAGCCTCTTCCTCTTCCCCCCGCCTCGCTCTCCGCCCCTACTCCTACGGGGCCACCTCCTTCCTACGAGCAAGCTCAGGCCTTGCCGATCGCGCCTGCCTACACCGAGCAGGTCAAAATTGCTCAGTTAATCCAGATGGGATTTCCCGAGGCGGCTGCCAAACAGGCGTTGGCACAGCAGAAGGGGGATCTGCAGGCAGCGCTCAATGTGTTGCTCTCGGGATGAGCGGGTTGTATGTATCTTGGTCGGGGAAGGGCTTGAATGAGGGATGTTTAGAGACTGGGGGGCAAAGAATGAAGAAAATAGAAAAGGGTATTGATTGGAGCGTGAGGCAAAATTTTGTTCTCTTTATTTTACTTTATCTTCCTCTTTTATTTACATTTGTCTATTCTATCTACGATTTACAAGCACCCGTCATGCCTCTCATCCCCACAGACAAACATTCCCGCCCTTGGTGCAAGTGGCCAACCGCTGCCCTTTCCAGGCACAATTCGTGATCCCTCCCCCACTCCCTGCCACACCACTGGCACTGCCACTCGTGCTACTACTACTGCTACCACCACCACCCCCCGAGCTAGAGAGAGATGAGCTCCTTCCCCCCAACCCTCCCGCACCGCCGCTCGGCGACGCCGGGGCGTTGGCACTCAGGGTAGCCTTGACGTCGCCTGCCAGTGCGTCCCAAACAAACAGCTGCCCGTTCGCCGAGCCCGCAGCCACATATGCATTAGAGGGGGAGAAACAAGCCCGAGACCAGTTGAGAAAAGTGCGGTAGTCCTCATGGCGCAACACACGGAGGGTCTCGAAGGTCCGCGTGTCGATGATTTTGAGGACATTATCACGAGAGTTGGCGAGCATCGTGAAATTCTGCCCGTACTGGACTGAGGTCGCTTGCGTCTCAAAAGCCCGCACAATCATAGTAGGGTTCCCTGCACGTAAATCCCAAACACGGAGGCCTCCATCCTGATGCGCCGACACGGGCACATGGCCATCCACGCCGATATCCAGCCCATTGCACGTCGAGCCCGACCGCAAGACTTGTTTGCAGCTAGCTCTCCCTACATCCCACAGGCGGATGGTCCGGTCCGCGCCTCCTGTTAGAATCGCACGCCCATCCCCCGCTACCACCTTGACTGCATAAACGTTGCCAGAATGCCCGACAAACGTGCGATGGACTCGTTCCGAAGCCAGGCTCCAGAGCTTGCAGGTATGGTCGCTGCTTCCCCCCACCACAAAATCTCCCCGAAAGTCCAACCCCAGCATCACGTCTGTGCCTTGCAACGTCGTTTTGAGGCGCCCGGTCCCCGCTTCCCACACGCGGACCTTGCCATCCCCGCCGGCGGTGGCCAGCCAGGCGCCCGTCTCATTGTACGCCACGTCGTTCACGTCCACGGCGTGTGCCTTGAACTGTTGGTCACACCGCGAAGGCAGCTCCTCCCGCCCCGGTGGCTGGAGAAATGACACCGCGTCCTCCTCGTTGTTCATACTCCCCTGGCTGGTGCCGACTCGCACGCCCTGCGCTCGGAGCTGGGCCCGCATTTGTTCCACCAGCTCGGTCATCCGGTTCATTTCCTCGGCATTGCGCGACTTCTCCCCCACCACCCGCTGGATCAACTCCGCATTCTGGGCACGTAGGTCCATGCACTCTTTTTCCAACGCGTCCAACCGCACCCGCGCGCGGCCCAATTCGCCTTGCACGACCCCCAAATCTGTTGTCGCCATGGCTGCCTGTGCTACCAGCGCCGGCTCCCGCGCTCGCAGCCCCTCCACCTCGGTCTTTAACGCCTCGGACTCCGCCCGCGCCGCCTGCCATTTCTGAAACAAATCCTGGATCTCCTTGCTCATGTTTAATTGGGACGTCGTCCCTTGCAGCTCGAGGCGGAGCTTGTCCGTGAGCTCTTCCTGGAGGCGCTGGACTTTGCGTTGCAATTTTCGGACCTGGTCGTCCTTGCCTTCCCCCGTGCCAGCCCCGCCCCCCGCGCTGCCCCCGCTGATTTCCGCCGCTTCGTGCCGCAAGATGACCAGCTCCTTTTCTTGGTGCTCCACATGGGATTTGAGAGCCTGCTTTTGCCGGACGATTTGCGTGTCTAGAGAAGGGGGGAAAGGAATGGGTGAGTTGCTGTGGGCATGACATTCGGTAGTACATTGTGCAAAATGGGAAGGGACAAATTCGGCACACGCAGTCACACGCACTGACGGCACGCGAGGGATACGCATAGAAGTAAACGGAGGAAGAGCCTTGCGTGCAAATGGCCTTTTCGCCGTCATGGCCCGAAGGGGAGGGGCAAGAGGGCAATCCGAGAGGATGAAGGCACTTACAGCTCTGAATGATGCCGCGAAAGGGTTCGGCCTCCTCCTCGTTCTGCTGCTGCAGGGCGTGCAAGACGTGCGTCCGCCAATGGAGGGACGTAGGGCCCAAGGACGACGCGGGTGCGGCCGCCATCATGGGCTTGACGACAGCGAGAGGAGGTAGAAGTCACGGGCAGGAAGGGAAGGAGGGGGGAGGAGGTTGCTTGGGGATGCCCGGGCTTGGACGTTGGCTTGTCCGGAGGAGCTTGTGTGGATGCCTGCGACGCGCGACGCGTGTGGGATAGAAAGATGAGTGTGGGTGGAGTTGGCATGCGTGCGATTGCTGTGTTTCTTGTCCTGCTGGCTGCTTCACGCCCAGGCCCAGTCCGTTCACAGGACTGTGCGTCCTCCCGTCGTCCACTCTCGCACGCCCGCACGCCAGACTTCAAGCAACTTCCTTACTCGTTCCAGTATATCTAACAGCAAAGGCCTTTTGTACTGCAAGAGTAAAAGGGAGCGGGCATTCTCACGTCCTTACACTGTGCACAGGCGCTGCCGAGGGGCCAGACAGGAGATCATCGTTACGCAAGGCAGTGATGATGGAGCATCTGTGAAGCCCACCGGCGATCTACGATGCAAGGGGCACGCTATTGCAATAGCTACAATAGTCCCGGAGAAGTCAAGGGCGTCATGTGGAGTGGTTGTCACATTCCAGAAGGAGCCTACGAAAGCACGTGCCACCGCAAAAGGTGCCACAAGCACGCGCTGGTCCAAGGCTTTCAAAAGTCGAGGACCCTCGATGGCTACGAAGCAACGCACGTGGGTGCTGACTGCGATGTCCAAACCCGCCTTTGCCTCAGCTACGTTTGCCTCACAACCCCTCCCCTCCCACCCCTCTCCCTATCCCGACATCTCCTCCCACAGCCAGAACTCTATACCAAAGTCAAGCAAAGGACCCTTCTTTGCAGCCGTGCTGGACGCCAAGCAAGCAGCATTTCGCTCATTTCCACCACGATCTACTACTCCCTAGCCAAGGCACCCCCATCACCTCTCTCATCTAAACCATGCTGTGCGGACTGTTGGTCGAGTACTTGACGCTGAGCGACTGGGTGTGGGAGTTCCCGGGAACGCACCGGGCCGCCTTCAAGGTCGTGTCGGCGCCGCTGTGGCTGACGGTGCTGTCCATGTATACGCTCGTCACCTTTGTGTCCTTGCTGACGGCCGGCATCGTCTCCAAGCTCTTCCCCTCCGTCGTCACCCCCCTCTTCCTGACCCTCCTTGACAAGGTCGCACCCGAGGACGCGTTTTGCCCCACGCTGTCCAGTGAAACGCTTCTGCCCACCACCACTCCGAAAGCGGCCATGAGCCTTAGCATGCAACGGTCGAGCATCAATGACGCGAGCCTGCGAGCACAATAGCTCCCTGCTTAGTACTTGGTGGTGGTGAGTACAGCAGGAGGGACGGCGAGGAGGTAGACATAGAAAGAGAGTACATGCGATGTGTCTGGTTTGGACGAGGACTTCAAATGGGTGGGGCTTCGAGGGGTAGAAAAAGGGGTGAGACATGATAATCTGGCGCAAAAAATAATCAGAGTGGGTGTAGAGTGAGTGAGGAGATGAATGGGGAAGGGGAGAAGAGACGTCTCCACCACGCGGCGTTGGTGCCAATAGTAACAACAGGGGATGAGAAATGAGGGGAAAGAGAAAATAATGACAAACACAGACACACGAGTTAGAGACAGACTCGGGGTGCACAGGTTTGTGAGTGTGTGTGTGTATATATGCGTGGCGTTGGCGAAGAAGAAGAGAAGGCGGGCTACAAGAGGAAGAGAGAAAAGAACAGCTTGTGATGCCCACGCGTGCATATATATAGATATATGACTTAGTGCGGGTGAGGGTTGGGGTGGCCCAGGCTATTTAGCCGGGAAAAAAGGGAGATACTCGCACGAGAAAGAGAAATCGACCCGTGAACCCAGCGTGACATGGATGATGAAGGTAAAACGTGCGTATAAGACGATACAAAAAGAGACACTAAAATGAGTGATTGCGGACTCTCATCTTGGGAGAAAGAGAGACGACCTTGAAAAAAGAAAGGGGGACGACTGGAAAGAGACAAGAATGAACAAACAAGAATGAAAAGCACCGACGACAGGTAACAGAAGAGGGGAGGACGAGGAGGAAGAGATGAGGGTAATCAAACAGACATAGACGGATGCAAGACAGGCGTCATGTCCGAGACAGACAATAAAGACTAATCACAACCAAAAAAGAAGAAGAAAACGCACAGAAACACAGACACAAAAATCTTAGTCAAGCTCGTTGGCATGGCTGAAGCAGAGAGATGGACAAGCGAGTAACTTGATTTAAAGTGCATGTTGTTAATTTGCTTTATGTTTCGGCCTTCTCTTGGGCATTATTTACAATTACAAGCTTTTTATGTTTGTTTGTTTGCATTGGTCCCAAGCAGGCTCACGAAGAGGCATGCTGCTGCCCACCAAACGCATTGCTGTTATTACTACTACTGCTGCTGCTCCCGCTGTTGCTCTTACCAGGAAACGCCAGCTCCTGAAAAATGGGCTTCTCTTCATGTTGCCGCCGGCGCTTTCGGTCCTGCTCCTCTTCCTCCCGCAACGCGTCCCGCTCGCTCTTCCGCTTCTTCACCCCTTGCAGATAGTCATGGAAAAGCCGTCCCGCCTCCTGGTCATTCCCACACCATCCCGTCAGCACCTTTAAACTAGCCATAACCAGAAGCTGGCCCGCCTTGTAATCACTCTCTCTCTCCATCTTTCCCGGCGTATCCCCCCCCGCTGCCTCCTCCTCCTCGTCATCATCCGAGTCGCTGCCCTTGCCGGCCAAGGACTTAAGATCCGCCTGCAAGCCCTTACATATCCCATCTACAGCCGTCACTTGGTAAGGCGCCCCTTGCGACACCCACAACAGCAACCGACGCGTCTCGGCCAGGCTCATTTTGTGCACCTCCGGGTCAACCGCCACTTCGCTGCTCGTCTTGCGCGTGCCCAACACTCTCCCCCCTCCTCCCTCCCCTCCTGAACCCATTCCTGACGAGCCTAGCTGCCCCCCACTGCTACTACTGCTGGCGCCACCACCGCTGCTACTACTGCCACTGGTGCTTGGTCCAATGCTAACCACACAGTGCTTGTCCGCGTCCCGCTTCGCCGTAAACCCGGCCAAGCCACAGGCCGGGCAGGCAAACGCAAACACCGCCCGACTCCCGTCCGACCCTTCCTCCACCAACACCTCCAAATGCGCCGCAATCAGACAAGCAGCCACCACGGCATCGAAATCATACAACCGGTCACGCGCATCACGGTAGGCCGCAAAGAGCTCCGCGGACTTTTGGCGCACCAACCCATGCAAGGCTAGATTCGCCCCTTGCTCTCTCATAATCCGGAAAGCCTTCGACTTCTGATCATCCTTGTACTCCACCCTCGTGGCCAACGCCCCCCCAACGGCGGCAGGATCCCGACCAATGTTGCTGACGCTGAAGTCTGTCTCTCGCCCAGTGTTGCGCTTCTGGCCCCGTAAGCCCGTGAATTGCGTGCCCAGATTATACGAAGCCGAATACAAGGGGTTAAGGACCGGGCCGTGATGCGACCGATCCTCTTCCCCAGTGAAGTTGCGGTACATCTCGCCCTCGTGAATGACGTAATCAGACTGACAGTCCCCACAGCGCCTGCATGCCACGGCCCCGCCGCGACTGGGGATAAACTCGTTCGGGTCCTCGTTATCGCAATTGGCGTTGGTGCATTTCTGCTTGGCCATGCGCAGGGCAGGTGCGCCTTGAATCATGTCGCACTTGGTCTTGCGGATCTCGTCGTAGATTTCTTGGATGCGGCCGACCACGTGGGAGAGGGATTTTTCAGGAACGACTGCTGCCACGATTTGTCGCTCCAGGCACCCCGGCTCAAAGGCCGCGTTCCCGGCATAGCTTTGCAGCTGCTTGTACCGGGCCGACTCGAGCACACGCTTCTCTTGCGCCGTCCAGGCCGACTGCTCCAAGCCCGCCGAGGTGGACGTGGCCGTAGGCGGGGCGGCGTGTCCGTCTTCGGCCGCGGCATTGTGCGATGATGGTGGGCGAGGCGCAGGCGGATCCATGCTGGCTGGCTGCTGCGCGAAGAGGGTGTGAAGCGTGGGGTGGGTGCAGTGTGTGGAGCGGGACGTGGGCGGGGGTGTGGCTGTGTGATGCGGGCCCTGGTCGGTGGGTTGCTTGCTTCGTGATGATGCTTCGGCTTCGTTGCCCGCTAGCTACAGCAAAAACAATCTGCGCGACCACGGCAACAGACCCTCGTTCCTGTGTGGAAACGGACACGCAAGGGGAGGGGAAAGGGGGTATAGGACGTGCGGGCACAAATTTCCTTGGCATTTGCTTTGGTGGTTTGGTTTTGGTCTCACCAGCCAAGCATACCATCATCGCTCCACGCCGGCGGCCGTCACGCAAAGCCCCCCTTGCTTCTACGACCCACGCATTTTGGCTTTCCAGCGCGTTGACTATGCACACAAACCACGCCACACACCACCATCACCACAAGCACAGGCACGTCAAGGTGCTGCAAGCCTTGGTTCATCCCACCTTACGACCGCACGCTTCACATTTCTCCTCGCATCATCGCAAGCAGCGCTCCTCCTCGCTCCACCTCCTCCGGGCTTCGACTAGCCACATTTCCATAGCCAGCCATGAAGGAGGTCCTGACCATCCAAGCGGGCGCCTACGCCAACTGGGTCGGGGCACATTTCTGGAACATGCAGGTGGAGGTCCCCGAGGAAGGCGCGGGTGCGGGTGAGCACAAGGACGGCCAGGAAGGCGGCCGACAGCCACCGCAGACTCGCTTCCGCCGGCGTAGCAAGGTCCTGACCGAGGCGGGCACCCCACGTCTCCTCCTTTTTGACATGGCCCAAGAAATTGACCCTTTTCGAGGACCATACCACCAGCGCAACCAGCCACAACAGCCTCCGTCGGCGCGGGAGCTAGAAAAGGCAAAGGAGGCCTTGCCCTGGGACGGGGCCATTGAGGTCCACCACCTCGCGCCGCCCGCGACACGACCGCGGCAGCAGCAGCCGTCGACACAGGCTCAGGGCACCGCATCATTGTCCTCCTTCTTTCAGACTCCCGATTGTTGGCCCGCGGCATGGCGAGGGGCTCCCTTAGACGTGACGCGGAATTGCGTGGTAGTGCAAGAGTACGAAGACGACAGCGCCAACGAAGCAAGCGGAGGCTGGGGGCCTGGTCGGGGTGGAGACCAACTACACCGCTTGCTCGAAGATTGCGATGCCCCGCAAGGCCTGCATTTACTGCTGGACCTGGCGCGACCTGCGTTGGGGCTGGGGGTGAGCGCTGCCGAGGAGTTTGTGGAGGAAGTGGGTGGGGGAGCCCTGGCGTGCTACGCCTACCACACCCACCTCCCCACCGCTTCCCGCGAGCAAGACGCCCGCCGTGTGGCCGACGCGGCGCTTGGCATCAAGGCCCTGCTGGAGGCAGGGGCTTTGCTGATACCGTCTGCGATGGACGCTGCCCAACCCTCATCTCCTCCTCCTGGTAATAATGGGGAGGGGGTTGTTGATGCCTACCGCAGCAGCGCCTTGCAGGCCACGGCGCTACAGGCCGTCTCGGGCGTGTATCGAGAGGAGGAGGTAGGGAGCGATGTGGGCAGGTGCCATATGCGGGAGTGGGTGCATGGGATTCGCTCGGGAGCTTCAAGTCTGGCGGCGGTGGAGCTGGGTTTGCCTTTCCCGCGGGCGAAGCAAGCGGGAGGGAGGGAGGGAGAGATGGAGATTACTTCTCGACGGGCGCTGGACCACTTGCTTCGACCGAAAGCGGACGAAGGCACGAGCAATAACAACAGAAGCAGCAGTAGTAGCGCCACCCTCCCCAACACTGGATTCCTAGGCCACTTGGTTTCCTTGGCCCCGCGGGCAAGGATGACGGGGACCCCAAAAAAGAAGGGCAGCAGCAGCAGCAGCGCCCAGGAGAGCGACGACCCCTTCCGACGACGGCGTCTCACAGCCCTCGCCAGCGTGTATGGCTTGCCCCTCTCCATGCATGCCGTGCGTGGCTCGCTCGACGACGCCCTCAAATACTACCCTTGGTTCCAACCCCAACTCAACTTTGTCTCCTCCACCCGCTTACCCGTCCATCGACCCCCCTTCCCCCTCCCCTTCCTCTGCCCGGGGCAAGAACAGCGCGTGGCGGACTCCATGGGTGCTAGTTGCTTTTCGCTGATTGGGTGTACGTCTGCCGTGGCTCCGTTTTTGGAAGAGATTGCGAGTACATTTGCGGCACGGGGCCCCGGGCTGCGACAGAGGCTGCTGGAGGAGAGGGGTTTGTTGAGCGAGGATTTGGGGGAAGTGGACGCGATGCTGGCCGATTTGTTGGAGAGAGGGGTGCCACGAGAAGTAGAATCGTGAGCGAATGTAAGAGTAGAGTAGGAGACCAAAAGGAAATGTACGCTTTGTTCATGCCTTGTACTTGAGAGTTTTTGTTAGCGCGTTCGGTCTTTCTTTCTTTTTGTTTCCCTTTGTTGCTTGCCCAAGCCCGCCTTTTACTTTGGCAGCAGCGATTATCTCTCTCACGCTCTCTCACTGATTGTAATACCCTGAGGGGGGAGGAGGAGGAGGGGGAGGAGGAGGAGGAGGTGGGGGCGGAGGTG
>Ga0209390_10007117_pt1 | contig 14522 bp, 16 predicted proteins | sample BON01_FD_187212 | JGI IMG/M metagenome (GOLD analysis project Ga0209390, IMG submission 187212) | Freshwater microbial communities from Lake Bonney liftoff mats and glacier meltwater in Antarctica - BON-01 (SPAdes) (version 2) | ecosystem: Environmental > Aquatic > Freshwater > Ice > Glacier... | reverse complement strand
GCGGGGCAACTGCGTGGGGTCTCGAAGCTGGCACCGGCCATCGTGAAGCTGTTTTTGCTCGATCAATACGACGATGCCGAGCTGGACCGCAAAAAGGTCGCCGCGATGTATGCGATGTTTGTGACCTCCCCTGCCCCAGAAAACCCCCTGCTGCCGTCCGAGGATGACGACATGCTGGGCGGCTTCGAAATTAGCCCCGGCCAGGTCGTGCGGCTGGATCCGGGCGAGGATGTGACCGTGGGCCAGCCTGCAGATTCAGGGGCAACCTACGAGCCGTTCCAATACCGCACGCTGCTGCAGGTCGCCTCGGCGCTGGGCATTCCTTATCCTTATCTGACCAATGACATGGTGAAGGGGAACTTTTCGAACTCGCGACTAGCCCTTATCGAATTTCGGCGTCGCGTTTCGGCCTGGCAGCACTCTGTGATGGTCTTTCAACTTTGCCGTCCCGTCTATGCGCGCTGGATGGACGCTGCCGTGCTATCGGGCGCATTGGTTCTGCCCGGCTATGAGGCCAACCGGTCGCAGTTCCTTGCGGCCAACTGGCTCCCCACCAAATGGGATTGGGTTGATCCCCTGAAGGATGCCAATGCCGAAATCGCTCAGATCGAGGCAGGGCTCAAATCCCGCACCCAAGCCATCGCCGAGCGCGGCTATGACGCAGAACAGGTCGACCGCGAAATCGCCGCCGAACGCAGCCGCGAGCGATTGCTCGGCCTCGACTTCCGCCGCCCCGGATCGCCCGCGCAAGGTGTGCAGGCTTTGTCGGGCCCAACAGAGAATGGGGAAGAAGAAGACGATAATGACCCAACAGATGAAACCGATGACGCGCAAGACCCTTCGCGCAAGCCTGAGGACCAGACCTGATGCTGCATGCCCGCATTGCCGCGCGCGCCTTCAACACGCCGCTGCTGGTTGAGCCCTCCAAAGCCATGGCGTTTCTCTCCGGCCTTGGGCCACGTATCCTCGGGCGGCAGGTTGAGACAACTTATCAGGGCCTCGCGTTGCACAGCGCCCATCCGCCAACAGCGCGTGCCAGCATTTTGGCAGGTGTGATGCTGGACGATTACCGCCAGCATGGTGAGGCCCCCTACGCGGTGGTGGATGGCATCGCTGTGATTGAAATTTCTGGCGTGCTAATCCATCGTGGGGGCTGGATCGGACAGTCCTCGGGCCAGACCAGCTATGAGGGGATCGCGGCCCAGATCGAGGCGGCAGCAAGCGACCCGTCCGTGCTCGGGCTTGCATTGGAAATTGACAGCTTTGGCGGCGAGGTTGCGGGTGTTTTTGACCTCGCAGATCGTATTCGTGCGGTTCGCGCTAGCAAGCCCGTCTGGGCTTTTGTGGCAGAACACGCCTTCTCGGCCAGTTATGCGCTGGCCAGCCAGGCCGACCGCATCTTGCTGCCGCGCACCGGGGCGGTGGGCAGCATCGGTGTTGTGGTGATGCACGCCGATCTCAGCGGGCAGCTGGATCAAGACGGGGTGCGCGTCACGCTGATCCACGCAGGATCGCACAAGGTTGATGCCAATCCCTACACGCCCCTGCCCGCTGATATCCAAGACGACATTCAGCGCGAAATCGAGGTGCTGCGGTTTCTCTTTGCGGAAACAGTGGCCGCGGGACGCGGCGCGCGGCTTAGCCAAGAGGCCGCACTCGCCACCGAGGCCGCCAGCTTTCGCGGGACCGAGGCTGTGACGGCGGGTCTTGCCGACGAAGTCATCGATCTTGCGCGTGGGTTTGCCAGTTTTCGACAAAGCTTGTCTTCCATCCGCGCAACCCTCCCATCCCGCGTGGCCACCACGGCCCAAATTCAATCCCGAAAGGATCCTCTCATGCGCAACGACACCTTGCCACAGACTGAACCCGTCCCCGATGAAGCTCAAGACAGCCAAACGCAGAGTGATATTGCCACAAATGGCGGCACGGATCCCCAAGCGCCGCCCACTACAGCCCTTGTTTCCCAATCGCTCGCAGCCCCTCCCGCAGCATCAAACTCACCAAAGACTGACACCACCTCCGCCCTTCAGACATCCCTGCGGGCCGAACTTTCCGCCCAGCTTCGCCTTGAAGCGGCAGAGATCACCGAGATTGCAGCGCAAGCGGGACGGCTTGGCGTTACTATCGATGCAGCAAAAGCCCTGAGGGAGGGCACCACGCCTGCGGCGCTGCGCCGTTCAGTGTTGGAGCACGCGGCGGCCACAACCGATGCGCGGGATGTGGTGGCAATCACCCCAGCCCCGGCGGTTTCTTCGAACAGTGAAAGCCCTATTGTTGCCGCAGCCAAACGCGCCGCTGCCTCCGGCGCAAAACGCTGAGCGGTTCCACAGCCGTCACACTCTCACGACCATCTTAAAATCCCACCGCTCCTGCCCAGCGGTGAATTGCTTATGCCTCCATCCCCAGAAGGATCCCCGACATGACTGTCCTGACCCAACCGCCCAGCTTGGGCGATATCCTCAAGTATGAACTGAACCCAAATTATACCCGCGAGACCGTCACTCTGCTGGCAGGAACCATTTATCCCGTGGGTGCTGTGCTGGGCCGCATCACCGCGAGTGGTAAATACAAGCTGGCCACCTCCGGCGGTACGGATGGCGCGCAGACAGCTGCCGCCATGCTGCTCTACCCGGTCGATGCCTCTGGCGCTGATGGCACCGGCCTTATCATCGCGCGCGGCCCCGCCATCGTCTCCAAAGCCGCCCTCGTCTTTGACACCACCGTCGATGATGCCGCCAAAACCGCGACCAAGCACGGCCAGCTCGCAGCCCTTGGCATCATTCCGCGTGATACCGCTTAATCCAGATCGCGCAACGGCGCATCAGCCGGGCGGCTTCGCTGCCCATGATCCCCAAACCAAGGCTATCCCCACCCTTTTTGCTGGAGTTTCCCATGACCCTCACCCGTAACCCATTTGACGCGGGCGGCTATTCGCTCGCCGAGATGACGCAGGCGATCAACATCCTGCCCAACCTCTACACCCGCCTTGGCCAGATCGGCCTCTTTCGCTTTGAGGGTGTCTCGCAACGCGCCATCGTGATCGAACAGCATCAAGGCGTGTTGAGCCTCCTGCCCTCGGTCCCCCTCGGTGCCCCTGCCACCGTCGGCAATCGCGAGGCCCGCTCCATGCGCTCGTTCGCGCTGCCTTGGATCCCACATGATGATGTGATCCTGCCCTCGGATATTCAGGGCATGCCCGCACTCGGCGTCTCGGACGCAGCCGACCCGCTGGTTGAGGTGATGAACCGCAAGCTGCAGCTGATGCGGCGCAAGCATGCCCAGACCCGCGAATATATGGAGATGAACGCGCTGCGCGGCATTGTGAAGGATGGTGCTGGCACCACGCTTTACAATTACTTCACCGAGTTTGGCCTTGAGCAACTTGCCATCGACTTTGTCTTTGGCACTGCGGGCACAAACGTGCAGGGAAAAGTCCGCGGTGTGCTACGCGCGATTGAAGACAACCTTTTGGGCGAGACCATGACCACCGCGCATGCGCTGGTCAGCTCGGAGTTCTTTGACAAGCTGATCAGCCATCCCAAAACCGAAGAAGCCTACAAGTTCTTCTCCGCCACCGGCGGGCAGCCCTTGCGCGAAGACATGCGCCGCGCGTTTCCGTTCGCAGGCGTTCTTTTTGAAGAGTACAACGGCTCTGTCACTCTCTCGAATGGGACGGCAGAACGGTTGATCCCAGCGGGCGACGGCATTGCCTTTCCCTTGGGCACGTTTGACACCTTCACCACCTATGGCGGGCCGGCCAATCTGCTGGAAGCCGCCAATACCATCGGTCTGCCCCTCTATGCCCGCCAGCATCTTGATGAGAAGGGCCGCTGGATTGATCTGATGACGGAAAGCTCGATCCTGCCGGTCAACAAGCGGCCGCGCATGGCGATCCGGCTGACGAGTTCGACTTAAGGGCTGTCGTCATGCACGCATTTACTATGGCCCTTGATCTGCTCTTTGCGGATCCCAACCTTGCCCAAGAGGCGTGGTATCGTGATTGCGAAGGCCAGTTCACCAAGCTCCGCATCATTACCCGCAGTGCAGACAGCATCACGGACTTTGGGGCGGCAAGGCTCTGGTCCGAGACCTTCCGCTTTGATGTGCGCGTGCGAGAGCTGCCCAATCCCCGCTCGCAAGAGCAAATCCAGATCGGCGATGAGACGTTTCTAATTCAAGGCAAGCCTGTGCGCGACCGCGATCGGCTGATTTGGACCATTGAGGCGGCCCCAGCATGAGGATCAAACTCGATCTTGCGCCTGATCTGATCGCGGCGATGGCCGCCGAGATCAAAGCAGGCGAAAAAGCTGTCTCAACCGCCATGCGCGAGGCGGGTACAGGGCTGAAGACTGCATGGCGCGCTCAGATCACCAGTGCCGGGCTTGGGCGGCGGCTTGGCAACTCAATCCGGCTCGCTAGCTATCCCAAATCTGGTGACAGCCTGAGCGCGGCCGCCTTGGTGTGGTCGCAAGCGCCGGTGATCATCCGCGCGCACGACACCGGACCGTTGATCCGGTCCAAGGACGGGTTTTGGCTGGCGATCCCTACAGCGGCCGCGGGCAAGTCAGCCCGTGGTGGCCGGATCACCCCCGGCGAGTGGGAGCGCAGGCAAGGTCTGAAGTTGCAGTTTGTCTATCGCAGGCGGGGGCCGAGTTTGTTGGTGGCTGAAGGGCGGCTAAACAGCCGTGGGTTGGGTGTCGCGTCAAAGTCAAAGACCGGGCGCGGCGTCGCGACCGTGCCGATATTTCTGTTGGTGCCACAGGTGAAGCTGGCTAAACGCCTTGATCTGGCGCGCGATGCTGAGCGGGCCGTGGACCGCGTGCCGGGATTGATTGTAGCGAACTGGGTGGAGGGGTAACTTGGCTGATGCCCGCAATGTGGGACAAAACCGACCTTGGTGATGGCAACACGGCCAGCTGGTTTCAGCGGTTTGCTGCACTCGCCGTTGTGGCTAATCAGCGTTAGGCGGAAATACCGCGTGCGACGCCGCTGACGTTTGGACATACGGTGCTTTTTTCAGCGGTTGTTTGCGTTTCTCGGTCAGTAGCCGATAGATCACAAACAAGCCCAACAGGCATAGAGTTGCGCCTATAAAGATAAAGAGGCCACCCGGTTGGTCATCGCGCATAAACAGTGATGCCGTGATCGGCCCCGCAGTTGCGCCAATCGAGAATGACAACAGCAAGCCCCCGCTTGTCTCCACCATGCGCTCGTTTGGAACAACGTCGTTTGCGTGAGAAATGCAAAGGGCGTAAATCGGTATCATCAACGCGCCGTGGCAACCTGCTACGACAAAGGTTGCCAGACCTTGTGGGACAATATCGAAGCCTATCACGAGACCTGTTACGACAGTGCCAAATGCTGCCATTGAAATAACAATCCGTCGATCAATCCGATCAGATGCCCAACCCAAAGGCCATTGCGATATAGTTCCGCCCAATACAAACGCTGCCATCAACAGCGCAACATCGGCCGTCCCCATGCCGCGACCTTGCGCAAAAACAGGGCCAAGTGACCAAAAGGCTCCTTCGACGATACCAGCAAGCAAACAACCTACAACGCCCACAGGCGACAACCTGTAAAGTGCCTTGAGATCAAGCCGTGCAGAAGGGACCGGAGACGGCGCAGGCGTCGGTGTCAAACTGATCGGCACAATAGACAGGCAGATCAGGATGGCGACCAGGATGAACAAGGTCGCATCCAAAGTATCAAACGAATTGACCAATAGCTGTCCGGCCATGGTGACGATGTTGCTCACAATGATGTAGATGGACAGCGTGCGACCTCGGTTTGCGTTGCTTGCGCTGTCGTTTATACTCCGAGTCTCGCGGAAGCCGAATTTGACGTCTTGACGGCTGGGTTTGGAACGATTCAGCTATGCCTATGATCCGTCCCGGCTTTCTTTCCTCAGCAGACCGTATCGAGCTTGAGGCTTGCGTGCGTCGTCAGCGCGAGGACCACGGTATTGCCCGTCGGGCAAATGCGATCCTGCTGCTCGACGATGGGGAAAGCTGCGCTCAGATCGCCAAGTTTTTCTACCTGGACGACGACACCATCCGTGGGTGGTATAAGAGCTACCGGAAAGATGGCTGGGATGCGCTTGCCTACGACGGCTGGAAGGGCGGTCAGTCCCGGATGTCGCAGGCACAGGAGGCTGCGTTGTGCGCTTGGCTGGAGGCGCGCTTCTGTCGCTCGACGGTCGAGATCAGGGCTTATGTCGCGGCTGCGTTCGGACTGAAATACTCCCATTCTGGCTGCATCAAGCTTCTGGCCCGACTGGGCTTTGAATACCGCAAGCCCAAGCCCCTGCCGCGCGTGGCATCAGCGCAAATGCAGGCCGCTTTCATCGCATCATACGAACGCCTGATGCGTGAGTTACCACCTGATGAAGCCGTCTACTTCGCCGATGCGGTGCATCCGGAATACCAGACCAAGCCTGCATTTGGCTGGGTGAAGGTCGGCTCAAATCCGGCGGTTCTCAGCACGGCAGGGCGTGGTCGCGTGAACATTCATGGGGCCCTGAACCTTGAGACTTTCGACGCACCCTTTGTCGAGCCCACAACGGTTGATGGGGTCAGTGCAGCACAGCTTCTGGCCAAGATCGAAGCGCGCAACCCCGAAAAGCGCATCATTCATGTCATCTGGGACAACGCCGCCTACCACAAAGGCCCCGATGTCAGGGCTTTTCTTGCCAGGACGGCTTGTCGTATCCATCTGATCCAGCTGCCGCCTTATTGCCCACATCTCAATCCGATCGAGCGGCTTTGGGCGGTCTTGCACCAATACGTTACCCACAATCGCTATTACCCAAGTCAGAAAAAGTTTGCCGACGCCATTCTTGCGTTCATGCGAGAAACCATCCCGCAGGAATGGAAGAAATTCCGCGACAAGGTGTCAGACAACTTCCGCGTCATAACCCACGAGAACTTTCGGGTTTTGGAGTAGAGGCGGTATAACCAACTTTCAACGACAATATAGAGCATCGCCAAACACGCACCGCTCAAGACGCGCAGGACACCCCAAAATAGAAGATCAACGAATAATGGAAACGCGAGGATCGTCGCCGTCAGCAACGCCGTGATACCAGCAAACGTTCGGGCGTGACCTACACTCATGATGATCTTGGGACCGAGAAAGCACCCGATTGTGAAACCGCCGAAATATGCGGTGCCAAGCCAACCGATGAGTGCGCTAGTGTTCTGAGTCTGACACATCCTACCTGTTTCCGAGAATTTCGTCGAGTTTGTCCAGCGCGCGGCGTTCTCGGGTGAGGATGTCCTCGGCGGTTTTGGTCCATTTGAAGCGTTTGGGCTTCTCGTTGTGCTGCGCCAGATAGTCGAAGATCGCAGCCTTCAGATCATCGACGCTTGAATAGCTGCTGCGCCGGATGCGCCTCGATGTGATTTCGGCGAAGAAGCGTTCGACCAAGTTCAGCCATGAGGCGCTGGTGGGCGTGAAGTGCAGCTTGAAGCGCGGGTGCTTGTCCAGCCATGCTTTCACCTCGGGCGTCTTGTGGGTGGCGTAGTTGTCGAGCACCAGATGCACGTGACGACGCGCGGGCACGGCCTTGTCGATCTGCCGCAGAAATTTCAGGAACTCCTTGGCGCGATGGCGGGGCATGCAATCGCCGATGACCTTGCCCGATTTCACATCCAGCGCGGCGAACAGCGTGGTCGTGCCGTGCCGCTTATAATCGTGTGTCATGGTAGCTGCGCGCCCCTTCTTGAGCGGCAGACCGGGTTGCGTCCGATCCAACGCCTGGATCTGCGACTTCTCATCAACACACAGAACCACAGCCCGATCCGGTGGATCAAGGTAGAGACCGACGATATCCGTGACCTTTTCCTCGAACAGCGGGTCATTCGAGACCTTGAACCCCTTCGTGAGATGCGGCTTCAAGCCAGCTTCGGCCCATATGCGACCCACACTCGACGGCGAAATCCCCATGGCTTCGGCCATCAGGGCGCGGCTCCAGTGGGTGGCGTTGGGCGGCGTCTCCTGCACCGTCTTGGTGATCACCTTCAGCCTTGTTTCCATGGGCAATGGCGGCACGCGCGAGGGCCTTGTCTTGTCGCGCTTGAGGCCGTCCATACCCTCATCGAGATACCGAGCCTGCCAGCGCCAGACCGTGGGCTTCGAAGTGCGTGCGCGCCGCATGATCTCAAAAGTGCCGTGACCGTCCGCTGTCGCCAGCACGATCTCGGAACGCCAGACGAGCTTGCGCGCAGTGTTGCGGTTGGTGATCAGAGCTTGAAGCTCAGCACGGTCGGCGGGGCCAAGGTAAAGGCAAATGTCATCGCGTCTCATGCCCCGAATATGGCACATCAGGCCCTCAATGGGAATCCTGTGTCAGGTGGGGAACACTAGAATAGCCTTCCTGTGTCGCACGGATAGGTAACAACGTCTGGAAAAGCCCATTGCCGGCAAACAGGAGCGCAGCGCAACTTAGAATTGCGACAATAGTAACTGATGTTGTCGAGCGAGAAGTGATCATAAAGTGCGTTCTTTCGAGGCCGTGTTAGTGCCCAGTCATTTCTTATGCTGTCAAATGAAGCAAACCGAAGCATGAAAAGGTTATCGGTGCAGGTTGAAGCATTTACCCTTTGAAGCCGCCGCCGACGAAACCATCAGTCTTGGATTAACATATGCCCACCACCCGCGAAACCATTCTAACTGCCCTTGCGGATCTCTTGCGGCTGATCCCATTCGTGCCAGTTCTGCGCGGCGAGGTTGTGCCTGAACGCGTGCCAGCAGCTGGCCTCATAATCCTACGCGACGGTGATCCGGGCGATCCGGCGGTGACGCTGTCGCCGCTTTTATATCACTTCCAGCATCGCGCGGAGCTGGAGATCATTGTGCAGGGCACAGGCCGAGATGCGGGCTTTGCCACGCTCTGCGGCCAGATTGGCGCTGTGATCTCTGCGGACCACACGCTGGGTGGCCTCTGCGATTGGGTTGAGGCGGAAGCGCCGCGCCCGGTCGATCTGCCCGTCGAGGGCGCGGCGGCGCTGAAGGCGGCGGTGATCACCATCGTCCTGCATTACACCACCACCGGCCCACTGGCCTGACACCCCACCACAATGAGGAGACCCCCATGGCACGAGCGCAAGGCGCGCGGGCGCAGATGGCGCTGGCGTTTGAGACAGTTTACGGCACCCCGCCGGTGAGTGGGTTCAAGCTGATGCCCTTTGCCAGTACCTCGCTGGGGGCTGAGCAACCGCTGCTGGCCTCGGACCTTTTGGGCTATGGCCGCGACCCGCTGGCCCCGATCAAGGACGCGGTAACGGCGGACGGCGATATCTCGGTGCCGATTGATATTGAAGCGTTCGGGTTTTGGCTCAAGGCGGCCTTTGGCGCGCCCGCCACCAGCGGCACCACGCCAAAAACCCATAGCTTCACCTCAGGGTCTTGGGCGCTGCCAAGCTTCTCGGTGGAAACCGGCATGCCGGAAGTGCCACGCTATGCGATGTATTCGGGCTGCATGCTGGATCAACTGAGCTGGACCATGCAGCGCTCGGGGCTGTTGACGGCGACGGCCAAGATCATCGCGCAGGGCGAGACGATTGCCACCGCATCAGGTGCGGGTACGCCAACCGCAATCGCGCTGCAGCGCTTTGGCCACTTTAACGGCTCCATCAAGCGCAATGGCACCGCCCTTGGCCATGTGGTCTCGGCAGAGATTAGCTATGCCAACAACCTTGAGCGGGTGGAGACCATCCGAGCAGATGGCAAGATTGACGGGGCGGATCCGGCGATGGCGGCTTTGACGGGTAAGATTGACGTGCGCTTTGCTGACAGCGCGCTGGTGACCCAAGCCATTGACGGCGCACCTTGCGAGTTGGAGTTCAGCTACAGCCTTGGGGCCAGTGCCAGCCTCAGCTTTACCGCCCATGCGGTCTATCTGCCCCGGCCTCGGATCGAGATCCAAGGGCCGCAGGGCATTCAGGCGTCGTTTGATTGGCAGGCGGCGAAGGGGACAACGCCTGCACGTCTTTGCACCATTGTCCTCACCAACTCAGTCGCGAGCTATGCATGATAGAACTCAACCTTTCCAACGGGCCGAAGTGGCTTGATCTCATCACAGGCCTGCGTTTGCAGCTGCGCCCGCTGACCACCTCGCTGATGGTGGCCGCGCGCGCGGATCCTGCGATCCAAGGCCTTGCCACTGGTGCCAGTGATGATGAACGCGCGGTGGCCTTTGCCAAAGCGCTGGCCCGCTTGGCCATTCTCGAATGGGAGGGCGTTGGCGACGAGGATGGAAAACTTCTGCCACTGACGCCCGAGGCCATTGATGCGCTGCTGGATCTCTGGCCATTATTCGAGGCGTTCCAGACCCAATATGTTGCCAAAGGCCTGTTGATTGATGCGGAAAAAAACGGCTTTGCGCCCTTGCCGAGTGGTCCTTCGGCGGGGGTGACGCCTATTGCGCCGCCTGTGAGCAAGACTGCCTCGACTGCCCCAGCCGCGTAAACGCACCGCAGACTTATGAGGGCTGGCAGGTTTGGGACCTGGTGCAGCGCTTGGGCGGCCAGCTGCGGCTGGCGCAAGGGGCGTCAGGCAATGCGGTGATTGGCTGGGACATGGCGGCAGCCTTTGCGCTGGCCTCTGCGCTTGGGCTTTCGCCGCTGGCTGTGGCCGAGATGCTACCGGCTGTTGAGGCGGTAATGGTTCAGAAACTTAACGAGAGGATGGAACAAGGGCTATGACCGAAAAACGTGTCTCTGTGCGCCTCTCTGCCAGCGGCGGGCGGCAAGTGCGCGCCGAGCTGGAAGGTGTTGGCGATGCGGGCACGCGTGGCTTTGGGCGTTTGTCCCGGGAGATGGATCTGGCCAATGCGCGGCTTGCGGCCTTATCGCGCCGGGCGGCCCTTGCCGCGGGCGTTATGGCTGCGGCCACAGTGGTGGCGGGAGTGGCCATGATCCGCTCTGGCCTGCAAACCGTCGATGCGCAGGCCAAAATGGCGCAATCTCTGGGCACCACGGTGGAAAGTCTGCAAGTGCTGGACCGGGCCGCTGATCTCTCGGGCGTCTCGATGGGCAATGTCGAGCAGGCCACGGTGCAGCTGACACGGCGTCTGAGCCAGGCAGCGGCAGGTGCTGGCCCGGCAGTCCAAGCGCTTGACCGCCTTGGTCTGTCTGTCAGCGCGCTGCAAAGCCTGCCGCTTGATCAACGTATTGCCTTGATCCAGGATCGGCTGGCAGAGTTTGTGCCCGAAGCCGAGCGCGCGGCGGTGGCCTCACAGCTCTTTGGCGACCGCGCAGCCCTGGTGTTTACGCGCATTGATACCGCCACGCTGCGCCAAGCCACCGCTGACGTGAATGATTTTGGCATTGTTGTCTCCGAGCAGGACGCAGACCAGATTGAGCGCACTAACGATGCGCTGTCGCGCCTCGGGCTGATCTGGCGGGGTGTATCAAACCAGCTGGCGGTGGCAGCGGCCCCAGCCCTTGAGGCGGTGGCCAACGCACTGGCGGCGGTGTCCAAAACCACGGGACCGCTGGGCCAAGCGATTGCGGGTGTTTTTGACAACCTTGGACGGCTTGGTGCCTATGCTGCGACCTTTGCGGCCTTCTTTGCCGGGCGCTGGGTTGGCGCAATGGCGATAGCGGCGCTGTCGGTGCGCGGGCTTGCCACAGCCCTTGTGGTCGTGCGGGGCGCGCTGATCCGCACCGGCATTGGCGCGCTGATCGTGGGCGCAGGTGAGTTGGTCTATTGGTTCACTCGGCTTGTTGCGGGTGCTGGCGGCTTTGGCGCCGCGATGGGGCTATTGAACGACGTCGCGGTCGAGGTCTGGGGCCGGATCAAAATGGCGGCCAGCTCGGCTGGGGCCGCGGCCACCGCGATGTTCTATGATCTGAAGGCGGACGCGGCCATGGGCATGGCGTCCGCAATTGAAAGTGTGGTGGGGTTTGGCAATGCGACAGCCAACACCTTCGAAGGCGCTCTTTTGGCCGTGAAGGCAATCTGGTCGCGCCTGCCTGGCGTGATCGGCGATCTGGTGTTCACAGCGGCCAACCGCATGCTCGACGGCATTGAGGCAATGCTGAACGGGGCCCTCGGGCAAATTGATGCTTTTACCGGCAAAATCCGGGATGCGCTGGCAGCTGTTGGGATCGAGACAGCCTTTGGTCAGATTGGCGAGATCAGCCTTGGCGATATTGCAAACCCCTTTGCCGGGGCCTCAGCCGAGGCGGGCACGGCGGCGGCCGAAGCGTTCCAGCGCGCCTTTGCCAAAAATCCCCTGACCGCCCCTGATCTTGGTCTGAGCGGCCTTGCCACTGACGCGCTTGCGACCGCGAACAGCTACCGCCAGGCCGCGAGCGATCTTGCTGCAGGGGCCACAGCGCCGCTTGCAAGTTGGCAGGCGCTCAAAGATGCCGTAAGCGGCAGTGGTGCTGCGGGCGCTGATGCGCTTGATGAGGCACAGGCCTCGGCCTCAGGCGTTGCGGAGGCCTTGGACAGCGCAACAAACGCGGCCAACTCTGCAGGTGGGGCGGTTAAGACCGCCGCTGAAGTGGCCAAAACGGGCTGGGCGGCCGTCTCACAATCCTTGGCGGACTATTCCAAGCAGGCGATGGACTGGGGCAAGGGGCTTGGCAGCACTTTGGTCAGCGGCTTTCAATCGGCGGAAACTGCGTTCAAGCAATTTATCACCACCGGCAAGTTCGACTTCAAGTCCTTGGTGTCTTCAATCCTTGCTGATTTGGCAACGCTGGCGTTCAAGCGCGCGGTTCTGGGCCCGATCGCCAACGCGCTGTCGGGGGTCTTTGGGGGTGGAGATATATTTGGCTCGGTTTTGCATGCAGGCGGCATGGTCGGGACTGGCGGAACCAGCCGCAGGGTTCCCGCGCTGGCCTTTGCCGCAGCCCCGCGGATGCATGCCGGAGGCTGGGCGGGCCTGAAACCCGATGAGGTGCCCGCGATTTTGCAACGCGGCGAGCGGGTGTTGAGCCGCAGGCAGGCGGCGGGCTATGGCGCAGGCGGTGCTGCATCCAATATGTCGATCTCAATTGACGCGCGCGGCGCACAGATTGGCGTGGCCGAACAGATTGAGGCCCGCCTGCGCGCGGCTCTGCCCGAAATCGCGCGCATCGCCAAGCAAAGCGTCGCGGATGGGCGGCGGCGGGGTCAGGCGATATGACAATTGCAGTGTTGCCACTGGTGCTGGTGTCCGCACTTGAACGGCGTCTGGTTACCTCCGTGGCCGAGGCACGCTCACCCTTTACCGGCACGTCGCAAATCCAGGACTGGGGTGCCTCATGGTGGGAGTACCAGATTGAGATGGCGGTAACGCAAGGTGTCAATGGGCGCAGGTTGTCTGCGTTCTTTGCCGCTTTGGGCGGTTTGCGGGGGCGGTTCCTGTTTCCTGACCCAACGATCGAAGTGCTGGCGGGGGCGGGCAATCCTTATGTTACCGAGACGCAGGCGGCGGGTACTTTGAGTCTGCGCACCGCAGGCTGGGGACTTGGCCTGCGCGCGGGGGATTTTTTCCAGTTGGGATTGGACGCGACGACACGGCTTTATCAACTGACGGCGGATGTGACGCCGGTTGGCAGCGAGGCCGAACTGGCGTTTGTGCCATCCCTGCGCGCTGTTGTTCAGGTTGGCACGCCGATTGGGCTTGAGAGACCGTCGGTGCTTTTGCGCCTGACAGCGCCAGTACCAACAGTCATTGGCCGGGCGGACCAGCACCGGTTTACGATCTCAGCCCGAGAAACGCTTTGAAACCGGAGGCGCTTTGAACTGCGAGGGCGTTTGACGTGAGCCGGGATGTAACCGCAAATTACGCGGAAGGAGGAAGTCTGACATGAGCCGAGATGTAACCGCCGCTTTTGCTGCGGCACTGGCAGAGCAACACCTTCGCCCAGTGATCTTCTTCGAGGGCCAATTCGCCACGGGCTGGGTGCGGATTTGGTCTGGGCTGGGCGAGATCGGCTGGAATGGCCAAACTTGGGCTGGGGCTGGATCGCTTCTAGGCATCGGTTCTCTTGATGAAACCGGCGAGGTCGTGGCGGGCGGCACGGCGGTCTCGTTGTCTGGCGTACCGCTTGATTTGGTTCAAATGGCCATTGAGGAAGCGCGTCAGGGCCTTCCCGGCCGGATCTGGCTTGGGCTTTTGTCTGAAACAGGTCAGGTTATCGCTGATCCGGTGCAGGCCTTCTCGGGCCGTCTTGATGTGCCAGAAATCAAGGATGATGCTGACAGCTGCACGATTACCATCAGCTATGAAAGCCGGTTGATCGACCTGACCGTGGCGCGGACCTGGCGCTACACCCATGAAAGCCAGCAGGTGCTGTATCCGGGTGATCTTGGCTTTGAATATGTGACCGCCATCCAAGACCGCGAAATCACCTGGGGACGAGGCTAATTTGCAGATTTGGTCGGGTTTGAGGGGCTATTCATCTGGATAAGCTGTGGATAGCTGGCCCGGCAGCGGCCCTGCATGTTCGTGAGGCTCGGCCGGTCTTCGGGGCAATCTTTGGCAATGATGTCGAGCGCTGTGGGCAGCGGCGTATTCGCAC
>Ga0209390_10007114_pt1 | contig 14529 bp, 15 predicted proteins | sample BON01_FD_187212 | JGI IMG/M metagenome (GOLD analysis project Ga0209390, IMG submission 187212) | Freshwater microbial communities from Lake Bonney liftoff mats and glacier meltwater in Antarctica - BON-01 (SPAdes) (version 2) | ecosystem: Environmental > Aquatic > Freshwater > Ice > Glacier... | reverse complement strand
ATTTTACTCTTTTCTTTTTGTCCTTTCATTTTTCATTTCTTTCTTCCTTTCCTGACCCGCCTCTTTTTTTAGTTTTTTCTTGCTCACACATGCAGGGCGCCTCGAAAAATTTCTGGTCACACATGTGAATAAGTCAAATTACACAGATAAATGAGTATTTTCACGCACATGGATGAGTCATGTCACACAAGTGATGTTGTGCACGTTCATGATTTCCAGGTCACACATATGAATGAGTCATGTCATGCATATGAATAAGTAATGTTACGTATGAATGAATGAAGATTGCTTTTACTATTACTCATAAAGAAATAATGTAGTAGTTTTGTTTGGAACTTTCAAGGTACATCGTGTTTTTGTGTGGATGGAGGGTTCGCCGTTTGTATAGCGATCTAAATCATTTTATTCTTCCGATCGGACGCCTGTTTTGGGGGCTGCCTCATTCGAGGACTCTCCCCTCAGGACCACAATCGGCGCCTAACCGTGCTCAAACTCCAGTGTACTTTCCGCTTTCACAGAGAAAACAGAGGTGTTGTACGACTTGAGACTTGATCCAGACAGAGCGAGACATAGGAGGTCCCTGTATATGAATAGATCATGTCACACGTACGATGCCGGGCGCGTTGATAATTTCCACGTCACACGTATGGGTGGGTCATGTCACACAGTTATGTCACACATATGAATCAATTTTATCAAAAATATGATATTGGGTGTGTTGACAAAAATCAGGTTACTCACGTGAGTTAGCCACGGCAGAATTATGATGTTTCAACTATTGGATGTCGGGCGTGTTGATGATTGTGACATGTAACACATGGATGTCGGGCGGGTTGATGATTTTCAGGTCACAAATATGAGTGAGTTATGTCATGCGCATATAAACTATTCTTGTCACTCATGATATCGGACGCATTTTTGACTATCAGGTCATACATGTGCAGTCTCATGTCCTATGTCAATCAGTCATGTCAAACGAATAAATGAGTCATGTCACACACATGAATGAATTGGATGAGACATGTCGAAAATATAAATGAATACTATCATCCATGACTCTGATGATCAGTAATGTCACACACCTGGAAAATGCATAGTGCACACCTATAAATCATTCATGTTATACATGCAATGAGCTTTGTATGAATGTGTGTATGTGTAGGCATGTGTTTGTGTGTGTGCGTGTATGCTTGATTGATGTTGCTTTTATTACTTCATAGGAAATAGTCTAGTAGCTTAGCTGGAAGCTCCGTGTGCTCAAAGAAAAATGGCCTGTTTGGCCAGAATCTCGTTATGGTTGTCTGCTACATGAGCGTGCCATGCCTCGTAGACTTTCGAGACCAAATTGCATCTCCTCCTGTATGCTGCAACCATGTGACATAGGGGCACAGCCGACTACCTCGAGGTACCTCGAGGTACCATAGTTGATTTCCCCTCAAAGCGTGAATCCCAACAGTTCGTCCCTGTTTATCGCAATTATATTGTTGGGAACATATATCATTGGGACAAATTGGTCTACTGACACTTTAAAGATGATGGTCTGTAAATTGTGCGCGATTCGCAGAGATTGGGAGTTTTTCTGACTGCACTGCTGGCACTTTCTGCTCTTTGATGTTGCAAAGTCCACAATGCTATTGTACTTGGGTAGAGGGAGGATATGGTAGGGCTCCTTTTGACAATGCACAGCAGCATGGCATTGACCTTCAAAAAGGATATTACATGTGCGCTCGCTTCTACAAGAGCTTGACTGTTGGATCGTTTCAAGGGCCCTTGCAGCATCGTGGGGCTGGTTTGTCGTATATTGAATCCAACCCAGCATAACGGTCACGGCAGATTCGGGTCAAATGACCTGCGTCAAAATATAAGTGGCAATCATGTGTTGGAATCAAGCACTTAAACTTTGCTGTATCCTGCAAGATGAATTGCGCTCGAGGAATAACGCGTGTTTCCCACGTCAGGCACTAGTAGACACAATGTGTCATTGACACCTGTGTCGCCAGTCTTGTCTACCAGCGCTACGTTGGCGGACTCTAATCCTTCGGCGTTTGATAACCCGCTGTCAGTCTTTTAGATGACTCTGTCTGACAACAGTTCCCCTCAGATTCCTTCAATAGTACTCGTTAGCAAGGTATGTGTATCTCCTAGTACCTGTGTGCTCTCGCAAGTGCCTAGTAGAAGTATTTTTGCTTTTGTTTTTCGAAAGAATAAACATCTGAAAGAAAAAAGCAGTTAGTCCAAGATCTCATCCCGCCTCCTAGCATATACATACACATATGTACTTTGTACACATACACAAATATATGTATGCCAAGATTTAGTCCATCTGGATTGTTCGGGCCCTCCAGGTGTCTCATCCCGACTGCTGGGCTAACAACCCAGTACCCCATCTGTGCAGTGTGTTATATTGTGCGTGACTTTATCACAGGTTTGCTTATGTAAAGAGGAACACACGCGCACAGAGTGTCAAAGCTGGGGCCATTAAACGAAAATGGAATCAGGATGGTTTTTCCAATAAATAACATTATCTCCAATCCTACCCTTGACCAGTGGCCTCCATGCCGAGATCTTTTGTGGGTCAGGGTGTTCAATATTGTTATGACACACGCAATGTTGAGGCATTCGCTGTTCAGATGACATTACTCACTTGACGCACCAATCTATTCGGTTTGCCCGTTGAGCTCTGTTCAGGTCACGACAGTTTGCAATTCCTTCTCACACAGAAGGTCCCCTCCTAGCGGATAGTCTGTCTGTGTGGTTTTTCAGCTGAATACAACTTCCAGGAAATCAAATACGAGCCATGCCCGGACAATGTGCTTCCTGATTTCCTCTCTCACCCATGGGATGGGGACAGGACACTGTTGCCTTTCCACATGCTTGTGCGCACTGCTCCCCCAAGACAGTCACGACACCACTCCCTACAGTACATCAAACACCAATCTGTGGTGGTTCTACCTTCATTGTGAGGCCACGTAGCGCTACAACGCCCGTGACACCATCTGAGACATCCGTGCATGCCATGCGTCACGCCATCTTACCCATTCTGCCAGCACACTACAAGCAGCCTGCACAAGACAGGATAGGCTGGCGGGCAATGGTAACGTAGACTTTTAATGGGCCAAGTTCTGCGACGCTGACACAATACACCACCCGCTGGGCGTACACCACGCAATCATGATTTGGACTCACAGGGAGAATCTGGCCAATAGAAAACAACGGCATCATGGCAACCCTACTTGAAGGGACACCCACACTTTGGAGTCTGGTGCGCACAAGGACACGAAGGTATCTTTCCCTCTGATTGGGGCCCCATCCTCGATCGAGTGGGTAATGTATCTGTCCTACAGCGTCAACTAACGTGAGCTTGCTGGACAACATCAAAACAAGTATTCGGATGGGTTTTTGGGGTTTCCAATCAGTGAAAAACTCAGGTGATAACTTCTTTCAAAGGCTCTGGGTGCCATTTACAGTGAAAATTGGTGATACAGTATGGCTGGATTACAAACACACACCTATGGACATTCCATACAAATTATTTCAAGTTTGCCTTGGTCGATTGATGATTGCTTTTATTACTTGAAACAGTGATTCAGTACCCTTGGTTGAGGGTCTGTGTACCTCAAATCCATGTAGATTTGGGATTTGAGTTTTTGTTGGTCTGTCTGAAACGGTCAAGGCTCGGGAAGCCCAGGTCACACTAGACCTTGTCGATTCATTTGGTTGTCCTCACTTGCAAGCGTGGCTCAGTTGGTCAGGGCGAGAGGCTGTTAATCCATAGGTCGTCGGTTCGTTTCCGTCTAAAACCCGAGAACTCAAGTTCCTATGGATTTGAACTACATAGACCCTCAATCAAAGGTACTAAACTACTGTTGAAAGTAAAAAAAGCAATCATCATCATCAACATCTGTTGCCTGGAGTTTTGTGAGGACAAGGTTGCGCTCTTGGGTAGCCCAGATTTGCCTCCTGCTCCTTTCGTCACAAAAGATGGCACCACACGCTATGAGGTCGAACGCATCTCCAACGCACGCACGCATAAGGACCAGGAGGATCTGTGGGTCGAGTGGGAGGGTCACAACCAGTTGCAGAATCGTTGGTTACACCAAGACGTGCTGATGGCTAACATGCAAAACTTGGTGCTTACCTTTGACACCAGACCCTGCACTTTCAAGGCATGAGCGTAGGCGCCCGAGCGCGCCTTCAAGGGTTACAAAATATCAGTGCTTCCACCAGTACAGCCTCGTCAATCTAGCTTGCGCATTGGCCGTAATGGCATGGATGTGCATTCCCGACGTAGGGATATTTGTGGCAGTCACGGTACAAGCAGAAAGTAGGGGAAAAATGAACATTGTGTTGTCTTCAGTTCTACATATCTGTTTGTTTGCAGCTAGGTTTTTAACATGGTGTTCCGTGTAAATTTTTTTCCTACATTGTTTTGCTGTCAGTGTGTCAGGTAGGGTGCATTACCAACTGACTACCAGCTCTTTCATTGAAGTCATTTGAAAATGTGATGGACCTTGAGTTGTGATTATGAGTAGTAGTAGTATGAGCAAAGGTCACAAGTTTCTGGATGGCGGGAACCACATCTAGACGTGACAGAAAGACAAGGTTTAGTTAAAAAAAATCCTGGTTGTTTAACAGTTTCTTGGGTTCTAAGTGGTTAATCGGGTGTTCATCATCCGCTTAGCCCAGTGATTAGGTTGGGTCTTCGAAACACAAGGAAAATTAGAATTTAAGGAACAGAAGCGCTCGTGCGTCTCCTTGTTCACTTGACTTGATCTCTGCACACATCTTGAGCATTGATAGACTAGTCAGATAAGCAAGACTTTGTTGTATTTGCAGAGGCAAAAGTCACAGAACTGTCGGGCTTCAGGAGCCAGCGCCGGTCTTGAGGAGCCTGTACGAACCCAGAATCCACGCCCTGGGCCGACTTGCATTGCTGCACATACACTACACCTAGTATTATGATACTCCTCCTCCAACGGAAGTTTGCCCCTGGCCCGCCTGCTGTCGTCTGTCTGTTTGTTTGCAGTGAAGCAAACAACTTCTCAGAATCTTTGGCCCCGAATTAATTGATCAATGAAAATCGTTCAAAAAACCACGCGGTTCTTTTGAAAACGTGACATTAGCAGCGCGTCGGAGAAAGTATTTCCAGGGGTTTTGGCGAATTTTTTTTGTTGCTGAACTCCTTCAGAAAAGGGGGTGTTTTAATACACAAGAATTCACTCGCTTCTTGTCAACCGGTGTCGTCTCAGCGTCGAGTCGCGCTCTGACGTGTCCTTTCAAACAAAGTAATTCGAGTATTTGGTCAATATTGAGTAGAAATCCTACACATACACACCTCTGAGCGAGACTCTCTGCTTTTTTAAAGCTGTTTGTCTCCACCGTCACGGTCCCGTCAAGTGACTCAGAATATGTCGATAAAAGCAAGTTGGCTGGGTACAGGTCAGCACACATATTTGCTGATGGTTGGTCAACAGCGTGACACAAACGTAAAATGACGTTGTTGGAGGCGCCCACAGGGACATTGTTTTTTTATTACAAAGATATTAAGCAAGAGATTGTGCATACATTATTGTTGAAGGAATATGGTGTGTCGAAGAAGTGGGTAATTATCATGGACAAGAGGCAGGACAAAACCGCGGCTTCGACTCAAGCAGAAACAAGCGGATCGTCGGCTCAGGATCGTTACTGTGCCAGGGGCTCAGGAGGAGGCACGAAGAAACGGCGTGGAAACGGCGACGAATAACGACAAGTCGAGCAGTTGTGATGTTGCTGTTACGTGTGATGATGTACGTTGTTTTTTATAAACTGTTTTGGAATTGAAATGGTGTTGTACGATTTGTATTTCGCGAGGTTTGATCAGACAAAGGATTTGCTATTTGACACTTTCTTTATTGATGTTTTTAACAAATAGCGTCGTTGCCATTACTGAGTTTTTGAATTCGAATCATTTTCAATACCATTGAATCGGTAAACCAAAGAAGGTACTGAAATGAAATTTCCCATGGACCAGATTTTTGTAAAAAAAAAAGTGCCGCGGGCAAGATGTTTTTGTGAAAAGACTGCGCCGCAGGCAAAAAATATAAAAGAAAATGAGCAGTAGGAAGATTTTTTTTGAACTGAATCCTAATGGGTACTGTGCCCTCTTGATGTAGTATGTAAATTATTATTCACAAATCACAGATCAGAATCTTCTTTCATTAATTCATTATTTCACTAATCCATTAATGAATGAATCAACCTTGTGCCGAGCAGAACCGCAAGGTTCGCAAGGTACGCAGACGAGAGGAACGTGGGATGTGTGTATCGCCGAAAGGTGCTCTTCAATCAAGAGACAAACCATATCGTGGAAGTCGTAACGGATTCCTTCTTTCTAGAAGGTGTTCTATATATAAAGCTACGCAAGGTTTGCAATACGCAGACGAGAGGAACGTGGGATGGGTGTATGACCGAAAGGTGCTCTTCAATCCAGAGACAAACCATATATATAGGGCCCGTGGAAGTCATAACGGATCCCTTCTTTCTAGAAGGCGTTCTATATATAAAGCTCACTAGTCACGTCTCCATATCTGTCTTCACACGAATACCGTCGAGACGGATACAGATTCTCTCTCCCCCTTTATTCCTGTTCGTGTGACATACTACACACAGTGGTATGATACATTAGTATCACAACAGGGATGAAGCATGAATTCTGTATTCATACACACATCTGACAAATCAGGTGCACTCCCCGTGCCCTCTAGGCGCACTTCCATGTGCGCCCCCCTCTGGCACTTCGAGCGTTGCCTTTGCAGTTCGAGCGCTGCCTGTGTAGTTCAAGCGCTGCCCGGCCCGGGCCGTTGCAGATCGAGAGCTACTGTGCAGTTTGAGCGCTGCCAGGCCCGGGCTGTTCAGATCGAGAGCTACTGTGCAGTTCGAGCGCTGCCCGGCCCCAGCCGTGCAGTTCGAGAGCTGCTAGTCGGTTCGAGAATTGCTGCGCAGTTCGAGAGCTGCCTTCGCGGCTTGAGTCACACGACGCCGCAGTGACGTGCGCCCTCTAGGCTCACTTCGCCCCCGTCTTCTGCAGCTTGAGAGCTGCTGTGCAGTTCGAGCGCTGCCTGACCCGAGCTGTGCAGTTCGAGAGCTGTTTTCCAGTTCGAGTGCTGCCCGGCCCGAGCCGTCCAGTTCGAGAGCTGCTGTGCAGTTCGAGCGCTGCCGATGCAGTTCGAGAGCTGTTTTCCAGTTCGAGTGCTGCCCGGCCCGAGCCGTCCAGTTCGAGAGCTGCTGTGCAGTTCGAGCGCTGCCGATGCAGTTCGAGAGCTTCCTTTGCGACTGGAGCCACTACACGTGCAAACTCTAGGCTCCCCCGTCGCCTGACGCCTTTTCTATGCCCATGTCCAACAGGCGCTGGCACGCAATGATGTAGTCTTCAGCATCTTTTGTTGCGATGTGGCATCGAGCATCGTATTTCTGTGAGTTCTGAATGAGGGATACAGCAGGCTGTTCGTCAAGGCGTCTGCTGTCATCTCCTTTGTACCGCACGGCATCAGTTTAATGAGCTTGCCTCAACGAGCTTCCGTACATAGTATTTGCGCACATCAATATGCCTTGAGCGCTCTCTGTGCATAGTGTCTTGTGACATGGCAATGCATGCTTGATTGTCCTAGAATACTCACGTGCAGCTGTCCCGTTCTGCGCCAAATCCTTTTAGAATTTCATGTAGATACACCACCTCATGCCTGCATTGGCTGGCCGCAATGAACTCGCTCTCTGCTGACGACAGTGATCTCCAATCTATGTGGACCAGAAGGTTAACAAAGTGGTGATTGGGAACACCATTAGCGGAACATGAAATGGTTGAGTAATACCGCTAGTTGCTATCTGAAAAGTCCTTAGAGCTGATAAAGGGACATGAGAGAATTGGGGACACCGTTTCAAGGTGGAGTGTACCAGGAACACAGTTTCGATTCCTTAAGTGACTTTTGTTTCCATTAAAGGGAGCTGACGCCTTTGGGCGAGCTTGTTCTCTTTTAGCCCACGTTGAGTGTAGAGAGAGGAAGAGAACCAACACAAACCCGTGCCAGGAGCTGATTTGCTCTGCCACCGACAATTCATACATGGTAGCGAAGGCGCAACAATGACTTGTGCGTGTCTGGCTCGAGGTCCTGTCTCCGACCCTCGAGCCCTCGCTGGTGTGCTCGCTGAAAATACTAATGTCTAGACACGTGAAAACACTGTCTACACCGGGCGCATTTGCAGCCGACTTGAAGTGTATAGGGTACTGTCCGCCAAACTCCTGCTGAGGTGCGGAAGCCAGCGTATATGGCGCACTGACAATGTATAAATTCACAGGCTGGTCGCTAGCAGTCTCTGGGGAGGCTGGGGCTGGAACCCGCCCTAGCTTCCCGTCGACGCTGCCACAACGCCCCAAGGTGCTGCGGTTCAGGTACACGATTGTCATCTCTTTCTCTCTTGTCAAATTGTCTTTAGTAGAATCCGAAACAGAATCCTCCCCCTGATTGATAGTAGCAGTGACAGGCCCCAACACATTGACACATGACAAATTGTCCTTAGTAGAATCCGCAACAGAATTCTCCCCCTCTGTGCCAATCTGAAGCAGCGCAAACTTAGCGCTATGGTAGTCCTCAGTCGGGCTTCGAGGCTGGTCTGATTCCACAGGCGCTGACAGCGTCTCCGCGATTTCGAGGATAGGCTCCATGTAAGGCGCAAGAGGTTGCATCTTGCGCACCTCCCAGCGCCCGGTGACTGCAGCTTCTGTCGACGACCCTGCACTCCCGACGTTCTGTGCTGATGGATCCAGAACCAAGCACACACGCTTGCGAGGCCCCGTGGCCTGTGTGTATAAAAGACGCCGGCAAGGGATAGCAAACCACACTGCGTCGAGAGGGATAGTGTCAGGCGGCAGTGCTGATTTGAACCCGGGTTTCCAACCCTCGGGGCGTTTAAGCAAGCCATCACCCCGTGCACCCTGCTCGCTACTGGTAGTAGGGGCTGACTCCTCCGTAGGAACAAGCCTGGTACGTAGCTACTCAGTGTCAATTGAGTTGGCAACAAGTGCAGTCGGAACGTCATCGCGTGCGCCAGGCGCTGGACCGCAGGCAACAGACACATGGACACAAACAAGTAGTGTTATTGTCTCAAACCGCTACTACATCCCCTGCTCAATTTGTCACAGGTGTCAGGCGCGCGGGGTCACCGATACCATTTACATTAGGGACACAATCTCATATTCCTGCACTGATGGCCGCCATGGTGGGGCCAGCGTTGGCTCTCGGACCAGAATGGGAAAAGGCCCGCTTACCGGTTGACTCTGGGAGTGAACATCCATCGCGCTATGAACCAACTGTCTTTGCGACACGTGACATGCCACGATTAGCACCACATAGACAGTGGGATCTTGACATCACAGAGGTAGAGGGAGCTCGACCAGTTGCGGGTCGCCCTTACCCGGTTGCTCCACAGTACTTGCCAGAATTGAATCGTCAGATTGCAGTTTTGGAGGAGGTGCGTATTATCCGCCGTAGTCAAAGCTTGTATGGAGCCCCGGTGTTGTTTGCACCAAAAAAAGATGGGCGCCTCCGTTTGTGTATTGATTACCGCAAACTTAATCGTCAAACCTTGCAGGATTGTTATCCTACACCAGTGGCTACGGACCTCATAGCGAGAATTCGGGGAGCTCGCATGTTTTCCCAATTGGATCTTCACAGTGGCTTTCATCAGTTGCGCATACGCGAGGGTGATCAGCATAAAACAGCTTTTGTGACACCCGAGGGTCAGTATGAATGGGTACCATGTCCATTCGGGCTTTCTAACACACCCAGCTACTTCCAACGTCTCATGAATGATATTCTACATGATCACATTGCTACGGGATACTGTGTGTGCTATTGTGACAATCTGCTCATCTGTACGGAGTCGGATGATCCAGTAGAGCACTTGCTCAAGCTGACGGCAGTACTTGACACGCTGCGCGAACATGACTTGCTTGTAAAAGGGTCTAAGACAAAATTTTTTCGCAAAGAGGTTGAATTTTTTTGGATTCAAAATCTCAGCAGCAGGCTGGGTGCCTACGGAATCCAAGGTGGCTGCATTGGTTGAATGGCCAGCACCGGAAACCGTCAAACACCTACGCTCATTTTTGGGTATGGCGATTTTTTTCGCACCTTCATCCCGTTGTTTTCAGAAATGGCTGCACCGCTGACAGATTTGCTCAAGGCATCAGGGCCAGATACCCGTCGGCTGGCATGGTCAGTGGATTGTGAGACATCCACATGATCAAAACGGCGCTTACTTCAGCGCCCGTACTGCGGCACTTTGATCCAGCATTGCGAACGGCAGTGCACATTGATGCAAGTCAGAATGCGGTTGGGGCAGTCCTGCTGCAATGGCAGCCCGGTGAATCACATCCTCGACCAGTCGCATTCATGTCACGGAAAATATCCGGGGCCCAATACCGCTATGACGCGCGAAATGTGGAAGCCTTGGCTACACAGATGGTGCTCAATACTTGGTGCACTATTCTCATGGGGGTTCCCTCTGAGATGTATTCGGACCATGATAGTTTGAAATACCTTTTCACACAGAAGGCGCCATCTCAACGCATTCTACATCTATGCGAGTTCTTGGCAGATTATGACTTTCAAGAGATCAAGTATGTGCCAGGCCCGGAAAACGTGGTACCAGATTTCTTGTCACGGCCGTGGGACTCAACGCCGAGTACTTCACCAATCCACATGTTGACTACGTCCATGCCACACCAACAGTCGTCCCTGCAACAGCTACAGAGGCAGCAGGAGCCGTCAGTGGTGGTCATGCCAGTGTGAAAGGGACAGCTTGCAGTGCAATCACGCGACGGGTCGGCAGGGCTGTGGCATGAGTTCATCCCTCAAGGTGCTACCCCTGTGCGTGCGGCAATACAGGCAGTGGGGACAGTGTCAGCGGATGCCACTGTACTGCCAGTTTTTTCGTGTGTGGCCCGCACCGGCGGGGTCGAATTCTGGCGCGCGGATTGCGGTCAGCATTGCAGTATGCGAGGACAGCAATGTGCTACACAGTATCAGTGGAGGACGCCGCAAGAATTGCCTAGTCGAGAAACATGGCATCTGCCACATTTCGAAAGTTTGCCTCATTTTGGAGTCTGGTGTCGTAATGGTCAAGGGGCAGTTTTCCCGCTGGAGTCCGGTCTGGCGTTGTCTCGGGGGGTAATGTGTCCGCAATCAAGTCACAGCGCACAGTACCTTGGTCAGGGATATGGCGACCGCGATTGGCACGGATGGGTTTCTTTCGGGGGTGTCAGAGTCGGTGAAAGATTCCGATGATAATTTCTTCCGAAATTTCTTTTTGGATGTCAACAAGGTGTTGTGCTATCAGCGGGCTGAAGATGTGCGAGCGCGGGTGTGCGTACCAGCAGTGTGTCGAGAATCTGTCTTGCGAGCAGCACATGGGGACAGCATTTTGGCCGGACATCCAGGCATTGATCGCACATATGCAGCAGTGGCTTACGCATATTACTGGCCTAATTTGGCTGCAGACGTCGCCCATTTCGTTTGCTCATGTGTAGTTTGTGCGCCAGCTAAGAGTTCGAATCAGATTCGCATGGGTACTGATGCATTCTCGGCAATTCCACTTCAACCATTCACTAGCTGGGCAATGGATCTTGTCGGGCCTCTGCCACCCACCAAGAAGGGTCACACGTGGATAGTGACATGGGTGGATCGCACCTCGAAGATGATTGTAGCTGCAGCAGCGGCAGACGGTCAAATGACTTCAGAGAAATTAACCCTCATGACATTCAAGGAGATCTGCTGTCGCTTTGGACTACCCCTGAACTTGATAATGGATAATGATATTAAGTTTGTAAGCTCCCTCTGGCAGTCCTTATGGCAATTGTGCGGAACAAAGTTGCGTTTCACGTCCAGTTACAACCCACAGTCCGATCCGGCAGAAAGAGCAAATCATCAGCTTTTAGAAGCGTTGCGTGCGGCTGTGGCTACAGTGGTCCAGTATGATGAGTGGGATGAAGCTCTGCCGCATGTTACTTTCGGTCTGAATACGCATGTCAGCTCCGCTACCAAGGTGACTCCTTTCGAGTTTGCACATGGGTTCAAAGCACGGGTGCCGTTGACGTTAGGGTTGACCGTGGATACTACTACGACAGACGTGCCAAGAGACAAGAAGGCGGTGTCTTTGGCACAACAAATTGCCAACAGACATAACGCAACCTCAGACCAGATGGTCGCAGCTCAGGATCGCTTGGGACACCTTCTCGAACAACGCTCGACACCATCCACAGTAGCTGTGGGAGACAAGGTGTGGTTGGACTCAAAACATACTCCCGTTGACATTCCGTATAAACTTACTGCTCGCTGGTTTGGCCCATTTGAGGTGACATCGGTGCAGGGGGCGCAAGTTACCTTGGACTTGCCAGAGACTTTTGGTAAGGCGAACCGTCGGGTCAATATTCGCAGATTGAAGTTTTTCGAAGCTTGCGATGAGTGTTTTGGGGCAGCTGATGAACGCCCAACGCCGCTTCAGGGACATGCTGGTGTGACACGATACGAGATCAAACGCATATCTAATGCACGAGTCCATAAAGGACAACAGGAACTCTGGGTTGAATGGAAGGGTTATGATCAATCGCACAATTGTTGGGTACATAGGGATGTACTTACAGCAGATGTGACGGCGTTGGTGCGAGCATTTGATACTCGGCCATCGTCATTCAAGGCGTGCGCAGCGGCACCCAAGCAAGCTACCACTGGTTACAAGACACAGGTCCCGTCAGCGGACCTCGAGCGTCGGCAGGGTCTTCGGGCGCGAGTGTAAGTAGAAAGAAATGAGAAGAATAAGAAAGAAGAAGAAAAACGAGACACCCCATATGTACACATGTGTCTGCTAGGTTTTCCCACATTTATTCAAAAGACTTGTGGCTCCTTCACCGAAAATAGTACTGTATATATGCTGGGTTCACTGCGCCTTGCTAGTAGCCGACATGGGAATCATGTTGCTACAACATGAATTCCCAGATTCCAAGGGTAAGTGTGAAAATGTCACAAGTGTGACTATGAGGGGAACGTGACGTAGGTCACGGGACTGTAGAATGTGGAAGTTGTACCCACAGGAACGTAATGGAAATGTGATCAGTTGTGGACCAGAAGGTCAACAAAGTGGAAATTGGGAACACCATTAGCGGAACATGAAATGGTTGAGTAATACCACTAGTTACTATCTGAAAAGTCCTTAGAGCTGATAAAGGGACAAGAGAGCATTGGGAACACCGCTTCAAGGTGGAGTGTACCGGGAACACCGTTTCGATTCTCTAAGATGACATTTGGGGAGCTTAACAGCTGCGAACTGGGTGTCTTTCGATTTTAATGTTTCTTACTCCTCTTGCTGAGGTTACTCCTTAATAAACACTCTTAAATTAAAAAAAAAGAATCTTTAAGTTACTTTTGTTTCCATTAAAGCGAGCTTACGCCTTTGAGCGAGCTTGTTCTCTTCTAGCCCACGTTGAGTGTAGAGAGAGGGAGAGAACCAACACAAACCCGTGCCAGGAGCTGATTTGCTCTGCCACCGACACTTCCTACAACAAACCTCGATAGAGAAGCATGCGCAAAGGAGCAATCTGGGCATGTCATAGCCACAATCCAGCGAAGAGAGCCAACGATACCTCAGTACTGCGCGTGGAAGTGCAGATCTACATAGCCTTCAGGGCAGTCATCAACCGTAAGGCGAGTATAGGGCATCATGGGCGTCTTGGGCGGCGTGACATTCCATTGTCCATACTTTTGGCACACGTGTTCAATGTAGTAAGCTTGCGAGAGGAAAGTGGTGCTGGCGTTGAGGTCACGTGTGGTGGCGCATCCTAAATAGTGGTGCAGAGGTCCTTCGTATGTGCCTTCGAATCCGCCCTTGGCAGGGTCAAGCAGTGCGAATCTGAATTCGTCGAGACAAGCGTGGTTTGTGCCGCATATGCAGAAATCATGAATGTGACTGCCCACCATGATCTTGTCTCCGTTTGCATCAGTGCGGGACGAAGCCAACTGTCATGAAGCCCTGCCGCTCCATGAAAGCTGACATGATTTTGTGCCATGCCCGACTGCTGGTGCAGGCACCGTATAGCGGTGCGCACAAGGCGATAGACATATTTTGCATCCTCACCATAGCCTGGAGGAGGTGAGATGTAGACGTTGCCTTCAAACCTTCCTCTTTGAGCATGTCACCTTGAAGGAAGACTTGGTTGATGTCGACATGATTGATAAGCATGTCTTCGGCAGTGGCAAGAGCAAGCATAGTGCAAAATCCGCTCGCTTGCGGCACAGGCGAATATGAGTGCTCATAATTCACACCCTGCTTCATGTGCTGCCCTTGCAATACTAGTCGTATTTTTGACTTGGCTAGAGACATGTTGGGCTGATGCAATGGGCCTTGCGCCTCGAATTGAAAACTGTTCAAAGCTACGTCTGCTGTTGCAATGATGATAATAATGAAGCCGGCGTCTATCTTGCAAAGCAGCATGGCTCTGCCTTG
>Ga0209390_10007109_pt1 | contig 14532 bp, 6 predicted proteins | sample BON01_FD_187212 | JGI IMG/M metagenome (GOLD analysis project Ga0209390, IMG submission 187212) | Freshwater microbial communities from Lake Bonney liftoff mats and glacier meltwater in Antarctica - BON-01 (SPAdes) (version 2) | ecosystem: Environmental > Aquatic > Freshwater > Ice > Glacier... | reverse complement strand
CTCCATTGCGCCGGAGAGCGGCAAAACTGCCGCGCTGAGTGACGGAAGTTCTGTAGCCTGCTCATTGCGCGCCGAGCTACGTTTATTCCACAAGTGGCTTTGGTCGGACATTCTGGTCAGAAGAGTTCGGATCGGCCGTCTTGGTCCTTGCCGCTGGAGTTCTCGTATGCCTCAGACTGCCAATGCTACCGTTAAGCCGCGCGCTGTGGTTGTCACGAGGGATGAGCGCGCGCGGGAGAGTCTTTGGGACTTGTACCGGTTTCGTGCCGGTCCCGATTTTGACCCGCCGCCTTGTGGCAAGAATGGACAGGATCGTCCGTTCGTTTCTAATAATTTGAATGACGCGGGCGTTGACCAACCAAAGGGTCATGTCGTTCAGCAGACCCGAAGCTTAAGGGAATCGCTACCTAACCCGCGGATCATTCGTCAAATGATCCAGCAGCGACAAGTGCGCAGCCAATTCTTCGCAAGCGGATTGTTCGCTGATCCCGCATGGGACATGCTTCTCGACTTGGCTGTAGCTGCGAAAGAATACAGGCAGGTGTCGGTGACTTCCTTGTCCATCGCTTCGTGTACTCCGCCAACCACGACCTTGCGCTGGATAGATGTATTGATCGAGGAAGGACTCGTGGATCGTGTTGAAGATCCGACAGATCGGACCCTGGTATTCGTCAAACTCACGGATGAAGGACTGATGGCCTTGGCTAGCTATTTTAGAAATCTGCGCTCTTTTGCAAAGTGGCTTGTTCTAGATAGGCCATAGATTATGCTTGGTGTAAGTGGGCCTAAAGGTCCGCTTCCCAACCAGTTTCGGACATTCAGCCAATTGGCGTATTCACTAAAAGCAGGCTGTACGCTAATCTCATGCTCTGACAGTGCCCTTGCGAAGGCTATCTGCCCCGTGAGTAGCGACATTCTGACGAAGTGCCCAGTTCGGTCGCTCGCGGCAATTCTATCTGGGGAACGGCGCTTGCGACGCGTTTATATTGTGCTGTGGCTTTTGTTCTCGTTTAATTGCGGATCTCAGGCCTTTGCTCACCAGTCGCCGCACCAAAATTCCTTAGCGCAGGAAAAAATCCCGCAGGCCGCCACTGAGCGGCGGGAGTCACCTCTGACGTTTGGAGGAGAGGTGTGCGAATTATCCAAAGCCGCGCCCATCGCTGGCTGGTCGGACGGTACACTGAAATCAGACTTGCGCTGCGCAAACGATCGTGTCGGTTTCTTCGTTCGGCCAACTGATCTCGTTCCCATTTTCGAGCAAGTCGGCCCTGGTCAGGCGGCGGAAGATAAGGTCTCCAAGTTCATCAGTGCCACCGAAGGTGTGGCCTGTGGCGGGGCGACCAAATTGTCATTCCGTGGCCTCAATATTCACGTGCTTGCTTGCCGCAATATCGTCGATGGGTGGCCGAGCATTGCTCTTATCAGCCAGTCTGCCGATGGTCTGCAGTTCGCGTATGGGGCGGTTTCCGCGTTCCCGTATCTTGCCGATCTAATGGGCGTCGATGTTTCGGCGACCCCAAAGCAGGATCTCGTCAATCGGGTTGCAGAATTATGGCCCGTTCCCGTGCCGATGGGATCTATTGCAGACCGCCGCAGTCTCACGGTGGATTGGGCTGCTGCGCGTGAAGCGAGCGAAAGGCAGGATTTTTCGACGGCGCAGGCCCGACTCGAGGCGGCGCTCGAAGTGCAGGTGCGGCTGTTCGGCGACGCCGACTTTACGACCGCAGCTCTGTTGCTGGATCTAGCGATGGTGCTTGCCTACCAGGAAGACTTTGACGCAGCTCAGGCAATCATTCGCCGGACAGGGCCCATTATCGACGGCTCCCCGCGCTCCAGCGATCGAGCCAGGTTTGCAGGATACCAGGCCAGCGTCGCTGCGCTGCAAGGAGATTTCTCGACTGCCGGTCGGTTTGCAATGGATGCTACCGCAAAGTGGCGGGAAATTATTGGTGCGGACGATCAGCAGGCGTTGCTGTCGCTGTTTCAGTCTGAAGAAAATCAAACCATCGACGCAGAACCGGAGTTGGCGCTCTCGTTGGCCCGAGAGGCGGCGATCCTTCTTAAGGTCGAGGATCCTGTCTCAGCTTATGCAAAGGCGAGTGAGGCGCTGTTCATACTAAACTCGGCGCAACGAAAACCTCCGATCTGGCGCTCGGAAATTCTCGCGGTGCTGGGTGCGGCATCATCCGCACTCGGCCGACTTTCGGCTTCGGAAACGTTTTTCGCAAATGCCATCGCGCTTCGTAGATCGGTTCAGGGTGACAATGCGGGAATGGTGCGCCTGCTTCTCGCACATGGGCGAGCCTATCAGCATGAAGCGATGAACGTTAACGCAATAATTGCATATCGCCGAGCCATCAAAATCGCCAAGGAGCTGCCCCGGGGATCGATTGCTTTGCGGGTCGACGATCTCATCCCGTTTGCCGAAGCGGTTCTGAATGAAGCGCAGACACTGGCAAGTGAGGACGAACGACTTGGCTTAACGACTGAACTTTATGACGCCTTTCAAATGGCTTTTGTCCCTGGCCGCGATGAAGCGATCGACCTTGCCTCAATTCAGATCACCGATGCTGATCCAGCACTGGCAAAACTGGTGAACAGTTTGAAGCAGAGCATTTTGGTGCAGTCGGAATTAAGCGGCAAGCTAGCGATTGAGCGCGGAAAGCCAGCCGATGAACGAGATGACAATGCGGTCGCGGTTTGGATTGCAAGGTCAAAGGAAGAAACCGCCCGATCTGTCGGTCTTCGCAACACTCTGACGAAAGAGCACCCTGAATATCAGCGTTTTGACGAAAGTCGTGCACCGGATCTGAATGCTCTTCGTGATGTGCTTGGGCCTGACGAAGCATTGGCTAGCTTTCTGATTGGGCGAGATATCTCGTTCTTGCAACTTGTCACGCGTCAACGGATTTACATCACGCCAGTAGAGGCAGGCGCCGAAGACTTGGCCAGAATGGTGCGCAGTTTGCGCAAGGGACTTGAGATCGAAGGCGGTTCCGTTAACGAATTCAATCTCGAAGACTCCTACCTTTTGTATAAGACGCTTTTCGCTGGTGTAAGCGAACCGCTTGCCTCGGTTAAGCGGATTATCGTTGTGCCCAATGGCCCCTTGAGCAGCCTTCCTTTCGGGACGCTGCTGACCAGTGCGCCGACAAGCGAAGACTACGGCGATGCTCCTTGGCTGGTGAGCCGCATGGCGATCACTAACGCACCATCGGTCGTCAGCTTCGTCAATCTGCGTTCGACAAGGTCGGTAAAAGTACCGCCCAAACCGTTCCTCGGCATTGCGAACCCAAGGTTCAGAGAACTCAGTCCGGCTCTGCCTGTCGAGTCCACGCAAAGTTGCAATCCCGAAGGCATTGCTCTGACGGGCCGCTTCGACAGTCTCGAACAATTGCCCGATACCATTGATGAGGTCCGATCCGTTATCGCATCCTTGGGCATCAAAGGCGCTGATCTGTTTGTCGACAAAGAAGCCAAGGAAAGCGTTTTCCGTGGTCAATCGCTCAACCAGTACAATATCATTTATGTCGCAACTCATGCCGTGATGCCCGGCGAGGTCGCGTGTCAGCGCGAACCCGGCATCGCCTTGGCACGGCCGTCCGAGTTTCCATTATCGAGAAGTGAAGACGGATTTCTCGACGCCAGCGAAGTAGCTGCGCTCCAAATTTCCGCCAATCTCGTGGTGCTTTCTGCCTGCAATACCGCGACCGGAGGGGACTCCGTCGTCCAAAAGGGCGACGCGCTTTCAGGCCTTGCGGAGAGTTTTTTCATTGCCGGTGCGCGTAGCTTGCTGGTTACCCATTGGCAGGTTCCTTCGGCAGCGACGGCGTCGCTCATGCGCGATATGTTCGGTGCGATCGGGAAGGACCGAACGATCACCACAGATAGCGCGCTGCGGCGTGCACAATTGCTGGCAATCAACGACAGCGACACCGCGCACCCCTTCTTCTGGGGGGCATTCTCGTTCGTTGGTAGCGGACAAGAGGCTGTGCTTTCCCAAGGGCCGGTTTCGTGATGCGCGCACCTCTGCTGTTGGTTTCGGCTATTTGGTTTGCTGTTCCGGCCGCGGCTCAGTCGCTTGTGGTCGTCGAAGCACGTGGCGTCGCACTCAAGGTCGGCTCCCGCCTTGATGAGGGGCGTCAGGTCAAGCTTCCTGCCGGCGGAAAGCTGGTGGTCGTGCGCAGCGATGGCACGGTGATAAGTTTGCGCGGCCCACATGATGGGCCTGTCAGGTCGAAGGCTGCGCCAAACCGAGGAGCAGGTCGTGCGCTTGCTGCGTTGGTGACGACCCGTAACGATCGTGCCAACCGGGTCGGAGCTGTGCGGTCGGGCTCAAATGCCGCCCCGCTTCCATCGCCCTGGTTCATTGACATCACCCGTCCAGGTGAACGCTGTCTCGTTGAAGGAACGCCGATTAGTTGGTGGCGGCCGGTCACCACGGCCTCCCAAGACTTTACACTCTTCCCCCTTGACCGCTCCTGGAATGCGCAATTCCGGTTCGCTGCTGATCAAGAGACAATTGCGATCACCAAGGTCAGCGATATTGACGGGACCAAATCATTTCTCATTAAGGATGACGAACGCGAATACAGTATCCGGCTGCACCTGATCCCCGATACAGTGACAGAACCGGCCGTTGTTACTGGCTGGATGATAGAGAAGGGCTGTATTCAGCAGGCGGACGCGTTGCTCGCCTATCTTTCGCGTGATGTGAAGCAGGGCATCGGCGAATGAGATATCACGCTGCCTTCTCCAAATTCCGGATCAAAGGCCCGACCCGTTCAGGCTTGTGGATTGCCACAGTTGCCGTCCTGTCGGCACTGATTGCCATATTTTCGGTGCAGTTTCTTGCCCCCATCAATAACCTCGAGAAGAAGCTTGCCGATATTCGCGTGGCGGCTCTGGAGCCACCAAAGCCGCCCTCCGATAAAATCATCGTCATTGCGATCGACGAAGACACGCTGGCAAAACTACCCTATCGTTCGCCGCTCGACCGGGAATTGATCAGCAGTTTGATTGAACGCCTTGATGGCGCTGGGGCCAAGGTCATCGGGGTCGACGTGCTGGTAGACCAGCCTAGCGAACCCGCAAAAGATGACCGCCTCTCGACGATCCTGCGCACAGCTGAAACCCCGCTGTATTTCAGTTTTACGGCCGATCCTGCTTTCGTCACTCAATCCCAGCTCGAGTACATGCAGTCCTTTGTCCCTGCGGATATGCGCATGGAAGGCAAACTGCATTCTGATCCGTTCGATGGCTTGGTGCGTCGCATCAACACCGGCGGCATCATGTCAGGAGGCAGGTTGACATATGATGACGACCATCCCGCCAGTTTCGCTGTGGTCATGGCCAGCTATCTCGATGCATCCCCGCCACGCCGGGGGCGGGAAATAGCATGGCGCCCTTTATCGGCCGATGGTGAAGAGCCGATTCCGGTGATTTCTGCAAATTATCTATCCTATCTTCCACCTGAGGTCTTTGCCGGGAAGGTGGTTTTGATTGGCGCGGTTCTGTCAATCACCGACCGACACCCCACCCCGCTCTCAATCATAGATGACGGTTATCGAGGTCTGATGCCGGGGGTGCTTATCCAGGCACATGCCATCGACAGCCTCGCGTCTGCCACGCCAGAACCTATTTCGTCGCCGCCGTTAACCGTGTTGCTTGTTGCTGCCTTCACCGCCTTAGGCGTGCTCATAAGTCAGTTGCGCAAGGGGCTGCTGTTCAACGTTGCGCTCTCTTTGCTGGCAATGTCGGGCTACTGGGTGATTGCCATTGTCGGATACGCTTATGGTGTGGGCATGCTTCCCATCCTGATGCCGTCGTTAGCGCTGTTGCTGTCAGTGTGGATGATGGACCTTGTCATTGGCCGGACCGAACGGATGCAGCGCCAATTTATTCAATCGACCTTCTCGCGTTACGTGTCTCCCGCAGTGGTTGAGCGCATCATAGCCGATCCGAGCTCGGCAGCAATCAGCGGGGAGAAGCGCGAAGCCACCTTCCTTTTTACCGACGTTGCTGATTTCACAACCATGTCGGAACAACTGCCTGTCGAACAACTATCGGACGTGCTCAACCAGTATCTGGACGGAGCTTGCGAGATCATCCTTCGTGAAGGCGGGACAGTAGATAAATTCATCGGTGATGCGATCATGGCGATCTTCAACGCGCCAATCGACCAGCCTGATCACGCAGCTGCCGCGGTGCGGGCGGCGATAGAACTGGACGCTTACGCCGAACGCTACCGCAAGGAATGCAACGTTAAGGGCATTCCGATTGGTGTCACGCGGATTGGCATTCACACCGGCCCGGCAATCGTAGGCAATTTCGGCTCTTCGCAGCGCATGGATTTCACTGCGCTTGGCGACACGGTCAACACCGCTGCGCGTACAGAAGGGATCAACAAGTACTTTGGCACGCGCATCTGCTGCACCCAGTCAGTCGTTGATCAGGGAACCAATCAAGAGTTCCGCACAATTGGCCATTTCGCTCTCAAAGGCAAAGTCGAATACACGAGTTTGTATACCCCGCTACCAGCCGATCATGATGTCGAAGCCGAGGCCGAATATCGTGCCGCCTTCGCGCTGCTCGAACAACACGACGAGGCTGCACGTCAGCGGTTCGCCGGCCTCGGAAGTAAATACCCTGCCGATCCTTTGATTTCCTACCATAATCAACGGTTGCAGCAAGGTGACGTCTCGGCTCACATAAAAATGAGTTCGAAATGATCACATTTCCTGACATATGGCGGCGGTACCCTCTAGTACTTCTGATCTGTTTGATCACACCGGGACAGGCACTTGCTCAATCTATTGTTCTGCCATCGGAAGCTGATATTTCTAGATTGCGGCTGAGCCCGCCCGAATTGCCATCGCAGGAAGATTTTGACCTGACGATCCGCAATCCGGAAAAGTCCGTTGTCCCAAAGGATGTTTCAGCCCTCGATTTTCTGGTCACGCGGGTGCTGGTCAACGGGGTTACATACTTCCCCGACGAGCAGGTCGGAGCGTTGTTTGCGCCGCTCGAGGGACAGCGGATCCGACTGGATGGGCTGCGAGAGCAAGCCGATCGTTTGCAGGCAATGTATGCCGATCGCGGATTTCTTCTCACCAGAGTGATCATACCACCGCAAAAGATCGACAACGGACTTGTCACAATTGAGGTCATCGAAGGCTACATCGACGAAATCTTGCTGGAAAATGAAACCTCCATCGCAGGACAAATGACCCTGAACGCGCTTGCCGGACTGCGCGACCAGCGTCCGTTGAACATACGCGAACTCGACGGAAAATTGCTGATCCTGAACGACACACCCGGTATTTCTGTGAAAACCCTTTTGCGGCCCGGAAGCGAACCCGGAGCCGCCAGCATGGTCGCGTCGACGGCGTCGGTGCCGAACCAGGGTTTTGCCAGTGCCAGCAACACCGGATCCAATGCCATCGGTCCAGCGATCTACTCGGCCGGTTACACGATAAATTCGCCGCTGAAGCGTCCAGGAGCGTTAGACCTCTCCTTAAGTGTTGCGGGACGCAACCTTGAAGAATTGCAGGCAGTCAGCGCTCGCTATGCGATCCCGGTGGGCTCGAAAGGGCTCATCCTTTACCTCGGTGGCCTTGCGGCAAAGGCGAAACCCGGGGGCGACGCTGCCGAACTTGATGTTGCCAGTGTGTCCTACTCCTTCGAAGCAAGGCTGCGCTCACCGCTATACCGTTCGCGGTCAAGTGCACTGTATCTGGAGACCGCGTTTCTGTTCGCCGGAACCAGCGTGACTGCACTGGGCGCTGAAATAACGCGGGACAGGATTGCTAGCAGCCAGATCAGCCTGCGTGGGCGACACCAGTCCTCGCTGGGTCAAACTACCGCGCAGTTATTGATGACTGCTGGCTTGCCGGTATTCGGAGCCTTGGATGAAGCCACACCCAACCCCTCGGTGTCGGAGTTCGATCCCAATTTCAGCAAGGTTAGCTGGCAACTCGATCATGTGTTTCCGCTCTATACTACTGCATCTTTTTTGACGCGCGTGGTTGGACAATGGACCGATGATCGGCTGCTTGCAGGCGAACAGGTGGCGTTTGGCGGCCAGCTTCTGGGACGCGGCTATGCCCCCTCTGCCCTGACAGGAGATCACGGCCTAGGCTTGCTCGGAGAGCTGCGTTTCGATTTGCCTGCAGCCCAAGCGCAGGGCGTGATCAGCAATGTGCAGGTGTATGGTTTCGCCGATGCGGCACGGGCCAAACTGCTCGCCGCTAAAGATGTTCCAGCGGAGAAGCGGAGCATCGTATCCTACGGAATCGGGCTTAAGGCTGTCCTTGTCGACCAGCTATTTCTTGATCTGCAATTTGCGTCTGAGGGGCGCACACTACCTGGCGGGGAAAGCCGTCCTGCACGGGTAAACATCAGCCTTGTATCTGTTTTCTGATGTGCCTGACCCTTCATCTGCTCCCGCATCTGAAAGAACTTCGATGAAAATTTTGCGTCTCATGCTACTGGCATCGGCCAGCTGCAGCTCTGTTGTGACAGCACAAAGTGCCCAACGGTTGGCAGTGCCTGACCAAGCACCGACCATCGTTGCGGGGAGCGCAACCTTAAGCACTGATGCAACCGGCACGGTCCGCACCGTAACGCAAAGCTCGGACAGAGCGTTTCTTGACTGGTCCACCTTAAATGTTCCGCAAAACCATACGCTGCGCTTCAATCAGCCGGATGCGAACGCGATCACGCTGAATCGTGTCACTGGCGGTAGCAGTTCTGTCGTTGATGGGCTGATTGAAGCGAATGGCCAAGTTTGGATACTCAACCCGAACGGGGTCTTCATATCTCCCACCGGACGAGTGACCACGCCGGGCTTTTTAGCCTCGACCGGGAATATTTCGCAAACCGATTTCATGGATGCGACCACGCAGCTTGTGATCAGAAGTATTGGATCGTCCGCCTCCATCATCAATCAGGGCGCCATCACCAACAGCCTAGGCTACACGATCCTGAATGCCTCTACGATTAAAAATAGCGGACAAATAGCGGTAGACCGTGGGACGGTTTTGCTGGCGTCGGTCGATAATCTGAGCGTTTCGTTTGATCAAGGCCGCCTGATTTCGTACGAATTGAGCAATAACTCCTCCGCTTCCATAGCGTTCCGGTACATCACCAATACTGGCAAGATTACAGCCAACGGCGGTTTGGTAGCGCTGAGCATGGCCTCGGCGCTGGGCGCCATCAGCGGTGTGATCAATACCACCGGTTTGATCGATGCAAGCGCCGCACGGGACGAGGGAGGAACGATCGTACTAGATGGTGGCCCCTCCGGCTTCGTTGTGGCGGGCGGCACGCTCGATGTCAGCGGCAAGGGCCAGGGCCAGATCGGTGGGGCCATTGCAGTGCTTGGCATGGGTGTCAGTGTGGTGTCAGGCGCCCGGCTTGATGCTAGTGGATCGGCTGGCGGCGGGACGATCAATGTCGGCGGTGGTTGGCAGGGCACGAGTGTAAACGGGCAAGCTAGTGCGGTGCTTGCCGGGGTTGCTTCGGGCGCAACGCTCGATGCCAGCGCGCTTCTCAGCGGCAATGGCGGCGAGGTGACGCTGTGGTCGGATGTCGCCAACCCCCTGTCAAAGACGCTGGCCTATGGTACGTTTCTGGCGCGCGGCGGGACGAATGGCGGCAACGGCGGGCGGATCGAAACGTCGGGTCATTACCTCGATACGACCGGCGTGACTGGTTCTGCATCCGCGCCTCTAGGGGCAGCTGGCATATGGTTGTTTGATCCGTACAATATTGAAGTTGTGGCAGCGGGCTCGGGCAGTGGTCCCAATATCATCAATCCGGGCTTCACCGAGGGATTGCTCGGTTGGTCTCCTTATAATGCCGGTTTCGGATCAGTTGTTAATAGCATATCGGCCAGCAACGGAACCTTTTCACCGCCTAGTGGATCGAGCGGTTTTTTTGCGATCGTTGATGCGGGACCGCTAGATGTTCAGAGGGGGCTCGAGCAAAGCTTTACTGCTACAGCCGGTCAATCATTGACCATTTATGTTATATTTGTCGCCAATGATTATTTACCTTTTAATGACAATGGCGGAATAAGCATCGTTAAGCCAGACGGAAATATAGTGACGCTGTTTTTCAGCAGCGTAGATCAAACTGGAGATTATGCGGCGACTGGATTTTCTACCCTTAAATACGATTTTGATTTAGATGGTACATATACGATCCAAGGATTCGCTACTAATATTGGGGATGGTGTAGTTAATTCTCAACTTGGATTTACTTTAATTTCATCCTTTTCGACCAGCGTCAATGGCGCCTTCAGCAGCATTGATAACACACAAGCCTGGACTCCTACGGCATCCGCTTCGAAAATTGATGTCAGCCAGATCATTGACCTCCTGAATGCGGGTACCAGCGTGCAAATTGCCACCGGTCCAATCGGTTCAGCGGGCAGCGATGCTGGCAATATCACGATCAGCGCCGCAATTAACAAAATCGCTGGCGGCAATGCGACATTGCAACTCGATGCTGCCAACGCAATTTTTGTAAATCAGGCGATCGGTTCTTCATCGGGTGTGCTTGATGTCAAACTCAATGCTGGCTCTGGCGGCATTGAGTTGAATGATGCGGTCAACACCAATGGCGGCACACTAACTCTGAATACCACTGGCACGACGTCGCAAAACAGTGCGCTGACGACCAAGGCGCTGTCGTTGCTAGGCGTTGGGGGCTCTCATTTGTTGACCAACGCTGGCAACAGCTTTGTTACGCTAACCGGCAATACTGGTTCGGTGAGTCTCGAGAACGGCATGGCGACGGATGTTAACGGGTTAAAGACCGCAGGTCAGTTCAATCTCAGCACCCCCGGTGCAATCACCATTCAGGGCAGCAACAGCTTCGGACAAAGCTCCACTGTCGCAACGACTGACAGCATGACGCTTGTAGCCGGATCCACTACTTCTAACGCTGGTACATTGGCGCTTCATGCAGGTAAAAGCTTCATAAACCAGGCTGGTTCGGGAGCGTTAACCTCCAGCGGCATAAGTAACTGGCTGATTTATTCTCAAGACCCTACTCTCAATACGTTCGGTGACCTTGCGAGCGGCAATCTGGCAATTTGGAACCAAACACCGAGCAGCCTTTCCACCCCCGCAGCCGGTTCGGGCGACACTTATATTTTCAAGGTTTCACCCTTGCTGACGGTGACCGCAAGCGACGCCCAGAAAATTTATGGTGACGCCCTGCCCGGCGCGAACCTTCCATTTACGGTCACGGGACTGATCGACGCGTCAATCTATGGCAATGTCTTCACACAGGACAGCATCTCAGGAATGCCGGAGCTGACAAGTAGTGGCGCCGTTGGTACCGCAAATGTAGGCAGCTATGTCATCAACGCCGCGTTGGGTTCTCTAACTCATCCTGCCGGTTATGCGCTGAATTTGGTTAATGGCACGCTTACGGTCAATCCGCGGCCGCTGCTGGCTTCGCTGATCGGAACGGTCAGCCGCAATTACGACGGCACCACCGCTGCGCTGCTGTCGCTCGGGAACTTTGCGTTTGATGGTCTGGTGACCGGCGAGACGATCACCGTCACGAAGAGTGCTGGCACTTTTGCCACCCCCAATGTCGGTAGCAACCTGTCGATCAGTGCCAGCCTCGCCAACGCCGACTTCACTGCCGGGGCGGATACCGCTCTGAGCAACTACTTGCTACCCACCACCGCCAGCGGCGCGATTGGCGCGATCCTGCCGCGGCCGCTGCTGGCGTCGCTGATCGGAACGGTCAGCCGCAATTACGACGGCACCACCGCTGCGCTGCTGTCGCTCGGGAACTTTGCGTTTGATGGTCTGGTGACCGGCGAGACGATCACCGTCACGAAGAGTGCTGGCACCTTTGCCAACCAGAATGCGGGCACCAGTCTCCTGGTGAAAGCAACACTGGCAATTGCAGACTTTGCTACCGGGACTGGCACTGATTTGCGCAACTACCTGCTGCCCACCACCGCCAGCGGGACGATAGGCTCGATTCTGCCGCTAACCCTGACCTACCGCGCCAATACAGCAGTGCGGTTTCTTGGCGCTCCCAATCCAGCTTTCGCCGGTTCCGTGACAGGTTTCTTGCAGGGGGAGGCGCTAGTGTCTGCTACTTCGGGTAAGGTGGTCTTCATCTCCCCGGCAACAGCGGAATCCCGGCCGGGACTGTATCCGATTGTGGGAAGTGGCTTGACGGCAACCAATTACATGTTCGTTCAGGATCCAGCCAATGCGACAGCGTTGACGGTCCAGCCAAACATCATCAACCAAGTTTCAGGGACTAATGCGGCGCCTCAAGCGCCTGTAACAGCCGCATCGGGCGCGCCTAGCACCGGTTCCACCTCAAGTTCCGGTTCCGGATCGAATTCAAGCTCTGGATCAGACGCTGGAACAGCAACAGGTTCACAGTCAGAAACCGGTGCCGGCGCTTCATCCGACGGAGCAGCTAATTCCGATTCATCGGACGGAACAGCGTCCTCGGGGAGTGCAGAAGGTGCTGCTGGCGGAGCAGAAAACGGCGATACCGGAGCGACTAATTCTGGTGATGGCGGCTCGTCGAAAGATCAACAAGCTCCACAGCAACCCTCAGCGACCGTTGTTGCCGTCGAATTCGAAGCAGCAGACCCATTGCCACCTTCACCCGTCGGAAACGAGCCCACGCCCGTCCCAAGCGATACCGAGGATAGCTCCGACCCGGCGCTTGCTGCAATTTCGGCGGAGGATAACACCCAGGCGGTAAACGGAGCCAGTGTTCAGGAGGAAATCGTTGCGATTACACCATCAGTGTCATTTTCACCGCAAAAGCCGGCTGCAACCAACAGAAGGATGCAGGATGCGGTGCTTTCGATCAATGTGTTGCTTAATCCGTAACTGTACTGCTACCCAACCCTGAACCACGCGGTTACTGGGTGTCCTGAGACTTTACGAAAATTAAGTCGCATGGCCCGGTGCAGCTTTGCATCAAGGTTCAAGGGAGAAAGTGGTCAACTTTGTGATCAGAGAGGTGGCCTAAAGAATCTGCACAGCGGGATAAGTGGATTTTCTGTCTAACGGCGGCCAGAGTGGCCGCATGACAGGAGCGTATATGAGCAGACGACCACGCCGGAACCACAGTCCGGCATTCAAGGCGAAGGTGGCATTGGCTGCCGTAAAGGGTGAGAAGACGCTGTCTGAGTTAGCGCAGCAGTTTGACGTTCACGCAAACCAGGTCACGACCTGGCGCACTCAGTTGCTTTAAGGGGCTGTGGGTGTTTTCGGATCGGACGGCGGTAGCGCAGCGGCAGAGCCGGCGATCGACGTGAAGACCCTGCACGCCAAAATTGGCGAGTTGACGTTGGTGAACGATTTTTTGGCCGGAGCGCTCGGGAAGGCGGGACTGTTTCCGAGCGCAAAGCGATGATCGATCGCAAACACGCGCTGCCACTCGTGCGGCAGGCCCGGGAATTGGGCATCAGCCGGGGCAGCGTTTATTACCTTCCCAGACCGGTATCGCCCGCCGATCTCGCGATCATGCGGCGGATCGATGAGCTGCACCTGGAGTTCCCGTTTGCGGGCAGCCGGATGCTGCGCGATCTTCTCCGCCAGGAGGGCACCACGATCGGCCGCCTGCATGTCGCCAGCTTGATGAAGAAGATGGCAATCGAAGCCATCTACCGCCGTCCGAACACTTCGAAGCCGGCGCCGGGGCATAAGATCTACCCCTATTTGCTGCGCAGGCTGCCGATTGTGCGCCCCAATCAGGTCTGGGCGAGCGACATCAGCTACATCCCGATGGCGAAGGGCTTCGTCTATCTGGTTGCTATCGTGGACTGGTTCAGCCGCAAGGTTCTCGCCTGGCGGGTATCGATCACGATGCAGGCTGATTTTTGTGTCGAAGCTCTGGAAGAAGCACTGGGCCGTTATGGCAACCCTGAGATATTCAACACTGACCAGGGCAGTCAGTTCACCGGCATGGCTTTCACCGGCGTGCTGCTGCGCGAAAAGGTCGCCATCAGCATGGACGGCAGAGGAGCTTGGCGCGACAACGTCATCGTCGAGCGTCTGTGGCGTTCGGTCAAATACGAGGAAGTCTATCTACATGCCTATAGCGCCGTCAGCGAGGCACGGGGCTCGATCGGTCGCTATCTGGGCTTCTACAACAGCCGCAGGCCGCATTCCAGCCTGGCCGCCAGGACACCGGATCAAACGTATTTTGACAACCTGCCAGTAAAGATGGCAGCGTGAATTTGGCCGCCGATATGGGGCGTCACTCCGGTCGGGCTACGCCCTCCCTGCATGACACCCACATCGGCATTTTTAGGAAACAACCGGCAGACAATCCACTTATCCGTTGCCAATCACTGTTCAGACAAACCGAACCACCTCTAGCACCGCGCGGGCCTGAGCCATCGAGGTGAACAGCGTTTCGTTGAGGCATTCGTCGCGCAAGCGGCCGTTGAAGCTCTCCACGAACGCATTTTGGGTTGGCTTGCCAGGAGCTGTGTAATGCCATTCGATCCGCCGTTCCTGTGACCAT
>Ga0209390_10007107_pt1 | contig 14534 bp, 10 predicted proteins | sample BON01_FD_187212 | JGI IMG/M metagenome (GOLD analysis project Ga0209390, IMG submission 187212) | Freshwater microbial communities from Lake Bonney liftoff mats and glacier meltwater in Antarctica - BON-01 (SPAdes) (version 2) | ecosystem: Environmental > Aquatic > Freshwater > Ice > Glacier... | reverse complement strand
CAAGAGCTGGAGCTAATCCCCTATCTGAGTAAAAGCTAAGATCGACAAATATCTACTGTCGATCGGCGAAGCAGTAAAATAAAGCTATGGAACCAATTATTCTACCCATCGCCCCCGTCGGATATCGCCCTCAGTCGCTGGATTGCTCGATCGAGTCAGATTTATTACAATTTGAATTACTCCGGCGGTGGAGTCCCACTCAGCGGTTACTGCAAGCAGGTTCGCTGAACAGAGTCAGTCAGAAAAACAATGGCGCGATGTTTTGAGCATTATGAAAACTCAGCGCGAAAGTTTAGAATACAACTACCTCAAGGAGTGGGCCGATAAGTTGGGGATAACATCAGATTATCTACAAGCAACTATTGAGGCTGGCGTAAACGATTTTACCTAATAGAAAAATTGGGTCGTGCTAAATTCGATCGCGATCTATCCGAGTTGTCGAGCCAGTAGGGTGGGCACTGCCCACGAGCAAACCTTGGTGGAGCAATAACTTTGGATTGTTTGCTCGAACTTCACACATTCGCTCTCTATTTATTTGCTCGTTGGTATCGCCTACCGAAGGTAATCGCAAGATCTGGCTCGAATCCCCGATCTGAGTAAAATTTCATCTCGCTCGGCAAGCAATCGGTTGAGGAAAATAACTTTGAGCTTGTTCGGCAATCGGCTTTGACTGAAGGCATCGCCATTGAAATCGTTAAAATAGATCTAGGCACTGGATCTTATTGCCCAGACAGCTAGGTTCAAAATAAGATCGACCATTTTCACGACACGAGCGACAGATCTGGTTGGGGCATCCTTAATACGTACTGGTGTCTCCATTCCATCCTCACCTGTGCAGGATCGCAGGGGAGTTTTGATTTCAAATTTGAGTTCTTTCAAGGAGAATCGAGCATGAGATATCGGCGACTGGGACGTTCTGGCCTACAAATCAGCGAGTTATCGCTGGGGTCTTGGATCACTTATGGCAATCAGGTAGACGATCGTGCGGCGATCGAAACTATGTCGGCGGCACGAGATGCAGGTGTAAATTTCTTTGACAATGCTGAAGTTTACGCGGGCGGGAAAGCTGAAACCCTGATGGGAAACGCGCTCAAGCATTTAGGCTGGGAGCGGGAGGATTACATTATTTCTACCAAGTTTTATTGGGGCATCGCAAAAGGCCCTAACCGGAAGAATACACTCAATCGTAAATACCTACATCAGGCGATCGAGGGTTCCCTTCAACGGTTGCAATTAGATTATATCGACTTGGTATTTTGCCATCGTCCCGATCCAGATACGCCGATCGAAGAGACTGTCTGGGCGATGCACGATATGATCCAGCAGGGCAAAGCCCTCTACTGGGGTACCTCGGAATGGTCGGCGGCGGAGATTGTCAGTGCTTGGCAGATTGCCGATCGTCATCATCTCCACAAACCTGTGATGGAGCAACCTGAGTACAATTTGTTCCATCGCGATCGGGTGGAACAGGAATACGCCCCACTCTACGAGGAGCAGGGATTGGGGCTAACTACCTGGAGTCCGCTTGCCTCTGGCGTACTCACGGGCAAATATGCCAATGGAGTTCCCGCTGGGAGCCGTTCGACTTTACCAGGTTACGGTTGGTTGCAACAGGCGGTTACAAACAGCGAGTGGATTGCGGCTACCGAACGCTTGCGTCCGATTAGTAATGAACTAGGTTGTACGTTATCGCAGTTGGCGATCGCGTGGTGTGCCAGCAATCCCCGTGTCAGCACTGTCATTACTGGCGCAAGCAACAAAGCTCAAGTCGTGGAGAATATGCGCGCGATCGAGATTATTCCGCAGCTTGACTCGGCACTGCTCAACCAAATTCACATGGCGATCGGTACGATCGCTGTTTGAGCGGGCTAACCGCACCGGATTGACTTGAGTATCACCACATGGGCATTAATCACCATGTGGCGATCGCAGTCGCTCACGAGCGATTAAAACACTTGAGATCTTAGTCCGCCGAGGCGGACTTTGCTTCATGTGCACCGATTTCACTCGTTGTGGTGTCAGAACCGCTGCCAATCGCGGTGTAACTCGCCCGCTCGACTCAATAAATCCACTAAACTGCACTTTTGTCAAGATGCTTACCGCATCGTCACAAATTCTTCAGCCGAGCTGGGATGAATCCCGACAGTGGCATCAAAATCTGCCTTAGTCGCGCCCATTTTTACCGCAATAGCTACACCTTGAATAATTTCAGCCGCGTGATCTCCCACCATGTGAGCACCGAGGATTCGATCTGTGTGAGTATCTACCACCAGTTTCATGAGGGTGCGATCCTGTTTATTTGGAAGTACGTAGTACATCGGCCGGAAATTACTGCGATAAACTTTAATATTATCACCGTGTATTTCTCGAGCTTCTTCCTCCGTCAGTCCGACGGTTGCCGCTTCGGGAGTAGTGAATATCGCTGTCGGGATATCCCCATAGTTCATCGTCCGAGGTTTATTCCCGAACATCGTATCTGCAAAAGCGCGACCTTCATTGACAGCTACGGGAGTAAGTTGGATCCGATCGGTACAGTCACCTACGGAGTAGATATTTTCCGCATTTGTCCGACTATTGGCATCTACCAAAATCGTGCCATTGTGGGTTTTGACATCAACGTTCTCTAGTCCCAGATCGGCTGTATTTGGCTTCCGTCCCAATGCGGCTAAACTCACGGCATCGGCAAGGATCGTCTGCTGTCCGTCTTTGGTGGTGACAGTGACACTCACGCCATTAGCGGTTTTAGCGATCGAGATATCGATAGAATTAGTAATAATCTTAATCCCATGATGGATCATCCCATCCTGAACTGCCGATCGTAAGTCGCGATCGAAACTCCGTAAAATCAGCTCGGGGCGAATAATCTGGGTCACTTCTGTCCCCAAGCCATTCATAATGCAAGCAAACTCACACCCAATGTAACCAGCACCCAAAATTACCATCTTTTTGGGTTGGGTGGGTAGATAAAACATATCATCTGAGACGATCGCATGTTCGATCCCAGGAATATCTGGACGCACCGGATGACCGCCAACTGCAATCAATATTCGCTCGGCAGTGATGGTGCGATCGCCCACTTGCAGCGTATGATGGTCGATAAATTTAGCACGTTCGCCGATGACTTCTACTTTGGATTTATCCAGCATCGTCTGATAAATCCCATTGAGGCGCAATAACTCATTGTCGATCCCCGCAATCATCTTCGGCCAGTCTAACTGACTTTTGACAGCACTCCAACCATAACCTTCCGCATCGGTAAATAATTCGGGGAAGTGGGACGCATACACCATCAATTTTTTGGGAATACAGCCGCGATTGACACAGGTACCGCCGAGTTTGCTATATTCAGCGACACCTACCTTCGCACCATACTCAGCCGCACGTCGAGCAGCGGCAATCCCACCCGAACCGCCACCAATTACGAATAGGTCAAAATCATAGCTCATCTTCTGTATTTCCTTTGGTTCTCTGTCGATCTTACCCAAAAATAGGTTGGGATGGGGACGGTAATTCCACCCCAAAAACCCAACTACTTGCACTGTTATAGAAGCCTCGCGGCGATACGTAGCCGACTGGACGGGTCTCCCGCCCAGTTTGGCGATAGCCTAACGTAGGCACAGTATCAACTGAATTTAGCCTTTCAAATAAGCTAACATCGTGTTGACATCAGAAACTTCAAAAGGATCGGTTTCACAATTATCGCTATAACCTGCTTCTACAAAAACTTGCTCGACTTTGCCGTCATTGACGACCATCGAATACCGCCAAGACCGCATCCCAAAGCCTAAGTTAGCTTTATCTACTAACATCCCGATCTTCCGGCTGAACTCACCATTACCATCGGGAAGGAGCTTGACGTTTTTGACTTCCATATTTTTGCCCCATTGGAACATGACGAAAGCATCATTGACGGATACACAGTATACTTCGTCAATCCCCAGTGCTGTGATTTGGTCGTAAGCAGCATCATAGCCAGGTAGGTGGGTGGTGGAGCAGGTAGGGGTAAAGGCTCCAGGTAGTGAGAAAATCACTACTCTCTTACCAGCAAAGATGTCTTTGGTAGTCGTATCCTGCCATTTAAAAGGATTTGAGCCTTCGACCGATTCGTCGCGAACGCGAGTCTTAAATACAACGTCGGGCACTTGTTGGTTGACTACAGGCATGATTTATTCCTAAATTTGATTAATTATGGTCAGCGCACGATCGAGCGCGACAACTGACTACCGAGCACAGCTCACATATCTCAGAATAATTCTAATTTAGGAATAAGTCAAGTCCAATAACTAGACTTAATTAAGAATATTTTAATTTTAATGCTCATTACGGGAATTTGGGCATTATAATTGGAGATTACAGTATCTCTCTACTAGCCAATAGCCACTAGTTTCTAGTCCCCTTGCAATGAGCCAGCCATCAACAGACGCGATCGTCAAAACACTCAAAGCCAAAGGCTTGCGCGTGACACCGCAACGATTTGCCGTGTATGCCAATTTACTCTCGCGCGCCGATCATCCCACGGTCGAACAACTCCTGGTAGATCTGAATCAATATTGTCCCGTCTCTTCCCAGGCGACGATTTATAGCTCGTTGCAAGCTCTGCGTAAAGCCGGATTGATCCGCGAGGTACTACTCGAAGCGGGGCTATCGCGATACGATGCGATCGTCGCACCCCACCATCATTTCCACTGTCAAAACTGTGGCTCGATCGAGGATATCGATTGGGATGAGCTGCCTGTAGTAGAATTCGATCGATTGCGATCGGGTCTCAAAGCGCAGACTTATGAAACTACCGTGCGCGGTTATTGCGATCGATGTAGTCAAGAGTAATTTTAGACTCGATCGAATCAATAGCTACAAATCGATAAGTTAGCGATTTAGCGAGGGCAAGGTATTCCCTAAGTGTTGGGATGGCAAAATAATCGACTAACTCTTTACGATCTGCGCGAATCGCACTAGATTAATTCATATAAAGTACTGCGTTGCCGATCCTTTCGATCGATCGCCCGAATCGCACCTTGCAAATCCTCAACCGACAAACACGTCCCGCCCTTAGCTCCCGCCATTGTGGTGATATGCTCCTCCATCAGCGTCCCACCCAAATCATTGCATCCCCACTCTAGGGCAGTTTTTGCGCCTTCTAGACCCAACTTGACCCAACTGGGTTGATGATTGGGAATATAGTTGCCGAGGAAAATTCGGGAGATCGCCGTTAACAATAAATTAGCAGCTAAAATCGGCTGATCTCGTCCGACGCGACTGCGCAGAGGTGCGGGTGCTGATTCTCCCACAAAGGGGAGGATGATAAATTCGGTGATTCGGGTGGAATATTGGGAGATTGGTTGTTTTTGAATCTGTTTTAACTGCTCTAAATGAGCGATCTGCTGGCTGGGCGTTTCGATATGTCCCGCTAACATGGTACTCGTCGTCGGCATCCCCAATCGATGAGCGGTGGTAACGATTTCAATCCACGTAGCACTATCGATCTTTTCAGGACAAATCACCCGCCGTACCGTATCATCCAGGACTTCTGCCGCAGTACCTGGCATCGATCCTACACCAGCTTTTTGGAGGGCAATAATAACATCCGCATAGCTCAACCCATCTTGACGAGCGATAAACTCGACTTCCTGGGGCGAAAAAGCATGAAGATGAAGTTGGGGAAAAGTGGTTTTAATAGCGGTGACTAACTCTACATAATAAGTTAGCGATCGACCATTAATTTTCGCCCCTAAATGCAATCCCCCCTGCATACAGATTTCTGTCGCCGACAGCGCAACTGCATCTGCGGCTTTGGCTAAGATCTGCTCCGTACTCAGCCAGAAAGCACCCTCCGTTCCCTCGTCACGTCGAAACGCACAGAAACTACAGTGCTGTTCGCAAATGTTGGTGAAATTGATATTGCGGTTGATGACGTAGGTGACAGTATCGCCGACTTGGATTTGGCGCAACCTGTCGGCTGTGACCCGAATTCGATCGATCATATCTGGATGGGTTTGAGTCAGTAGCAACAGTGCGTCTGTGGTGGAGATATCATCGCCTTGTAAGGCTCGATCGAGAATGCGCTCGACAATGTTCATGTCTGAAGCAGTTGGCGAAGTGGTAATTTCAGACATATCGAGCTGTGGATCTACCCACCTATTTTAATCAATCTGGACTCGATTGTCGCGGACGCGGGTCAATATCAGCATGGCTTAGTTACCCTAGCTTGTGCCGATGACTCGATTTCATCATGATGAATTTGCCACAGGATTTTTGGAGTATTTATTATTACCTTTTGGAGAAGTTCAAACTTCTTTTAAAATTAGTTCTGAGGTTCGAGAAGTTGATGTCTATTTTAAGCAGATCGATCGGTTCAACCGATTCCTGAATTAGGGTTGCTAGGTAAGATCTCCCAAACTAATTTTTTGCTGGAACCCTTTCGGAATCCACCGACAATTTTTCAGATTCGCGCTTGGATGGGAAAGCTATTCGATTTATATACGAATTTGATTCGCGAAGCTAAAAGAACCAAACAATCAGAACCAGACAATGCGGATTTACCGATGTTATGGATTTTGGCTCCTACACTGTCTAAACCGATTTTAGCTGAGTATACGGCGACGTTAACGACAGAATTAGTATCAACGGGGTTGTATTTACTTTAGTCAGATGGAAGATCTAGTGGCTTGGTTGGATACGAATTATAGTCGAATTACACCAACGAGTCAAATAAATGCGATCGCATCAAATAATCGTATATAGCAATATATTCGATCGAACGTAATTATCACCGATAAAATCTAATATCCTCACCCTAGAAGAAATAATCGAGCTAAAATCGCTCGGCGGAGATTTATTAGGATGAAAATGCTTGCTCTGGATCGATTTTAGCGCGTAGGCATTGCCCACCCTACTTCTACTGCTTCGCAGGGGTAAATTACTATTAGATACTGGATTAGCCCATCGTCACCCAAGTGAAATTAATCCATTTTTAAAAACCAGGAATTACTCATTAATGTCCTGAAGGGCTTGGGCGATCTCTTCAGGATGGGTTGCGGTATAATCCCAGGCGGTGGCTAGATCGCTCTCTGTAAGCTGGGGATACATCTCAAGCAAGTCTCGATCGCTACAGCCAAGATCCTGGGCATTGACTAGCTCCCAGATGGCAATCTGGGTATTAGCGATGTAGGCTGTGCCGCTGTTAATTTCTGGGGGTTGGGCAATTTCTGGCTGGATACTTACCAAACTGTGCGTCAATAATTGGATAACGCGCTCTTTTTCGGTAGGTGTCAAGGTTAGTAGCTGGGATTCTAAGTCTTTGAGCGTCATAATTTAAGGTAAGCCTTAGATATCCAAAAACAGCATTATAGATTCTAATTATGCCTTATAGCCATCTCGATGAGAGTAACAGACACAAATCCTTTCAACTACCTGGTTCGCGCCCTCATTATAATCCCGATCGACCCGGACAAGTAGAGCATATTTGTCTGGATTTGACGCTAGATATCCCCAACCAAAGTTTTGCAGGTAGTTGCACTATTCAACTAAATCCCGTGCGAAGTGGGATTGAATCGCTGACGCTGGATGCTGTAAATCTCAATATTCAGGGTGTGGAGATTGACGGTATTAGTCACGAGTTTAATTATGATGGCGAACTGCTACATATTCCGGTAAAGCTCGATGTGGTAGCGGGGAAGTTATTAAAAGTCGTCATTAATTATGGGGTGGATAAACCGCAACGGGGTTTATATTTTATTCAGCCGGATGCACATTATCCCGATAAACCGACTCAGGTATGGACGCAGGGCGAAGATGAAGATTCGCGCTTTTGGTTCCCCTGTTTTGATTATCCTGGACAATTAGCAACATCAGAAATCAAGGTGCGGGTACCTGAAGATTTTATCGCTGTTTCTAATGGTGAATTAGTTGGCACCGAAACAGTTGGCACCGATAAGATTTATCACTGGTTGCAGCAAGAGATTCATCCTACTTATCTGATGACGCTGGCGGTTGGTCGTTTTGCCGAGATCGCCGATAGCTGGAATGGTAAGCCCGTTACTTATTATGTCGAGAAAGGACGGGAAGAACAAGCTAAATTAAGCATGGGGAAAACTCCTCGGATGATTGAGTTCTTTAGTGAGAAGTTTGGCTATCCTTATCCATTCCCTAAATATGCCCAAGTGTGTGTAGATGATTTTATCTTTGGTGGGATGGAAAATACTTCGACAACACTATTGACAGATCGATGTTTACTCGACGAACGGGCATCTTTAGATAACTTTAATACTGAGAGTTTAGTCGCTCACGAACTGGCTCACCAATGGTTCGGCGATCTAGTTGTGATCAAACATTGGTCGCACGCTTGGATCAAGGAAGGGATGGCTTCTTACTGTGAGGTATTGTGGACGGAACATGAGTATGATAAGGACGAAGCAGCTTATTATTTACTCGGTGAAGCCCAAAGTTATCTAAGTGAAGATAGCGATCGCTATCGCCGTCCGATTGTAACTAATATCTATCGGGAAGCGATCGAGTTATACGATCGACACATCTATGAAAAGGGTGCTTGTGTCTATCATATGATTCGGACAGAATTAGGCGATGAGTTATTTAATCGATTCGTGCATACATTCGTCAAAGATAACGCACACAAAACTGTCGAAACGATCGATCTCTTACGCGCGATCGATAAATCAACCGGACGGAATTTAGCCTTCCTCTTCGACCAATATGTCTATCGCGGCGGACACCCAGACTTTAAAGTTGCCTATAGTTGGGACGGCGATAGTAAGCTCGCCAAACTTACCGTTACTCAAACTCAAGCCAAAGAGGGACTTCATACCCTTACAAATGACTTATTCGATCTAAAAATCCCGATCGGTTTTGGTTATGTCAAAGACGGTGTTGTTGATGTCAAAGTCACCAAAATTCGCGTCTATGAAAAAGAACAAGTTCTCTATTTCCCGCTCGAAACTAAACCCGATTTCATCAGCTTTGATGTCGGTAATAACTATTTAAAAACCGTTACGCTCGAATACCCCTTACCCGAACTCAAAGCCCAGCTCAAGTCAGATCCCGACCCAATTTCGCGGATCTATGCTACGGAAGCGATCGCTAAAAAAGGCAACCTCGAAGCCGTCAAAGCTCTCACCGAATGCCTCAAGACGGAAGAATTCTGGGCTGTCCGACTCGAAGCCGCCCAACAATTGGCTACCATCAAGCTCGATACGGCTGTCACCAATTTAGTCGCCGAAATCGGTGATGAAGATGCCTTTGTCCGTCGCGCGATCGTTGAAGAATTAGGTAAGCTCAAAACGCCTGAAACCTATGCCGCAATTAAACAACTAGTCGCAGCAGGAGATGAAAGCTACTACGTCGAAGCCACCGCCTGTCGCGCCCTCGGTGGGATGACAACCGCCAGCCTCAAAGACAAGCAGGAAGAAGTAATTAACCTCCTCACGGAAGTACTCAATACCCGCGCTGGCTGGAATGAAGTTGTCCGTGCAGGTGCGATCGGCGGTTTGAGCAAAATGACCGATTCACCCACAGCCCTCAATACCATCCTAGAATACGTCAAACCTGGGGTACCTCAACCCCTCCGGTTGCCATCAATTCGTGCCCTTGGCGCGATTTCTCAAGGTCAATCAGAGACAAATCTCACCACGATCGTCGAGAAATTAGCCGAACTCTCCCGCGAGTCCTTCTTCCTGACTCAAGTATCGGTAGTTGGTGCCTTGAGCCAGATGGCAACCGTCAAAGCGATCGGTGTACTCCAAGGTTTAGCCACCCAAAGTCCCGACGGACGCGTCAAGCGGATGGCGGATGAAGGGGTTCAGAAGGTACAGCAGAAAATCGGCTCGGATGTAGCAGTCAAACAGTTGCGCGAGGAGTTGGAAGAAGTCAAGAAAACTAATCAGGAACTAAAGAGTCGTCTAGAAAATCTCGAAGCGAAAAGTCAACCAGTCACAACATAGATTAGCTAAGATGACCGATTTCTTCAAGAAGTCGGTCATCTGTCTATATACTAAAGTTGCCGTGATTTTACTCGGCGATCCAATCACGCAAATCGCTAAGTATAATCATCAATGCCATGGGTTCAATCGGAGATTCATTAAACCCCAAAGCCAGATAGAAATTCTTAGCTGATGCTGAAATAGCATGAACGATAATGCTGCGAATACCAATTGTGTCCACCGCTCGATCGATCGGGAACGCAGCATCACGAACTAAGGCACGTCCCAAACCTCGCCCCTGACCAGAACTATCGATCGCTAGTAGTGCCAAAATTACTACTGGAATCGGGTTTGGCAGATTTCGCCGAAATTTACCGATCGTCGATTCGTTACTAATTCCCCCTTCAGCAAGAATAACCTTGCCTAAAAATGCCATCCCTAAAAATCTCTTTAGGGATGGCTGAGGTTCGATCGCAAGTTACGATCTTTCAGAGATGCGATTAAAACTCGCCTGCTAAAGCATCAACACATCGATCGCAAACGGTAGGATGTTCGCCACTATCTCCGACAGTGGGTGAATAATTCCAACAGCGATCGCATTTTACGCCCTCTGCTGTGATTACCCCAATTTTGCCACCTTCAATCATTGTCTGATGTTGCAATCCTTCGAGTTTACTCGCATCATCGATTAGCTCAACTTGAGACGCGAGGAACAGGTACCGCAGTTCGTCGATGCCATTAGATTTAGGTTGGGATACGGGGGTTTTGATAGCTGCATTTGTCGGTGAGATCGTTGCCAAGTCTCCTGTCGGTTCGACTGATGATACTATACGTGTCGGATAAGATTGGGTACCAACGATCGTATTCTTATAAGCAATTACTCGATCGATTGTTTGTTGACGTTTATCTGTTGCCCACAAATTACGCACCACAAATAACCCACTCATCACTATCCCCACAGATTTTAAGGCAGTTTCAAATAAGGGGATGCGATTAATTACTTCCATCAATCCGATGACAACATACAAGCTGATTCCCCCAGCTAATAGTAATAGTAAGTTAACCAGCGAAGATCGCTGTCTGTCGTAAATCTCACTGACAATATCGATCGCTCCATCGATAACTTTGCCCCCAGTGTGCAATAGTTCTTGCACCGATCCCAGTTGGGGGCTACTGACTAATCGATCGATCGTCGGAGTCCGAGAAGCACTAACTAATTCTCCCCTCATGCTCCCTTCCTGGGAGGGGCTAGGGGTGGGTGCCGAATTAGGGATAGGTGCGGACGTATAGAACGACAACTCCTCTAATTTGGCTCGCAAGATCGGGTCTTCCACCTGCAATAACACCTTAGCTTCCAGTGAAGAACCGATCGCTTTATCAGTTCGCGCCTGTTCCATCACCTTATTTACATCTGTCCGCAGGTCGCGAATTTTGTCCCATGTGACTGCTAGATCCGGCTGTGTCCACTGTGGATCGAGTTTTACCCAACCGGACTCAAATACGGATTTATAAGAAGTTGGATAGGGCAAGTATTGCCAGATATCTTCGGCTAGATGACAGAGGACGGGTGCGATCGCGCGGGTGAGATTTTCGAGAATAATCGCTAGTACCGTCTGACAACTACGGCGACGGAAAGAGTCAGGTGCGCTGATATATAGCCGATCTTTAGCGATATCTAGATAGAAATTGGACAAATCGACAATACAGAAATTCTGAATTATTTGGAAAAATTTAAAGAATTGATAGCGATCGAATGATTCGGTAATTTCGGTAAATACTGCACTCATCCGGTGCAACATATATCGATCGAGTTCTGGTAATTCCGCGTAGGGAACGGCATCTTTCGCCGGATCGAAGTCGTGGAGATTTCCAAGCAGGAATCGAGCTGTATTCCGAATTTTGCGGGAAGCATCAGACAACTGTTTGAGGACAGTCGAGCCGATTAATACATCATTAGAATAATCTACTGATGATACCCACAACCGGACGACATCTGCACCGTAAGCCGGATCTTTCTGGGGATTTTTACCTCCATCCATCACTACCATTGGATCGATGATATTTCCCAATGACTTACTCATTTTCCGTCCCTTTTCATCCAGCACAAAGCCGTGAGTGAGGACGGTTTTAAATGGAGCGATGCCATTATTGGCGACGCTAGTGAGTAAACTAGATTGGAACCAGCCCCGATGTTGATCTGAGCCTTCGAGATACATATCGGCTGGATAGGCGAGATTGTCTCGTTGGGCGGCTACCGCCGCCCAGGAGGACCCAGAATCAAACCAGACATCCATCGTATCTGTCCCTAGCCGATAGCTGCGTCCATTGTGACGATAAGCTTCGGGTAATAATTCTTCAACCGACATCGAATGCCACGCATTAGAACCATGTTCGCGGAAGATATTTTGAACGTGGTTAATGGTTTCTGCTGTTAGTAATGGTTCGTTAGTTTCATTATCATAAAAAACTGGAATTGGGACACCCCAACTACGCTGACGGGAGATACACCAGTCAGATCTTTCTGCTACCATCGGTCTGATCCGATTCTCACCTTGGGCGGGAATCCACTCTACTGCCGAAATTGCTTTGAGAGCCTCTGCTTTAAAACCTTGTACCGATGCAAACCACTGTTCGGTAGCGCGGAAGATTGTCGGCTTCTTAGTTCGCCAATCGTAGGGATATTTGTGTGGATAGGCTTCTTCCTTAATTAGGGCGTTTTGTTCGAGCAATGCTTGAATTACTAATTCATTACCATTGCCTAAAACATTAGCACCTTTAAATAATTCTCCTGCTTCATCTGTGAAATTTCCATCGCCATCTACAGGTGCCAGAATTGCTAGCCCATATTTCTGACCCACGATATAATCTTCTTGACCGTGCCCTGGTGCAGTGTGAACCAAACCAGTCCCCGATTCAGTCGTGATATAGTCACCACCGATGATAATCGGACTCTGGCGATCGTAGAGTGGATGTTTGTAGGTAGTGTGTTCTAAATCTGCACCTTTGATGACCGCTTTCTGAGTCAAGGTGAGATTCAATTTAGCGGCTAAACCCTCAACCATATCCGCAGCCACGATCGCATATTTACAGCCACTGTAATGATTATCCTCCCGCCCGGCGACTTCGACGATCGCGTAGTTCAGTTCGGGATTCACCGCCACAGCTAGATTCGCTGGAATCGTCCACGGCGTAGTCGTCCAGATCGCTACAGCTAGATCGTCCTGATATGGCTCCAAAATCGCTCTGGCAGTATCTGTAACGTGAGTGACTTTAAATGCTGCGAAAATACTGCGCGAAACGTGTCCTTCGGGATATTCTAGCTCGGCTTCTGCCAAGGCAGTCTTAGAACTGGGACTCCAGTGAACGGGTTTCAAACCACGATAGATATACCCTTTCAATACCATTTGCCCGAACACACCGATTTGAGCGGCTTCGTATTCCGGTTGCAGCGTGAGGTATGGCCGATCCCACTCGCCCCAGACACCCATCCGTTTGAATCCGAGCTTTTGTTCCTCAACCGTTTTCAGCGCAAATGCCGCCGCCTTCTGACGAAGTTCCAGGGGCGAGAGATTGCGACGCTCCTCTGGCTTCATATCTTGGATTACTTTAAGCTCGATCGGCAGTCCGTGACAATCCCAGCCAGGCACATAGCGGACCTTCCGCCCGTTGAGCAATTGGTAACGGTTGATGATATCCTTGAGCGTCTTATTGAGCGCGTGACCCATATGTAGCGTACCATTGGCATAAGGCGGGCCATCATGCAGCACAAAAATCTCGCCAGGATTGGACTGTGACAGCCGTTCAAAAATCTGCTCGTCTGCCCAGAATTTTTGCAGTTCGGGTTCCCGTTTGACAGCATTGGCGCGCATATCAAACTCAGTCTGGGGTAGATTTACGGTATTTTTATAGTTTCCTGGTGCTGCCACAGTGGTAAATGCTGAATGGTTTACGGTATCCGTTTATTATAGAGTGTGAAGTACCGAGTATGAGGTAATTGCGCTCGGTGAGAGCGGCTACGCTAAATCATCGTCCTAATTCAGGGTTGGATCATCGATTCGATCGGGGCAGAATCTTGGTGAATACTCGCTGTTTAAGTAGTTCGGGCACTAGTATCGTAGTCGCCAAGTTCTTCACAGTTGACAGTTGACAGCGAAAAGTGCTGATGGGCGGCTACCCCGCCCAGTGTTCTTGGGGTTTCCCACTCGCCTTTGGGACTCGCCCAGTTGAGGGTTTAGCGAATCAAGACAGGCGGGCTTCGTATTCCGAGCGGCGATTTCAATCGCTGTGTCCTCACAGCCTGAGCGGTTGTTAGATCCGGCTGATTAGGATCTAAGTGGGATGGCGCGATCGACAGCTTCGATCGCATTTGGGAGATCGCCTTGACGCAACTGCTCTACACCTGTGGTGAGGGATGCTTGAGCACTATTGCCAACTTCGATCGACATATTTTGCGCTCCGATGTTGATGTTTTAGCAACTACACACTTGGCAAATCCTCGAGCAAACTCGTCGCGATCGAGCTGTATTCTGGATGGTAAATTTTTTTATACTCTCCGTATTTCGACCAATCTACCTAAAGGTAGAAGTGATTTAGAGCAGATTC
>Ga0209390_10007106_pt1 | contig 14535 bp, 20 predicted proteins | sample BON01_FD_187212 | JGI IMG/M metagenome (GOLD analysis project Ga0209390, IMG submission 187212) | Freshwater microbial communities from Lake Bonney liftoff mats and glacier meltwater in Antarctica - BON-01 (SPAdes) (version 2) | ecosystem: Environmental > Aquatic > Freshwater > Ice > Glacier... | reverse complement strand
GGGGAAGGAGTTTATGACGTTGGAGGAGGGGGAGGGGTTGGGGAGGTTGGTGGAGATGGGGTATCGGTTTGCGGAGCGGATGAATGAGGGGGGAAGGCTGCATCCGGCTATTCAGAGGGTGAGGAGGTCGAGTAGTATGGAGGGAGGAGTGGAGGGAGGGATGAATGGTAGTGGTAGTAAGAGTGGGGGGTTGACGATTATCCCCCCGGAGGAATTGGGTGCTGGGGTGTCGTCGCCATTGACGCCGAGTTGAGGAGGGAGGGAGGGAGGGAGGGAGGGGTGGGGAGTGGAGGGGTAGGGTAGAAGGAAGGAGGCACCAGTCAGTCTGGTGAAACCGTTTTGACAATTCATTTTGGAGCAACTTCTTTTGTGGTAAATGAAGGAGGGGACGCACGAAAGACCTGCTCCGGCATTTTTATTTATTTATCCATATGCATACAATAAGTAATTTTTGATACACACAAAGACAAAGACAAGAAATCGCAAGCAATAAAGTAATCAACAAAAGCAAATTCCAGATCTCATTTCGAAAACTGTTTGTTTATGAGTGTTCCTCTTGTTTTGCTTTTCGTTTTCCTGTGTGTGGCGTAGAGGGGGGTGGGGAGGTTAAAATAGAGGAGGGTGTGTGTGTCCAAAATCGATAAAAAGACATATTCTGAAGCGAATGCTTGTCAAATAGGCTCAATACTTGTCATGGCGTTCCTTTTGTGTGCTTGTCATGGCGTTCCTTTCGTGTTATATGCGCCACATTCGATTGTGCATTGGACAGTGAAAATGGGCCAAAAGCGGAAACGGCTCTCGATGACGACGTTCCTTCTTTGCTTTATCTTACCACTCGACGCACACATGCAAACAAACGCCATGGTCTCACACCTTCTCCTCCTCCTCCTTCTTCAACAACAGGTGGTGGCGGCGCGGAAGGAACCCGGCGCAGACAGGAGAGAAACAGAGACTAACAAAGCAAGACCAAGTCGACCTCCCCGCCTCCTTCATTCGCGAAGGAAGGAACGAACCAAGCAGGGCAACCATGACGCGCAGCGGCCGAGGACGAGGCAGGGGCGGTGGTGGCGGCGGTGGTGGTGGTGGTGGAGGCGGTAACGGTGGTGGTGGAGGAGGAGGAACAGGCAGCGTGGCAAGCAGTCAACAGAGCAGCAGCAGCAGCAGCAGCAGCAGCAGCAGCAGCAGCAGCAGCAGCAGACGACCTCCCCCTCCCCCTCCACCTCCCCCTCTCCCTACCCAACCAGCCTCCGGCTCCAACGGCTCGTCCGGCAAGTATAGTAACAAGAAGTGGAGTGGTGATCAGCGTACGCGTGAGACGTATGCCCCTAGTGCTATTTCGGAGGAGACGCGGATCTCGTTTACCACACAGCTGAACCAGTTGAGGGAGGACCCGAGTAAGGAGGAGCTGTCCTTCGCTCCCACCCTCGATAATATTCAACGGAAGTACCTTCATGCCTTGGCAGGGCAGCTTGGGTTGGTCTCTAAGAGTAGGGGAAAGGGGGATGGGAAGCGCTTTATTACTGTGTCGAAGAAGAAGAAGAAGGGGGGGAATGGCGGGGAGGAGGACGAGGAGGAGGACATCACGCGGTACCCACCCTTCCAGCCGGGCAAGGAGTCTTTGGAGCTACTACAGGGGCATGTGACTAAGCATCCATTGAGTAAAAGAGAGGAAGAATCGCTCTTGAAGCTGTGTGTGTCCCGCTCTGCGACGTTAGCAGCAGCGGCAGCAGCAGCGGCAGCAGCGGAGGAGGCTGGGAGGGATGGAGGGGGGCATCGAGCAGCGGTGCGTGCAGCAGAGAAGCAGCAGGGGCCGAGGACGACCTCGTCCTCTCTCACGGCCACTGCGGCCATCGCGAGCAGTAGCAAGAACACGGGGAGGAATCAGAGTAAGAAGCAACAAGGGTACTACAACCCTGCAGTAGAAGAACAACTTCTCACCAAACGTAAGGAGAGTCACGCAGCGGCCCAAGCCAAAAAAGACGCCAACCCCAGATATAAAAGCATGCTGACCGCCCGTAAGAAACTCCCGGCCTGGGAACATTCCTCCCTCGTCGTGGACCTGATCAAGAAACATCAAGTGGTCATTGTGTCCGGTGAGACGGGGTGTGGTAAATCTACACAGGTGCCCCAGTTTTTGCTCGATGATAAAGAAATAGGACCAGGACTCAAAATGGCCGTTACCCAGCCTAGGAGGATCAGTGCGATTGCCGTGGCGGAGCGTGTGGCGAGTGAACGGATGGAGGAGGTGGGGAAGACGGTGGGATATAATATTAGGTTGGAGAGCGAGGTCTCGGAGGGGAGTCAGGTGGTGTTCATGACGCCTGGAGTGCTGTTGAGGAAGCTGGGGGGGGACCCGGAGCTGAGGGAGTTTAATGTGGTGATGATTGACGAGGTGCATGGTACGTACCTCTTTTATCAAAATTTATTTTTTTATTTTTTTAGTTTTTTAGTTTTTTATTTAGTTTTTTAGTTTTTTAGTTTTTTAGTTTTTATTTTAATTTATTTTAATTTATTTATTCATTATTCATGTCATTTCTTTTGTCCGTTCTTTGTTGACACCTTTCCTCATCCTCATCTCACCCATCCTCCCTCCTTTCCTCCCTCCCTCCCTCCTTCCCTCCCCCAAATACAGAGAGAGACAAAAACACCGATTTTCTCCTCATCATTCTGAGAGACCTCGTCCTGCGGCATCGGCCCGCCGACCTGCGCCTCATCCTCATGTCCGCCACCCTTCAAACCGGCAAGCTCTCTGCTTACTTTGGTGGGTGCACTGTTGTTACCATTGGTTCTACCTGCTACCCAGTCCAAGAATTTTACTTAGAAGACGTGCTACTACAAACGAGCTACTTGCAAAAACTCGGTTTCTTGAACAGTAGCAGCAGCAGTAGTAGCAGCAGCAGTAATGGTAAGAAAAAGGGAGGAGGAGGAGAAGGAGGAGGAGGAGGAGGAGGAGGAGGAGGAGGAGGAGATAATTCATTGTTGCGTGCCTTGTGTCAAGCGACTCCTGTGTATACCTGTGAGATGTGCGGACAGAAAGGCTTTCGTTCCCCAGAAGAATTTGGGACGCATATTGTGTTGTGTGATGGTGTTTTGGCCGAAGGCGAGGAAGGGGGGGAGGACGAGGGAGGGAGGGAGGGAGGGTTCCAGGCGCTGGAGGAACGGTTGTTGAGAGAGCTGGAGGGGAAGGGGGAGGGGGGGTATGTGCCTGAGTATGAAAGTTGGGAGACGCCGACTCCTGTTAGTAGTAGTGGGCCTTTGGCTGCGCTGGCGAGAGGAGAGGAAGGGGGCGAGGAAGGGTTCGTCTCGACGGTGGAGGATGCGGGAGAGGGGGAGGAAGGGGGGGAGCCGCATCGGCATAATGCTTTGGAGTGCCCGATGCCGACGGCGACGGAGGTGCAGGGGCAGGAGGCGCTGAGAGCTTATCAGTATGCTTTTGATGATGAGCAGGTGGATTATGACTTGATTCAGTCGTTGCTTTTGTATATTGTCGATTCCGGGTATCGCCCGGGAGCGATTTTGGTGTTTTTGCCGGGCTGGGATGATATAAGTCGATTGCGCGATGCCTTGAAGAGGGACCCTGTGTTGGGGAGGCTGGATAGTATTTTGGTGTTGCCTTTGCATTCGGGGATTCCCTCGCAACAGCAACGGGAGGTGTTTAAGAGCCCCCCGGCGGGGGTGAGGAAAATTGTGCTCGCGACGAATATTGCGGAGACGAGCGTGACGATTGATGATGTTGTGTTTGTCGTGGATTCTGGGCGTGTTAAAGAGAAGAATTACGATCCGTTTTTGAAGCTGTGTACGTTGCAGCCGACTTGGATTAGTAAGGCGAGCGCGCGGCAGAGGAGGGGACGTGCCGGGAGGACGATGGCGGGAGTGTGTTTTCATTTGTGTTCCCGGAGGCGGTATGAGAGTTTGAGGGAGTTTAAGGAGTCGGAGTTGTTGACTACTCCACTGGAAGAGTTGTGTTTGCAGGCGAAACTGCTGGGGTTGGCGCCTGGGTATGATCCGTTTGAGCGGCATGTGTTTTCAGCTGGGAAGGGAGGAGGAGGGAAGAATAGGAAGAAGAAGAAGACGGAGGCGGCGCGCGCGTTGTTGGCGAGCTTGTCGTTAGGAGCGGAAGGAGGGGAGGAGGAGGAGGAGGAGGAGGAGGAAGAGGAGGAAGAGGATAGGGAGATGGCACGATTGAAGGCCTCGCGGTTGGAGGGGCATTCGATTATGTCTTTCTTGGGCAAAGCTCCAGATGCCCCGCATGATTTGTCAGTTAAAAACGCAATAGACCTCCTCGTGCAAATCGGCGCGCTCACCGCCCGCGAACAACTCACTGACCTCGGACACAAGCTCGCGCGTTTGCCCCTGGACCCACGCATCGGTAAGATGGTCCTATGGGGTCAACTGTTAGGATGTGGGCGCTCGGCGCTTAAGGTGGGGTGTGCGCTCGCGTATCGCGATCCGTTTGTCTTGCCGTTGACGGCGGACGGGAAGGCCAAGGCAGCGAAAGCGAAGATGGACTTGGCGGGGGGGACGAGGAGCGATCATTTGGCGTTGCTAGGAGCGCTGAGTGGGTTTGAGTTGGCGGTGGGGAGGGGGGGGATGCAAGCGTCGTTTGGGTATTGTGATCGGTATTTTCTGTCGCGCTCGACGCTGACCACAGTAGTAGATGTCGCAAAGCAGATGGGGAATGAATTAGCAGGCATGGGTTTTGATAGCCCCCTCCTCCTCTCTCACCGCAACAGCAGCAGCAGCAGCAGCAGCTCTGTCATCGAACACGATCAGAACCTCGCCCTGCTCACCGCCGTGGTCTGCGCCGGGCTCTACCCCGGCGTCGCCTCTCGAAACGTCGGCGACGTGAACTTTACAACGACCTGCCAAAAGAAAGCCAAGCTGCATCAGTCCTCTGTTAATTACCACCCTGGCTCTCGTTTCACGCGCGCGAGCACGCCAGAGGCGCATAGGGCCATGGGGGGAGGACCGGATTTTTTGGTGTTTTCGGAGGTGGTTAGGACACCGTCCATTTTTGTGATTAGCAACACGACGCCCGTGCCTGTTGTGAGTTTGTTTTTATTATGTGGAGATTTGAAGGTGCGGGGGATTAGGGGGTTGCTTGGTGGTGGTGGTGAGGGAGGGAGGGAGGAAGGGGGGGAGGAGGGCGAGGAGGAGGAAGGGGAGGAGGAGGATGAGGATGGAGAGGGTAATCTAGGGGAGCAGGCCTTGCTGCTGCTGGACGATTGGATTACGTTTCGATGTCCGAAGGAGGTGGCGCTGCAGTTGCTAGCTTTAAGGTTGAGGCTGCAAGATGCGTTTTTGGCCTTCGTCAAGCACCCGCAGACCAGGCTGTCGGAGACGTGTCAGGATGCCCTTCGCTCGGCTGTGCGTTTGCTGACGCTTGAGAATCATTATATGCCTGCAGGAGCAGCAGGAGCAGCAGCAGCGGTGTTTGGTGGTGGCCAGCAGCAGTTTTATTATGGAGCGAGGGGAGGGGGAGGAGGAGGAGGAGGGGGAGGGCGGAGTATAGGCAGCGGTGGAGGAGGAGGAGGAGGAGGAGGAGGAGGAGGAGGAGGGCGGTTTGCCGGTGGCCGGATTGGTGGCGGCGGGAGCGGCGGGCGTGGTGGTGGTGGTAGGGGTGGTCGTCCTGACAATCGTCCTATCCTTGTGCCGCCGCGTGTTGTTGCTGCTGGTGGGCCTACGGGTCACCCGCAGCACCAGCCGAGCCCTTCTTCTAACCCTCATCATGGCGGGTATCGTGCGCCGCAGGGGTCGCGGAAGTGAGTGAAGGAAATGAGGGGGGAGGGAGGAGGAAAAGCCAAAGCACGTAGACATGTAAAGACTGTCGGAAAAACAAAAAATAGCAACCCAAAAAAATGAGTAAATAAATAAACAAAATCAGCGATTGACCTCTTGTGTTTCTGTATAAGCTTGCTTATTATGGCGGACGAGGAGCCTGGACGCTGCTGCTGCTGCTGCTGTTGCTGGTTATAAATGCTTTCCGCCCTTGGTGATGAGGAAGGCTGGAGGTGCGTGTGAGGTGACGCACAAACAGCACTTCGTACGCAGGGGGAGCTGCCTCGGTAGAGGAGGGAGAGGGGAGGGAGGAGGGCTGCTGCGCGAGCTCTTGCTGAGCAGAGGCGAGGAAAGGAGGCTGCTCGGTCTTCTTGGGTACTGCGGCGGGGCGGGCAGAGGAGGAGGACATGACTAAGGGCATGGGGGCGGTGTGCTGCTGCTGGTGGTGGTGTTGCGTGGAAAAGGCCCGTGCTGCTGTCCTTGAGCTGAGTTTTAGTTGAGGGAGCGGCGTTTGGAGGGAAAGGAAGCCGGTGCAGGCGAAGGAGAGGCCAGAGGTGCGCATGGCGGCGGTTGCAGCCGTGGTGCTGCTGCTGGTGCGAAGTAGAATGCTGCTCATTCGTGCATGTAGGCGTCTTTGGCTGTGTGTTTGTATTGTGTGTGTTTGGAAGGAGTGGAGTGTATGGGCACTTTGTTCTTGATCCTTTTCCATAGTGTTTCGACGTGGGGGTCCGCTTGAGATCTCCGCCGGGTGTTGTCCTTGCACACGGCCCTGTCCGTGTGGAGGGAGGAGGGGTGGTTAACGAGGGCGTAGACTTAAGCTGCCCAGCACGCAGGCAGGGGAATGCAGCTTCACAGCAAAGTGCAGGGGCAACAACACACGAAACGATGCTTCTCCACACGTTGATCTTGTTGACTTTGTACTTGAGGAGGCCTTTTCGGGGGGCAACGAAAGCAGAGGAGGAAGGGCAGCTGCAGCACGGAGAGATCACGATTTTGGAGCCAGGATGTGCATTTCCCCTGTGTCTTGCCACGGCCACCATTTCTTGCAGATTATGGGTTTGGTGCTCGTAGGTTTCTGCTTGGCGTTGCAATAGATCGTGGGCGCCTCGGCGGTGAGGGCAGAGTCAGCGAACTTGGAACAAACGCGGGCCGGGTGTTTGAAGAAAGCAAGAAGAAAGGCTGGGGCAGGCCGGCATGCCCCACCATCGCTTCTTTGTTCTTCGTTTGCCTTTCTTTGTACCGTACGACGCCCACATCCTATTCCTGACTGATTCTCTACAGGCATCGCTACCAAAAGGGTGTGTCAGAGGCAGCAGGAGACTGCGCAATTTCAAAAAGAAAACTCAAACAACCTCCTCTCCCCCTCCATAGAGCTCATGGCCAAGCCATGGTTTTTTTTTAACCCTAGCCGCTGCACAACCAACGACGCGCTCTTTCTTTCTATCATGTTTCAAATCAGTTTTTCTATTCAGTGCTTCATTCTTTGCCTTCCCCCCTCATTTTTTCTCCCCCTCCCCTTCCCCTTCAAATTTCTCCGCGCCACTCAACGCCCGAACCACCGTCTCATACACCTCCACCCCCTCCACGAACCCCTCCTCCCCCACCCACTCATTATGCTCATGCAGCAACATCTCCGTCTTCCTCATCGGGCTAAACCCAAAAGCCGCCACACCCACCGCCCTTACAAACCGTGCGTCCGTCGAGGCCGGAAAGACCTCCGGGGTCAATTTAACCCCACGACTGGCCAGAGCATCATAAAAAACGGTAAACCACGGATTTTTCTCCCTATCTATCGAGGTGATATAATGGTCAAGCAACGGGTCTTTTCCCCCTTCTTGAGCAAATTCCCAGCTGACCCCTTCTTCGTTCGTCCATTCATCTAGTAAGTTTCTAATCTCTTCAAAGGACACCGAAGGAGGCACGCGCATATCAAACCCCGCCTCTGCCTCATGTGGAATCACATTAAACGCAAACGTCTCCCCACCATCCATACTCACCCCTGCCTTCAACATCGTCAGATTCAAGCTCGTCACGTCCCCCAATTTCTTAGCCTGCGCATGCTTACACCCTCCATTCCCCCCTCCCTCCTTCCCTCCCTCCTCTCCTTCATGAGAATGAGTATGAGCACTAGAATACCCAAGCGTCTTCTCCTGCACGGCCCGAAAGGCCAACGCCTTATTCGCCACTTTAATAATTTTACCTACGGCCGTCCCAGGAATGAAACGAGAACCATGGCCCGTATTACCTTGTGCTTTCACCCTTATCCACAGAGGCATCCTCTCTCCATAAAAGAACGTATATTCATCTAGCGGGTTCGCGATCCCTTCGTCCAAGGCCAAGCCAACATTCAAACTTTTGAATTGAGGGGTAAGAAGGAACGGGGTCATGCCATCTTCGCCGCCGATTTCCTCGTCGGGGACGAAGGAGAGGTGGATGGACGCGGGGGAGGAAGGGAGGAAGGGAGGAGTGTTGTTGCTTGAGGCGTTTGATGGCGAGGATGTATTGGGCGCAGACGCATTTCATGTCTTGGGTGCCGCTGTGGGTTTGAGGAGGGGGGAGGATGATGGTGGGGAGGGAGAGGAAGAATTAATCAATTTATTTATTTTATATTTAGTTACTTTTTCTTGTTCTCATTTGCGAGTAAGCCACGCAAAGAGAGGACATACACAACGCTAGGGAATTGATGCGATAATGAAATCATGCTTACCGCGCGTAAATCTTCCCATCCTTTCGCACGGGCGTGAAAGGGTCGGTGTGCCAGTGGTCTAGGACAGCGGGCACCACGTCGTAATGCGAGTTGAGCAAGAGGGAGGGCAGCTCCGGCTCGGTGCCGATCCAGCTGGCCAGGACCACGGGCTTGTTGGGGACGAGCTCCAAAATCTTATAATTGTTGTTGTGATAAATAGCAAAGGAATTAGGGAGGGATGGTGGGGGCGTGGAAATCAAAATCAAAAGGAAGGAGAGGTGGGGCTTGGGTGTCGGGTCGGGGGTGTAGAAAACACGATATTGTGATACTTTTTGGCTTTGCCGTTGCGCATTCCACGACACGACACACACACGCGCCCTGCACCATGCCCTCCCTCCTTACCTGCGTCTCCAACCCCAGGTCGCTCAGCGTCTTGACCAGCCACTGGGCACAGGCGCGGTAGCTCCCATTGGTGGGGCCGGCAAAGGAGATGGTGGGGAAACGGAGCAGCTCCACGAACAGCGTCAAGGCTTCCGCCTTCTCCTGCGGCGTCATTGGTGTGGAGGACGCGGTGGCGGCAGCCGTCGTGGTGCTGGCCATGGTCGTGCTGGCAAGCTGTGCGTGTGTGTTGTGTGCCGTGGTGGGTTAGACAAAGGCAGCGGCAGCGTCATCACGGACAAGTCCACACTCGCCAACACGGGAAACGCCCCTCTCGGCGATGATGCATGGCCCCATGTCCCCTTCCTAGTGCTTACACATTCACCCGTCACCCACGCGTCCTACATGCACACACAACACAAATACAGGCGTCTCCGGGCCGTGGTGAACAAGGGCGCGCAGGAGCTGTCGTCTATCATAAGGCAGATCAAGCAAGCTCTCTCCCCCGCCGCTGCCAGCATTACACCTGGGCCGAGGCTCTCCTGCACACGTCCCACACTGCACGCCCCCGCTGTCTCCGCTCCACTCGCTCTTTTAAGGAGCCATTCGTCACATTTCCATCCCGCGCGGACTCCAGCCAGCAAGCAAGCCATCCCGCCACACCCTAGCTAGCCCCCCGCCCTCCCCCTCTCGACACGATGTCCTCCCCTCCCTCCCCCTTCATCCAAGACCTGATGCTCACGCCCATCACCGCCGTGACTTGCGCGGTGCTGATCCTCATTTGGTTCCCTTTGTGGAACAACCGCGTGTCCCCCGACAAGGTCTGGTTTTCTTACACCAAAGTCGTGACCCAAGGGGAATGGTGGCGGTGCTTGACGGCAGCCCACTCCCATTTCGACCTCGCTCATATCGGGTTCAACATCATGTCATTATGGAGCTGTCGTGTCGCTGAAATGATGCTAGGACCGTGGGTGTTCTTCGTTCAATCTCTCGCGTTGGTGGTCCTCAGCAAAGTGATCATGCTTGGAGTCGTGTATGTAGTCTCTTCTCGATTACCCTCCCCTCAAGGCAGGGCATGGCAGGAGGGGGGGTCAGTGGGGTATAGCGCGGTTATTTTTGCGTGGATGACGATTTTATGCGCGCACCTCACGGGGTATAGCAGTGTTTTTGGGCTTGTGGACGTGCCATCGGTGATGATGCCTGTGGTGAGTCTGTTTTTGACACAATTAATTGTGAGGAATGCGAGTTTTGTGGGGCATGCTGCTGGGATTGTAGCGGGGGTTCTGGCTGTATTTGGGATGCTTGATTGGGCGAAGAGTGTGTATTGGTGTGCGGTTTTTTTGTTTTGGGTGGGCGTGATGCTTGCTTATAGTCTGAAGGCGACCACACAGGTACCGATGCCTTGTATTGATTATGTGAATCGAGCAATGATGGAGGAGGAGGAGGGAGGGAGGGAGGGAGGAGGGGGTAGGCCACCACAGAGGGTGATTTTGCACCCGGAGGGACAGATGCTTGGAGGGGGAGGGGGGAATGGTGGAGGAGGAGGAACAGGGGGGGGAGGAGGGGGGCCGATGTTGGTGTGAGTGTGGTGTGCATGCTATGCGAAAGGAAAATGATTTGGTCGACTGACTGATTGTGTGACGATACAAGAAAAAAAAGTATTAATATAATGAATAAATTGGTTCAAAAAGGGAAGAAATGAATGAAGAAAATGTCAACACAGAGAAGGAAGAAGTCAAGAAATGTTTGCTTACTTGCAGCAAGCAAGAAGATTAAAGCAGGCTTTATCTGTCTTTGTGTGTGTTTTTTTAACTCACCACATCATTCTTTTTTGCTTATCTCTCTCTATCTGCACTTACTGCTGCTCTTAACTGCTGCTGCTGCTGCTGCTGCTGCTGCTGGAATTAATCATTACGCGCCATGGACAGTCTTTCTTCCCCCCTTCTTTTTTCAAACCCTTCCTCCCTCCCTCCCTCCCTCCCTCCCTCCTCCCCTTTCCATCATCATCACAATTGTTGCTCCTTCCTTCACTACAAAATCAAAAAAAACATGCACAGACAACACTCGTATGCTTCCCTTCTCACCATTACCTGTTTCTACCCCACACTTATTTACACACCAACCCCTTCCTCCCTCCCTCCCTCCCTCCCTCCCTTCTCCTCCGAAAACACTGACACAGAACATGTCCCTTTTCCACCACCCATCTACAAGCTACCCTCCCTCCTCCCCTCCCTCCCTCCCTTCCTCTTTCTCATCGTTGCTGCGTCTTCTTCCCTCCCAAAAACAAGCTCACCGCACAGGCACTCAACACCACCACCCCAATACTCCCCCACCCCCTCACCTGCACCATCACATTCTTCCTCCTCATCTTCCGATCCGCCTCCTTCACCGCCTCCATCACCTCCTCCACTATCCTCTCATTCCCACACACCAAGTCCCCCTGCCCCATTTTAAAGACAAACTCTCCTCCATCTATCCCCCGCAAGACCCCTCCTGCCTCCTTTACCAACACTACCCCCGCTGCTATATCCCAGGGCCCCCCAAACCCTCCTTCGTCGTAATAACAATCCAAGCGACCACTAGCAACATGCGCGAGGTTCTGACACGTGCTACCGCTGACGCGGAATGCTTGTAATTTAAGCAAGAGCAACGCACGAAGACGAAATAACAGTTTGTTTAAATAGGGCCGATCGCGGGAGGAGCCGAGGGTGGTGGCGATCATGGCGTCTTGGATGCTGCTGGTGCTGCTCACGTGGAGCGGTTCGCCGTTTAGGAAGGCCCCGCCCTTGTGATGGGCAGTGTAGAGCTCGTCGAGGAAGGGGTTGTAGATGACGCCGACGACGGGTTTTTCATTGATGAGGAGACCGATGGAGACCTAGGGAGGGAAGGGGAATTCAATTTTGGTTCTAATTTTGGTGTGTAGATTCATAGATAGGTAGCTAAAACGATTCAGTACCAAGTAAGGATATGAAAATTGAAAAAATACAAAAAGAAAGAAAGAAAGAAAGAAAGAAAGAAAGAAAGAAATGACAAACGTACCGTGACAAAAGGATAGCCGTGTATAAAATTAGTCGTCCCATCTATCCCATCCACGAACCACGTGCACTCATTCGTCAGCTCGTTCGTCCCCGTCAGGAAAGCAGACTCCTCCCCGACGAATACATGCCGACGTCCACTTCCACTCACGGCCTTCCGAATCGAAGGAATAATTATCTCTTCTGATTGAAAGTCCACTTCAGTGACCAGATCCACAGCAGCGGCGCCAGCCCGGGTTTTGTCGTTGATGGTGAGGCCGAAGCTGGACCGGCGTTCCAGGGAGGCACGGATGAACCTGTTTGGAGATAGAGATGAGAGAGAGGCATTAGTGTTTTATTTTAGTTCCTCTCGTGGCGCGGCTGACACAATGATGATTAGCAGAAAACGGTAATCAAGGGCATGAAACAGCCCTGCACAAGCACTTTTCAGCCTGTGCGGTATCCCTTTCTCTCTCTCTGGACTTACTTTCCGGCTTGAAGGGCGGCAGACTCGGCGATTTGCAGGTACTTGGGCAGGTCGTGCTCCTTGACTGGGAGGAGGGGAGGAAGAGAAGGGGAAAGGAAGATAAGAACATGATCGAGATGGACGATGCCCCTGACATGATCGAGATGGACGATGCCCCTGACGGATGGAGCGCATATTGAGAGGCAGCGAGTCTTGCAAGTCACTTATAATCATGCCAGTCTGGGGAAAGGTCGAGACGCGACTTACATTCGTCGTCATCCGGCAGTGCCGCCTGGTCGGGACTGGCAGCGGCCGCGCTGCTGCTGCTTGTGCTGGCCGCCATGCCTGCCGCCTAGATAGGGGTGTTGTGTTGTGGCTGTAAGAAGCAAAACAGAGGCATAAGCCGGTCTCGGTCTCCTTTACAAGCAAGCAAGGCACGTTCACACAAGAGTGAGGAGGGGGGGTGGGGAGGTCGAGACGACCCCCTGGGACACTGTGAGTTCCCTTTACTTGTTTTCCGCTCCTCCGCTTAAAGCACCAGCGTCTCGTACTCCTCCTTGCTTCCTGTCCTCCTCCTCCTCCTCCTCCTCCTTGTCCTCGTTCGGCAAATGCAGCAGCAGGAGCTCCTCGGGGGTAAACCGCAAGCACGCCAGCAGCAGCATCATGTGGGGAGTCGGCGAGCTTGGATACGAAATGTCAGCATCATCATGCTTGAGCATCACACGACTAAGGCCCAGCCAAGGGTGCGACCAAAGGAGGACAACAAGCTTGTGAGCACAAGCACGGCGACAAGAAGGAGGAGCAGGATAAGGATGCGTGGTTCTGAGGCAGCGGCACATTCCTAACATACGAAGCAAGCCAGCAACCGCCCCAATTCTTCACCTAGTCTTCCATGCCTTCTCTACACAACTCGCTCCACACGACACACCCACCCACCAACCCCTCCCCTCCACACACAGAGAACGACGGTCAGGACCTACACAAGAGGAATGGCCGGCCCAAGCGACGACGACTCGGACAAGGCCAGCACCAGCAGCACCCCCGCGCCTCCCCCACCCTCACAGACCACCCCAGCAGCCCCAGCAGCAGCAGTCGCTCCCCCTGCCCCTCCCACCTCCTCCACCTCCACCACCACTTCCTCCACGTCCACAAAGCCACGTACCTTCACTTCACGCAACCTCAACCCAGCATTACAAGCCGTGGCGTCCAAAGCAGAGGTGCAGGCGCCACGCATCATCCCTTTAGGGTCTACTTCTCGTTTGACTGTGATTGGCAAAGGACAGGGACAGCAAATTTCTTCCCAACCCCTCACGGCGTTGTCGCCCATGGTGATGACGCCCGGGTCGATTAGTATGAGTGGGAGTGGAGGAGGAGGGGGAGGAGGAGGAGGAGGAGGAGGAGGAGGGTTGGTGGATGCTCCTTCTTTGGGGTTAGGAGGAAGTGGTAGCAGCAGCAGCAGTAGTAATGGTGCTGCTGGTTTGTCGCTGGCATCGCCGCCGCTTGCTTCGTCAGGAGGAGGGTTGGGGAACAACAGCAGCAGCAGCAGTAGCAGCAGCGGGAATGGAGGCATGCTTAACCAGCTGACGCCATTGGTTGGTGCAACTGCTGCTACTGTTGCTCCTAGCAGCAACGGTGCCGCTGCTCCCTCTTCACAAGGAGGAGGAGGAGAAGGAGGAGGAGGAGGAGGAGGAGGAGGGTGGGGTGTGAGCTCGTCGTCTTCCTCCTCCGAAAGAGAGGAGCACAACAGCAGCAGCAGCAGCAGCAGTAACAACTATTTTGGTGCTACTGGTGGTGGTGGAGGAGGACTCGTCTCCTCCTCCTCTTCCTCTTTCTCTTCTACTGCTGCTGCTGCTGCTGCTGTTGGTGGTGGTGGGGGCGGTGGAAGTCGAGCAGCATCTAACCCTTGGAATGCGCGGCAACAGCAAAGGGAGGAGGAAGAACGGCGCGCACAGCAGCAGCAGCAGCAGCGCCAGCAGCAGCAGCACTATTCCTCCTCCCCTCCTTCCTCTTCCTCCTCTCGTTTTGGTGGCGGTGGAGGAGGAGGAGGAGGAGGGCCGTTGTCCAATTATAGGTCAGCTCATTATGGTGATTCCTCCTCCGCTTCCTCCCTCCCTCCCTCGTCCTCCTCCTCTTCCTCATATGGTCGTGGAGGGTATGGAGAGCGAAAAGCAGGAGGGAGGGAGGGAGGGAGGGTGGGTGGGTGGGGTGCAGGA
>Ga0209390_10007105_pt1 | contig 14539 bp, 9 predicted proteins | sample BON01_FD_187212 | JGI IMG/M metagenome (GOLD analysis project Ga0209390, IMG submission 187212) | Freshwater microbial communities from Lake Bonney liftoff mats and glacier meltwater in Antarctica - BON-01 (SPAdes) (version 2) | ecosystem: Environmental > Aquatic > Freshwater > Ice > Glacier... | reverse complement strand
AGGATTCGCGGACGAGGTGGGCAGGCGGGGAGTTGCGGTTGGGCACGGTGTCCACATACATGGTTGGTAACCTGCGATATCTGATCTACAAGTCAACGATTAAATGCACATTTACATGGCTACAAATGAGCAGTTGTTTTGAGGAATGGAGGCACAATCAATTGCAAATCAGCGAGTTATCGACGGATTAAGGGTGGAAGTTCCGTTTAAGGGTTTGGGAGAGAAGTTTTTTTCGCTTCTTTGAGGCTCTGATGCGTCGGCCCCATGCGCGGGCTTCGGCGGATGAACGGAAGGCACAGGCTTTTGCTTTTTCGGAGAGCAGGATGTCGTAGAGGCTGGTGAGCTTGTCTTTTTCGAAGGTGAAATCGACGTAGTGGAAGGGGTCCTCGTCGAGTTCGTGAGCGGTGGATGAAAGCTCGTCCCAACGTTGATGGATCGCTTGGTTCAGTTCGCGGTTGCACCGTTTCAGGTCGAGGGCGAGAAGGTCGGCAACGATGAAGCTGTTTTGATGATGAAACTGAATCCGGATGAGAGTGGATTCGGCCTCGTCAAGCTTGCCGGCTTCCATCTCGAGGGCTGCTTTTCTCCGGGCGGCGAAAAGATAGGAAGAGCTGGCGCGCAGGGCCCGCGTGTAGGCTTCAAAGGCGGCCTCGGGATTCTTGAGTTCTTCCTCGGCCTGTCCCAGGTAGCCCCAGCTTTCGAAGTCATCCGGGTTGAGTGCGATCATGCGCTGCGAGGCCTTCTTTAATTGATCCCACGAGTCGGTTTCGTAGGCCCAGTTGGCGAGTTGGCTGTGAGCAAAATAGTAGTCGGGCTCGCTCTCGCTGAGCGCCTGCATGCGTTCCCATGCTTCCTGGCGACGACCTGATTGCATGAGGATCCAGGCTTCGCGTCCCTGAAGGCGAACGGGTTGCTTCCCGTCATCGAAGGCTGTTTGACAGGTCGCGATGGCTTCTTGATAGCGCCCAAGTTCAGACAGAAGGAATGCTTGTCGATCCAGGAGAAAGAGTTCGTGTGGTTTTCGGGCCAGTCCTCGTCCAGCGGCAGCAAGTGCCTCTTCAGCTTGCTCGAGGTCGCCATAGACTTCGGAAAGGCAGAGCCACCAGTCCCATTGATGGGTGCGCTTTGTTTCGATGGTTGCGATGAGGGCGGGGACTTCATCCTCCCGGCTTTCGCGCTTGGTCCACTCGATCAATTTGGCCCAACCCCATTGGTAGAGGGGCGAAACGACGAGGGCCTTTTTGATGGCGTCGATGGCTTCGTCACGCCGCCCGATTTTCCAGAGAAGGTCGGCCTTGTAACCGTAGCCTCCCGGGGCAAGGGGCTCGGCATTGATGGCCCGGGTCGAGAATGGCGAGTGCCTCATCGTGGCGCTCAAGGGTTTCGAGTGTTTGGGAGAGTTCACGCAGAATCCAGTCCCAACTTGGGGAGAGTTCGAGTGCCTTTTCGAAAGCGGTGACTTCGTCACCAGTGAGTCCGTGGGCGCGCAAGGCCAAGGCGAGATCCGCCCAGGCACGGGGAAGGAGGGGGAACCGGTCGGTCATTTCCCGGGCAATTTCAAGTTCCTGATCGAGCTGGGAGGTTGCGTGATGGTGCTCGCGAAGGGCATGCCAGGTTTGCCAAAGGTCAGGGCGTTCCTTGTGGAAGAGTTTGAGATCGGCCTCGAGTTCTTCGTTGTCCACGACGCCTGAGGCCTGTAGTCGATAGTCAGGAACGATCTCGCCGTTGGAGACTTGCCGGATCATTTCCTGACGGACGAACTGAAGGGTTTCTTTTCGTTCGGCAAAGGTGTCATTGACGCGCAACAAGCCGTCGAATGAGATGGTGTGATCAATGTCCAGTTTGAGTGATTCCCGGAACGCCAGCGTGGCTCCGGGTTTTCGTTGGGCGGCCTCGCGGACGAGACCGAGGACACCATGGGATACTTGATCGCCGGGGTCGAAGGCGAGAGCTTCCAGGGCTTTGGCTTCGGCGAGGTCGTGTTGATCATCCTTGGAAAGCTCCAGGGCGAGTTCGCGAATGGCCCAAAGATCATTGGGATCGAGTGCGATGGCTTTTTCAAGAAGGGGGACTGAAATGGAGGGTCCGTTGAATTCTTCCCATTCGACATAGCTTTTGAGAAGAGGAAGGTAGTCAGGGTGGCGTTCGTGGGCCTCCCGCATGAAGGCGATGGCACTTTCCCGATCCTGTTCCTCGGCGAGGTGCCTGGCGACGGACTCGCAGGCGGTGACATTGAGAGGTTGGAGTTCGATGAGTTGCTCCCAATATCCACGACTTTTCTGACGATCTCCGGTCCAATTCCAGTAGCGGGCGGCGACACGAAGCCAGGCTTGGCTGGGGACTTTTCCTTCGGCGAGCTCGAGGAGGCGGATCGCTTCCTCGTGGCGATTCCAGCCACTGAAGAGAGTGACGGTTTCGAGAAGGAGGTCGCCGTCATTTGGAAATCGTTTGAGAAGGTCCTCGGCGAGTTGCGGTGCTCCGGTGTCATTTTTTCTGGAGAGGACATCGAGCAGGGTGAGGTGTGGAGAGACATTTTGGTCCCCTGCCTCCACGGTGCGTTCGTGAAGGTAAGTGAGGGCTTCTTCTTCGCGTCGGAGATAGCGGGCCTCCTGATAGTAGCGCTGGGCGTAGTGTTCGAAGGAGCGGTTGAGTTGGGTGGCGGAGCGGCGGAACCTGAGGGCCTCCTCGCGCTGACCTAGAACGATGAGAGAATCGGCATAGGCGGTGTGAGCTTGTGAGCTGTATGACCGTTGGCGCAGGGCGCGGCGGAGGTAGAATTGACCGAGTTCGATGGAGCGGATGTCACGGCAGAGAATTTCCCCAACTTCCATATCGAAGAAGGGGTCGCTCTTGGGCTTGCGATGGATGCCGGTGAGAAAGTCACGCGCTTCGGTGTGTCGGCTCAAGCGCTCGAGAATGCGGATTTTTTGCAGCCACAGAGTTTGGTGTTTGGGAAAGAGTTCGATGAGCTCTTCATTGAATTCCAATTCAACGGCGGGGTGTCCGTTTCTTGAAGCGACCCGGCATTCGGCGTGGAATCGAAGGGGCGCTTCCGGGAGTTCCGATCGATAGCGGGACATAACGTGCGCGATCTTTCCCTCATCGTTTTCATCGAAGGCGCAGGAGAGTTCGTGGTAGAGGTCGTAGGGACGCTGTCCGGGAAGATTGAGTTTTTCTAACATCTCCTTTTTTTCCATGGGAACAAAGGCGAGGCCGCGAAGTCCGATGACCGGGTGGTCCTTCTGGAGGCCTGAAAGAATGGCTTCGCCATAGTGGCGAAGGGTGGGGTCCCGAAGAAGAATGAGGCCAAGCTTTTCATCGTATCCGATACAAGCCTGGAGGTGTCCCGAGTCGATCGTTTGCGTTGTGAGCGAAAAGGGGATGTGGGTATCAATGAGGGCCTTTGTGGTCTCCATCGTGACGGGGAATTCACAGACCGCAAAGCCGTTCTCGTTGCACCACGCGCGCTCCTTGTGCCAGGGGGTGCCGTCGTAGCAAATGGCCTCGGCAATTTTGAGATGGTCATGGGGCTTGCCGAAGAAGGCGGTGAGAGCCGCGATGGTGGCGGGAGCGCAGGTCATGTTGTGCTGCCTCACGAAGTTGACCTCGAGCCGCTTCCGGGAAGCGTTGGCTCCGTTGTTTTTGTGATAGTATTTCAAGCAGCGGCGATGAAAGCTCTTCTTTTTCGTTTCTTTGGAGAGGCGGAGAAAACCGTCAACATCATCGGCGAGATAGCAGAGATCGGCCCGGCGTCCGGCGAGCCACTGCTTGGAGGTTTTTTGGAGGAGAGGGCTCTTGCGCTCGTATTCATCGAGCCAGGACGAGGTTTGGGCAACATCGTCAAGATCACTGAAGATGCTGGAGAGCCGGAGCGGGATGCCGGGGCTGTCGCTGTTTTTGCTGGCTTCGATGAGCGCTTCGTGGGCTTCCTCATCGCGACCGAGATTGATGAGGGCACTGGTATGGATTTCTACGACGGGGCGATACCAGGGCTTGATTTTTTTGCCTTCGAGGATGCTTTCCAAAGCTTCCTCAAAGCGATCTTCTTTTTGATAGGCGAGGCTGCGTTGCACCCAGAGCCAGGAGGGATCTGCGCAGCCCTTCATGGCTTCGTCCAGTCTCTCGTGGGCTCTGGTGAATTCCCTGACCCCGGTGTCACAGGAGGCGGCGAGTCCCAGAAGGTCTGAATAGGTTTCCGATCCGGGTTCAACGGACTTGAGGCGATGCTCGATTTCGGGAAGGAGAAGGGTGCCGGCCTTGAGCTGGAAGCGACAGAAAAGGGCTCTGAAATAGGCTTGATGGTTCTCGGGATTCTCCCGCCAGTTCTTCCAGTCGATAATATTCCCGAGTCGGTGATTTCCGAGCGCAGCAGCGAGCCGGGCCGCGACTGACCGGGCTTTGAAGCCCTGCCACGTGTGCAATGGGGGGAGGTTTTTGATGGTCTCCCAGGCTGTCAGTCCCCGGTGTGTTTTTAGGAGCGAGTCCAGTTGCCCAATGGTTTTGGGATCGGGTTGCTTACCATCATTTTGGGGCATTGGTATTTCTCGCAGGAAACATCGAGTGGTGACAAGCGATAGCTTTTGAAAAGATATTCGATGAGTGTCTGGTTACCCGCGCGGGTGGAAGTTTTTGTGGACGGCTTTGAGGCGTTTTTGATCGACGTGGGTGTAGATCTGGGTGGTGGAAATGTCGGCGTGGCCGAGGAGTTCCTGAATGACGCGGAGGTCGGCGCCGTTCTCCAAGAGATGGGTCGCAAAGGAATGCCGGAGAAGGTGGGGGTAGATGTTTTGGGCGATCCCGGCCTGCCGGGCGCGCTCTTTGACGATTTGACGGACGCGGTCGGGGGAGAGTTGGGTGCCGCGGATGGAGATGAAAATCTGCGAGGAGGTTTTGCGGGTGACGAGGGTGGGGCGCTCGTTGGTGAGGTAGGTGGTGAGGGCTTCGAGGGCGCGGCCGCCGACGGGGACGAGGCGGGTCTTGTTGCCTTTGCCGGTGACGCGGAGGAAGCGATCTTCGAGGTCGAGATGTTCGAGCCGGGAGTTGCAGATCTCGGAGAGGCGCAGGCCGGAAGAGTAGAAGAGTTCGAGGATGGCGAGGTCGCGTCGGCCGAGACGTTGGGCGGGATCGAGGGAGGAAAGGAGTTGCGTGATCGTTTCGCCGTTGAGGGTTTCGGGGAGTTTGGCGGAGGTCTTGGGGGCGAGGATGGGTTCGGCGGGGTCGATTTCGATGACGAGGCGCTTTTGGAGGAAGCGGAAGAAGACTTTGAGGTGGACGAGGGCGATGCGGAGGGAGGAGGCGTCGAGGTCGGTTTTGCGAAGGTGGCTCAGGAAGCTTGAGAGTTCGTCGGTGCCAAGGTCGCGCCATTCCCGGTGCCCGTTTGCTTCACACCAGGGGGGGAGTTTGGCGAGGGTTTGTTGGACCGAGAGTTGGTAGGCGGTCGAGAGTCCACGCTCTGTGGCAAGATAGAGGATGAAGCTGTCGATCTGGATGTGCATTCGCTCAGGAGGCGAGGCAGCCGGGGCAATTCTGGACGGAATGGCCGGGGGAGACTTCGCTCAGTTCGGGGGCCTCGGTGGTGAGGCAAAGGGAGGCGTCGCCGAGGGTGTTGCGTGGTTGGAAGGAGCAGGAGCCCGGCGGGCGTGAGAGGGTGGGGGGGAGTCCGGGGATGGTGTAGAGTTTTTCGCCTTTTTGATGCATCGCGGGGATGCTTTTGAGGAGGGCGCGGGTGTAGGCGTGGCGGGGATTTTTGAAGAGTTCGTCGGCGGTAGCGGACTCCATGACGCGTCCGGCATACATCACGTTGACGGTGTCGCAGACTTGGGAGACGACGCCGAGATCGTGGGTGACGAGGATGACGGCGGTGCCGAGTTTTTCCTGGCGGTCCTTGATCAGGTCGAGGACCTGCTTTTGGACCGTCACGTCGAGCGCGGTGGTGGGTTCGTCGGCGATGAGGAGTTCGGGGCGGGTGATGAGGGCCATCGCGATCATGACGCGCTGGCGCATGCCGCCGGAGAATTGGTGGGGGTAGGCCTGAATGCGCTTTTCGGCGTTGGGAATGCCGACTTCCTCGAGTGCTTCGATGGCGCGGCGGAGGGCTTCTTTGCCTTTTACTCCTTCGTGAAGTTCGAGGGGTTCCATGAGCTGGGTCGAGATCTTGAGGTAAGGATTGAGCGAGGTCATGGGATCCTGGAAGATCATCGAGATGCGTTTGCCGCGGATTTTGCGGAGTTGTGCTTCTTTGATTTTGAGGAGATCGAGGCCTTCAAAGATGGCGGTGCCGCTGTGAATTTTCCCGGGAGGCTGGGGGATGAGTCCCAGCAGGGAGTAGCAGGTGACGGACTTGCCGGACCCGGACTCGCCCACGATGCCGAGGGTTTGCCCTTTTTCGACGCTGAAGGAAACGTTTTCAACAGCGTGAACGATTCCGTTGCGGGTGTGGAAACGGGTGGTGAGGTTTTTGACGTCGAGAAGGGGCATGGCGCTGCGGCAGTTTGCCCTCTGAAGGAGCAGAGCGGAAGCAAAAAGCCAGACGGGAGTCCGTGAACCGGGCGGGACGCCTACGCTACGCGGGCTAGCGCTCCTTCTTGCTTCGGGAGCGGAAGGAGAGGGGGATGGGGAGTCCGTCGGTGGGGTGCTTTTCCTGGATTTGGTTGACGAGGTAGTTTTGGTAGGACTCGACGATCAAATGCTTGTCGTTGACGAAGAGGACATACTCGGGCACCGGGATGGCGCGGTAGCGGTCGTTGACGGCGGTGGTGGCGTAGAAAAGCTTGATGCGCTTGCGGTGGCGCTTGTGCTCGGGCGGGGGGACTTTGACGAAGGCGTCCTGGAGAAGGCGGTTGAGCGGGCCGGTGCCGATGACGGCCTGGGCGTTGTCGCGAATACGGGTGATGGTGCGGAAGATGTGTTGGATGGCCTGTCCTTTCATCGCGGAGACGCAGACAAAGGGAGCGTAGCTGAGGAAGAAAAGTTCCTTGCGAATGTGTTCGCGGGCCATTTCGACGCGGGCGCTCTTTTGTCCCTCGGGATGGTAGAGGTCGAACTTGTTGGCGATGATGAGGCAGGGTTTTTTTTCCTCCTGGATCATGCGGGCAATTTTGCGGTCCTGGGAAGCGACTCCGGCGGCGAGGTCGACGACCAGGAGGCAAATGTCGGCGCGGCGGATGGAGCGTTCGCTGCGCATGGCCGAGAAGACTTCGATGGAGTCCTCCATGCTGGAGCGTTTGCGGAGCCCGGCGGTGTCGATGATATTGTGTTTTTCATCGCCCCAGACGTAGGGGATGTCGACGGAGTCGCGGGTGGTGCCGGCGATGGGTGAGACCATGGTGCGCTCGTCCTTGAGGATGGCATTGATGAGGGAGGACTTGCCGGCGTTGGGCTTGCCGACGACGGCAATTTTGAGGCCGTTCTTGAGTTCGACATCGTCGGTGGCTTCGAGTTCGCGTGCTTCGAGCTTGGCGAGTTCTTCCTCGATGGCGTCGAGGAGTTCGGTCATGCCGCGGCCGTGTTCGGCGGAGGTGGGGAGGCCCATGCCGAAGCCGAGGGAGGCGAAGTCGTTGGCGGCGCTGTCGTGATCGGCGCTGTCGGCCTTGTTCATCACGAGGATGACATTGGTCGTGGCCTTGCGGAGGAGTTGGGCGACCTCCTGGTCGATGGGATTGAGACCTGCGCGGGCGTCGACGACGAAAATAATGGCGTCGGCGGTATCCATCGCGATGCGGGCCTCCATCGTGACCTGGTCGGAGAAGCCATCCTTGTCGAAGGCGCAGATGCCGCCGGTGTCGATGACCTCGCAAGGCGTTTCGGTGAGGGTGCAGGGGGCGGCGATGCGGTCCCGGGTGACTCCGGGCATGTCGTGGACAATGGCGATGCGTCGTCCGGCCAGACGATTGAAGAGTGCGGACTTCCCGACGTTGGGGCGTCCGACGATGGCGACCTGGAATGGACTGGTAGGCATGGCTTAGGAGAAGCTGCATAGGCGGTCCGGGCCGAAAGAGCAAGGATTTGCCAGCGGGGTTCAGATCAGGGCGATCAAGCTCGGGGGATTTAACCACAGTGGTAGCTGAGGGAGCGGAGAGTTGGGGGGATCGCTTCCGGGACAATCTTCAGGAATTCCAATCTCAATCTTCGTCACAATCGTAACCTGTCGTTCGGGTGAAATCCGTGTGAATCATCATCAATCCTCTGAAATCTGTGCAAAAATCCCCAATCATTTTTCCAACCACGAAACTTAGGAACGAAACTCGGTCGTTGGGCAGGACATTTTCTCTCTGGTGTTGGTGCTTTTCCAAAATGATATTTTCCTATAGAGCTATTGTAGATGAAAGGCATTCCGGATGGAGAAGATGAAAGGCTAGGGCGGTCCCGGCCGGATTTCCGTTCCGGCACGGCGGAGGAATTGCTGCCGATCCTCTATGCCGAGCTGCGCAAGCTCGCCGCGAGCCGCATGGCGGGTGAACAACCGGGACAGACCCTGCAGCCGACAGCCTTGGTTCATGAAGCCTATCTGCGTCTCGGCGCCGATTCCGAATGGAACGGCAAGGCTCACTTCTTCGGTTCGGCAGCGCAGGCGATGCGGCGGATCCTGATCGAAAAGGCGCGGCGCAAGGGGCGCATCCGCCACGGTGGACATTTGCGGCGGGTCGAGCTGGAGAATTTGAATGTCGCATGGGAGGCGAAAGCCGAGGAATTGCTCTCGCTCGACGAAGCACTCGTCCTGCTGGAGAAGGAGGACGAGGTCGCGGCGCAATTGGTCTCGCTACGCTTCTTCGCGGGGATGCCGAACGCCGAAGCCGCTAATTTGCTCGGGCTGTCGGAATCGACGGCGAAGCGGACCTGGGCTTACGCGCGGGCTTTCCTGCATCGGGAATTGACAAAATCGTGAACCTACTGCGGCAAATTCGGCGCACTGGAGTTGGAATGCCCTATTTCAGAAAAAACTTTGACTGATGGAAAATTCACCACGGCCTCCTTCCGAGCGGGAGCTCTTCGATCAGGCGATGGACCTGCCGGACGGGGCCGATCTCGCCTCGTTTCTCGACGAAGCCACTTCGGGAAACCGCGAACTGTCGGCTCGGGTTGCGGCGCTGGTGGCCTCCTCAGCGGAGTCGGGGCGATTGTTGCCGGATCTTCCCGGAAATCTGGCGGGCATTGAAAAACCGGGGCAATTGATCGGCAATTACCGGCTGGAGGAAATGATCGGCGATGGTGCCTTCGGAGAAGTCTGGCGGGCCGAGCAGCTCAAGCCGGTGCAACGCCGGGTCGCGGTGAAAATCCTGAAGCTGGGCCTCGACACCGGCTCCGTGGTCAGGCGCTTCGAGCTGGAACGCCAGGCCTTGGCGATGATGGACCACCCGAACATCGCGAATGTTTACGATGCCGGCGCGACTGCTGCGGGGCGCTCGTACTTCGTGATGGAATACCTCGATGGCGAGCCTTTGTTCACCTACGCGGACTCGCGCAAGCTCACCATCGGCCAGCGGCTTGACCTCATGGAGCAAGTCGTGGAGGCGGTCCGGCACGCCCATCAAAAGGGCATCATTCACCGCGATCTCAAATCCACGAATATCCTCGTCGTGGAGGTCGATGGCAAGGCACTGCCGAAGGTCATCGATTTCGGCATCGCGAAGTTGATCGCACCGCCATCCGATGCCGAGCGGACCCTGTCGCCCGGAAGTTGGGGAACTCCGGCCTACATGAGTCCCGAGCAATTGGCTGGCGATCCGGTCGATACCCGGAGCGACATTTTCTCGCTGGGAATTATTCTCTACCGCTTGCTGTCGGGCTCGAACGCCCCGCGAGGCGATTCGGGTCGCGGGCCGACCCTTTCCCCAAGCCGACGCCTGATGCAATTGCATCCGGGTCAACAGCAGAAGGCGGCTGCGGCCCGCTCGACAACCCCGCAAGACCTCGCCAGGACCTTGAAAGGTGAATTGGACTGGATCGTAATGCGCTCCGCCGCCGATGATCCGGGGCACCGCTACGAATCTGCCGAGGCCCTTTGCAAGGATTTCTCCCTTTTCCGTGCCGGACGCCCCGTCGTGGCCGCCCCGCCGACCAAGCGCTACGTGGTGGGAAAATTCATGCGCCGATATCGAGGGCGCTTGGCCGTCGCGGCCTTTGCTTTGTTCGCTCTCATGGCGGCGACCGTGGTGAGCACGCTCTACGCCCGCAAGGCACAGCAGGCGTCGGTCGCGATGGAGGGAGCCCTCTACAAAGCGCACCTCGCCGAAGCGGGCGCCGTGCGGCGGTCCGGGCGGGTGGGACAAAGAACGCAGGCCCTCGCTGCGATCGCCGCCGCCGCCAAGATTAATCCAACTCCCGAGCTGCGCAACGAAGCCATCGCCGCGATGGCCTTGCCCGATTTGGAACTGCTCGGCACGCTTGACGCGATCCCGGAACAGAACGCGGTGTATGCCTACGACTTCGTTTCCGATCTCCTGTTAACGGCTCGCTGCGACCGCCGGGAGATCCAGTATCACCGCGTCCAAACCGGTGAGACCTTGGCACCGGTGCCGCTCCACCCGGAGCCCGACTCGATCAACAGACTCGACGTCAGCCCCGGCGGGGCGATCGTCGCCGTCTACGGGAGATCGATGTCCACGTTGCCGGGTTCCCGCCTGACCTTCTATGAAGTGGCGACCGGCCGTCGCATCTGCCAGATCGATGGAGCGAACTCCCAGCAGCACGGTTGTATCTTCCTCGATTCGGCGCGCCGGGCGCTGGTGGCGATGGCGGCTGGCGGTCTCATGGAGATCGATCTCGAAACCGGGGAGGAGCGGCGCCGGATCGAGACCGCCGGGAAGGTATTCCACATTTCCACGGATGCTGCGGGGACGCGTTTCGTTGTCTGCTTGACAGATGCCCAAAAGATCCAACTGATCGATGCGGCCAGCGGTGCGGTCACCAAGACCATCTCGCGGCCGGGCGAGACCCTCATCGAGACGTCCCAGTCTCCAGACGGACGACTCCTCGCCTACGGGGGTGAAGGTAATGGCAGAGGGATGGCGAGATGCCAGAACCTTGCCAATGAGGCGTCGCCGCTAGTGGAACTGGACGGTCACACCAACAGGGTCAACAAGATCTGGTTTGTCTCGGATGGCGACTACCTAGTCACTTCTGCATGGGACGGCACGGTGCGACTTTGGACTGCGACGGGATCGCCGTCCCTCAGTCTGGAGGGCACGGCGGTCTGGGCATCTCCGGACAGAGATCGGATCGTCGTCGTGGATGGCATACGGGTGCGCCTGTTCCGGGTGATCCCGTCGCAGGAGGTCACCATCTGCTCGCAGCGGGTGCCAACGAAATCTCCAAACATCGCATTTTCCCCTGACAGCACGCGGGCGGCGATCTGTAGCGATGAAGGAACTCTCATCGTCGCGCTACCCGGGGCACGTGTTCTGACATCGTTCGGGTCGCGCCATCGGATGGCATTCTTTGCTCCAGATGGGAAGACGCTCACCACCACCGGCGAGGATGGCGTGCGGAATTGGGACTTGGACGCGCTTACAGGAGCACCCGATGCGATCACGCGCCACGTGCGGAGCGAACACTCGACCGTTCTCGAACCGGTTCCCCGTATGGTTATCGCTCGAGACACCGAAAACACCCTGTTGGCCGCAGCATCGTTTCCGCGGAGACCAGGATCCAAACAACATATTCGTATTGTGAATCTCGCCAACGGGGCCCCGCTCGCCGAAATCCCGTTGAAGGAGACAGATCTCACCTCTCTCGTGTTCGATCCGCACGGGCGTTGGCTGGCCGCATCCTACCAGGGGGGCGACGGATTTACCGTTTGGGACACAGAGGAATGGAAGCCAATCGCCAACCCCGCGAAGGGTGTCGGTTTCATGAACCTGGCGGTGAACAACGAAGGCCGCCTGCTCGTGACCGGCTCCACTGCGGAGATCTGTCTGTGGGACACCTCGACTTGGGAATGCGTGCAGCGTTTCCCCTGCGAGGTCCCTTCCTACCAGGCGAAACCGGTCGATTTCTCCCCCGACGGCAGCCTTCTCGCCTGCGGCTACGATTCCGCGCAGATCCAGTTACGCCGCGTCTCCGATGGCGCGGAGATCGCCAAACTCACCTTGCCGATCGTTGAAATTTATAAGCGGCTCAAGTTTTCGCCGGACGGGCGATTCCTGGGTGTTTTGGACGAGAATAGAGCGTTTTTCTTCGATCTTGAGGCCATCGGGAAGCGCCTCGACGTCATGGGGTTAGGGTGGGAAATCGAGTAGGGTGACGGGCACTTCTAAAAAAAGTTGACCCAATCCGGGGAGATCCGGCGCATTGGTGAATATAGGACCACTCAGCCTCTCATTTCAGGCGATGGAGTCCTTCATCTCCTTGATCTCCAAATCTTTTAAACCCCTATCTACAGTGCAGTATTACTACCCACTCTCTTCAAAAGGCTCACTAAGGACGATCCAAGTCGTGTTGTTCTCGGTGGCGTGTCTTTCTCCCCTGAGCGGGGCGACCCAATCCTTCGATCTCCCGGAAGGGTGGAACCTGGTGACCTTTCGTCTCCAGCCCACCCAACCGAGTCCGAGCGATGTTTTCGCAGCCATCGCTCCATCGATTGATTCGGTGTGGGGCTTCGATGGCGCGGCCCAACGTTGGAAATCCTATCTGCCAGGCGGGGTCGATCTCGGGCCGGCAGGGATTGATACGATCCGTGCCGATCAGGCCTACTGGGTGCATGCCCGCCGACCGATCGTAAACTGGATCGTCGAGGGCGAGTTGCCCGGGGCAGGCGGTCTCCCGCTGCCGGCGGGATGGAACCTTGTTGGGATGCCGATCAACGCGCTGGATCTTCCCGCCGTCTTGAAGATCGGTGACCTCTTCCGTGGCCAGAACGTATTGAACGCCGTCCGGCTGTTCAAGTGGCGGAGAAGTTCACTCGGGGTTTCGGATGAGGCGAATCCCCTAGACCCTTCTGAGTTTCCAGACTCTTTCTGGACCGAACTATCGGCCGAGAGCGCATTCAATCTCGACGACGGCTATTGGGTCTACACCGCCAGCCCCGTCACCTGGGCACCGAGCGTCCCCCAGATCAACCCGTTTCCGTATCACTTCGCAAGCGATGAAATGACCGTCCGTATGTGGGATTTGGGGACGAATGGGATCGTTCAGATTCCAGTGGTCGTCGATGGCTCGTTCCCGGGTGGGTCCGTACGGTTCACTAGCAGGGGGACCGCCCAGAACATCGTGGACTACACCATCGCCGGACTACCGGAAAATGTGCAGGTGGGAACCGTGGCGCATTCCCAGGGATCGACGGCTGCCCAGATCTCCGTGCGCATCCTCGATTTCGACAAGTTGAAATCGTCCCGGTCACTGGCCCTGTCGCTCGTCTTCGATGAGGACGAGCTCGATGACCTCTACAGCCTCACTTCCGAACACCCATTGTCCATCCGCGTAACGCTACTGTGGGCGGACGAGGGGCTCTACGAGGGCGTGCTCTCGATGGGCACGCACCCTGATGATCTCGAGACCACCGAACTTCCGGTGAGCGTCGGCTTCGAGCCCTTCCGCTTCGGGCTGCGATCGGATGGCACTGTGGTATTCGCCCCCGTGAAGGAGGGCATGTTCTCGAACGGTATAACGGGCACCTATGCCGGCGACGCGAACTTGGAACCTCAAGTCAGCGTTGCCGATGGCCAGCGCTTCCTGCTGAACGCGCAAGATGTCTATCCGAACCCGGTTTCCGTCTCTTTTTCACCTAGCGAGACCCATCGCTACGCCATCAGCGGCGAGGGAGAAGCCACCGAAGTGTCCGAATCCATGCTGGAGATCCGCGGCACGGTGTCCATCGAAGGCGTCCTGGGGACGCCGATCGAGAGCCCGGCAGCGTTCAGGGGGATCTGGACGGAGTAAGTAATTGCAACCCCATCAACTTCCTAATACACCTCCGATGAGAACCAACCCAACACAGATCCCACTCCTCGCCCTGGCCGGGCTGGCACTTCACGGAGTGGCCAGTTTGGTATATGGCGATACCTATGTCGATCAGGCAGGAGATTTCTCCCCGCCGATCACCATCCGGTTGGTCGCCCACTTTCCGCTCGACAACAACGGGAATTCGACTATCGGAGGGTTTGAAGCGGACACGGTCAGGGATGTGAACTTCCTTGTCGCGGGGGCGAACCGGAACACGAGCTCGGCAGCTTCGTTCAATGGCTCAAGCAGCGTAATCCAGCATGCTTTTAGTAGAGAACTGAACACGGCGAACTTCACGCTGGCGTGCTGGGTGAAGTTAAATTTCGAGGCATTCTCCATCGATTCGCCAGTGACGAGTCGCTTTAGTGACGGCACCTCCAGTCGGGGATTCGAGGTTGTCAACGATGCCGGAGGTTTTTGGCGCTTTATGAGTGGCAACGGCCCTCTCCCCGGCACTTGGCAGAGCACCCAAGGTCAGAGCACCTGACTTCGACGGAAGTGGTTATGATACCTTCTTGTAGATGAGGCGCAGTTTTGTGCCGGGGTAAATTGTTTGGGTTTCGGTCAGTTCGGCGCAGAGGTGTTCCAGTGCGGTGTTGTC
>Ga0209390_10007100_pt1 | contig 14551 bp, 13 predicted proteins | sample BON01_FD_187212 | JGI IMG/M metagenome (GOLD analysis project Ga0209390, IMG submission 187212) | Freshwater microbial communities from Lake Bonney liftoff mats and glacier meltwater in Antarctica - BON-01 (SPAdes) (version 2) | ecosystem: Environmental > Aquatic > Freshwater > Ice > Glacier... | reverse complement strand
CTTTGTCTGTCTCCTCAGAGTCGCTTTAGTAACTTGTGACTCTGACACATGTCTATTGTCACAGTGTTTATTGCAATCAATGAAACCAAGATCATCTTGCAGGCCGTGACTGAATGTGGAAGCTAATCATTGAACAGCTCAGCAGTGGCTAGCCTCTGAGTTCTACACGCTCCTTGCAGCAAATATGTGACGTCTTCGTTTGCAATTGCGCAGCTGATGCAGCATGAAGCTGCAACCTGCACAGCCTAAGCCTGGATTTGAGTCAGTTTGCAAGCAGCTTGCACAGGCCCACTTTTCACCAGGCGTGAGAAATGTGCCAACTTAATGCTCAGACTGCCTGCAGGTGAGCTTGGAGCGCACGTGTCACGCGTGCTGATGCCACTGCAGCGCTTGTGGACGGTGGAATGTAGTCCTTGCTGGCGCGTATGGCCCAAACATACCTGGTCTGGTGAGTCCACGTTTTCCTGGTCCACACGTCGCGCACAGCCTTTGCCGTGATGCGAAACTCTGCGGCCAAGTGCGCTGCAGTCTTGCAGGACTTTGGCCCGAGCTTTGCCAGGTAGATGGCCACTGCTTGCTCAGGTTTAAGCCTCATCCTGGCAGGTCCTATTTTCTCCACTCTCACCTCTTCTTTCCCGGGCTGTTGCGGAACTAACGTCAGTGATGGCATCATGCTTTCTTCCTTTGAGTCAATCTCGTGCATGGCCCATTCCAGTAGGCCTCCGTTTCGCGCGTCGGTGCGCTGCCAACACATATCTTCGTTTGCCAGGGTTGTGTACGTCATCGTGTCAAGATTATCAAATTCGCTTCGTCAAAAGAATTTTTATATCATAAATTGACATAAGTAATAATTCGGTGGAAAATCGAAAAATCAATTCTCATCCGAACCGACTTCGAACCGACTTCGAACCGACTTCGAACCACACATTTAAGGGTGGACCTGAACCTCTGGAAAAAGAAATCAACGAGATCTTAGGTTCGAAACGTGAGGATCGACTTTCGGACCCCTTTTTTGAACTGGTACAAAATACCACTTTGGTTCGTTTTTCGTACCTGCTTCGCCTCTGCAATTTCTTCTGTAAGGCCTCGTGGGACATGCAAAAGTTCCCGCAGAAGTGCCAGAAGATAGCCGGGTGTTGAGGGCGCGCCGTTTATGTACGCAACCTCCGATCGCCTCGACACCTGGCTCATCCCCCGGCTCCGGAACGACCGGGTCTAGACAATATAACGAGTCAACCATGGTCTGACGCAACGTGCCCCTGTACCACCTCTGGAGGTGCTTACTTCCGCTTTGTCACGCTCTTTTTGTTAAAAAAGACAAGACAAAGTACCAGAAGCGGTGTTACAGGGGCACGTTGCCTCAGACTATGGATGACTCGTGGTATCGTCTAGACCGGGTCGTTCCGGAGGGGATGAGCCAGGTGTCGAGACGATCGGAGGTTGCGTACATAAACGGCGCACCCTCAACACCCGGCTATGTTCTGGCACTTCTGCGGGCACGTTCGCAGTGTCCGCGGGCCCTTACAGAAATTACCGTGACGAAGCAGGTACGAAAATCGAACCTGACACGTATTTTGTACCAGTTCAAAAAAAGGGTTGGAAAATCGATCCTCACGTTTCGAACCTAAGATGTCGTGAATTTAGTTTCCAAGGGGTTCAGGTCCACCCTTATCTCTTTCCAGTAACATAAAATTTTCATTCCACGTTCATCATCCTCGGACCCAGATTGGGTTCGAAACGCAATTGCGACTTCCCAGGGGGGGATTTGAACGTTGCATGTTCGTCATTCTGAACATATTACGATTCAAGAAAATTTGACAAGATTCGTTTTGAAAAGAGACCTACGTAGCACTCGGCCAAGCTGCGGCCATCATGTTTGAAGCTTGTGTTGAACGATACCCTTCGCGACCCGGGACCGTACATAACGATTCCCCAATATCGGTTTAATAAAACAAAGCAACACACACACCTTAATAAAGACACACATACACTCACACTCCACGATGAATTTCTATTCCAGCAAAAACTCAAAAAACCAAGAACTCGAATCTACATGTGAACTACATAAACCCTCATGCAAGGGTATTGAACTACTGTTACAAGTAATAAAAGCAATTAACAATGATGTCTGGTTGACTTCAACTCAGACTACTAGTATGCGGTTCCCTTCATGGCCTAAATACACTTTAGGGCTTGGGGGTTGAGTTGAATTCATGAAGAGAGAGAGACACACACACTACACAGGAGGCAACAGTTTGGGACAGTCTTTTGGGTCCTAATCAGAGATTCGTGGTGGTTTCCAAGAAAGAAAGAAAGAAAGACCAACGGTCGAATATACGCGTATATATGTACATATACATATATACATATATATATATATATATACATTTGTATATATATATATATCAGTAGATGGTAGTTATGACAGGCATCGAATCACTCATCGGAACCAAGGTCACGGTGGTTACAACACCAAGTACGCCAGACACGTTATCGAAAACGTCATAGTAACATACTGCGCTTTCTTCAAGAGGTCAGACTCACCAAACCGACCAATTACAGTCATCATCACAGACCAATTACAATCATCATCAAGAAGACCAACACAGGCCGGGGAAAATCCAAAATGCCAACACGCCCATCCTCACAGACGGACTCATGAGTTTGATGCCTCTCTCCAAATCCGCTGCATCCAATGAAGCAGATTGGCGTGAAGTGCGAATGTGGCTGCGAGAAATGACAGGCATGGGGCTACATAGGATTGAATCCATCATGGATGGGATGGTCCTGATTTTGCCGACAAAATTGAAATCCAAAATTAGCGCGCAGGCAAAGTCACTTATCGAGACGGCGGCTTGTACTCACTCCAGGATCCAGGATTTTTGTTGGACCGAAGATGTTTCTTTGCTCTCCAATCCGATTTAACGAGCGCAAGTCATACGACCATGTGACACAGGGGAAGACCTATGTGGGGGAGTTATTTACATAAAAAAATCAAAACAACTCCATGCTGGCACCATTCGAGCGTATGATGCACAGACAGACAGATATTCGGTGCTCTTTCAAAATGGTAACACGGTGGAATGGGAACTGGAGCAAGTTTGCAAAATATGGGGTAAAGGAAAGGATCGGCACTAATGGTTGCAAATAGATCAAGAGGCTCTTGGATGTCTAGTCCTTCGGGTCCAGGGTCATGTAGTGTCTAATACAAGTCACACTCTCTGCACTCAATTTCCTTCCCTTCTCTGCTCTAGCGTATGGACTGACACACAGACGTGGTACACGTGTAGTGTTAGATGGTCACTACCACCTGACATCCAAAACGTGCTGTCTATCATTAGCAAGGTTCAAGACGCCAAAATTGCAGAGACAATGCTACAGCAGAAAACAGTTTTCTGGGTGCCAAGAGACACATGGGCCGAATGAGCAACGTCGTCATCATCCAACAGATTCGGATGGATTGTACAGGTTGTTGGAAGGCGCTCGGATGTCAATGGCACAACAGTCGTCATGGTGTGGAGTCTACATCGAGACAAGTTCCATCGTCACGGCGACATCAACGTGACATCTCCGGGCAAAGAGATCTCACTGCGGCGAATTGCAGGTTTGAAAAGAGATGCGCTCATGATGAGCCTCTCTGGTGCAGAATTGGGCAAATTGACAGAAGGGGGTTTTCGGCCATGTCAAGCTCTTCAAAAATATGATAGCGCCGGATCGTCAGCGAGGGTGAAGCAGATCGTAGCGTCAGCACCTAATCCAATCAGGCGGGAACCAAGGGCTACGTTTGACCTTACAGACCCGGTTCAGTTTCAAGAGGACTTCAGAGCATCACGGGTCATTGATAGCACATGGCCCCATCAAGACAACACAGTGCAGGTCACAGTGAGAGGCGGTCAGGCCCGTCAGCCTTCATCAATCGACAAAAACAAAACGACTCAATGGCGTCAAGAGCGCGTTCTTAAGACGGCAGGTGTCCGGCAACGAAAGCCTCAGGGCACCAAAGCCATTGAGGAATCTCGATGGGAGCTTTTAAAACATTGGAATTCTTCCTCAGAAGTTATTGCAAACTGGAATTATCAATAGGTCAAAACAGACGAATGGGAAAAAAAGGATGGACGCACACTCCATTGGTAGATTACTTCATGGTTACGCCAACATTTCAAACTTGGTTCCATCGCTGCAGCACAGTCTCTTACTGTGGACCCCTCCTTCTCAGATTACATCTGATCGTTAGAGGCAATGACAACTGACAAACGGGTACAGGGCGCGCTAAAGTCACGGTTGCAACATCACGGTTCCTGCTTACATCGGTTGGATAAAGGCGCCAAGGTAAGTTTGAGAAAGGGGTGGTGGCAAACAGGCGAACGAATCAAAATCAAGGCCCAGCAGTCACACGAAATGTTGGTGAGTACATCTCTCGAAACTGAAAGATCCACTTTTCAGGCTTCAGATATTGAGTCAAATCTCCGTTGGACGCCCGATCGAATTAACGCCTCGCCATGACTACAACGATATGTGAACGCGCTCCCAAGTTGGGAGTACTTTGGTAAAGGTTATCAGGTGGTAGCCACTGATGGATCGCTACGACTAAATCGATCTAGCACGAAAGAGCCTGCCATGGGAGCGGGGGTCATGTGGCACAACGCTACCATCTCATTGACAGCGCTGCGGCTATACAAAGAATACGATGGTTTCGGAGTCACGACTTCCGACCGTCCGAGCACAAGATCACGGACTATGACACGTCATCCCTGACATCTTGCGTGAACTCGAGTTGCGATCAGAATCATCCTCACGAACTCTTTTTGTAAAAGTCCATGGTCACTCTGGCGACCCACTCCATGAAGAGGAGGATAGACTGGCAGTGCAAGGAGGAGACGACGAACACACTTTATATCCAGGAGGCCGGGGCCAAGAGTGGTTTTCAACTGGGTTGATGACGTAGATAAATCATAATCACACATTTGATGCCCAACAGTGAAGAAACGCATCAAGGCACACGAAGAGAAGATGTCATTGCAAATTAGATCACGAAAGACTCACGCCGAAAAATTCTCAGCAAGGCCAAATGCAGCGCGTCCACAGCTAGGTGTATCGCTTCGCTCCATATGGGATTGGGCAGTACGGGCCTGGATGCTCAGCCTCACGCAGGGGCAATCTCCTGTCAAATCGAATCTCAAGAAATGGGGACAGTGGCCACTGCACGGTGCGACTGCGGACATGTGGACGAAACAGTTCTCCACCAGCAACTTCACTGTCACCTTACTCATCGTCGAAACCTGAAACAAATTGCGTACAAAAACGTGGCAAAAGTAATCGAAAATTAGGTGAAACATATCAATACAGGGACAAGACATGCTCACTGGAACCGAAAGGTCCTCACTTTCTTGACACACTCTGCCAATGCAAATAATCTCAAATCCGTTAATCTGAGCTCCTCAAACCGTTTGATGATACTACACTGAGCCAACGACCAGATGGTCTGATTGAGGATACCAAACTCAAGCACACATACATAATCGAAGTCGCCCGCACACATGACTCCCCGAATTCTCTCTTGCGAGCGCACGTTAAGAAAATGTGTAAGTATAATTCATTGCTTCACGCGCTCTGAAAGGCATTCCCGCATCACGTTGTAAAACAGTAGAACTACGTCATTGGTATACACGGATCCATCAATGAACAACAGTGGCGACAGCAACTCAAGGAGCTCGGAATGAATTCGCATCAGCAGGACACGAAAATTCAGAAATGCATCGCAGCGAGCATTAGAGGCACACACGCAGTAGCTAGCACATCCCAGAAGCAAGGTAACAATGATTGATAGAGGTGGCCACGAAACACCAGGACACAGAGTGAAAACGTCTATATACATATATATACTACATATTCTATGTTACATATCACACATGTAAATACGCATACACATACCAAGCATTTGCGATGCCACGGTGGCAGACACAGCAAGAGCACACACAAAATAAGAAAGGCCAAGTGCAGGGTCGGAATAGCCAGCATCCCTGCGAACATGTCAGAGTCTGACCTCGACACTGGCATGTGTGATGTTCGAGACTCAGAGATTATTATACAGACGCTAGATTCAAGTTCTATCTCGTGTCCCCTAAGTGTGATCTATACCTTGAGAGGTATATTGGGGTTTCATGTACAGGATTGTATGTGAAATTGGAAGTGCTTCAGAAGTACACTTCCCCCTCGCCTTCAACCTTGACCGTGACGTCAAGGGTATCGAAGATTCAAAGTACAAGTTCGTGCCCGGAAGGAAGCGAAGAATCAAGTTCATGAGAGAGAATGTTTTTATTACATAATCGTACAGACTTATGATTTAGGATTGCACTCTAGGAGACATCCCATGGAGTTCGATGCAGGCACAAGGCCTTTCGCATCATATGATGGGCCGAGTTCTTAGTCAATAAGAAGGAGAGACAGGAGAGTATGTCTGGCGACTCCTGAAAGGTGACTTCCTGCAATGAATCTGTCATACCTAATCATTTCTGTTTTCTATGTTAATGATGTACGTGACGTTGTGACGGCGTTGCTTATATTTGCTAAATATTTATCACTTTACCTACACATTTTCACATGCACATATAGAGGCACACACACACAAGCACACATGTACAATCAGCACACAAGAGGAATGGCGACAACCAGGCGCAGGAGCCTGGTTTAGAGGGGCTGCAAAAAGGCTTTTGTTAGAGACAACGACCTTGCACACAAAAAAAAATGTCAGAAAAAAAGCCGATATTTACGAATCTAAAAAAAAGGATTCGAGCACATAGAGCTTCCAGCAAAGCTACTAGACTATTTCTTACGAAGTAATAAAAGCATTATCAATCAATTGTAGGCTTGAGGTTGGAATTATACAAGGACAGGCGAGCTTGGGCCCATCACGCTTTCACGCGGCTAAGATTACTAGTGTTGATGAATAAAATAAAACTCGAAAAGGGAAGAAAACACCGTTCAACTTTGTCTGTCTCCTCAGAGTCGCTTTAGTAACTTGTGACTCTGACACATGTCTATTGTCACAGTGTTTATTGCAATCAATGAAACCAAGATCATCTTGTAGGCCACTGAATGTGGAAGCTAATCATTGAACAGCTCAGCAGTGGCTAGCCTCTGAGTTCTACACGCTCCTTAAAGTAAATATGTGACGTCTTCGTTTGCAATTGCGCAGCTGGTGCGTCATGAAGTTGCAACATGCATAGCCTAAACCTGGATTTGAGTTAGTTTGCAAGCAGCTTGCACAGGCCCACTTTTCACCAGGTGTAGGGCCACCGCTAAGCTCGCCAAGACATGATTTGGCACATTGAGCCACGCGCTTCCCGCCACTTTAAAGTTCTTCGCCTGGTCCCAGCTAAAAATCCCCCTCCCCTGTCGGAAAGTACTTTCTTTCATTCTCATCCACGTGGTTGTCCAGTTGTTGGGGGGTGGGGCTGTGGTAAGTGTGGCGAGGGATGTGGCGGGAATTGGCGTGTTGAGTGCTCTAGGCCTGTAATGGCCTCCACCTGTTGCTCCCACTCCTGTGTGTGTAGTACGTGGTGACGTCGCTGTGGTCACAGCGGTGTTGCCGATGTGTACTCTGTGTGCTGCGGTGGGTTGCAGTGTGCTGCAATGAGGTGTGGTGTGGTGCAGTGAGGTGCAGTGTGTTGCGGTGTGGTGCACTGTGGTGCACTGTAGTGCACTGTGGTGCAGTGTGTTGCAGTGTGTTGCAGAGGGTTGCAGTGCGTTGCAGTGTGTTGTAGTGTGGTGTATTGTAGTGTGGTGTATTGTAGTGCAGCGTGGTGCAGTGTGATGCAGTGTGTTGCAGGGTGTTGCAAGGTGTTGCAAGGTGAGGCAGTGTGATGCAGTTTGTCGCAGTGTGTTGCAGTGTGTGGTCACAACAGTGTCGCCTTGCATGTTACACATACACAGACCCTCAATCAAGGGTACTAAACTACTTTCTGTAGTAATAAAAGCAATCGTCATCATAGCATGTCACACATTGCATGTTATACATAGCATGTGGCACATTGATTGATATACTACATAGCATGTCACACATTGCATGTCACACAACATGAATATGAATATAACACTCTATAATCAAATGTGGCATAGATGCGTTTTTGTTCTCAGACAGAACGCATCATTTCCAACCCTGAACTTTGAAATCTTTCTTTTCTTTCGCTGATTTTGATGATCAGTTTTGATAGCAAGGTTTACTCCTTTCATAGAAAACAGGATAAAGATGAGAAACGAAAGGTTACTGCCATGCTTTCAAGCAAGTCTCGGAGCTCGCTGTTACGACTGTAGTGACGATGCCATTTTCTGAAGGTGAGCTGCGATCCAATGATACACTCATCATAGGCCGCACGATCATGATCCTGCAGAAATTCGGCAAATTGGTATTATCATCAGAGTCCAAGGTGTTTTCTTTATATGATTCTGTCACTTTGTAACAAAATTGATTACAAAATAGATTCCACGTATGAATCATTTTCGTTGAAAAGGTGCTAGAATTGATTCCTGCTTTTTGACTTTCTAATACCAAGATGTCTAATCTAGTGTCTGATTAGCTAGCGCTTACACATCTGTCATTTAACGTGACAGTGCTGAAGCGCACTGGCAGACCTCCCTGTCCCTTCGTGTATGGTATCGTAGCTTCAGAATTCACTGAGCTGAGCTCATATGAAGAGTCTCTTTGACTTGTGGACTCCGTCTTGTGGCGCAACTTGAATTCTACGATCAAAGAGATTCGTAAGCTTGAGTCCATGAATTATTTGGACTTAAAGTCCTTGCGTAATATGACTGAAAAGTCGTTGATAATCGGCTACATGTGGGTGTTTGAGTTGAAACATCGAGATGGCGTGTTTGACAAGCGCAAATGTCGCTGAATAGCACTCGGGTGTAAGCAAGAATAAGGTCGAGACTACTTTGAAAACTGTAGCCTGATGTGTAGTCAAATTGACTTGCGTCTTTTTTATTGCACTGACAACTATTAGAAGATGAAAGGGCATTGATAAGGATGCTTTGTCTGCCCATTGAGCGAAGATTGACTCTACTTCGTATCTTGACAGCTCATTGAGCTTTTCGATTTCTACATTTTCCAGCTCATTTCCATCTATTCTCTGTAGTAGTGATGGTTTCCGAGAAACAACTGAGAATCTGAGATCGGATTCGGAAGAGTCCTCTTGGTCTGCCTTCACTATAAGTGGAGCTACGAGCGAGCCTAGTGGCCCATCAGAAAAATACATCAATTTTCATATATTGTACAAAACCAAAATTATATTTTGTGTAAATGCTTATACATCATATGGCGACATGGAAAGCTAAACATTACCGAATATGTAAAAAATAAACATGTGGTTCAAGAATGAGACAACATATGACAAAATGTTAGACAACACATGACAAAATGTTGGACAATATATGACAACAAATCAGACAACATGTGACAACAAATTAGACAACATACGACAAATGACAACAAACGAAAAAGGAAAAAATAGTGAACAAATGACTGTTGTCTCAAACGAATTTTAACATCATGATGTTTTTAAAAAATCATGATGTTTTCAAAACTCAATATTTGTTTCAAGTGCAACACTAAACAACACCTTAGGACGGGTGTTGTATTTTTTGTTTTCCATTAATTTGTACACATTCCAAAAATGGATACAAAAACTTTTCTCACTTTCTCCCTAACCCAAGGCAGTTGTTATCGACTGATAATCATCCCCCCCCCTCACATTTCTTTCACGTGCACCGTGAGACACAATCATTCCTTCGTCTTTTTTGCAGCGTGTTTCGACGTGGGGCTTCTTTTGGCAGTGTCGTCATGCCACCACTTTTATTTGAAGTCATGCACTGCACCACCTAACACGGAATGAATAATCTTTTATGTGGGGTAGAGATGACAGTTCTATCCCCTCTACACAACACGACTCCAAACCAAATGTGGACATGTTCACGGGACGCCCTACAATCCTTAATTTGCAAAATGCAACCCAAATCGTTGCTGGCAAGAAATTTTTTTGTGTACGAGACAACAGAATTCCCAGCTGATTTTATTCATGGTCTGATTATAAAGAATCCTACAATAATAAACGAAACTTCCCAAAGTGTGGTTCACGCGGTGTTTGATATGTACAGAAAGACGGGTCGGGCTGTGCTCAATTTCATTTCCTATAAATTTCAGGAACAATGTTAAAAGGATAACCCCAACAATAAGCACGGTAACAGTTTTCTCCATGCAGCCGTGATTCTATTGACACTGGAGATCATTATTGATCTTCCCTTTGGTTTTCCAATAAACAACATTATCTCTCTATTGACACTGAAATTCTCCAAACGATAATATCCAGAATCCCACACGTGGCAAGTAGCCAAAATGAATTGTGCAATACCCCTCTGCATAATCTTATTCAGAAACAAACAGATTGCAATTGTTGGGAGGGAAATATGCACCTGTTGATCAGCACAATCACTGAAAAGACTGCGAAGCTGCGCAACAAAAAAAAATTCAACATTTTTGACAAGGCAGGAAAATATGGTATATACCCAGATCGAGTCGAGTCGATGATAACAGCCCTCATACATGTCGTTCGCAAGTATGAAATTGCTTCAAACTACAGATCTCCCGCAGAATGGACTGAAGGGCGCAGTGGGTCTTTGCATTCCACTCTTCGAACGTCCAACGTTGTCATCGTCAGCGCCGTTCGGCATTGTAGGCAATTTCCCTTGTGACTTGAAGGCAAGGTCTGCCACCTTGCGCAGTACTTTGATCTTGCCCACAATTTGTTCCATTCACGGTCTGGAAAGATGTATTTTTCCTTGAGATCAATGATCTTCATCGTGTGATACACGAATCAAAAAAGATCAATCGCTCCTGCGCATCACACATCTCACCCTATTTCACTTGTCAATAGTTGCGATCAATTTTTTTGTGTCCGGGGGCCTTGATTTAGAAATCACTGGCAAGCGCGAGGTGGCGAAAGGACGCTGCCATGCGCCCACTAATAGGCAGCAGAAGGAGACGCCGCCGCGCGCCATAGCGGTCGGACTCTGTCTGAGTTGAGTACAAGCATACCCAGAGTGCAAGGCAGCAAGTGAGCAAGAGAGGAGAAGATACATGGCAATCTATCTCTCACCTGCAGCATCAAGCACAAGAAACCTTTGGATCTAGGTAAGAGTACTAAAATACAGAGCTGCAGAAGATAAACACACTAGCGTCAGATATCGGCGGAAGGTGCCAATTCACGTACTCTCTCTCTGTTGCTTGCTTGCCCGCGCGCTCTCTCTCTCTCGCTCTCTCTCTCTTGCTACACGAGGCCTGCAACATTCGGCGAAGGGTCTCCACACCTACAACCTGGACCGGCACTTAAATGTAACTCCTCGTCTTGTAGTGACTCGGATAGACTTCTTGAGTCCATTCAGTACAAGGGCTCTTCTTGTGAGAAGTATGAGAAACTTCATAAACGATATGAACATGTAGCCTTCGAACGTATAGTGTATCTCAAAAGCAAAGGACTCGTGTTTCGAGTACATGTGACGTGTATCGACGTGTGTCGACAAAGTGCTGTATGTCAGTACCTTTGAATAGTATGCTCATCACATGCACTCACGTGCTCATTCCAAATATGTTGCTCTTCGTTTTGTTGCGTGAGTGCTCTGACAGAGTCGGGTCAAATGATCCCTCTTCATAAGGTCCGTCAGCGCCTGTGACCGTAGACACAAAACATGTGCATGTGTAATGTAATATCGTAAGGCACCAACCCGTGCAGCAAATGCGAGCACAACCTGAGTTTAATAACAATTTTCAAGAGCTCTGTTGTAAAGGTCCAAGAACTCTTTCCTCAGGTCCCAAACTAAGTCCTGAGATTATAAACTGATCACCAACTCCACCTATAGCTAAGCGGTCCACTCACGAACTCTGGTGGTGCTACCCGTGAGCTATTGGTGCGCTTAGATAACTTGAACTCCAAACCTCAGATTCAATGTTGGTTAGATTGAGCCACTTACGTAATGCGAATCAAGAGCATCTAGCCTTGCCAGTCAGCAGGCTTGGGGCTGGCGTATGAAATCCTCCCAGAAATCAAATGATTGACGTCGTCCCACATTTTGTCTTCAGTGAAGGAGTGTACTAGGCTTGCATATTTCTTGCAGCCTGCACATACCAAAACTGTTCGTTACATTCGTAAACTTTCACGTGAAACTGGCACAGAAAACCGTTCACCGATTGAAATAATAAAGAGGATATGTATTATCAATCACCTGCGTGACAGCTATACTAGTAATAGTATGAATCATGTACAAAGACAAAGATTCTGCATTACAGACACTCACACTCTACGTACTGTCTCTCACCTTGCTGACACCCTCTACTTCAAAGTGGTAACACACACAAACGTCTTGGCAAAATCCGCTTATCTCCTCAAGCGTAAAATTCGCACTTCCCGTGTTCTCGCGCTCTGTCCATTCCTTGGCTGCAACAAAAAAGAAATACATGCACCTTCTAGCAGTCATTGACATTGACACAATATTACTGGGTAGTTACTACACGTGTTACTAATTGCAAGATACGAAGAGATGTACATCCACTACTACGTACCGCACTACAACACAAACACCACGCACAAATACATACTCACGCAGACACACTCACACACGCGCACACACACACACATACGCACACACACATACGCACACATACACACGCACACCCACATACCGTCGGTATAAAGCGAAATCCCATCGCGCTTCCAGCACTCAGGTTTCTGTATCTGCATCATGTTTTTCGGGTGGACTAACACGCTCCTTCCGTCGTCGAGATTCACAAGATATCGCCCTTTTATCTCATTGAATAAACCGAGGCTGCCAACAAGGCCATTCAAGTCCATCTGAGAGAGACCTTCGAGACGCACACGCATGCTCTGACTGTCCCCACCAGCAACTGAGCTGATACAACCCCACGTGAGCTGATACAACCCCACGTTGTACTTGTATCTGCAAAGTCCCACTTGGGAATACCAACCCACATAGGCTTCTGAGTGCCAGTCTGGCCCCAGAGGTTCGAATTGAGCAGCAGGGCCACCCTTGGGATATCATTAATTTTCTGGCCCACCTCCTCTTGTGACTCTTCCGAACCCAACATGTTGCCGTCGAGATGTTTTCTTTGACTCTCGGACATTGTTTCACAGATCGTCTTGCGGCTGTGCTTGTCGACTAAATCACCTGGCAGCGTGAGTGGAACGAAGGTCAAGAAAGTAGGTACCTTGAACCTGGGAGAAACGTGCATGGAAAGTTCAAAGGATTTTGCAGCTGGTTGCTCGAGAGAGATGTCAACAATGCCTTGCACGCCATTATCCGCCACCTCCTCTGCCCCTCCAGACCCTTTTGACACTGCCAACCTCTGAGTTAGCCCAAAACAGGGTCCCATTGTCTCTATCGAATCCTTGTTAGGATCCAGCTTGACTCGGAAGCGCTACATCAATATGCTCACCAGGTCTGAAATGCGCATTTTCTTATCGTCGCGAAGGCTCTTCCAAGATTCACACGTTGCCCTGTTTTCGTGGTATTGCGAGTACACACAGACAGACGCATACAGACAAACGCATACAGACAGACACGCGCACAGACAAGACAGACACACGCACACACAGATAGACACAAACAGACACAAACAGATAGACGCACACATAGATAGACATACATATACAGAATATGCAATCATACTATACAAGTCCCATATCGTGGACGAATCCTATTATACGATTGCGAGTATACACACACGCACATGCAATATCTGCATACATACATAGTGCAGATTCTTGACATTTCTATCTCACAACCCCACACACAGTCTCACACACATACACATACACACACCCTCTCTCGCTCTGTCTCTCTCTCACGCACCAACTCACACATACACACACAAACGTGGGCACACACAATCTCTCTCTATTTCTCACGCACACACATACAAACACACACAAACACACCCTTGCACACACAGATACCTGCCAAACAAAGAATCAATCTGCGCGCATCCATTCACAAGCTGGACTGCACCATCATTCAAGAGAACCCCTTTGTAATTCTTCCAGAGCACAGCACTACTTTTGTCAAGACCTCCTCCGACATTTTTAAACGGAAGATCTGTGTATGCATGTATACACAAATATTTACGCCAACCACCAGATGTTTGCAGCTGCAATTACAACTCTATGAAAGAACACATGCTTCCGACGGGGCTTGAGTGTATGTGTCTATACATGTGTCTGTTTGGGTGCGGTGTACTCGTGTGTGTGTGCGGGGGTGTGTCCATATGTAAAATTCGTACATTGAAATTTCTATTTTCAAGAGACAGAGAGCCTGGGAGCCTAAGATCGTAAAAGAAATAAACTGAGCGCCATAGACAACTCTCGAATACACACACACAACGTGAAATAGACATAGACATAGACACAGACACAGACACAGACACAGACACAGACACAGACAAAGACACAGACACAGACAGAGACACAGACAGAGACACAGAGACAGA
>Ga0209390_10007097_pt1 | contig 14557 bp, 14 predicted proteins | sample BON01_FD_187212 | JGI IMG/M metagenome (GOLD analysis project Ga0209390, IMG submission 187212) | Freshwater microbial communities from Lake Bonney liftoff mats and glacier meltwater in Antarctica - BON-01 (SPAdes) (version 2) | ecosystem: Environmental > Aquatic > Freshwater > Ice > Glacier... | reverse complement strand
CAGGCTTGGTGGAGAACGTCATGATGAGGATCGAAACGAGGGAGACGGAGGATGATGGCCAGCAAGTGTGCATCTTGACCGAGAAGGAGAAGGCTGCGTTAGAGCTCTGTAAGTAATGGATGTACATAAACATAACGTGCGGCAAAGAAGCAATAATGTGTACGTTCTTGGCGTCTTTTTGGTCTTTTTTGCTTTCAGCTCGAGGGGGGTGGGGAGGTTAAAAAAGCTCGCTAAATCGACCCAAAACCAAAAAGGCATTTACATTTTATTGCGTGCATCAAATTTACTCCAACATGGCTGAGTGTGTTGCAAAGAATGTACTTAAACATGGGTGAGAATATGGTGGCAAACGGTGAACATGAGAAAATATCAATAGGAAGGGTCCTGGTGAGCGTTTCAACCCCTCTGTGTACTGTCGGAGGCGCGGGCTTGAGTTGGTGCGTTGCGAGGGTGCGACAAAAGAAGAAAATGTGCCGTTTTGGCCTTTGGAAAGCAAACCACTTTGAAGAGCAAGAATGGCACACTTCTTGATGCTTTCTCTTCTACGCTTCTCCCCCTCGCCTTGAGATAAAGACGCGACCAAAAAGGGACATATCAACCGTATCCACACAGCACCATAGAAATTTTTGTGGAACATAAGAATTTGGAAAGGCCGATTTCGTGCGGAGCACACGGGTTTGCGCAGTGTTTGTGTGCCCGGCTTGTGTCCCCTGGTCACCAAACCAACCCATCGCTAGCCCATCTTAAGAGAAACCTGATATACGTGAGCTCCCCTTTTGGCCTCACAGTGTCTGCTCAGGTGATTTCCGAGGACTTGTTGCCGGGCGGGTCGGTTGGCCGACGTTGAGCTTGAGGTAGCTGCCACCGAAGATGAATTTGTTCTGAGACGTCACATTTGAACTCTTCGCATATGGCACGACGAGCAGGCCGCAAGAGTAAATGAAGGCTTGTTCGGCTTGATGTCACAACCATCTCACTGCCTTCTCTCTTTCCTTCCCCACATTGGTCCAACAGGTCGCCATCCTCCCCGTCGATTCTTCCATCTGTTATCGAGTATGTCGCGCCGGGCCTGGTTCCTTCGCTTCCTGCTCCTGGCCACCATGCTGGCTGGCGGGCAACCTCAGGTAAGACACAGCATTATCATCTCGTTAAGGAAAAATGCTTGTTTCTCATTGCACTCGTGCTCTCCGCCCTCGTCAGGTCCCCCAGAAGTCCCTCAAATCACACTGGGAAGAAGTCCCTCAACCATTTCTGACCGTGTCTGGAGGGAAGAAGAAGGCGGTCGCTATGTACAGAAAGATGCTGCGGTGGAGGAAAGAGAATGAGATCGGTGAGAAGGGAGGAAAGGAGGGAGTGAAGGGATTTGTCGTTATAGGCAATGAACGAAGTGGGCTGCGCCTGCCGCCTTGAAGCTGGCCATCTGTTGCCCCCATTTCATTCCCTCCCTCGGCTTTCTTTACAGACACGATGCTCGACCGGCCGTATCCAATCTGGCACGCCATTAAGAAACTCTACCCACACGCCGTGCACTGTGAGTACCCTTTGCTGCGCCTCCGATACTCCCTCGCATCCTACTCACCTTCTCCCTCCCTTTTTCCAGTTTCCTCGTTCCCTCCTTGGCTCATCAAACACCCTTCTCTGTCTCTCTCCCTCCCCGATTTCTTCCACAGGCCGCGGCCGCCAGGATGAGATTGTCACCATCGAGATGCCTGGTACGTATGATTTGCTTTTCCTCTCTGATCCAAACCACCCTACCATTCCTCTCTCATCACCACCCCTTATTCTTGTTGTTGGCTTGCTCTTTTGCTCTTATTGTGCTTCTTCTTTCTTTCTATCCCTCATCATCACTCGTTGCATATATCTATCCCCCCCTTTTCTCTCCCTCCCTACTTCACTTCCTTTCAGGCAAAATGGACATGCCCGCCATGAAAAGGGCAGGCATCACTCCCACCGTCATGGGTCTGCATCGCGCCTTCTTTTTCGAGTATTCGTTCAAAAGGGTAAGTTTTTCTCGCGTATCCTCTGTTTCGTTCTCTTCGAATCCGCTTTCGACCTAGACAATCACTCCTTCCCTCTCTTCCTTCCTTCCCCCAACTCTCAGGAACTTGGCCACTCATTCCTTCTTTCCCTCCCTCCCTCCCTCTCTCCCCCCCTCTCCCTTCCATAGATCGACCCTCGCGAGGGCATTCAAAGCATCGTCATCATGGATTGCACTTCACTATCTCTCGTAATGGCTGCTTCCGTAGACAGCCTGGGGTTGATTAAGGGTGTTTGTGATGTTAGTAGATAGGGACGAAGGGATGCAGGGAGTGAGAGACGGAAAGGAGGGTGGGCGTTGCACATCTTAGCTGTCAGTCACTTACGCTCATTGTGTATCCTTTCTCCCACAGGTCATCTCCTACTATTATCCTATGCGGGCGCACAAGATTCTCGGTACGTCTCTTTCTTCCTCCTTCCCTCCATTCACTCTCACCACATACACCTTCACACAAACATTCTCAATTCTCCCTCCCTCCCTCCCACCCCCACCTCTCCCTCTCCCAGCTGTCAACCCCCCCCTCTTCTTCGGCCCCGTCTTCAACCTCATCAAGAGCGTCCTCCCCAACGGGTGAGTCACCTCTTTCCCCTTCTCCTCCCTTGTTCCCTTGGATGAGACCGCATATATCTGAGGATTCTCATACTCATTCTCCTTGTCCTCCCTCCCTCCCTCCCGCCCTCCCTCCCACCCTTCAGCATGAGCCAGGTGGTGGAATGCGTCTCTCTGACCGAGCTACATAGATACGTCGACCCTGCTGTTCTTCCTCCTCAGCTGGGGGGGACGAGCTCAGTAGTTGTGGGAGAAGCAGGTACGTCCTCCCTTTCCCTCTGCCCTCTCACCCTGTCCTCCGTCTCGTTTTGCAGCCATTTCTTCTAAATCCTTCCTTGCTCCCTCCATCACTTTCTCCCTGCCTTCCCCGAATCCCACAGAGAGCGAGAAGGACTTTGCGGCCTTCGTGGCGAGGCTCAACGGCCAGACGGCGTTCTTTTTGGATAGAAGGAGAAAGACGAGCATGTCGTCTCTGCCTCGAGGTTTTGAGGGGACGTGTGCATCAGCACCTTTTCCTGCTTCTACATTGGTAAGTTTGCACCTCCCTTTTTGTTTGTAGAACATCGTTTCTGATATGTACATTGCTAGGTCATACAAGACCTCATTGGGGCTTTGTACTCTCTGTCTGTAGCAAAAGATGGGGAGAACAAAGTTAAGAGGTGGTTAAAATTAATGAAAGAACCATAACCAAAGCGTATGAATCTTTTCTTACTTCTGAGTTTTGATTTCACAAGCGCTGTTTACCCTCTTGTCTTCTCTTTCGCTGCCTGTCGGATTTGTTCTATACAGGGGAGCGAGTGGAGGCCAAAGGATTGGACTGGCTACGCACGAGTTGGCGAGGCTTAACAAGAAAACCAATAAACAAGTTCCCGAAACAAGGAGAGGGGCTACTGGCGGCAACTATCAAAAGCGGCTCCCTGGGGTAGGGGGGGAGGTTGGCATGTGGAGGAATCATGTGGCTGCATTCGTAATCAAGGGGGAAAGGGGGGGGGAGATCTACAGCTATTCGTGGTTGTCGTTTATATAATCCCCTTCTTTCCTCCGAAATCGTATCACAAACACGCCTACTGGTCGTGTAAAAGGAAGGTAGTAACGGCCAGATGCCAAACCGTTGGACGCCACCTTCATCGATGATGTTCGGCACAACACACAGCAGCAGTTCAATTTGCTTTTTGAGAAATATACATTCTTACCCAACGAGCCAGAAACTCCGTCCCGCCATGTTTTGCTGCCTACCCGGCCGCTTCTGTCTGCCCTGTGTGCCAAAGCAAGCAAGCCAAAGCAGCGACCACATTTGAATGCCTTCGCTGCATGGGCCTTCGTCTGCCCAAGTCTGATTGTGATGTCGTTGCTTATCTCATACCCCTCAGCCCCGCTCTGGTGTGCTCATCAATATCGCCGACCCTGCCTCGGCACATGGGCGTCCGCGTGCCAGTACCCTTATTAACCCGTCCACACACAACCACAGGCAGAATGACCTCGCACACCTACCTGCCCGTGGCACCCGAGGAGCAGGATGCGTCCCGGCGGGCCTCCAATGAAGAGCCTTCGGAAGACATTACGTCCATCCTTGAGGTAAGGGTGCTTTGGTGATCGTGTATGTGTGTTCGTTTGGGTGAGTGGGGGCAGGAAAGGCATACGGCACTCCCTCCGCCCCTCCCCTTGCCTGACCCCCGGCATGTGGGTACACCAGGCCACAACATCCGTTTCGCTTGCTCTTTCCGGAGGTACTCACCACCCAAACACCATCACCCTCCACCCTCTCCACACCCCACCCCAGGAAACCCGCGACGACGACGGGCTCCCCCACGACCTGAGCCCTCTCCTCGACGATGCCACCATCGGAGTCAAGGACCTGGCCGCCGCCACCGCCGCCTCCAAGGCCCGCAAGGCCGCCGCCATCCACCAAGCCGACCTGGAGTTGGCTGCTGGATCTTCATCTTCCTCCTCTTCCTCTTCTTCTACCTGCTGCCGTGCTGCGGTCGTGCTCAACTTGGCATTGACTGTCATTTTGCTCGGTCTCATCGCCTTCCTCTCCTACGAAGTCGGCCCCGTGGCGCGTGAGGAGTTCCTGGCCGCCAACCACACCTTGCCCACCCTCCCTACCCTCCCTAATATCACTGAGACTTGGGGCAAGGTCAAGGAGGGATTTGCGACTCTAACCAACAGCAAGCCTGCTCCTCTTTATGACCCTGCGATTTACCCTTGGGCGGAGGAACCTCGTTCGTTCCTTGAGACGGTGGAGAAGGGCCAGGCGGCCGTAGCGGCGGCGAGGAAGGCATTGTGGGACGCAAGGATGCCGAATTCGGAGGCGATGTTCCCGCATGTGGATTTGTGGAATGAGGAGCATTTAACCAAGAAATTCAATCGGGCTTTGTTGGAGCAGGGGAAGTTTGTGATCGGGGTGATGGGGACCAGTGTGACTGCTGGGCATGACAATATGTTTAATCAGTCTTTTCCTGTTGTATGGGGGCAGTTGATGGAAGAGGCATTTACGGCCGCGGGGGTTGAGTTGGTGGTGCGCAATCACGCGATGGGCTGGAATCCGATTCATCCGAGTTACTTTTGCGTGGGGGAGATTGCGGGGCAGGATGCTGATGTGACGATGTGGGAGTTTGGGATGATGGGGGGGGGAGAGGCGGATATGGAGCAGTTCATTAGGTCTTCGATTTTATTGCCTGGGCAGCCGCATGTCTTGTTTTGTGATCCTGGGGAGGGACCGAGGAATCCGGGGGCAGGGGAGGTGCTTGAGAAAAGGACGGATGCCCCGCCGGCACCTTGGAAGGTGGGGGCGATGGACTGGTATATTGATGATGGGTTTTCGTTTGCGACTAATCAGTTGGTGCAGAGTTTCATGTTTTTGGATCATTTGCCCGAGTATCAGTATGGGACGTTGTATGGGAAGGATAAGGTGACTGATCGACCGGCGAGCTGGCATCCGGGGCCTCATGGCCATCGTTTTCGTGCAGAGATTTTGGCCTGGAATTATCTGGGTTTCTTTGAAAAGGCTTTAGCGGGGGTGCATGAGAAGATTGCGGCGGAGAAGGCGGATTTATTGTCCTTGTTACCGGAGAAGTTGGCGGTGCCCCCGCCGACGCAGTGCCAGCCGGAGTTGTGTGGGGGGTTGGCGACGTGCTCGACGAGTTTTGAGCCGCGGGAGGGGGCGGGGTTGATGGAGCATGTGGTTTTCCCGAAGGAGGTCCCATTTATTAAGGATTCGCAGCAGGCGGGCTCGAATGCGGTGCAGACGTGGCATGAGCAGATGTATTTCTGTGATGTGGGCTCGGTGGACCATATGCTGGATAAGGGGTGGAACTACCTCGATCGGAAATATGTCATTCAAGCGCATAAAGGCGCAGGACCCTTAAAAATGGAGTTTGAAAGCACGACGGAGAATTACTTTGTGGCGTGCTCGGCCCCGGGGAATGGGTATTTGTGCGTGGAAGGGACGGTGTGGAAGATGGATGAGGAGGTGATCAAGTGCTTGAACACTGATGCGGCCAAGGCTGCCGGGACGCCTTTTGTGGACGCGCCCTGCTTTATTTCGGACAGGAAGATCCCGGCGGGCAAGCACATATTTGAGGTGGAGCGGCAGGCTAGTGATACCAAGGATGAAGGTACGTTTCTTGGGGGGTTTGGGCGAGGGAGGACGGGAGGGAGGGAGGGAGGACGGACATGTGGGGCAGGCGAGAGAGAAAGAGAGAGGAGTGGCAGAGTTTCTCGTATTATATACTCACGATCAGAATAAAAACACATAAATGAACACAGGTGATCCCTTCATCCCCCTGTCGCATATTATTTGGTGGTAAAAGTAAGGAGGAGCACATGAGACAGACTGAGTGTAGCAATATGGGAGGGGGAGGAAGAGAAGGAATGACAAAAACAAAGCAAAGCGAAGAATTGTGGTTGGAAACCGCATAGCTAGGACGACTATCAAGCAAGAGAAAAAATGTGTCACATCACTTGATTATAGCTTTGCTCTCGTTGCTCTTGTGGATGGGGGAGGGGGGAGGGGTTTGAAGAACGCCGCCATGTGTGATCAGAGGCAATGCGCAGTGCTTGATTGCATTCTCCTCCATGCTCTGCCTACTCAATCAATCACGCCGCGCACTCACACCACCACATCACCACACACCTCTAGACAGGCAGAAAGAGGAGCGCGAGACGTACTGCAGCGAGGCAAAGCCGTAACTCGGGACGTGCTGCCTGCGATCCCGGGGGCCAAACCCCCTTCCTCATCATCATCGTCATCAGAATTGCAGCAGCAGCAGCAGCAGCACGCAGCAGCAGCAGCAGCAGCAGCAGCATGACCACTGCCTATGCGGACGCAGGCCTCCGGTGGGCGTTTCAGGCGCTGCACGTGCGGAATGAGGTGGTGGGGGTCATGGAGGAGATGCTGGCTACGATTGAGGTACGTTTTTGTTCGAGGGTCTGGGAGTGTGAAGCTTCGAGACTCGGAAGCGGAGAGAGGAGGCAGCAGCAAGCACTCACTCAAACACCACACCCTTCGACCCTTCGACACACACCAACAGCATTGGAAGCTAGTCAACGACATGGAAGGGTACCGTGTCCAACTCCAAGCAGAACGGACCGAGGTCCATCGCTTGCAACAGGCCCTCGGACACCTCGAAGCTGCTCAGGCCCAACACGCCAAAGAAGCCCTAGCCTTAAAAGCAACCGCCCGCCAAGTCCGCGATCAATTCGTCGCAAACCTCCTCAGTGTCTCCAAAGGCCTGCGAGTCACGCAACGACGGGCCGAAGCGGCGGTCTCTAAAAAGGTACCGACGTTGGAAAAGGAGTTGCAGCAGACCAAGCTTCAATTACACGAAGCCCAGGAGCGGCTCAAGGCAGCAGAAGCAGAAGCAGCAGCAGCAAGAGTAGCAGCAGAAGCGGGAGCAGCAGCAGCAGCAGTGACGATGAATGGTGGTGACGGGCATGGTGCCACCGAAAGAAGCAGCAGCAGCAGCATTCCAAGCAAGCCCTCCCCTCCTCCTTCCCCTCCTCCTCCTCCTCCGTCCTCTCTCCCACCACCATCCCCGCCTCTACATACGCCCCCACACACCCTCTACACAACCCTTACTACTCTGGAAGAATCATTAGTCCTCCGAGTGTTCAGCTTTATGAATGCCCCCGATGTGTTGGCCATGTCTGAAGTCTGCAAAGCCTTCAATGAAAGGATTGGACTCATCTTTGGTACTGGGCATAAACACGAGGACGAGGACGAGGAAGAAGAGGAAGGAGCAACTGCTACTATTAGCAGTACTGCACCAGCAGAAGCAGCAGCAGCAGCAGCGGCTTCTAGCCCAGCAATCGCTGCTCGCTCTCCTTCCTCCTCTTCTTTCCTTAAAAATTATCTAGGGGGGACCGCCGACGTCCTCTCCTCCTCCTTCTCCTCCCTCCTCCCCCCACCCTCTAGCGCCGCCGCCATGGCCCGTTCCCTCCTCGGCTCCTCTGATAGCACCATCCCCACCAGTAGCAGCAGCAGCAGCAGCAGCAGTAGTAGTAGTGCACCACCTCTCGCGTCGATGGCAAGCAAATTGACAAGTGCGGAACTGAAAGGAATTCTGGCCTTCACGGAGCGAGTCAAGAAAATGGAGGCGTTGGTCGTTCAATTTCAGGTGGAGAACGAGAATGTCCGCGCGCGGTTGGAAGGCGCGGAAGGAGTGAAAGAGCTTTTGGTGGGGAAATTGAGGGAGGCGGAGGGGGAGCTCAAGAGGGCGAGGGAGGGGGAGAGTGATAAGGAGAGGCAAAGGGTGATGGATCAGGAGGTGATCGGGTTTTTGGATGGACGGGTGCAGGAGTTGGAGGGGGGGTTGACGACGACGGTGGCGAGGTTGGTGGAGGTGGAGGAGAAGGCGAAGGGGGATGTGGCGCAGTCCCAGGAGCAGGTGAGGGTGTTGCAGGACATGTTGGGGTTTGAACGGCGGAAGGCGGAGGAGAATGAGGGGCAGTGGCGGCAGCAGAAGAAGATTCTGGCGAAGGAGGTGAAGAGTTTGAGGAATGGGGTGTTGGTGAGGCAGAAGGAACGGGATGCGTATCGGGATGAGCTGCGCAACGTCCGACTTGGGGGTGGAGGGGGTGGAGGAAGTGGGGGAGGGGGCGGGTTGTCGAGGCGTTGATTGTGTAGGGGTTAGCGAGGGATGCCGAAAGTGTACATGGCAAGCAAGAGCAAGAAAGCAAAGAAAAAAGCACATTCACAATGTAACATAAGGACTTGCGTTTGATTTGCTTTATTAGGGCAGGTGTGGGGGCAGGAGGTTGTTCGCTTGCGGGGAGGAGGGCAGTGTGGTGGATTGAGTGGATGTAGGGGCCAAAAAGCAATAACGAGCCCAAAGATAAATGGCACGTTTTTTTTCCTTCTTTTCTATTAGAATTGCAAACATCTTTCCGTCGCCGCACCAAATTGACCTAACCTCACAAGCAAGAGCTCTCTACCTGCCCTTCCCTCCCTTATCGCTCGAATCTTTTCCTCCACCGTGCTCATTCCCCCCCAAATTGCCGCTTAGCGGGACGACCGCCAGGGTTGCGCATCGCCTCCTTCCCATTCTTCTCCTGCTCTTCTTCCTCTTCCTCCTCCTTTTCGTCCTCCTCCTTTTCGTCCTCCTCCTTTTCGTCCTCCTCCTAAAGCCAAGTCCCCATGCAAATTCGGCTCTCATACTTACTTAATTCCGCACAACCAGCTCTACTACCTCAAAACGGATGCGCTCATAGCAGTGAGCATTCGAATCGATATTTGCCTGCCTCAATTACGTGTAGGCTTGCTGTTCGTTACGAAACACGTTAAGGAGGCCTTCATCATCACTGAAAAGGGCGTAAACCTAAGGGGTATCCAAGTAAGAAGTGGTTAGTAAGTAATAAGCTCTACGGCGTCCCCCTGGCACATACACTGCGCTCGTCTTACCTTAGCAGGCGGTGTAGCAAGAATAACACCGTCCTTCTCCTGGACAATGCTCTGGTCCAGAGAGTAATCATCAGGATGAGGAAACATGTGGGGCTTGCTGGTCATGAACCGACGGGCCGCCTCTTTCGAGCAGAAAGCGAGCATGCTGTCCCGTCCGTCCTCGCCTTCAAGGAGGACGACAGTGTGGTGTTTGGGCTGCGGAGCCCTGCGGGGAACTGAGGCTGGGTAGCTTGGCTCTGTGTCTGGGGGGCATGGGGCATGGTGAGGTCGAAGCCTAAGGGACAATAACACCGAATGGGGAGGGACTTGGGGGAGGCAGTGCCCAGCCAGCCGTGTGTGTGTGCAATACAGGCACCGTGCCGCGCGCCATAAGAAACCTGTGCATATGGTTGTGTACGACGTGCAGCATGCATGTGTATGGGTTGTAAGTGTGGGGAGAGCGTGTGTGCGGAGAGCGGCGGAGGACCACAAGGGCAAGCAAATGGGCCATCAAACACAACGGTGCTTCTTCTTCTTCGTCAGCAGGTGGGAGGTCGAAATGCAGACCCTGCGTCCCTGTTGTTGTTGGAGGCCGGCATGTTTTCCCTCCCCCTTGCCCCCGCCCGTGCTTGGACCTCTCACACGCTGACGTATGCCTCTCTACTCACAAATGCACAGACATACTGTAGAAGCCCGCCTGCTTCCCACTACAATGCCTCCGTCCTTCCTCTCCCGTCGCCTGCTGCTGCAGCTCCTCGCCCTGACCAGCATCACCCACGCCTTTGTCCTCCCTGCTGCACGCCGCACACTACCAACACCGCTGCGCCTGCAGGCAACCACCACGCCCGCCACCACTTCTACGGCTTCCACCGCTAATAAGGAGGCTTTCGGGGGACGGACCAAGCGCATCCTCGACGGTATTGCCGCCGATGCCGATGCCTCGGGCGGGGCGGGGTCCTCTATTTCCTTCTCCACCCTCCAGGCCATCGACCGAGCATGGGATGCTGTCAAGACGGGGCGGGCCGCGGGGGAGGCTCCTACGTTTGTTCGTGAGACTGAAACGCCCTTGCCGAATGCACCGGAGTTCGACGTGGTGATTGCTGGAGGGACCTTGGGTATTTTTATGGCGACGGCGTTGCAGAAGAAGGGGTTTCGGGTTTGTGTTGTGGAGAGGGGGCCGTTGAAAGGACGTACGCAGGAATGGAACATTTCGCGGAAGGAAATGATGGAGCTGGTGGAGGAGGGGGTGTTGAGCGAGGAGGACGTGGAGGCGGCGATTGGGATTGATTTTAATCCGATTCGGGTGGGGTTTGTGGGGGAGAATGATGAGCCTTATACGTTGTGGACTAAGGATGTGTTGCACTTGGGGGTGTCTCCTTCCGTGTTGCTTGCGAGGGCACAAGCCAGGTTTTCGGCGTCTGGGGGGGTGGTGCGAGAGAATACGCCGATTAAGGGGGTGAGGATTACACCGAATGGTGCGGCGATGGAATTGGAGGGGGAGGGAGGGAAGGAGATAACGGGACGGTTGTTGATTGATTGTATGGGGAATCAAAGTCCTATTTCGAGACAAGCCCGCTCCGGGCAGCAACCGGATGGGATCTGTATTGTCGTGGGGACGATGGCCTCGGGCTTTGCGCCTGAGACTAACACGTATGCAGACTTGCTTTATAGTAATACCCCGACGATTGATAAGGGCCAGTCGCAGGTGCATTGGTTTTGGGAGGCCTTTCCTGCGAGCTCGGGGAAGGAGGATCGGACGACGTATTTGTTTATGTACTGTGATGCCAAGCCGGAGCGGCCGTCGATATTGGAGTGCTTCGAGGTGAGTTGAGTAGGAGAGGAGGGAGGAATTGAGGGCAGAGCGATGTGTAAGGTAATTGTATTCAGTGGCATCCTTTTCCTTACGTAAGCTCCTTCCCTCCTTCCCTCCCTCCCTCCCTGCCCTCCCACAGGACTACTGGGACCTGATGCCAGATTACCAACAAGTAGCCGGCGGCATCGACAGCCTGACCTTCAAACGCGCCGTCTGCAACTTCTTCCCCACCTATAAATCAAGTCCATTACGCACGGATTTCAATCGTTTGTGTGCGATTGGCGATGCCTCGGGTATTCAATCCCCCCTGTCCTTTGGTGGGTTTGGCTCCCTAAGTCGACATATCCGCCGACTGACATCTGCGTTCTCCGATGCCTTGCTCACTGATTCCTTGTCAAAGAAAGAGCTAGGATTGATAAATGCATACCAACCCTCTCTATCTGTAACCTGGATGTTTCAACGTGCCATGTCAGTCCCCGTCGGTGCAAACCCCAAGCCCTTCTTCATCAACCGCTCCCTAATTAATAACTTCAAGTCAATGAACAAACTGGGTGACCCCGTCCTCAAACCCTTCCTCCAAGACGTCGTCCAAGCAGGCCCCTTATTCCAAGCCATGGCTGGTATCGCCAAGGAAGATTTTCTGAACACTCCCACGGTGCTTTTCCATGTGGGGGGTGATGCGTTCTTTGGCTGGTTCCGGCATTTTTTTATGTTGTGTGTGTATACTGTATTGTTTAAAACCTTGAAGGGCACGAAGGGATGGGAGGCCTTGTCGCCTAAGGTGAGGTATCGCTGGGATAGGCAGGTGGAGAATTGGGAGTTTGGATCGGGGTTGGATTATACTTTGTAGAGATAGGAGGGGAGGGAGGAGGGGAGGGAGGGAGGGAGGGAGGGAGGGAGGGATGTTTTTTTCTTTTTTTGTATCATAGTAAGCAAGCGAGAAGCGGAATGAAGAATAAAGAGGGAAAAGGATAGGTACGCTGCCTTCTCAAGGAAGCGCAAAGTCCCCTTAGCTCTCTTCTCAAGCCACCAAAGCACATTTTCTATTCTCTTCTTTCTTTCTTCTATTATCTAGCTCTCTTTCTCTTCCATCTAAAAAGGCAACCGACTCCCCCGTCGTGAGGCCCGTCGTTGCTGCTTCTGCTGCATGGCACTCACTGAAATCCCAGCCGGGTCCCCCATCATCAATACCTGGCACTCACTCCTCGTCTTAGGCAACTCCTTCTTATCCGCCACCCGTCGCCGCACCCACTTATGCAACGACTGCGAATTCTCATACAAATTCAACAACAAATTAATCTCCTGGACCGATTCCCCGCTCTGCGTGGCCACGCGTTGCTTCTCCCTCGATTTGATCAGCTCTGGGTTGGACAATTCCTCCTCCGTCAGCGCCCCCAAAATCTTCTTGTACCTCTCCCCCATCATTACCTCGGGCATGCTCCTCACGCCAGGCACCTTGTTCACCCACGAAAACCACGAGCCCTTCTCGGCGTTGTCCATGGCTTCTTTGAACGCCCGCAAGTCGTACTTGGTCATGCTTGCCAGGCGGGTGAGCTCTGATTGGAACTGCTCCTCTTCCTTGGTGCCTTGCCGCTCTTGAATCGCGCCTTGCACCTTACGCCAGATGGTGGAGTGACGGACAGCCATGCTGGTGCTGGTGGACGTGGGCATGGTCGTGGAGGAAAGGCGTGGGGGCATCAGCAAGGGCAAGGCCCGGGTAGTGCGACGTAGGGCAGGCAGCATGATGACGCTGATGATGCTGTCTGTGTCGGTTGCTTGTGCCTGTGTTGTTGGGGGCGTAAAGGGGAGGATTAGAACGACGAATGCCACGAGTCCTACGTCTGCAAAGGGGTGTGCGACCTTGCTGTGTGATTTCTGTGAAAGGCGCTGCGTGGCAAGGCAAAGGGAGAGGCAACAAGCAATAATCGAAGGTCCCTCTCCGCATCATCACTTATTCCATATGCGCCCTCCCTCCCTCCCTCACCCCGTCCCACCCCTACACCCTACACCCTAAACACAGCCCACGACCATGAAACCGTCCTCCTCCTCCTCGTCCTCCCTCGCCAGCCCCCGGTCCCTGGCGCTGGTGCTGTCGTCCATCGTAGGAGGTGGAATACTAGTCGCCGTGCTGCATCGGCAAGGCATTCTAATCCTGCCCGTCCCACTCCAACGCTTGCTCAAGCGCCAGTCACACCAAAAAGGACAGCCCCTGCCCCGGGAGGCCGCGGAGCGGATCATCACGCATATGAATATCGACCACGGGGCGCACTTGGTCTTGTATGCCAAGCATTACGCAGGCCTAACTGCTGCTACTGCTGCTAGCATCATCAGCATCGACTCGGCGGGAATGGACCTATCTGTCTCTCTTTCCAGCACCACAACCCCTCGTCTCGTCCGCGTTTCCTTCCCCCAAGGCCCGCTGGCCTCTCCCAAAGACGCTCGTGTCGTACTAGCGGCCATGGCGGAAGAAGCGGGGAAGGCATTAGGGGTCTCAGTCAAGACCGAGGAGGCAGAAGCCGAAATGCTCGCAAAACTCGATCCATTAACAGACACCCAATTCGGCCTAGACCGCGTGGAGATGGGCAGTAAAAAGTGCCTGGCGGGGACGGTGAAGAAGTACGATACGCATGTTTTTGTGCTTTGGAAGAAGGCGACGGACTGGCCTAAAAATGTGGAGGATGGAGAGAAGGGGAGTACAGATATCAGCCTCCCTCAGGCCTTGCATGCTGCTTTGAAAAAACACGCGAGGGGAATTACGACTGGTAAGGCCAAGTTGAATGTGGCGGAGTGTTGTGTGGAGGAAGGGGACGAGGAAGGCACTCTTTTACTCTTCCCGCAGGAGGTATGTGTTACGGGAGTAACGGTGGAAAATGCTGAGAAGGTGGTGGAGGCTCTGTTGGTGGGGGGGGAGGAAGGGAACGAGGACGGGGAGGAGGGAGAGGGGTTGGGGGAGCGGGTGGCGGAGGCGAGGGATAGGTTGGAAGGGATTGAGGGGGTAGGAGTGAAGGACCGGATTCCGCGGAAGCATTTGTTTGTGTGTTGTCATTTGAAGAGGGATAAGAGGTGTGGCTTGGTGGGGCCTTATCTAATTAAGGAGTTTAGGAGGTTGATTAAGGCGCAGGAGGGGAAGGAGGGGGAGAATGATGATGTGTTTGAGTTTGAGTGTCCGGTGCGGGCGTGTTCTCATGTGGGAGGGCATGCGTATGCGGGGAATGTGATCAGTTTCAGTAGGAGGGAGAAGGAGGGGGGGAGGGAGGGGGGGAGGGTGGTGGGGGAG